>Ga0187881_10003757_pt1 | contig 12858 bp, 9 predicted proteins | sample June2016WEW_19_1_2_FD_133017 | JGI IMG/M metagenome (GOLD analysis project Ga0187881, IMG submission 133017) | Peatland microbial communities from SPRUCE experiment site at the Marcell Experimental Forest, Minnesota, USA - June2016WEW_19_100 | ecosystem: Environmental > Terrestrial > Soil >...
GCCATTCCCCGGACTGCACTTTCCTTTCGTACTCCCGAACCGCCTGCCTCCGTTCCTGCGCGCGATGGCGCGCTTCGAGCCATGAAGCTACTTCCTGCGAAATACGCAACGAGGATATGCCGGCCTTCTGCAGCGCCGTCAAAGCCTCTTCAGGATCGTCGACGCGGATGATGCCCTGGCGATCAACCATGCCCGCCAGCGCCCGTGGAAGTTTTCCCGGAAGCCCTTCAATCCGCAGCTTTTCGCATGAGAAATCGGGCACCACGTCCATGCGTCCCTCACCATTGTTCTGAGCGAGACGGAAGAGCCGGCGATGACGCGCCTCCAGGTAAAGGAGAGTGGCTTCGATGTGTTTACAGGTGCCGAGGGCGTTGATGCGAAAATCGACACAATTGCACGAAAACCGCCGTTGCGATACGCTGCGGATCTCAACCGAATAGGTCAGCCCGCTTTCTGACTTTACGGCGAAATTGGAATAAACTGGAAAGCGTGGGTCCAGGTTTCGAACCCGCAGCGATTCAGTTTGAGCGCGGTAGCGCCGTTTCGCGATCTCGTCCGTGTCCGTAGTTCGCCAATTATGCATTGATGGCAGTTTCGCTTGCAGATCCTTTATTGTCTCCATAGCGTTTTCCTTAAAAATGAGTTCCGTATTTGAATCGTCGCGATGCTAGCACTCAATCCCAAAAGAGAACAAATCAAAATTTGGGCTCTACCAACACATCGTGGCCCGTGGCCTGGAGAATCGATACAAAGGGCACAATCCAGATAGAGAGTGCCGATCTTCGCAGAGGAGAGGAGGAGGTTCCGCAGTTTCCTCAAGCCCAATGATTGCATTCATTTGTAGCTCGGCTGAGTTTTATTACCTTACGCTATGGCGAATTGCTAGCAATCGGATTCCAGTGTAAAATCCCTGTTAGAATAGTTTATTGGATCTCAGGATTACTATTGATACGCGGAACCTTTCGCACGCAGCCCCAAATCTGGAGCCATCGATGACAACACTCAAGATGAAATTGGGAAACGGTTATGTGGACGTGACGGTTCCGGAAGAGAACCTGCTCGGCATAATCCTCAAGGACATCCCTTCTTCTGGAAAAACAGAAGAAGACGCAATTTTGCGTGCGCTTGCAAACCCTATCGGCTCCCGCAGGTTGGGAGAGATGGTCAAGCCCGGGAATAGCGTCTGCATCGTTGTGTCCGACGTTACCCGTGCCTGGCAACGGATGAGCGTGTATTTGCCTTTCCTCGTAAAGGAACTGAGCGATGCGGGTATCCGGGATGAAGACATCCGGTTTTTGAGCGGAGTCGGATTGCACCGCAAACAAACCGAAGAGGAGCATGCACGGCTGCTGGGACCCGAACTGACGCGGCGATTCCGTGTCGTCGATCACGACTGCAGGGACGAGAAAAACCTGGTCAACCTGGGCAAAACCAGCCGGGGCACGCCGATCACGATCAACAAGATGGCGGCCGATGCCGACCACCTGGTGTTGACCGGCTGCTGCACCTACCACCCGTGGGCAGGCTGGGGCGGCGGCAAAAAATCGATTTTGCCCGGAATATCCGGCTTCGAATCAATTCAAAAGAATCACCTGATGATCATCGACAACATGGGCAGACAGCGTCCCGAGGTGAGGAACGGAAACATCAAAGATAACCCCGTCCACCTCGACATGTTGGAAGCCGCAGTCACCGTCAGCCCTTCCTTCCTTTTCAACGTGATCATGGGCCCGGATGGGAAGATCGCGCATGCTGTTTCCGGCGACTGTGTGGCTGCCCACGAGGCAGGCTGCAGAATTGTCGACGATCTCTATGCAGTGCCGATAAAGGAGCTCGCGGACATTACGATCGCTTCGCAGGGGGGATACCCGAAAGACATCGAGTTCTACCAGACCGGGAAAGCCCTTTACCTGATGCAGGAGGCTACGAGGCCGGGCGGCACAATGATCATCTTGAGCGATTGCGCAGAAGGAATCGGGCCGCAGGATTCGCGCGCAATGTTTGTGGATTGCGCAACGAACGCGGAGCGGGAACGTGAGGTCCGAAACCTCTTCACGGTTCCCAAATACGTGAGTTACTACATGTGCTCCGCCGCAGAAATCTACAACATCATCATTGTCGGAGGCCTCAATCCGGCGCTTCTGGCGAAAACCGCATTTCGAACTGCCGATACCGTAGAGCAAGCCCTCGAGATGGCTTTCCAAAAGGGAGGCCGTCAGCAGAAAATCTATTTAGCACCCCAGGGATCCAGCACACTTCCCAAGCTCAGGAACTCATGAAAGTGAGGAGGCAATGAAGCAGGACAAGATCACGTATGAAGCGCTTTTTGCCTATACCGCAAAAGTTCTCCAAAAAATCGGCTATTCGCCGGAGCAGGCCGGCGTAACCGCCAGGATTCTCGTGGAGGCGGACGCGCGGGGCGTTGCCTCGCATGGCGTGGCCCGGCTTTCGTTCTACCAGACCAATATCCGGGACGGCTTCGCCTTCCCGAAAGCAAAAACCGAAATCATACACGAGACGCCATCGTCGGTTGTCGTGGACGGCCATCACGGCATCGGTCCGTGCATTGCTCAATTCACCATGACGCGCGTGATTGAAAAAGCAAAGAATGCGGGCGTGGGATTTGGCTCAGTCCGCAACTCCAATCACTTCGGCATGGCCGGCCTCTGGGCCGAGATGGCGGCAGCAGAAGGATTCATCGGCATGGCTTTCTGCAATACCCGGATCTGTTCGATCCCAACATTCGGCCGCGAGCGAATCCTGGGCACCAACCCGATCTGCGTAGCAATTCCCTCCGCGGGCAAAACGAATTTCGTCCTGGACATGGCTACCACAACTGTGTCGCACGGCAAAGTGGAGGTGTATGAACGGCGGGGCAAACCAATGCCCCTGGGCTGGGTTGTGGATGAGCGCGGCGCGGGAACGACTGACACGCAGCATTTTCAAACCCTGTACCGCAGCGACAAGCCGGATGGCGGGCACCTTTTCCTCGGAGGCGCCGGTGAGGAAATAGGAGGACACAAGGGCTTTGGGCTTGGTCTGCTCGTCGACCTCTTGTGCGCCGGATTGTCCATGGGAGCCTGGAGCCGCGAAACGTTCGGTGCCCAGGGAGCAGGAATCTCTCAGTTCTTCGGGGCAATTCGGCTCGATCTGTTCGGAGATCCCGCCGGAATCATGCGGCATGTGGAATCCATCCTGCAACAGGTGCGGGACAGCGCCAAGGCCAAAGGGCAGAGCAGGATTTTTATACACGGCGAAAAAGAGGCGGAAAAACGAATCGAGTCGCTGAAGAAAGGAATCCGGCTCGATGAGGCAACCTGGCAAATGCTCGACGATTTCGCCGTAAAGTTTTGCCTTGAGAAGCCGGGGAGTGAGCCGGTGCAAAACGGGAGAGATGAGCTGCACCGAGCAGTTTAAGACCGGCTATTTAAGGTTTGTCACCCAAATACGCCGGCGCCACCTGGTAGTCGATGAAGAACGCGGCATTGTCTCTTCCACCGCGATTCTCGATCACGCGGGCAACATAAAGTCAGTCACCCTGACCGACGGACGTACGGTCTCCATCGGCCTTTCATCGCCCACCTTGTTGTTGGGCGGTGGATTTTTCAAGATCAAGAGCGGCAAGATCCACCGGATCCATACCATTTTGACAACAGTGCCTTACGGCATGAAATCCGGATGGTAGCCTTTTTCTGACCTCAATTTCGGAACGGTCACTGAAATTTCAGATGTTCTTGGCTTTGTCAATTCAATGTCACATGGACAGGGAGTGTGAAATGGATACTATGAAACCGACATCAGGACCTGATAGCATTTCCACACAACCGAACGCCGAGCGCCGGTCCTTCATGTGGAAGATGGGTGCCGCTCTTTCGGCTGTGGTTGCTACAGCGGCTGCGTGCACATCGAAACGCGAGGCTGAATTGAAGGAGCAAGTCGAGCGGATGTCCAATCAGCTGGGAATGCTCGAAGACACCAATGCGATCCGCAAGCTGCACCATGCTTACGGGTACTATCTCGATAAGTGTGTTTATGAAGAAGTCGTCAGCTTGTTTGCCGACGATGGCGAGGCGCATTTCAACGGCGGCATTTACATAGGCAAAGACAAAGGCGTCCGCCGCCTGTATATCGACAATTTCAGTCAGAATTTCACCGGGAAAAAGAACGGCCCCATATACGGTTTCCTGCTGGATCACATGCAACTGCAGGATATCGTAGACGTCGCGCCGGATCGCAAGACTGCCAAAGCTCGATTCCGCTGTTTCATGCAGGCAGGGGCCAACGTACTCTCGAAGTCTGGAGAAGCGGCAGTCAAACAAGGGCGCCCCCCCATGCAATGGTGGGAAGGCGGCATTTACGAAAATGAATATGTGAGGGAGGGAAACGTCTGGAAAATTAAGGTGCTCGACTATCGCGCGATATGGCACGCCGACTATGCAAAAGGCTGGGCTTATACCAAACCGAATTACGTCCCGCCTGCCTCAAAGACGTTCCCGGAGGATCCTCTCGGCCCTGACAGGCTCTTGCCTAAACGAGTGCTCTGGCCCGATACGGATGTAGTGCCTTTCCATTACCCGCATCCGGTAACAGGGGAGCTGTGGAAAGGGTGACCAACTTGTGCAGGGGCCGCCCATGCCCATGATCTGAGACGGTGATTGTTGCAATGTCGGGCCGATATGATACGCACATCGATTCACTGCGCATACATGCGAATAAGGGCCTGTCAATGAATAACGTTTGCACTTTGGCGCGAGCGCCGGGCGGGCAGATGCAAGGCGCCGCGACGCAGGCGATGCGGTGACATCGTCGAGGAGTGGCAACGAAGCAGATGCCTGCCCGCCGCCGCGCCCCTTCGGGCTGCGGCCCGCAGGCCCGCTGGCGTTGTTGCTCGCTCCTTACATGCAACCCGGCATGCTCGTCGCTCGCGCCTAGCCAGCGGGCCTGGGGGCCAGCAGCAAAGTGTAAACGTTATTCATTGACAGGCCCTAAGCGGACGTGTTCGTCGCTAAAACTTCATCGGCTCCGAAACAATCGAACGCCTCAGGGGGTCCGCTATAGTCTTTTAATAGCGACGCCAGGGTAGGAACGATTCGGTCGATCGAAGACTTCGAAGGGCTTTTTTTGTCCGGATGGCGTAAATACAGAAATTTTTCAGTATTGCCCCCACGTGTGTGTGGGGGAGAGGGGGAGTGTCTGCGCTTCATGAGTTCCCTTAGGCTGCAATTTCGAGACAAAAACGTCAACGTTTTCAACGCGGACGCGATTTTGGCAAAGGACAACGGCAAACCCTGAAATATTCGCTCCCCGCAGTTTCTCCACTGCCGCTCAGGCTCTGAAATTGCGACAGTGCGTCACCCTGAGGATTTCCCCTGTTTTACTCGTTATGAAAAATTCCGTTTGTACTCGGCGGTTTTGGCTTAAAATGACCCCAAACAAGTTCGCCCCGCTCAGAGAGGAGCCCGGAAATGCAAAACGAATATGCATTCGAAATGTCGGCCTCGAATATTAGGTTCGGCCCAGGCGTTACGCGCGAAGTCGGCATGGATTTGGCTGAGCTGAAGGTCAAGCGAGCGATGGTTGTTACAGATCCCACGCTAGCCAAGCTGGCTCCTGTGGCAACTGTAATCGAGTCGCTGGAAAATGAAGGGATTCAGTTCGAATTGTTCGACCAGGCGCACGTGGAGCCTACCGATACTTCCATGCATGAGGCGATCTCGTTTGCACGGCAGGGCCGGTTTGATGCCTACGTGGCTGTTGGGGGCGGTTCGGCAATGGACACGGCAAAGGCGGCAAATCTATATTCAACATATCCGGCCGACTTTCTGGAATATGTCAATGCGCCTATCGGCAAAGGAAAGCCGGTGCCGGGCCCTCTCAAACCGCTGTTTGCCGTTCCCACTACCGCCGGAACCGGAAGCGAAACCACCGGCGTAGTCATTTTCGATCTGCTGGCGATGAAAGCCAAAACGGGGATTGCCCATCGCTTTTTGAAACCGACTCTGGGACTGATCGATCCTGAAAATACCAAGACCATGCCGGCAATGGTGGCTACATCCACAGGATTCGACGTGCTGGTTCATGCCCTGGAATCGTACACCACAATTCCCTACAACCATCGCGAGCGCCCCTCAAGACCTATCCTTCGCCCCGCATATCAGGGACGAAACCTGGTCAGCGATCTTTGGTCATCCGAAGCGATACGAGTAGCGACCAAATTCCTGGCGAGGGCTGTTGAAGATCCCGATGACATTGAGGCGCGGGGCCGGATGATCCTGGCGGCTTCCTACGCCGGCGTTGGATTCGGCAATGCCGGATTGCATCTACCGCACGGCATGTCCTACCCGGTTTCCGGCATGGCCCGCGATTATCGGCCCGCTGGCTATATCGTAGATGAGCCGCTGATACCACACGGAATTTCTGTCGTGCTCAACGCCCCGGCAGCCTTCCGCTTTACCGGACCCGGCTGTCCGGAACGGCACCTGGAGGCCGCGGGGTTCATGGGAGCCGACGTGTCGCGGGCCAAGCCGGCGGATGCGGGGGATATCCTGGCAGATCAGCTGATCAAACTAATGCGGCGCCTGAAAGTGCCCAATGGACTGAGCGCCGTGGGCTACACCAAGGACGATATCCCTGCTCTCGTGGAAGGCACGCTTCCACAGCACCGGGTCATCAAGCTCTCGCCGCGGCCGGTCGGTCGTGAGGAATTCACACAGCTGTTCGAAAAATCAATGGTGATCTGGTGAGATTGATTGACAGATTTGACTCGATCAGTCTATTTTGACGTGTAGATTGCGCCAGAGACTTTGGAATAGTTGTGCGCGCACAGGCCGCCTGCGGCTTTTGACAATACAATCAACAACGAGGAATACGACGAATGCCAGACTCATTAGACAAGCGGTATTTTTTTGAAGACAGCAAATTGGATATCGACCCGGTCAGCGGCGAAAAAGCGATTAAGTTAAAGTTCTACGCAGGCGGACAATGGACCCAATCCAAGACCGGCAAATACATGCCTTGCTACAATCCTTCAACAGGCGCAGTGATTGCCTATGCGCCCCAATGCTCAGCTGACGAAGTCGAGCAAACTATCCAGGCTGCTGTAAAAGCTTATGGCTCATGGTCTGATACTCCAGTCAGCAGACGCATCCAGGTGCTCTTCAGGCTGAAGGCTTTATTGGACAAACACCTTGAAGAATTGACCTATTTGCTTGCCAAGGAGATGGGCAAGAAATGGGATGAAGCGATGGGAGACGTCCTCAAGGTCACTGAAGTCGTGGAATACGCGTGCGGTGCGCCGCATATTATGAAGGGCGATGCGCTGATGGACGTTGCCACCGGATATGACACGACGCGATACAACCATCCCATCGGCGTGTTTGCCGGTATCGCCCCATGGAATTTCCCTGCGATGATTCCCCAAGGGTGGATGGCTCCGATTTGCATAGCAGCCGGTAACTGCATGGTCCTTAAGGCGGCCAGTTTTGTCCCTCAATCGGCGATGCGGATCACTGAGCTTTGGGAGGAAGCGGGGCTTCCTGCCGGCGTTCTCAACATTATCACTGCCGGACGCAACGAGGCGGAAATATTCCTCCGTCATCCCGACATAAAGGGCGTTTCTTTCGTGGGTTCCACGAGCGTCGGTTTGCACATTTATTCTACGGCAGCCGCAAACGGGAAAAGAGTTCAGGCGTTAACGGAGGCAAAGAATCACGCACTGGTTTTGCGCGATTGCAAGCTGGAGCGCACTGCTCAGGGCATCATCAACGCTTTCTGCGGCTGCGCGGGAGAACGCTGCATGGCGCTGCCGGTGATTGTTGCTGAGAACGCGATTGCTGATCAGTTGGTAGCACTGCTAAAGAAGTTTGCATCGGCAATGAAAATCGGGCCCGCCTACGATAAGACGACAGATATGGGTCCCCTGGTGAATCAAGGCCATCTTGATTCTGTACTCAAGTGGATCGACATTGGCGTAAAAGAGGGCGCCGAACTTGTCCTCGACGGTCGCAAATTGAAAGGACCCGCCGGATATGAGAAGGGTTTCTATCTTGGCCCCACCATCTTCGACAGGGTTACGGAGGAGATGTCGGTTGGGCGTGAGGAAATCTTCGGCCCGGTTGTCTGCATCAAGCGCGTGAACGGATTTGAAGAAGGCTTGAAGATCATGAATGCCAGCCGATTTGCCAACGGATCGGTCATTTATACCCAGAACGGATACTACGCGCGAAAATTCGCGAAGGAAACCCACGGAGGGATGGTAGGCATTAATGTGGGGATTCCGGTCCCGCTCGGCATTTTCGGATTCACCGGGCAAAAGCAGTCGTTCTTCGGCGACCTGCATATGATGGGCCGGGATGGGTTCATCTTCTATACTGAGAGCAAAAACGTCACCCAGACTTATTTTGCCGAGGACAAGGAACAGGCCGGCAAGGTGGATACCTGGGATGGGACGATGGCCGCTCTGCCCAAGTAAGAGATCTGGGCTGGCCGAAGTAGTGCTTCGGAAATGGGAAGGCCCAATTGCATGATCAACGGAAAGTCGCAACCTCCAGAAGTCCATCCATTCGGAAGGTAGCTCTTGCCAGCTTGATCGGAACCTCCATCGAGTGGTACGACTTTTTCCTTTACGGAACTGCCAGCGCTCTGATTTTTGCCCGGCTGTTTTTCCCAAAGTTCGATCCAACGACCGGAACTCTGGCCGCGTTCGGCACTTTTGCCGTGGGCTTTGCCGCGCGTCCCATCGGCGGCATTGTCTTCGGCCACTTCGGCGACCGAATCGGGCGCAGGTCCATGCTGGTCATCACGCTTCTGATCATGGGGATCGCGACATGTTTGATCGGGTTGCTTCCAACCTATGATCAGGTTGGCATCTGGGCTCCGGTTCTACTCGTGCTGCTGCGCATCGCTCAAGGATTTGGACTGGGCGGGCAGTGGGGCGGCGCCATACTTATGGCCGTCGAGCATTCTCCTCGTGGGAAGCGCGGCTTCTACGGCAGCTGGCCTCAAATCGGTCTTCCCGTAGGGCTTCTGCTCTCAACTCTTGTCTTCGGGCAGATCTCAAAGCTGCCGGAAGCTGCTCTGCTCGCATGGGGCTGGCGTGTAGCGTTCCTGGTGAGCATTGTCCTGGTTGCCGTGGGGTTGTACATTCGATTGTCTGTGGCCGAACCTCCAGTCTTTGCCGAGGTCAAGCAAGCCCACACAACATCAAAACTGCCGATCCTTGAGGCGTTACGCCGACACCCTAAGAATGTGCTGTTGGTCATGGGAGCCCGGATCGCTGAAAACGGGGCATTTTACCTTTTCAGCGTTTTCGTCTTGACCTATGCAACCATGCCCGCCATTGGATTCTCCCGCTCCGTAGCGCTCGACGCAGTCTCCATCGCAGCACTTATTCAGATATTCACTATTCCTTTCTTTGGCGTGTTGTCGGACCGGCTTGGGAGGAGGCCCGTGTATCTGTTTGGCGCGATTTTTACAGGGATCTTTGCCTTTCCTTTTTTCTGGCTGATCGAGACATCGATTCCAGGCATGCTGGTGCTCTCTATGGTGCTGGCCCTCTCGGTCGGCCATGCGGCGATGTATGCGCCGCAGGCGAGTTTTGTCGCTGAGCTTTTCGGAACCAGGGTCCGATATAGTGGCCTGTCACTCGGCTACCAACTGGCCTCGGTTATCGCTGGAGGACTCTCGCCCTTTATTGCCATGAGCCTTCTAAGGCACACCGGCAGATCTTCGCCAATTGCGCTGTACATCATTTTGATGGCGGCGGTAACCACGATTTCGGTCTATCTGGCAGCTGAAACCGCTCACAAGGATATCGCAGACACTATTCCCGAATCTCAGATTGAAAGCGGTGCTTCGCCCCGAGCGGGTCTCGACACCCGCTCCACAGGAAATTTCCTATAGGAGGCCCAACATGAGCGTTCACTGGCGTGAACTCATCAGTCAACCCCAATTTGGCATTAAAACGGAAAAGGATATTTTTATTCCCGTTCGGGATGGGACTCGACTGTGTGTGAACATTTACCGCCCCGATGCAGGCGGGAGGTTTCCGGCATTGCTGGCCGTGGGAGGATACGGCAAGGAGCTGCAGGAAGTCCTGATCCCGCCTCAGCCCCTGCAGAAGAGCGCCGTGTGGGACGGGAACATCGAGGCCGGCGATACGCCGGATATCGTTCCTCGCGGATATGTTCATATCATTGCAGACGCGCGGGGAACCGGAAAATCGGAGGGGGAATACCCGGGTATGTGGTCATCGCAGGAAGGGCGCGATGGCCATGACCTGGTGGAGTGGATCGCCCGGCAGCCATGGTGTGACGGTAATGTCGGGATGATCGGATATTCCTACTACGGCTGCATCCAGTTGAAAGTGGCGATTGAACAGCCTCCGCATCTGAAGGCTATATTCGTATCGCATGTGGTTAATGATTTTTATCGTGACGGCGTATATGGCGGGGGCGTGCTCAGCCTGTTTTACTATGGTATATGGGACGGCAGGCACGGCACGAGCGGCTTCGCGGCGAGAAATGCTCCCTGTCTGAGCATGAAGGAGTTTTCGACGGAAGAGTTTGAGCACCGGCGGCAGGCTCTGTTGGATGATCCGGATATCCGGCATTATCCCAATATCTACCACTTGCTGAATTATCCTTACAAAAATCCATGGGTTTTCGACTTTTTGATGCATCCGTACGACGGCCCCTTCTGGAGAGACAGGTCCATTTATCCATTTCTCGATCAAATCAAAATTCCCGTATTCGTTGTAGGGAAGGTGGCCCACGGCGCGGGTGCCTTCTGGGATATTTACCAAGGCATCCAATCGACAAAAAAACTCCTGGTCAAACCGTTTGGCCCGGAAGAACGCCCCTGGCGCGAGGATCTGGAACTCATTATCCGCTGGTACGACCACTGGCTGAAGGGAATTGACACCGGCATCACAAGCGAGCCGCCCATACGGATGTTTGTCCAGGGCATCAATCAATGGCGCGATCAGACGGAATGGCCCCTGCCGGGAACGGAGTGGATGAAGTGCTATTTGCGCCGCTGGGAAGGATTGGCGTTCGCCCCAGAACGGCATCAGCCGCATCCCGACTGCTTTCTGCAGCAACCGCTGTATCTCTCGAACAAGAGAGATTCCGTAAAATATGTCAGCATGCCCATGCCCGAAGACGTAACCGTTATCGGTCCCGCAGCGTTCAACTTTTATGCGTCCATAGATACGAACGATACCAACTGGATCGTGAAGCTGAGCGATGTGGCGCCCGGCGGGGCTGAAATCCCTCTGGCCAAAGGCTTCTTGAAGGCATCGCATCGGGCGCTGGATTCCGAAAAATCCAAGCCCTACGCTCCATATCACAAGCACGTCAGATCCGACCCGGTCGTCCCGGGCGAAATTAACGAATACAATGTGGATATGGGCAAGCTGACCAATATCTTCCGGGCGGGTCACCGGATAAAGCTGGAGATTCAAAGCCTGGAGTCTCCCAGGGATCCCGAGATGCAGATTCACTATCATCCGCATCTTCCCAGCAGCAGGACGACCTTGCACAAGATTTATCGCAACAGGGAATATCCATCACACCTGTTGCTCCCGATTGTGGGGAAAAAGGATCATGTGATGGATTTTCTAAGCGATGAAAATCTGGTCGGCGCACTATAGAGATTTTCAGGCGACCATGGTCAAGTTAACGCAGAACCGAACTTGACCATCACAATATCCCGGGCATATCAGAATCCCCGATGCCAATATGCTGGGGTTATGGAAGTTCATAATCCCTTAACTTGACAATACCTCGCCCGCAATTGCAAAAAATCAGATAACCTGCTAAAACGGAGCCAAACCAACATGGAGGTTTGCCCATGGCTAGAGGCAAATATGTCCCAGGGGAGCATTCTGGAAAGAAGAAATTCTCGAGACGTGATTTCGTTGCCGGCAGCGGAGCCGCTCTCGCGGGCGGGGCATTAACCGCTTGGGCGCCCACAAGCACCTTGGCCGCAACCGCGAGAAATTCCCAAAAGAACGCTTACCCGCTATCGACCGGGTATCTTGTTTATGACAGCCGCCGCTGTGCCGGATGTCAGAGTTGCATGCTCGCATGCTCGCTGGTTCACGACGGAGAAACCAGCGCATCCTTATCCCGGATTCAGGTTAGCCGAGCCGTACTGACCCGCTATCCTTATGACATCGAGATATCCGTATGCCGTCAATGCCCTGAGCCTATGTGCGTCAAGAATTGTCCCACCGGTGCGTGCCATGTAAGCGCCGCCAATAGCAACGTGCGCATGATCGATGCCAAAAAGTGCATCGGCTGCCAGGCCTGCTTGAAGGCCTGTCCGTTCAGTCCGCACCGCACGATCTGGAATCCGGTCGCCAATAAGTCCACCAAGTGCGATTTGTGCGCCAATGCCCCGTACTTCAGCAAAAAAGGGGGGCCGGGCGGAAACCAGGCTTGCGTCACCACTTGTCCGATGGGCGCACTGAAGCTGGTTTCCGAACTCCCGTCGCAAACCGACATCAGCGGATATGACGTGAATCTGTCCCCTCCACCGGCGCCGCCCAAAACCGTTCCCGGCGCTCCCGGAGCTAAACCTGAAACTGCGCCGCCGGCCGCAGCCGCACCGAAGAGCTAAAGAGACACCACGGATTCCCCAGCGCGGCCGGGGCCGCAACCAAACGAAAGAGTGGAACCTCTATTGAACATGTGGGGACGGCTCTCCAGAGCCGTCCCGCTTGAGCGATTATAGGGCTGAAAATCCGGACGGGTCTGGAGACCCGTCCGCACATGTTTAATCATTTTTCAGCATGTTCGAATAAAAGCTTGCTGAAAAAGCAAGAAACTGCACGTTTGTTATCACGGATTCCACTGA
>Ga0187881_10003760_pt1 | contig 12857 bp, 10 predicted proteins | sample June2016WEW_19_1_2_FD_133017 | JGI IMG/M metagenome (GOLD analysis project Ga0187881, IMG submission 133017) | Peatland microbial communities from SPRUCE experiment site at the Marcell Experimental Forest, Minnesota, USA - June2016WEW_19_100 | ecosystem: Environmental > Terrestrial > Soil >...
ATGAGATCGTCTTCCAGCGAAAGGTAGAAGCCTGATGATCCCGGATCCCCCTGGCGCCCGCCGCGCCCCCGCAGCTGGTTGTCGATGCGCCGGGCCTCATGTCGTTCCGTACCGAGTATGTGGAGTCCGCCCAAGGCAACCACCTCGTCATGTTCCTTTTGGCAGACCGATACCCAGTGCTCGCGGATGCGGGTGTACTCCTGTTTGCTTATGCTTTCAGGAGTCAGATCTTTCTCGCGCAGGGACTGCAGCGTGAGGAAGTCGGGGTTACCGCCGAGCAGGATGTCGGTGCCGCGCCCAGCCATATTGGTGGCAATCGTCACGGCCTTCTTTCTGCCGGCCTGGGCGACGATCTCCGCCTCCTTCGCGTGATATTTGGCGTTCAGAACCACATGGGGGACGCCGCTCCGCTTCAGCAGTGTGCTGAGTTTTTCCGACTTCTCGATGGAAATCGTGCCGACGAGAACCGGACGGCTTGCCCCGTACAGTTCTTTGATCTCCTGCACGACCGCGTTGTATTTTTCGCGCTCGGTGCGGTAAATGACATCGGGATACTCGGTCCGGATCAAGGTGCGATTCGGGGGAATGACTGCCACTTCAAGCTTGTATATCTTGAAGAACTCTTCCGCTTCGGTCTCGGCCGTGCCTGTCATGCCGGCCAGTTTTTTGTACATGCGAAAATAATTCTGGAAGGTGATGGTCGCCAGGGTCTGGTTTTCGCGTTCGATTTTTACGTTCTCTTTTGCTTCCAGGGCCTGATGGAGGCCGTCGCTATATCGTCTTCCGGGCATAAGGCGGCCGGTGAACTCATCGACGATGACGACCTCACCATCCTTCACCATGTAATCCACATCTCTCTTGAAGAGCAGGTGGGCTTTCAAAGCCTGGTAGATGTGATGCACCCAGTCCATGTTTTGAGGTTCAAAGAGGTTGCCCACGGCCAGAAGTGTTTCCGCTTTTTCGACGCCCTCTTCGGTCAGGTTCACGGTACGAGCCTTCTCGTCCACCTGATAGTCGACGTCGCGGCGCAACCTCGGAACGATGCGGTCGATCTTGTAGTACTTGTCCGTCGACTCTTCAGCCGGCCCGGAAATGATCAGCGGAGTCCGGGCCTCATCGATCAGAATGGAGTCCACTTCATCGACGATGCCAAAATTGAAACCCCTCTGGACGCAGTCGCTCAGCTCGTATTTCATGTTGTCGCGAAGATAGTCGAAGCCGAGCTCATTGTTGGTCCCGTATGTGATGTCCGCCGCATAGGCCGCCTTGCGTTCCGCATCAGTCAACGGATGCTGGATGCAGCCAAAGGTCAATCCCATGAAGCGGTAAATGTTGCCCATCCATTCGCCGTCGCGGCCCGCCAGGTAATCGTTGACCGTGACGATGTGGACGCCCTTTCCTTCCAACGCGTTGAGATAGGCGGGAAGCGTGGCTACCAGCGTTTTTCCTTCACCGGTCTTCATCTCCGCGATCTTTCCCTGGTGGAGGAACATCCCGCCAATGAGCTGGACGTCAAAATGGCGCATGGACAGCGTGCGGCGCGCAGCCTCCCGGACCGCTGCGAACGCCTCGGGAAGGAGATCGTCGAGCGCGGAGCCATCGGCCAGCCGCTGGCGAAATTTCGGCGTAAGTTCTGCCAGCTGTATATCCGACAGGCGCTTCATGTCCGGTTCCAATTCGTTGATGCGCTGGACTAGAGGCACCATCCTTTTCAGATCGCGCTCGTTCTTGCTTCCCACGATCTTGGTGATAATCGCGTTGAACATTAGGGAAGATCTCCGGCTGGGTACGAATTCATCAATTTACCAGACAGATCCATGGAGGTCAACGAGTTACGGAGGCGCGCCGGGATGCGGAGGCCGGTAGCGATAAGGAAGACTGCCCTGAGCGAGCAGTTTATCGAGATTCGAGAAAACTCAAGCGCAGGCAGTCGCTTCCCTTCAGGGAAGCAAGGGCTTCATGCCGCGCGTGCTCGAAGACGCGTCACGAGGGCCGCTCTTCGAACTCTGGACATACTTCAGCGGATTGACAGGCTGATTGAAATGCCACACTTCATAATGCAGATGGGGGCCTGTCGACCTGCCGGAGACACCTACGGAACCTATAATCTCATTGCGCGAAACGTGCTGGCCCACCTGTACATTAATGCGTTGAAGATGGGCATAACGAGTCGTCATTCCGAACTTATGGTCGATGACGATCATGTTTCCATATCCGGCACGCTGGCCGGAGAAAATTACGATTCCGTCAGCCGGAGCCATAACACGGCTCCCCATCGGGGCCGATATATCGACACCGAGATGTATCTCGCGCTCAGTCGGATCGAAAGGGTCTGGTCGGCCACCGTATCCCTCCGTGATGTAGCCATTGACCGGCAAGATATTCGGCGCGGCCGCCTCATAAAGAACCTGATCGGTGATCTGAGTATCGAGATTCCGAAATTTTTCTTCCAGGGAGGAAGCTTTCTTGTTATAAGAGGCGATCGCCTGCAAAGCACCCGCAGAAACAGGCCGCGGTTGGCTCAGAGTTTCCTTGGAAACGCCGCCAACGCCCCCGACACTTTTGTCGGAGTTCATGCCCGAGAAAACCATCAGCTTGTGCGAGAGGGTTTCCAGGAAATCGACCTTCTCTCCCAACTGGGCAGTCTGCACCTTGTACTCATGGTTTTCAGATCGGAGGGCATCGTTTTCCGAGATGCGATGCTGGTAGTCGACCACCTTGAGGAGCAGTTTCCCATACTGTAGCGCCCCTGCACCCACCGCCATCACCCCCACCAGAGCAAATATGCCGCCCAAGGCGAGAATCGAGTATGGCAGCGAAAGTCGCCGGACCTTGCCACCAGCGTAGTTCGATACGATAAAGGTATAGAGCCTCTTCTTGAACATTTGGATCCCTTCTCTCCAAAATATCAAAGCCTGGCTTTCAAAAGCATAGCCAAGGATCGTGCAACCAGGCTGCAGGCAATGGCGGCATTCTATGGGCCGACTTTCGGCATGTCAACTATTTATTCGTGCAAAATCTTGGATGGAGTCAGTATTCTTTGACTCAGAGGGTTCTGGGAATCTATAATTGAAGAACTTCATTGAACCATTATGTGGGGGTGAACTGGATTCGACGGGGGTCAAGAGGCTGTAGAGGCATGCCGAGCGCTCCGCGACTCGTAAAACCGTGGAACTAAACATAACTGCTGACACTCAGTTAGCACTGGCCGCTTAAAGCGGTCACGTCTCGCCGATTCAGCCTGCGGAGTCGGGTCGAGGCGTCGATTAGTAGGCTAGGCGGGGGCCCAGGCTCTGAGGTCCTTGCCGAAACTCTACAGGGCTAGCGGCGTATCGACCTTGCCGGTTTGATCGCTGCGTCCGCGAAACTGAACGAATCGGATACGCATGTAGGCTCTACTCGCTGAAGTCTTCCGGACGCGGGTTCGATTCCCGCCACCTCCACCAGCCTTCGCTAAAGCTCCGGCTGGCAAGCCGGGGCTTTAGCGAAGGCTGCCCGCTGAAGTCCGCCGAAGCGGAGCGAGGGCGGACGAAGGAGGGCAGTAATCTAATCCTTTCATCCTCAGCAGGCGCTTTCCTAATAGATGAAATACGTTTACCTCCTACAAAGCCTCTCTCACCCCAAACAACGCTACGTCGGGCTGACAAATAACCTCCAGCAGCGAATAGCGATTCACAATCAGGGCGGTTCGTCCCACACTTCCAAGTACGCGCCATGGCGCATTGTAACGGCGATTCGCTTTGATGACGATCAACGTGCGTCAGCATTCGAGCAATACCTGAAGAGCGGATCCGGCCGCGCGTTTGCCAATAAGCATCTTTGGTAAAGCCCGTTGCCAAGTGAGGCCCGCGCCCGCGCGAAGATGCTCGTCTACCTAATTGAGAACGGCAGACTATTCTTGTACACGCAGAAATCCGGCACGCCCGTATACCTTCCCTGGCCGCCGGTCGTGCTTGAAGCCCTCTCAAAGCTGCCGCCGGACCAGGAGCATTACTTCTGGAGTGGCCAGTCAACCCCGAAGGCGGTCGTCGGGGACTGGCAGAGGACGTTCCGAAAGCTCTTCGCGATCGCCGGCCTGAAGGGACATCCGCACATGTTCAGAAACACGTTTGCGATTTCCCTGCTCGAAAAAGGAGTGTCGATTGAAACCGTCTCCGTCCTTCTCAGCCACAGAAACATCCGGGTAACCCAAGCCCGCTACAACGCCTGGGTGAAATCCCGACAGGAGCTACTTGAATCCGCGGTCATGAAGACGTGGTGAGGCGTGGAGGAGGCTGCGGCTTATAGCTCCCCCTGAAAGGCGCAGTGGAGGAGGGACTGGGATAGGGCTTCGAGGCGTCGGCGGCTCGCGGCTTGGGCGCCTTCCAGCTTGCGGATTTCGGTCACTCGCTGGGTGAACTCCTCTTGCAGCGGCAACGGGGGTGAGAGGACTTCAGCTTCGTCAAGTGTTCCTCGCGTGAGGTGCTTCATTTCACTCCCTTGGAAGTGCGACTTTGCAGCCTCTACTACATGCGAGAGCGCGTGTTGTAGGAATGGAATTTCAAACGGCAGCTTAGGTTCGACCTTGAATATATGCTGATTGAGGACACCTTCCGGGCCATCCCAAATGTGGACTCCAAAGGAGACGAGCTGTCCTGCCCAAGAGATCAGTAGTGCGCCTTTCTTAACACGATGCTTCAGTTCAAACTGCCCGTCGTAATGATTGAATTCCGCTGTCGAGTCTTTGAGATTTTGGATGCGGATGATTGGCAATCCGCTCTTACTCCATTCTGTCGGCTTGAAAGCACGTCCGTTAATCAAGTCCACAGCATCTTGGACCTTCACTCTTGGCCAGTGATTTGGATTTATCTCTTGGTCGCCGAACATCTCGTGGAAGAGGGCGGAGATGAGGGCTGAGGTGCGGTGGTCGGACTGGGCGCGCAGCTTGAGCAGTTCGTCAGCTTCGTCCAGCAGCTTCACAATTCGCTCCTGCTCTGTCAGTGGCGGTACGGGCGCTCGCTCCTTCGCGACATCTGTTAGGGGCAGGTTGGAGATGTTCGTTGTTTGGCGAGCGAGTCCGCGAAAGCGCATCTGCATTGGTGGCGATGCAAGCCAGTAATATAGGAATCGGGGCCGCATCTGGCTCGGGTCTGAGCGAATCGCGGCGATGAATCCACCGAGCGTTGCAGGGTAATCGAGAGGAGGCACGAAGCAACACTTCCCGACCAGATTATTGCTATTGGCAGTGGAAATCAGCGTGTCTCCTTCCTTCACCAGCTGCCGATCGGTCCTTACGAATGAGCGCGGGATGTAGAGAAGGTCGCCTGCCTCTAAATCTGCCTGAACATTCTTTGTGCGGAAGCAGGCGAGCGAATCCGGTGAACCTACTTCGACGAGGTCTGTCGGCTTGAAGCTGATGCCGCGAACGAATTCACAGACTTCGCCCAGCGGTTTTGTCGGCCAGCGTCTCATTTCTTCTCGCGGATTTGCGCGAGCAATGCGTTGCCGCGCCGGATGATTTCATTCTCGAGCTTGATCACGTCCCCGAGGATTTCTGCCGGAGCGTCGTGATTTACTGCTTTAGTTGTCACGGGCTTGTAGCGTCCAGCAGCGAGACTCCAATCATTCTCGTGGATCTTGGAAATCGGCACCCGGTAGCTATTGGGGCCTTGTTCGCGATTGGGCCATTTGGCGAGCACGTCCGGAATGTCGTTGGCTTCGATTGGAGTACGCTTGTCGTCGAGGCTGAAGCCGTCAGCCGAGAGGTCATAGAACCAGACGGACTCGGTTGATTTTCCCTTTTGGAAGATAAGCGCGGCGGTGGCAACACCGGCATAGGGTTTGAAGACGCCGCTGGGAAGGCTAATGACGGCTTGGAGGTCGCACTCAGTCAGCACTAGTTTGCGCAAGGAGTTCGCGGCGTTGGTGCCGGCAAACAGCACGCCGTTCGGCACAATTACTCCGGCGCGGCCATTGGGAGTGAGATGATCAATAAACCACTTCAAAAAAAGGAGTTCGGTTGCGCGAGTGTTCAGTTTGTAGTTGAGATCGCCGAGGATGCTTTCATCTTGAACCTTGCCGGAGAAGGGGGGGTTGGCGAGGATGACATCGAACATCTTCCCCGGATACGCGCCGCCAAATCCGGTCGTGAGCGCGTTCAGCATGGACACTTGCGCCTTTTCCAACTGGTGCAGGTAGAGATTGAGGATGGCAATCTTCACCATGTTGGCGTCGTTGTCGAAGCCAGTGAACGCCTGCTCTTCGAGGAACCTCCATTGCGCCGGCTTGAGCAACGCGCCATCCACGATGCCACGCTTAAGGTCGGCGGTCTTGGTGTGCTGGCACAAGACATGGTTGAAGGAAGAAATCAGGAAGCCAGCGGTACCGCACGCAGGATCACAAATGCGCATTCCGGGTTGCGGATCGACAAGCGTGACAATCAGATCGATGATATGGCGCGGAGTACGGAACTGGCCATTGGTGCCGGAGGCGGAGAGCTTGCTGAGGAGATATTCATACATGTCGCCCTTGAAATCGTGTCCGTTGTGCGCCGCCAGGTCGAGGTCGTGGATCCCCTGGATGACCGCACGGAGCGTGGGACGATCATAAATCTTGAGCGTGGCGCGGCTGAAGAGAAGCTGCCCGGTGTCGGTGAGGCCAGGGAGTTCGTGGATGCTTTCGATAGCATCACGGACGACGCTAAAAAGGTTGTCTCCTGTGAGAGTGACAAAGTTACCCCAAGCAAAGCGGGCCCATTTGCCGGAAAAAATGCGGCTGTATTTCTTGTCGAGAGTAGCGAGAACTTCATCCTTTTCTGTGAGTAGCCGCAGGAAAAGAAGGTATGAAAGCTGCTCGATGGAATCCATCGGGTTGTTCACACCACCCGCATAGAGAATGTCCATCAAGTGGTCAACCTTCTGCCGAAGACCGGAGGAGAAGAAGTTGGAGCCGTTGGTGGTCGGGGTTGGAGGCATGTTTTTAAACCGCGAGAAGTGATTGACGAACAAGGAGCGACTGCCGCAACGCTTCAAAGACTTCGTCGCGATCCTCAAACTTTGACAGCGCTAGAATGCCGCCGAGTTGGTTGAACTGGCTGGCAGTGAAGATCGTCATGTCGCCAGCGACGAATTTATTGAGTGCACGCGGATCGTCGGCGAGCAATTGCGTCGTCGCATTGAGCCATTTTTGTTCGCGGTAACGGAGATTAAAACGTGCGGCAATGGAATCCACCGTATCCGAGACGATATCGTCTTTCGTGGGAAGCGGCTTTTTCCCGATCGCGTTATACACGAACGCAGGCGTTGGTGCGGGTACTCCGTAGGAGCGGACGAGTTTGTCCGGCGAGTAGAACATCTCCGGCTTGTGGTAGAAACGCTCGTTCATGAGTGTCTCTATTGCGTCGTCGTCTTCCTCTGCAACAGCGACGCTCATCTCTGCGTCAGCTTCCACAAAGGCCTTCACCTCGCGTTCGAAAGAGCCTCGGAAGGTCATGATATCGACCTTCTCGCCCTTTGGTCCGACTTCAATGACCTCGCGGCTCACGAGAATGTCGGTGCCTTGCCAAACAGGAATTTCGCGTGGTGGCGGCTCAGCGACCATTGGCACATCACCAGGCTTGCTCGCGCCCTGTGGATAGGGTCTTGCCTTTTTCTTTTCACGGGGAAGTGTGAGCGGCGCGGAATAGTCATATTTATCCTCGAAGTATTCCGCAACGGCGCAAAAATCGAGGATGAAAAAGTTTTCCTTCTTGTATTTGGTGTGCCCGATCTCAAACGTGAACAACCGCGTGCCGCGTCCCTTTATTTGAATGTATTCGGTCGGCGAAAAAATGGGTCGCAGCAGGCCAATGTTGAGCAAGTCGGGGCAGTTGTAGCCGGTGGAGAGCATGTCCACGGAGACCGCAATGCGTTCGGATCGTTTCCCGTCGCGAAACTCCTTCGCGATTGACGAGGCCTCCGGGATGCGCGACGTAATGGTGACGGCGAGACCGGGCTGGATAACGTTGAAAATCTTCGTGAGGTTGGTTGCGTGTGTCTGGTTCACAGCGAAGACGATGGACTTGCCGATTGCTCCGGTTGGATCTCTCTGTGCTTCCTTGAGGAAGTTCTCGCACATGAGGCGATTGCGCGTTGGCGTGAAGATCTTTCGTTCCAAATCCTGAATTTTGAAGTTTTCGTCCTGCTCGTTTACCACCACCGCCCAGCCTTTTTCCGCGAGCGCCTGGGTCGTGATATCGGAGCGCATGTCGAAAATCTTGGGCCGGCAGAGAAATGGGCCTTCGGGGTCTTTGACGGCGTCAATCATGTCGTAACGGTAGGTAGGGAATCCAGGTTTGCACCCGAAGTAGTGATACGTGTCCCGAAGCTGGCGAGCCTCTAGCGCCTTCGGGTTCTCCGCCTCCAATTCTTCGACGTTGATGTTCTTCAGATACGCCTTCGGCGTCGCCGTCAGACCGATCCGCGTGGCTTGAAAAAACTGCACAACCTCGCGGGCGTCCCCATAAATCGAGCGGTGCGCTTCATCGTTGATGACAAGATCAAAATAGAAAGGTGTGAACTCCTCTCGATAGCGACGGTCAACCATAAGCGACTGGATCGTCGCCACCACAACGCACGCACCAAGCAATTCCCCGGAGCGGCGCGCACTCTTGAAAACAACCGGTTTGAACTCCGGCAGCACGACCGCAAAATCTTCCATCGTTTGCTTCGCCAATTCGATGCGATCGACGATGAATAGCACGCGCTCGGCGTTGCGTGTTTTGAGGAAGCGTCGAATGAGAGCTGCGCATAAGAGCGTCTTGCCGGTGCCGGTGGCCATTTCGAGAAGGAACTTGCGCTGGCCGCGACCATCGAAGAGCCGCGCGACTTCATCCATAGCACGAATCTGGTATCGCCGGAGGGTCAGGTCATACTTCAGATGGCGAAGATATTCGGGTGTAATGATTTCGCTTTCGAGCGGTCGCGGGGGTTGCAGGTTTCTGAGCCGGACACGCTCAGGATCATCACGGGACGGGAGACGTTCAATGCGGTAGGCGTCACGTTGATCGGCTCGTTCATAATTCCAAAACCAATGCTCTCGTCCGTTCGATAAGAGGATTAACGGCGATTTTATATTTTCGGCGTATCCCCGCGCCTGCTCTTTCGCATCGTATGGATCAAGGTCTTCGCGCTTGGCTTCAAGGACACAAAGCACGCGCCCCAGGCTGTCTTTGAGCAGGTAATCGACCCGACCGATAGCAGCGTTCTGCTCTAATTGGACCTGCTGAGAGTCGAGCAGGTTCCAACCGCTCGCCTCAAGTGCTTTGTCGATTAGAACGCGGGAGAAGGCTTCTTTATGCACGTGTTTTGAAAATGTGAGCGATATTAACCGCAAGCAATAACTATGACCATGTCGATCTCAGGGAATCCAGCCGGGATTTTGAGTTAGCCAGGCAATTCTGCGGCGGGAGCACGCGACCGGTTCCTCACGCTCCTGCCACAGCTCATGGTCCCTATCATAGCAGAATAACCGTGAAGCTCAGCGGAAAACCGTGCAGTGGTACATGATCGCCGCTGGCTCACCGACGGTCTTCTCGCTAATGGCAAAGCTGGCCTCAGCGCGCAGAAAATGGATTCCACTTTTAAGAAAAGTATCTTGGTTCCACGGACCGTGGCTTCCACGACGAAGACCATTGACTTGATCGTCGAGACCGAGGTTTCGATGCCTGAGAAGATGGTCTCCGGAACATCGACCGCGTTCTCCGGCTTTGAGAAGATGGTCTCCGGAACATCGACAATGGTCCCCGAAACATCGACCACGGTCCCCGGCTTTGAGAAGATTGCCTCAAGGATCGAAAAGATCTTTTCGATGACAAATACCATGGTAAAAATCGACCGTCGCTGGAAGCTCAACGTTGTCTATAACTTAATGATCGTCTCCGACCATGGTCTTTGAGGCTCCGACCATGGTCTCCGTGTCGGGGACCATGGTCCCTGTGTCGGAGACCTTGGTCGGGGAAACGAAGACCATGGTTTCAAAGCCTGAGACCATCTTCTCGTTGACCGGGAAAATGGTCTCCGTGGTGAGGAAGATCTTCTCGTTCGCGAAGACCATGGTCTCCGGAATCGAGAGCATGGTCTCCGTGACGCAGACCATCTTCACGACGACGGGGACCACGGTCACAGCCGCACAGAACATCGTCTCCGTCCCGCAGACCATGTTCTGATGTGTCGAGGCGACGGTCTCCTGCAAATCACCAACCGGAGCACAGAAACCATCTACGACGTTAACATTGTCTTTCCACCAGAAGCAGGCAACTTTGAAGTCTTGGACGGTGAGTTACCACTGGTGAAGCTTCCTTCTGGAAGGACCGCCAGCCTGCCCGCCATACGTTGTATGGGGCCAGGCAAAAATCACTTCGAATCAAAGGGATTTTCTCTTTGGTGCGGCACAAGCTATTGACATCGGCGCGCGATGCAGTACACTGGCGCTGAAATCCGCAGCCGAACACCGTCCGTAAGGCGGGTGTCCGGGGCAAACCTCGGAATAGGCTGTTCCCCCTAAGCAGCTCCGCTGCGATGGGGGTTTTTCATTTAATCTCCCGAATAACGCCTCTCATGGTGGCCTCCTGGTAGAGCGGCTGGGCGTACGCCTCACCTTCTATTGCATCACGCACGAATCCAGCAATGCTGTCAGCGAGCTGGATCAACGCGTCGCTCTCGTCGCGGATGCCACGCACTTTCCGAACGCGGATACCGAGCTGCCGGAGTCCACTCGCAAACCGCTTCACTTGGCCGCGGCGCAGGCCGTCCACGATGATGGTGGCTTTGTAGTCGCCGCGCGCTTTCTGGAGAATTGCCTTTGCGGTTACGAGGACGGTGAGGTCGGTGTAGAGGGTGGTATCCCGATAGTGCGAGAAGGAGGCTGTTCCCGCGAACAGCGGATGGCGTATGAGCTCCTGCAGATAAGCGAGGCGTGACTCGAAGGCGGTCTCATGCCACTTGAGGATACCGCGCCCCGTGGCCTGCTCGATCCGTTCAGCTTCCCTCCGGATCCGGTCGTGTTCCTCGCCGGTGATAACCACGGAGACGAGGAAAAAATCACCCGCAGTGTCCTGGCCGGTTTCATCGACGTAACAATAGAGTTTCTGCATCGGGCCGATGATACAAGAAAGCCCAGTAACTCAATAACGCTCTATAATTTCCATTGAACGCATCCAGCTAAATAGCACATTTAAGCGACATTAGATACGATCACTCTCTCTTTTTCTCAAGCCCGCGCGTTTGACTGCAGCACGACAGGCGTGCCAAACCGTCTTGCGAGAGATCGGTTTCTCGATGCCGCGACGGCTCGCGCTGCTGCTGAACAGATATGTCTTCGGCCGCTTCTGGCGATAGTACTCACGTAACGATTGGAGGAGCTTCGGGGACAGAGGGAGATCGCGATCGCGCCGACCTTTGCCCTGCCGGACGTGGATATCCATGCGTTGACTGTCGACGTCCTCTATCTTTACAAGCGAGGCCTCGGTGCGACGTAATCCCGTCGAATAGAGGAGCATCAGAATGGTACGGTACCTGAGATTCGGCGCGGCATCGATCAGCCGGGTTACCTCTTCCTGACTCAGCACAACCGGCAACTTTTTCGGGACTTTGGGAAACGGCAGATCGTCGAGGTCGAGGTCCCGACGCTTCAGCACCTTTCTGTAGAGAAACCGCAAAGCCGAGATCCTCATCTCTACGGTACCTGGTGCTAGCTTTTTCTCTTTCAGCAAATATAGTTGGAACCGGCGCACTTCTTCGGCACCGAGTTTTTCTGGAGACTTTCCGAAATAACTCGCGAATTGTTGGACAGCAAATATATAACCGCGGAACGTTTCGGGTGAATAATTTCGTCGCTGGAGCTCTTCCAGCATTCTCTGATGTAGTGGGGTCATAGAACCCTCCTTTCTATGCCCCCGAGGCTAACAAAATAGCGGGATTACCGCAGCAAACGTGGATGCGTACGTGGGTGACGCAAATGGGGGATTACCACAGTGGACATCGATACCGGCGCCTGCGGCTTAGTTCATACCGGCTAACCATGACATTGGTTACAGGACTCGCTCAACACTGTCCGTAACCGATTTGATTCTGAACCATTTCCAATTCCCTGGACAATACGCGGTCGAGCTCAAAGATATTGAAGCACGCGTAAGCGAGTTGGAACGACCCACGCAAGAGGCGAGCGGTGGGCGCGGGCGATGAACCCCCGCAACCCATCGCTAACTTTGAGGCTGCAGCTCTGAAAGCCAAAAACCTCCTATCCCGGCAAAGGACGATGACAAGCCTCAACCTCGACTGTCGGCTTAAAAGCCCGCACACACGACAACTCGCGAATTCAAAGTCGTGGCCAACTGCAATAGCTACTGCTTGATCACGATAAACCACGCAGCGACGATCGGACCCTGGGGACCCCGTCCACGGCCCTTGGCAGGTGGCTCCGCGCCAGGAGGTGGCGCCGGAGCCGGACCGCGCTCAGGCTGGAAGAGGTACACGTTGTGCGTCACTGGATCGACTGTGATCGTCTTCGCGCCGGCGAACGTGTCGACCGTGGCAACCGTGGTGTATTTGTCAGGCGAATCCTGGTGAACGACGGTGACGTTGCCCTCGCCCCCATTCGGAATGTAAATCAGCTTTTTCGACGGATCCCATCCCAGAGCGTCAACGCGCGTGCCGTTCTTGATGGTTGCGACGGTTTTGCCGGTGTTTGGATCAACGACGATAGATGTATTGCTGCAACCTGAGAAAATACGGTTCGATGCTTTGTCATACGCGATGCCCGTTGGTCCTTCGCAAGGCGCGGTCGGCCACGAGGCGGTTGCCTTCCAGGTCTTGACGTCGATCACCTGGATCGTGTTCTTG
>Ga0187881_10003767_pt1 | contig 12838 bp, 22 predicted proteins | sample June2016WEW_19_1_2_FD_133017 | JGI IMG/M metagenome (GOLD analysis project Ga0187881, IMG submission 133017) | Peatland microbial communities from SPRUCE experiment site at the Marcell Experimental Forest, Minnesota, USA - June2016WEW_19_100 | ecosystem: Environmental > Terrestrial > Soil >...
CAAGCTCAAGGTATCCAGATGGGGCTTGGGCCGTCTCGCGGATTTCAGGCTTTTCGTCACCTTCCCATTCCAAAATAGTCTTGGCTGCTGTCGCGCTCGAGTTGGCCCAATCCTGTGGGTTGACGAGGGATCCGCGCTTCGAGATGAACCGCGCCCGCGGCTGAGTGGCCGCGTCGAAGATCGCATCGTTGCGCCAGAAGTTGTGCTCCTTCTGCTGCTGCTCGACGTGGTGGGTCAGCGGGAAAACCATCCGCACGCCGTCAACCATGATCGAAGGGGCGGACTCGAGCACGACGGGGATGTCTGGCCCGCGATACTCGTCGTCCTCCTCGAGGAAAGCGTTGTCGTCGAAGCAGTAGTAGACGATTTTCGTCCGGATCTTCGGGCGCATCGAAACAGTGCCACCTTCGATCTCTGGTTCGAGGATGTGCTCCTGCTCACGGACGTACAGCTCCCAGACGGTCACCTTCTCGTCGATCGCTTCCGCGGTGCCGAGGGGCCAACGGGTCTTGTAGTCGAACTCCGAGAGGATGCACCGGATTAGGCACCAGCGAGCGTCGGAATAGTCCGCACGCTGCGAGGTGGGGTCATAGAACACATCCTCGCCCAGGAGCGGGAGAACGCGAATCTGCCAGCGTCCGTCGTCCTTGTCCACGAGGTACCGCCAGGCGCCGAAGCCTCCGCGGACGGAAGACTCCAGTGCCGACAGATAGGTGGACTCGGCATCGCAGATGTTCTCGTCAGCCCGGAGCACGCCGGTCAGAACTTGCGCGTCCTGCTTGGCCTGGTAGCCCATCCCGACAGGCTTGATCGCGCCGCGAGGCGGGCTCTCCCGGATTGGATTGATGACCTGCAGGACCATCCCGTTGACGAATCCGAATTGCTTGACGGGGAGCTTCCCTTTGGTCCGAAGCTCAAGCGTCTCCTGGTCCCACTGCGTTCCGGGGGCGGCGTAGGAGAAGGCTTCGAGGCGTCGGCTCTCGTCGTGTGGGGCGTTCCAATGGCTTTCGGCTTGCTGTCGCCATGTCTTCGCTTTGGCGAACGTGACGACGGAGGAACCTTCCTCTTTCTCTTCGGTGAGCGTGTCGGCCGCTTCGTCTTCGTCCATGGGATGCCTCAGAATGGGTTTGCCGTCAATGCGGCCGTGTATTGGGAAATATGCGAACTCTGCGATTCCGAATAGACCTGGAATCGTTGCCCGAATTGCCGAAGGGCATCCGCGGCCTCGGAATTCTCATCGTGCCGAGGGTCATCGGACCAGCATCCGCGGTTTTCGTTCCAATCCTTGCGGTAGAGGTCCAGATGCCGAATTCCTGGGTCGCAGTGAGTCGCGTCCATCCATATCGTTGGGAATAGATCGCGGGTTTGTTGGATGCCCACGATGACGCGAGAAATTGCAGAGGACTCGACGGAGATGTTGGCGAGCCCAAGCTCCCGAAGCATCTCTTCGGGGGTTTTGTTGCTGTCCCGTCCTTGCCGGCGATGCTTGGCATCGTGCGGGAGGTAATGCTTTCCCCAGACGTATCCATGCCTCTGCATCTCCGCCACGAAATGCGAATACGGCTCGCCCCAGCTTTCATAGAAGCGGATGAATCGGTTCTCCCCGCGGACGTGCTGGTGGAACCAGATCGCCGTGCCGTCATGGGCGCCGATGTCCCAGAAGGTGTTCACGGGATAGCCTGGCAGGTACGGCACATTCCCGATCCGGCCATCCTTGCGAGCCTGGGCCATCTGCGCGGCGTAATAGACACCCTCGATCGACTGCTCGAAGGCCTCCTCTGGGAAGGATGGGTATTCCTGCTTCATGAGGAATGGATCGTTGGCGAACGAAGTCCGTCGCGTCGTGATATACCACGCCCGCTGGCCCGCGGTCAAGCGCTTGTCGAGTTTGGCCTCGAGGATCCCGAAATACTCCAGATCCTTATCGGTGATCGCCACCTGCAGGTCGAGCGAATACTCGGGGGAATCGTGCCAGGCGAAGAAGTGGAACCGGAAGTCCAGCGGGGTCAGCGTGCGCTTCTCGTCTCGGATGTGCTTGGCCTCCTCGCACATATCATAAAAGGCGCCCTCGCGCCCCTCAGCGGTCGATTCGATGCAGATGAACCCATTGGCCGGCACGGTAGGCAAAGAGCCTGTGAGGACTTCGCGGGCCTTCTCTGGGTATTTCGCGCAGATCTTCCCGAACTCCGAGACGTGGAGCCATTGGAGTGTGCCGGATCGCATGGATGTGGAGACGCGGATCGAGGAACCATTGGCCCATCGGATTTCCTGGGCACTATCTCCGACTGTTGGCCGGCCTTTGCGGACCCATTCCGGGAGGCGGTCCCATGCGAACTTGATCTTGTTCCGAAAGATATTCGACGCGGCCTCCTGATCTTGGGCAATCACGCCCGCTTGGATATTGTCATTGAATATGCACTGATCCAACATCATCAACTGATAAAGCGTCGAGAACCCTAATTGGCGGGCTTTAAGGATGATATTCCGCGACCACATTCGAGAAAGGAATTGCTCTTGTGCGACATTTGGAACGAATCGAACCTCTTTGGCGTCCTTATCCTTGATCCAATAGATATTCCGAATCCGCCATTCCGGATCGCGGGCTTGCGATTCCGTGATGATGGATTTAGGCTGCATCCCGAATCGCCGTCACCGTCCCATCATCCCACGTCGCCAGACGCCCCATCTCCGCGGAATGGATCGAGACGAGAGCCTTTGTCGGGTGGATCTGGCGGATGATGCCAAGGTCCGTCACAGGCTGGGTGCGGGCCTGCTGGATGCGGTTCCAGACCTCGAGGCCGATCTCTTCGTCGAGGGTCATGCTTTGGGCTCGAATCGTTGGCCACTGAGGCGCTGTAGGAGGGTATCGGCATCTGTGGTCGGCCCGTCCAGCTCGCGAACCCTGCGGACCCCTTCCATCGCGTCCTTGGCGGCGGAGATGTTGTCGCGCAGTTCCTTCGAGGAGAGGCCCCCGGCTTCCAGATTGGTCTTCGCTGCCTTGAGGCCGAGCCGGAATACCTCGTCAGCGGTCACCATGGCGTCTGTAGCCAGTGCAACGCCCTTGCCGACTGTTGCGGCTACCTGTGCGTCCAGTTCGGTATTCGGAAGCCCTGCGACGGCCCCGGCGACCAGAGCACGGGTAGTTGCGATCCCATCCTGCCCAATCCCTTTGAGGCGGCGCTTGAGGACCGGATAGGGAATGTTGTAGCGGGCGGCGATCTGGACCTTCGTCAGCACGCCAGCCCGCCAATCGCGGATCGCGCCTTCGAGGGCTTCGGTTGGGATTTCCATCTCTGGTCTGGCCACGGACGGAATATACGTCCATTCGTCCATTTGCGGACGTAACTGGACGAAACCTAGAGCAACTGCCACCATTTGCGGATGCTTTCGACCTTCCGGATCAAAGCGCATCGCCATGGGGACGGCGCAGGAATGATGGTCATAAGCATTGGTTTGCTGCCTCGGTAGACCTCAAACCATGCCCCATTGAATAGTCGCAGATCTCCACCCACCTGGACCACCATTGGTTTGCGTTCAACCTCTCGCGTTAGATCCTCAATGTCTGGGTCGATCATGCCTCCTCCCTTCCCTTCCAGTGCCCGCAGAAGTCATCGCCGCCCTTGTTGACTGGAATTGGATTCAGCTTGCATTCGCTGGAATGCGCTGGGAAAAAATACGGATAATCCTTTTCGCCGGAATGTCCAGACGGCTTAGGATGACTTGATTTCCGACGGTTCGCGTCATCGGCTTGGTGATACGTTACGATTTCTCGGGGCGGAAGTCAAGCGAAACATCCTTCCGCTTTTCCTGGATCCATCGCCGTACCGTGTCGTTCCGAGACTCCTTGCCCTGTCGCATCCGGTCGAATGCGTCACGTTCTGAAAGGGGCAGGCGGACTTTGAACTCCTGGGGCGGGTCTTCGGGGGATCCGATGGCGTGGCCGCGTCCTAGGCGCATCAGAGATTTTCCCAATCAACAGATCGGCTGAACCATCCGCACTCGTCAATGGTGCATGTCATCCGCAGAAACGGCGGGAGCTTTGGGTATGCAGCGCTCCGGCATTTCTTGATAATGACAGTCTTTTCCCCGCAATCTGGGCAAATAGCGAATGGGAATTGTCCAAAATCCTCCATGGTTCTGGCAGATTCCGCTATCGCATCGCGGATGAATTTGTCTGCAAGCGCGTGCTGTTTGCGTGTTGGCTTGATTCCGAGTTCTTTGTTTGTTGGGAGACTCATTATTTAACCCGAATCACTTTCCCGCCGATTTCATGCGCAAGGCAATCGGCGTTTGATTTGTATGTTTTATAGGCTTCTTTTTTGGAATTCGTCCATGAGCGATGGCTTATTATTCCATTGATGGATCCGAATCCAGCGAGATATTTCCCACGCTTTACGATGACGTACGTTATGGAGTCGCGCTCAATCAACGCGAATAAGCGCTCTCCTGGGGATCTCGTCTTCGCCTCTTGGTTCGTGTTGCTCATGTCCATAAATATATCCCGATTTCCCAGGAAGTCAAGAGGTTGGGGCGCATTTATTTTCGACCCACCTCCCGAACTTCGCCAGATCCACGACATCCCACGTCGCCAGGATACGCGGCCTCAGCTCCTCGATGCCCCGCATTTGCCCTGGGAGGGGGGTAGGAGGCGTCGGGGTGGTGGGTGCGCCGTTCATGTCGCCTTCCTCCCTCTCCAGGACGCCCAGGCCATCGGGATCGCCGCGCTGCCCTGATCCTCCTTGAGCCGGTCCATGATTCTGTCGCCAGCCGCCAACTTGATCGCGTCGAGCCCCAGGTTGGAAATCAGGATTGTTGGCAGAAGGCTGTTGTACCGTCCGCAGACGACCGCGTTGAGCATCGCCCGTTCATGGTCGCTTCCTAGGCCAGCGCCGACCTCGTCCACAACCAAGAGCCCACGCCCCATGAGCCGACCGATGATCCCCTTCTCCGTCGTGCCGTGGTCCTCGTCGTTGTAGCTCTCGCGGATCTCCTGGGCAATCTCTGCCGCCGTGATGTACTCTCCGGCGTGTCGGTTCTGGTCGATCCGGAAGCGGTGGTGCAGGGCGGCAATCGCAAGATGGGTCTTCCCGGTGCCAGGAGGCCCAAAAAGGAGAACCATTGCGGAGCTTTTGCGGTCCATCGCCATGCGCTCGATGGCATCTTTGGCGCGTTGGTGGTCTTTCGTGGGGGCCTCGAATTCCTTGAAGCCCTTCCCGATGTAGCGGGATTTCACGTTCCCTTCGCTTTTCGCGCGGCTCCAAGCGGAGGCGATCTCGAACTTCTCCTCGCGTGCCAGGAATTCCTTTCCTGGTTCGGTTGCGCAAAGCTCTTCGATCCTGGATTGTATGCGTGCAACTTTTTCGGGATTGTAGTCAAATTCCTTTTGACTTCGGCGAAGTTCTCGAATCTCAAACTCCGTCCATTCGTAGCTTCCTAACTCGAATCTGTTGGCTGGGTGGATTGGAAATTCTCCGATTTCAGCCATTGGCGTTCTCGGGGGGATTGTACTCGTCAAGTCCTGCGAAGTAATCTGTCTTGGCAAATCCATCGAATTGCACTCCTTTTTTTTGTTTTGGTTGATGTTTAGTCCAGGTGGATCGATCATCTTCCCATCCACCCCGGTTAAACCATGTCGATGGATGAGGGATGTATTGCCGGTCAGCTTCAGGCCATGTCGCTATCGCGCTGGCATAGGCTAAAACGGCCTCAAGTAGCGTTTCCGAAGCGGTAGTGGCCAACGCCCTGCGGATCGCCTTCAAAGCCTCTTCTTTTCCGACCTTGCGAGGGTAGGCCGCGTAGATCTCGGAAACAACCGTTTCGTTCGGTTTTGAGGGAGAGATCTTTCCTTTCCCTTCCATGTTCCCTTCCCTTCCCTTCCCTTCCCTTCCCCTTTCTTGCGTGGGGCACGCGTCATCCACGCGTGGGGCACGCGTCAAGATCGGCTCTATGATTGACTCTTCGGTCGGAACTGGCAAAATTGAGGGAGATTCGCGATTGTTGATGACTTGGTGCCGAGTGAAGCTCGGAATGACACCAAAATCACCCGTGGGGCACGCGTGGTGCTCAATGAATCCACGCGTGGTCAACGCGTCGAGCACGCGTGAAAAATCCAGGAGATCGTATGGGAGGATGCACGCACCGAGGCGGCGTGGCTCCCAGCGGAACCGGCCTTCTCGGTCGGCGGCACACCAAAGGCCGATAAACGCGACCCGAAGCGGAATTTTCTCCTCGCGCTCAGCATCGAAGATCCCATCATGGAGGAAGAATTCTGGTTTGATGGTGCGAATCCTCATCCAATCACCTCGATCGTCATTATTCGCCCGTCAGATAGGGTGAAATAGGATGTTTTCATACCCTGGGCAATCTCAAAAGCAATCGATCCGGAATTATCGCGAATGTCGCTACCGACAGCTAATGCATCAGTAAAGCAATTCGGGCAAAGTTTTATCTCTGATGATTCATCACCCCAAACACGTTGGAACAGTCGAATCTTCCTTACCTCTTTTTGGCAGCATTCGCATCGCTCCATTTGCCCTCTGTTGTTTGGTGTGTTCCCCGTCTTCCCGAGGTGCCAGCCGGTGTGCGGCGTCAATTGTGCGGGTCTCTCCCCGCTGGTCACCAAAGGACGGTTAACCTCGCGACCTGCCGTCCACCATGGTTTGGTCCCCCAAATCTACTTCCGCCCCGCGCTCCCCGCAACCCGCTTTGGATCCGGCCAGATCGTCACCGGCAGGCCCATCGCGGCCATGTGCTTCGCCGTCCGGTTGAACTCCTTCGTCCGGTGGCCCTTCGCATCCTCGATCACCTGGACGCCATCCCGCAGGTAGACGAAATCCGCCTTGTAGGTGCCGATCTGGACGCCCTGGACGAGGAGAGGGAACGTCACCCCGTGCCGTAGCCCGGAAATCTCCCCGACCCGCTCCAAGAGCCTCAGATTGTTCCACCGGCCAAGCTCCAGCCCGGAGTCGAACGTCTCGCCATCCTGGACGCGCTTCCGATTCCCCATCTTCGACCGCTTGCCCTCGCCCCGGATCTGGGCCAGGGCGGCCGCGATGTCTTCGGGGCTACTCGGCATCTTCCGTCCCGTTCCACAGATCACACCCGCCCCCGCTCCGTCCGCTGGCGACATGATGCACCTCGCTGAGATCGCGCAGGAAGTGCGGGCACTCCTCGCTCCGGACACAGTCCCAGTCGTGACAGGAAACGGCGGGAACGTCGTGCTCGGTGGGGGTCATGCGAAAAGGTCCATCTGGTCACGCTCCAGCTTGAGGCATCCTGGCGAAAACCAGATCCGTTCGCGGTCATCCGCCCCCTGGTAGCCGCCGCCCTTGTCCCACGTCTCAACAGTCCATCCCATCAGCTCCAGCTCGTTGTGCTCCCCGTCGTGCCCGCAGAAGGCAATCCGGAGCATCGGGTCGCCGCCGTTGGCCCTGCACCACGCCCGCACATCGCCAGAAACGCTGCTGGAGTCCTGGGCGTACACCGCGCCGGTCAGCGAGTAGGGCGGATCCAGGAGCACGGCAGCGGGTCCGTTGCGTGTCATTGTGCCGGGCGACATGATCCGCTCCCAATCCCCGCAGCACACGCGAGCCTCGCCCATACGCTCCTGGAGTTCGCGGAACCACTCCTGGAGCCATTCGAGCTTCCGGTTCACGCCCCTGCCACCGTCGCCGAGGTGCGGGAGCTTCCGGTTCACGCCCGTGCCACCGCCGAGGTGTGGGAGCTGGCGCTTCACGCCCCGGCCACCGTCGCCGAGGGTCAGCGCCGGAATTCCGTCCTCATCCTCCTCTGCGTGCCACGGGCCATCACCAGCGCACCAGCCGCCGCCAATCCATGAGCTCGCCCCCCAGATCCACCAGCCAGCAGCCTTCGCGTCGTAATAGTCTGGATCCGCCATAAGCCGCCCCGAAAGCGTCTTCGCGTTGTTCACCAGCCAAAGGTGTCGGGCATGGAGGTCGCACTCGTTGACAGGCCAGAATACGGCCTCCGCGACCTTTTCTGGATCCGCTTGCATGGAGCGCCACACGTTCGCGATGTCGCCAGATAGGTCGTTCACGGTAGCCCATCCGGTGAATTCCTTGGGCCGGTTGAGCCAGACGGCACCAGACCCGAAGAACGGTTCGATCCAGTTTCCCGCATCTGCGCCGAGGTGCGACCAGATGAGTTCAGCGGCTTTCGATTTGCCTCCAAAATAGGGGAAAGGGGCCTTCACCACGTCAAAACACCCGTCAGCCCGAAAGCGAATAACCAGTACAATCCGCGCCTCCAATTCCCATCTACAAAGTACGGTACGGCGGCGCAAAGGTCCAGCGCCATCAGGATCGTCGGGAACACCTGTGAGCGGGTCACTTCCGCACCCCGATGCTCTTCGCCTTCGCAATCCGGTTTGTCACGCTCTGCACGTCGTCCCCGGTGGCCGTCGCGAGCTGTCCCTGGAGAGTGCGGATCGTGCCGACCTTCTCCTCGGCGGTGCGGAGGGGGCAGTCTCGGTCCCAACACTTGATCTCTGGTGAGGGCTCTGTCGAGACGGTCACGGAATCGTCCGTTCCAGCGTCTCCTCGACCCGGAAAGCATACCCGCCCACGTCGCGCCAGTGGTCGTCGTAGTTCGCGTCTCCCATGATCCGAGCCACCTTGTGGAGGATCATCTCTAGCGCCTCTTGTTGGTGCGGACTCATCGCGGACCAGTGATTCAGGACGACGGTGTTCGTCCCGGCTTCCTGGAAGGACTCTTCCGCCTCACCACGGACCAGCCGCTTGAGAGCCTGGGAAATGTCCGCTTGGATCTTGAAGTCCCCGTGACGGCTCTTGCGCTGGTCCAGGAAGGTGGATGGTTTCTTGGTGCTCATTTTCTCTCCTTCACTTTGATTGTTTTCGCCTTCGCAATCCGGTTCGTCAGGCTCGCCACGTCGTCCCCGCTGGCCCTCGCGAGCTGTCCCTGGAGATCGCGGATCGTGCTGGCCTTCTCCTCGGCGGTGCGGAATGCGTCGGGGAGGTGCATGGTGTTTTTGGCTTGGAGGATGCGTGTGAAGGCCATCAGAGGGCCTCCATCTCATCTGCCCACTGCTTGGCGATCTCTGCCGCTCCGATGGCCTCCCGCCCTTTGTCTCCCCACTGGCCGAGGCCGCCGATGTAGTCCATCAAGACGCCGCATTCCCGCAGGTAGGATGCGGCCAGGCGGAGGCGCCCGGGGACCTCGCACGGCTGGAGAGGGAGGTCTCCGCTCATTGCGTCCCGAGCGCATCGTACGGCGTCCGCTTTTCCGTCGTAGCCGCCCCAATCCTCCCATTTATCCCAGGCGCTGGAATAGACAAGGAGGTGCCATCTTCCGTCAGACTCCTCGACCCGATATTGCCTTCTCATCCTCTTCCCTCGGCTTCCCGCGCTTCGAGGAATCGGATTATGTCCCCGACGGTGACGAAAGATTCCCAATCCTGGTAGGTGATGTAGCAGTTGAACCCATTTAGGATCTGCGACCAGACGACGCGCCCATTGGTCATCCCGAGAAGGTCCCGAATTCCAAGGCCGTCCAGCGTACTCATCTCGTTAACCGTCTCCGGAATCACGCAGAGCACGTCGGCCACGATTTCGCGGACGCGGGTGGAGATGGTGGTCACAGCGGATGCCTCTCAGTTCTGTGTTCGCGCGTCGGCATGACCACGCCAATCCAGCCCGCGCCACGGATGGGCATCTGTTTGACTGGCGAGCCCCCGTATCGGATCTGAATCGGCCCCGGGAGAGTTGAGATCTGGTGAAGGTGAAACGAGTCGATCCAGGAAGGCCCGAAGGCGACGGTTTCCGAAATCCGAGTCTTGCCGGTCGCCCCGCATTCCGCGCACCCACCTTCTCCGTCCTGTTCTCCACCAGTCGATCCTGTTCCGCCGCACTCCTCGCATTCGACAGTGTAGCTGTGTCGCTCGAAGCCACTCTTTCCGATCCACGAATGATCCAATTCGATCTCGCCTTCGCCTTCGCAGGATGGGCAAGTCTGCTGCTTGCCGGTGCCCGCGCAGTCGGGGCAATCGCCCTCGCGCATCGGAAGCGCGACCGGGAGGGCTTCCCATTCACTGGTCGCCGCGTTGAACGGCGCTTCGATGGCCTGCACCAGCTTTTCCACGAAGGTGGAGTCCCCGGAGTCCGGAAGATCCGTTTCCGCCCGGATCCCGATCTTCCCGTCGGTGGCCCACGCGAATCCACCCTTGATGATGACGTGGTTGATCGGCTCTCGGTATTTGCAACAGAACCTGGCAAGCATTTCGATATCCATCTCTCCTCGCTTTCTCCCTCTCGGGAATCCGCGCCGCCTCACCGAAGAGCCCCGGCATAATCCGTCCGGCGCGGTGCTCTCGCGAGCGTGCAATTCTCCCCGTACCATCCCAAGAATAGGGAGCCGGGGTGGGTGGCTCCCAATACGAAAAGTCCCCACCCGTTCAGGTCAGCCTTCGATTTCCTTCTGAGCCCAGACCGGCAGGTCGATTCGGCGAAACTTCACGCAATCCGTCAGGCCCAACGGCGACGCGATGGCGTCCCGGATTTCCTGCGCGCGCTCGACCACCTTGGCCCAACACGCAAGGAGCGCAGATTCGTCGATCTCCACCACCTCGATCCGAGGCTTCAGCGTCCCGGACTCCGCGAGGAGGAACGACACCCGTGGCGACTCGATCCCGGCATCCCGTGCGAGCCCGAAGAAAAGGCCGGCCTGGAACATGTACCGCGATCCCCAGAAGTGGCGGTCGAAGCTGCTGAAGCCCATCGGATTCAGGTACTTCAGGTCTGGGAAGTGGTTTCCGATCTGGATGTCCGGCCTCGTCTGGACCTGCTGCCCCGCGATGTCGCCTCGGATGGTCGTCTGGTAGCCGACCGTCTCGCCATCCGGAGTCATGGCGGCAATGGCCTCGCGAACCCGTGGCAGCGTGGCGTCGATCTCCGCCTTCGCAGATGCGGCCAGGATGTCGCGGCCCGCGTTCTCCGCCTTCCACGCCTTCCCTTCCTTCGTTCGCCCGTCCAGGCCATCCGGAGCGACCGCGAACCGGCCATCGAACGATGTGGGATCCGTCAGGAGCGCGTCGAGTGCGGACCCGGCGACCATGGCAGGAGTTCCGCCCCCCTGGTAGGCGCTCTCCAGGTACTTCGCGCTCCATGCCTCGTGCGACATGTCCGGCCAGTCAGCCAGCGCGGAGGAGCCCGGGAAGCCGATGACGGCGTACTCACTCCATGGGAGATTGTGGATCAATTGGGCGCTCATGGAGCCATTCCTTCGAGGCCAGCGACGGGCGCGGCCTTCGTGCGGCCAGCGGCCAGCTCGCGAGCCTTCTTCTGTTCGGGCGTCTCGGCAGGCGGTGCGGGCGGCTCCCCGTTCGGCCCCTTGCCCTTCGAGTCCATCACCTCGCGCCATGTCGTCTCACCTTCCTTGAGGGCGTTGAACAGGTCACGCAAGGTCTGTTGCTCCTTCGCCGTCAGGAGCTTGGCATCGTGCCCCAGGAAGACCTTGAGTTGTTCGACCGACACGCCCTGGCGACCGAAGGCGTCGAAGATCTGCTTTTTCGCCCGCTCCGGATCCTGGGCGTCCCGGTTGGCCCGCGTCGTCCAGCACTCCTCCATCACCTCGTCCAGGATGTCACCAGGGACCAATCGGAGGGAGAGCGTCCGATACGCCTTGGACACCAGCGCGTTGACCTTGTTGAGGATGTCGTCGTCGGATGCGCGAACCGTGTGGACCGGCTTCCCGTAGGAATTGATCCGGCTGGAGATCGCCTTCTCGCCATCCTTGAGGAACGACCGCTCGACCGTCTTCGCGACCGTCACGTCGGCGGGCCATGTCGTGTTGGATTCCAGGTCGGTGGCGGACACACGAATGATGCGCCGGTCGGCGTCGTCGAAGACAGTGATCGCCTCCACGATGCAATTGCCCATCGCACGCACGGCGGCCTCGGCCAAGCGGATCGACGGGCCGGTGGGCCACTTGGATTCGTCCTTCCCGATGGGCTTGCGGTAGATCGCCACATCCGCAAAGCCGGGGCGCTTGGCGTCCTTGATGAGCCGTTCACGCACTTGGTCCAGGTCACGGGGGCGGGCAAAGGCGACCGTGTACCGGGCCTCCACCAGCGTCTTCGCTTGTGCGGCCAGGACGGACGACGAGGTTTCGACCACAGCCATCGCCGACGGTTGGGTGGTTTCGAGGTCGTTCATGCGTCTTCCTTCATTTCGTCGATGGTGATCTCGATCGGAATCGAGAGCAGGCGTACGCGCTCCCCTATTTTGTAGTTCGCCCCGCTCATCGCTTCGCCCCCTTGGACAGGTCGGGACGACCAAGATCAGCGGGCGTGAGGCGCTTCCCCCTGGCGTTTTCCAGGTTGTGGGACAGGGCGTTGATCCGACCGGCGGGCGTCACTGCGCGTCCGTTGGCCCATCGGCCCACGGTGTCGGGATGGACGCCCAGGTCGATCCCCACGGCGACGTTAGTCCGTTTGGCGAGACGGTCGCGGGCCTCCTGGGACCACTCGACCGGGGAAATGGGTTGCAGTCGCGGCATGGTACTACCTCCGGGCCCCAACGCGGGGCGATAGAATAAGCATACGTCGGACCCGACGTTTTTGCAAGCGTATGAGCCGACAAAATTATTTTCATCGTGGCGAAAATAATCCTTGGTTTTGCGTATGTACCGACGTATGCTATAGGAATCGGGGCGAGCAACCCCGGCCCGCCCTGGTCGGCGGAAACCTCAAACAGGAGAGACATCATGAGCAACGCAATCAAAACCCCAGAAACCCTTTGCCTGAACATCGGCTGGGGCTCTGATTCCGGAGTTGGCGACCACTCGACCATCGTTTCCGGGGCCA
>Ga0187881_10003783_pt1 | contig 12810 bp, 10 predicted proteins | sample June2016WEW_19_1_2_FD_133017 | JGI IMG/M metagenome (GOLD analysis project Ga0187881, IMG submission 133017) | Peatland microbial communities from SPRUCE experiment site at the Marcell Experimental Forest, Minnesota, USA - June2016WEW_19_100 | ecosystem: Environmental > Terrestrial > Soil >...
AGGGATTTCTGCCAGGACAAAGAAGGAAAAATGATCGGCTGCTGGGCCATAACCGAGCCCGATCACGGCACTGACTGGAGCCTCGGCGGGAACAACCCGAAGTGTGGTCCTTCCGTAAAAGCGGTGCTCAACGGCGATGAGTACGTTGTGAACGGCGAGAAGTCTGCCTGGGTCTCGAATGGGACAATCGCCACCCATGCGCTTCTGCACGTTGGACTTGACCCGGCCAGAGGTATGCAGGGGCAGGGATTGGCGATCATCCCGCTGGACCTTCCCGGTATTTCCAGGGGGAAGCCATTGGACAAGATGGGTCAGCGGCCGTTGAACCAGGGGGCGATTATTTTTGAGGATGTTCGGATCCCGAAGAAGTATATGGTGGTTTCGAATCCAGACATCATCAACGCTGCCCGTGGGCTGGGGCTGGCAGCGGTGAACGGAAGAATGGCGGTTGTCTTTGCGGGTCTTGGCAAGGCGGCCTTCGATGAAGCTTTGCGGTATGCGAAGGAGAGGATACAGGGCGGAGTCCCGATCTTCGAGCATGCGGTCATGAAATTGAAGCTGATGAAGATGTTCACCGCAGTAGAAGCGGCCAGGGCTAATGCGCGGCGGATGGCCGTTTTTAATCTGCTAAATACTTTTACACCCTCCGTAGCTCACGCCGTAGGCGCCAAATGCCTTTCCACCGAGACGGCCACAACCGTCGCAGGAGAAGCCATCCAGATTTTCGGCGGGTTCGGTCTGGCTAAGGAATTTCCCGTCGAAAAGATGTTCCGCGACGCCCGTACCGGGATGATCGAAGATGGGGTAAATGATGCCCTGGCGATAAAGGCTGCAGAGTTCTTATGATCTTGGGATTGGATACGATAAAGAACCTTTCATAATTTGAGAATAAACTCTTAACAATCAGGAAGTGCGAAGTGGAGATACAAGGGAAAATTGCGGTGGTTACTGGTGCGGCAAGCGGTATCGGCCGTTCAACGGCTATCGCCCTGGCCAGGGAGGGCGCTGACGTGGTGTTGGCGGATCTGAACCGCGAAGGCCTGACGGAGGTACGCGGCGAGATAGAGAAACTTGGACGCAGGGGCTTGGCAATACCCGCCGATGTTACAAAATTAAATGATATTCAAAACCTTTATGACCAATCCATTTCAGAAATGGGCCGGGTGGATATCTTAATGAATAACGCCGGCGTTCACATGTCGGGTCCCGTGGAAAAGACAGCGGTCGACGACTGGAAATGGATCGTGGATATTAACCTTTGGGGCGTCATCAACGGAATTCATGTATTTTTGCCTCATATGCTGGAGCGCGGCAACGGCTATGTCGTCAACACCGCTTCCAGTGCCGGGCTGGTCGGGGCTCTGGATAGATCGATCCCCTATACAATGACAAAGTTCGCGGTGGTTGGGCTTTCTGAGGGACTGGCAGTTTACTTGCGGGACAAGGGCATAGGGGTAACGGTGATTTGTCCGGGAATAGTGAGCACCAATATCGCTGCGAGCCAACGCTTTATTCCCGTGGGAGACGGACACGACGAATCGCGGCGGGAATTGCTCAAGGCCTTCGAGGTGAATTTCAAACAGGGAAAGTTCCCGGATTTTGTCTCCGATCTCATATCCAGCCTTGGCGGTTCAGTGGCTGCCGCCCTTCCATCTTTCATAAGCCCTGAGCGGGTCGCAGAGGAAACCATCCGGGCCATCAGGGAAAACACTTTTCTGGTTGTTTTGCCCGGTGCACTGATGGAGTTTGTCAAGCAAAGATTTCAGGATATGGAAGGTTACATTCGCAAGGCAGCTCAAATGAGAGCAGAACAGGATAAGTTTTTCGAAGCGATTTTCACCCACATGGAAAGGACCAGTACCAAGTTGCTACCTAAACGGTAATATGTAAATAAGGAAAATATGTTAAACTCCGGAGCCGTTCGGGGTCATCTGCCATCGCATTGAGACCGTCACAAAGCTTGTCCTCGACATCATCAAGGGTTTTTAGTGCCAAGTTCGGGAAGTGTTTCTCCCTCAATTCGTCCCAAACATGTTCCGTAGGATTCAACTCGGGACTGTGAGAGGGAATGGGAATTAGCCGTATATTTTCAGGGATTTTTAATCTGGCTGATACATGCCAGCCTGCACGATCAACAAGCATGATAATGAAATAGTCCGCAAAATCGCTTGAGACTTGCTGCAGGAAAAGGCTCATCATCTCAGAATTGGCTTTCGGCAAGATCAAAGATGTCATCTTGCCCGTTGCAGGGCATACCGCCGAGTAGGCATAAACATATTTCCTGATAACTTGCCGGGGCGATCTTGGTCTAATGCCAGCGGGCGCCCATGACTTCCTGGTGATGCTTATTCTGCCGAACCTGGCCTCATCCTGGGCGAAAATCAGAACCGGTCGGTGATCGCCTCTATTCCTTTGCGCAAGTCTTTCCGCCACCAGTTCAGGGAGTTTTTTTAAAAGCCTCTTGCTCCTCTGCTTTGGCCTGCTCATGGAAAGGTCGCGGAGCTACCTTGCGCCATTCGTGTCGTTCGAGTAATCGATAAACCGTGGTCTTATGGACTTTGCGCCCCAAGACTTTCTCCCATGCCATTTTGATCTCGGCAACAGTTGCAATCTGTCCGATAAGAGCCTTTTTGAAGAAGGGCTCCAGAAAAACCATCTCATCATCTAAACTGCGATAGGCTCTTCGTCGCCCTCCTTTCCCCGGCCCCTCCATGACTTTTGGCCCATGCCGATTATAGCTTGAGACAAGGTTATGAACCGTTTGTTCCGCCAGTCCGGTGTGTAAGGCAACAAGCTTGGCGGGACGAGGGTCAATAGTGGCATTGAGTATTACAAGCCACTTCTGAACCCTCCAGAAACCAACTGTCTGCTTCATCCTCTCCATTACTTCATCGGCTGTCAGGTAATGAACTACTTGAGTCACTTTGCCCATCCCTTCCCCCTCCGTTAAGGTTCAGGGACAGCTTACTATATTACCTATCGGAATGCAACTTGATACAGGGACCAATCGAGGTCCTCTTGATGATAAATCTCGATCGGGATCGACGGACATGCGTCCAGGCCGTGACCGGCGGATTCCGTTACTGGCTGCAGACCCCGTTCAAAGGACTGGCCAAAGAATGCGGAATTTGTGGTGCGGTGTGAGTCCTAAAGCACCCATCCCGGTAAGCTGCGGGCACCATGGCAGTTTTATCACTGACTCGCCCATAGAACACACCTATTCAACATCTCCAAAACCTTCATACACATTGAGCCGACAAGCCATTCCTTCAGGCCCTTTGGCTGCGCCCTGTCGTGCCCAACAGCAATAACGGCATATGCTCCACTCACAGCCTCTTCCCGGATAGACCTGGGGACGCTGCGAGATTGGACTATAAGGTTTTTGATCTGCGTTTCCGGGATTCCATAATCCATAAGCTTTTGTCTTGCCCGGTCCAGTATATCCCGGGGATTTGCTCTTTCCCCCGTATCAACATGGAAGAGGGTTATGTTATGCTGGGTTTCTCCCTGCAAAACGAACCCGACATGATCGGCAATACGCATGCTGGCCTCATCTTCATCAACACAAAGCAACACGTTTCTGCGCCCTATCTCAGGATGTCTGCATATCCACACGGGGAAGTCTATCTTGTGGTTCAAAATCTCTCTGCTCACACTTGTCAGAAAGGTCTGGTCCAGGAGTTCAACGGTGTGTCTTGCAAGGATAACCGCATCATAAAGACCCTTTTTCCCTTCGAGGATGATATCCTCAATTGTTCCGTAGCGAGATCTGATCACTTTGCCGGTGATGTGGTCATCAAGGAAACCAAGCCTGATAAGGATATCGCGTTTCAAATGGATCGCGTTTTGCCACTTATCCCTATGGACATGAGCACCTGGAACTTTCGGCTCAGGTGCGCCACCGTTCTCATCGACACCCTCGTCGTATGATTTAGGTGCGACGGAAAAAAGAGTGACTCTGACTTCCGCTTTATTCCTGAAGAAAGAACCGATAAAATCAGCTTCAAAGATCGATCCGACGTCATCGGCGACTGTGAGCAACAGATGCTTTTCCATACACACCCTTCCCCGTCCGCCGTGCGACCGTCCGACAATACCGTCACACCATATGCTGTCCCCGGGTATTCTCGTTTCCTGCCAAGGATCCCTCCACCCAGTCCCGGTTATGAGGGATTTGTTTGAAAAGGATCAAGGGGTAGGGTTTTTGTCCGGTTTCTCAGGAAGTCCCCAGAAACCCGTATACATGATGATCCAAGACCTTTTTGTCAGCGCTTGGAGCTGATCCGCTACAAAACTTCAACCCCTTTCACCGCTGGAGTTCCTCTTATGATTGGCCAGTTCAACCGAAAAGTCCAGGATTTGCGAACTTTCGCGGTATGCATCTGAGCAGAAATCGCCAAGATGCAGAGCGCTTAGCTCGAAATCCTCGATAAACCCATCAAGGTTTCCCGAACGGTAGAATTGTTCATAGACCTCCAGGCCATCCTTCAAAGCGGAAAGAATCTCTTCGGTATTGGGATTCATCTGGGTGATGGCGGCATAGAGTTCCGGACTTTGCGCGAAAATCCTCCCGACGAGGTTCATTTCGATGCGGTAGCTCGGGCTCGTATAATTCATAGTTTCGTCTATGTCTGCACCGAGCTTTCTCAAGGTCCTTCCGATGAGCATGGTCGTAATGTGGAAAAGCACCTGTATGATGCCCATCATCCTGTCGTGTTCTTCCGGGCTGCATTCCTTGACCCGGATGCCACTTGAGGTAAAAAGCGCGCGCAGCCTCCGCCACTGGGCCTGGCCGATGCGAACGGGACAGGCGGCCAGAGTCTGGCCGTTAAAGCTCGATATTCGGCCTCCAAACATCGGGTGAAGCCCGACGACGCTGGCGGGGGATTGCAACATCTCTTTCACGGGCGCGGTCTTCAGGCTGGTCAGGTCCATCAGGAGCTGACCCGGCCGGGTATGCGGAACGAGTCTCCTGATTATCTCGACGGTCTTATGAAGCGGCAGGGCAAAAATGACTATATCTGATTCGCCTACAGCCTGCTCGGGCGTAAGCGGCGTACCCAAGTCGGCAATATTGACGTGAAAACCATGCGAGCTGAAGAACTTTGAAAAAAGCCGACCCATTTCACCCTGCCCGCCGATTATCCCGATTACGGAACGCTTATTCCACCGGCGGCTTGAGTTGGTTGGGCCGCAAAAGTGAGGGCCATCCATACTTTGTTCACCCATTAACCTGTATGCCTGTGTTCTTTCACATAAACCGGCCGATCGCTTCGGCGACCCGGCGGCACTCCTCGATCATAGAAAGAAAAACCTGCGGGCGAAGAGATTGAGGACCGTCGCTCATTGCTTCCTCAGGACGCACGTGCACTTCAACGAGGAGCCCGTCGGCGCCGGCCGCAACGGCCGCCCTCGAGACGGCGGGCACAAGGTCTGCCCTCCCCACCGCGTGACTCGGGTCAACGATTACCGGAAGATGTGTGAGTTGCTTCAGAAGCGGCACTGCGCTGATATCGAGGGTATTTCGGGTTTCGGTTTCGAATGTGCGTATTCCCCTTTCGCACAGAATTACCCTTTCGTTCCCCTGCGCCATTATGTATTCGGCCGACATGAGGAATTCCTTTATAGTTGCGCAGAGGCCGCGTTTCAGGATGACCGGTTTATCGATGTTGCCAACCTCTGTGAGGAGCCTGAAATTTTGCATGTTGCGAGTACCGATCTGGACGATGTCCGCATACTTGCAAACCAGCACGGTATCTCTTGGATCCATAAGTTCGGTAACTACCTTCATACCGGTTTTTTCGCGGACTCCGGCAAGGAACTTCAACCCCTTTTCGCCCCAGCCCTGGAACGCGTAGGGTGAAGTGCGTGGTTTGAAAGCGCCTCCGCGCAAAAAATGAACCCCGGCAGGCTCGATCTCCTCGGCTATTTCCTCGAGAACTTCCCGGCTCTCGACCGCACAGGGCCCTGCAATAACCTGGATCTGAGGGCCGCCGATCTCAAGGCCGTTTATATTCACCACGGTGTTTTCAGGCTTGAATTCCCTGCTGACCAGCTTGTACGGTTTCAAGATGGGGAGCACCTTCTCCACTCCCGGAAAGGACTCCATCGGGATCTCCGCTATAACCCGTTCATCTCCAATCGCACCCACAATGGTCCTGTGCTCGCCTTTGGAGATATGCACCCGGAGGTTCGTGTCCTCGAGGCGCCGGACTATTCTGAGCAGGTCTTCTTCCCGGTGATCCGGACGCATTACAATGATCATGACGATTTCCCCCCATATTTTCCCAATTTCGGAACAATCGCATACAAAAAAAGCCGTGAGCACCCAGGTGCTCACGGCTTCAAAACAAACAAATTTAATTCTCAGGACCCGAGCATACCTTAAGCGTTCCCTTCGCTGGGGTTATAATAATCGTAATAATAAGATATAGTGAACATATTATCTCCTACCCGGTCCAGAGTAGACTTCATCCCAACCACTTTGTCAAGATAAATTCCACACAAATTCCAAGCCGGCAAACCTTCGAAAACCGGACTTTTCGCCCACCCACCCGCGAGACGGGGCGTGCGCGGGAGGCCTTGACCCGCGCATTGGCTATTCGAGTTTTCGCAGAAAATTATGGAGGATATCCTCGGCGCGGTAACCTTTAAGGCGTGCGATATTAACCAGTCGAGCAAGGAGGCGGCCCAGATCATCCTCAGAGTCGAGCCGGCCGGACTCGATCTTGCTCGCCAGCTCTTTACTTTCCCCGGCGAATTCACGCCCCTGTTTCAGGAGATCGTTCCAATTTGCATCATCTTTTTGCGAGAGGCGCGAAAGGATTCTATGTGCGCGAATAAGGGCCGGGAGGGAGTCCGGGACGGGTTCGGTTTGAGTTTTGCCGCTTGCGCGCTTCTCCTGGGCTTTTATCATTTCCCAGTTATCTTTAACCTCCTCGGCCGAACTCACGCTCGTTTCACCGAAAACGTGCGGATGCCTACGGATCATTTTTTCACTGACTCTGCGGCAAACTTCTTCCAGGCTGAAATCTCCCCGCTGCTCGTATAAATAAACGAGGAAAAACGCCATAAAGAGGACGTCCCCGAGTTCTTCTGCCACCTCGTCGACTTTTTTCGCCCGCACTGCCGCAGCGGCTTCGTGGGATTCTTCAACAAGGTAGGTCTGGATTGTTTCAGGGGTCTGCTTTCGGTCCCAGGGGCAACCGGTCTCTCTTCGTAGACGCTCGATTATCCGGAGGATTTCCTCTATCGCGTTCCAGCGATCAGTTTTTGTTTCTTTCACCTTTTTCCTTTGAATCATTACCGTTTCCAAAGAAGGAGTTCAGCAGAGCCGATGTTCGTTCGGTCAGCAGCTTCTGGACCTCCTTCTGCTTTCTGGAAAACTCCTCCTGAACCTTTACGGGCGCCAATTTGAAGAGGAATTGAGAGGCCTCCCTTACTCTGGGCGCAAGCGTTGACTCTGCGACGAGCGACGACTTGCCACCAAAGGAAAACAACGTCAAAAAAGAGATCGTCACAATCGCAAAAAGGAGCGCTTTGCCGAATCCGATCATCGCGCCCCAGAGCCGGTCAAGAAACCCTAGACCGGCGCTGCGTACGACTCTAACAACCCAGGAGCCCGCCACCGCAATACTGAACCAAGTTAACAGAAACAGCAGGATGAAGCTGAGGGGCCCGGCGGCGGTACCGGAAATAGAAGGAAACTTGCTGGTTATAAAAAAGCCCACGGGCTGGTAGTGGTACGAGGCCACAATAAAACCTGTTAAAATGCCGGCGACTCCCATTATCTGAGAGATGGCGCCGCGCATAAGGCCCCTGAGCATCCAGAAACCTCCCGCACAGATCAGGACCCAGTCGAGAATGTTCATAGTTGGCCACCATTGGGTGGAAGTAAAGGCCGCCGCATAGTGGGGAGCAACAAACAGGGGGCAGAGTTTTGCATCCGCTCCCCGCTTCCTGCTTGCCGATCTCCCTTTCTATCCTGGCAGCATTCTTGGGCGGTTGCAAGAGTAAATGCCGGTTTTTATAATGTGGTTGTTGTCATAGCAAAAATTGCGTGATAATAATGATGGTTGCCGTTTAACACGGTAACAGCATCTTCTTTTCCAGAGGCAAAATAATTTTGGCTCAGGCAGTCTTAAACCGCAGAAACCAACCTCAAAGAACCTCTATACAGGTTATTTTTGACGATAACAGATTGCTTCAGTTGCTTGCAGGAGAACAAAACGCCAATCTGAAGATAATCGAAAGACATCTCGATGTCCAGGTTCACCTGCGTGGCAATCAGCTTACCGTTGCCGGGGCTCGAGCCGATGTGGAAGTTGGCGAGCGGCTTCTCAATGAACTGGCCGACCTGATCCGAGACGGTTACCCGCTCTACGAAAGCGATATCCTGTTTGCGATTCAAATCCTAAGTGATAATATCAACCGCCGTCTAAAAGATATTTTTCTCGACCAGGTTTTTATAGCCTCCAATAAAAGGGCTATCAGCCCGAAGAGCATCAAGCAGAAGGAGTACATAGAAGCTATTCGCAGCTATGATATTGCGTTCGGGGTAGGTCCGGCCGGGACCGGAAAGACATACCTTGCGATGGCGATGGCGGTTGCCGCAATGTCGAAGGATGTTGTCCGGCGCATAGTGCTTGTCCGCCCCGCTGTTGAAGCCGGCGAAAAACTCGGGTTTCTTCCGGGTGATCTTGCCGAGAAAGTGAACCCTTACCTGCGGCCGCTCTATGACGCTCTACACGACATGATGGACTTCGAGCACGCAAATAATTTGATCCAGAGAGGGGTAATCGAGGTAGCGCCACTTGCCTTCATGCGGGGCCGCACGTTAAACGATTCTTTCGTGATTCTGGACGAAGCGCAGAATACGACCGCCGAGCAGATGAAAATGTTTCTAACGAGGCTTGGTCTTGGTTCCAAGGCGGTCATAACCGGCGATATAACCCAAATAGATCTACCCGAGAACAAACCTTCGGGGCTGGTGGAGGCAATCGAACTGCTCCAGGGAGTTCATGGAATTCGAATGGTATATTTCACAAAACGTGACGTGGTCAGGCACAAACTCGTACAGGACATAATCGAGGCCTACGAGAGAGCCGAAAAAAGAAAAAGCCCGACCACCTCCAGGGACGCCGAGAGAAGCTGAACATGGACAGGGAGAAGCGTGAGCCCGAAAAGGCAAGGAGCAAACCCAGGTCGAAACTCCTGGCCAGCTTGATTTCCTGTAATCTTCAAAACCTTTATTGCCCCAACTGGATGCTGCTGGCGGGCTTAAGTCTTGTCATAGCTGCTCTGGTGAGTCCTTCATTCATAGTCGAGAATCCTCGCTACCGGCTGGGCGAAATTGCGGATCGCAATATAAAGGCGCAACATGATTTTTTGATAGAAGATGAAGAGGCGACGGCAAAGAAACGTGAAGAGACGATACGCCAGTCGCCTATTGTCTATGATTTTGACCAGAGGATCGCCAGGAATCTTCTCGACAAACTCGAAGGATCGTTCAAGGTGATGCGTGAGGCTCAGGCCAGCCTCGAATCGGAACCCCTCCCTGCGGCCTCGGGCCGGAAACCATTTAAATTAATAGATCGGAGACCCGGCAGATCTGTGACGGATCCGGGTAATGTCTCCGCTGTCCCCACTGATGTGGAACGGCTCCAGGGCAAGAAAAAGGATTTCGAAGAGTTTCTTGGCTGCTCTCTCAAAGGTGACATCTTTAAGTGTCTCGTCGAGCAGCAGTTTAGCCTGGAAGTTCAGGAAAAGATTCAAAATCTCGTAAAGACTACAATGGACCGCGGCATTGTTGCCAGCAAGGCATGGGGTCACGACGAGCAGAGCGGAAACCTTCTGATCCGCAAATTGGACACGGGTGAAGAGACCCTGATCCCCCCGCCGTTTCCCTATCCGGATATCGAAGAAGCCCGCAAGATGATCGTCATGAAGGCGCTGGAACCAGGCCGGGACGTCAGGGAACTGATGCTGATATCTTCGGTTGTATCCTCCCTTCTACAGCCCAATCTTACGTTCAATCTGGAAGCCACCGAAAAAAAACGTGAGGAGGCACACGCTTCGGTTAAACCTGTTTTTATCAAAATTGCTCGAAACGAAATGCTGGTGCGTGAGGGGCAAAGCATCGGCCGTGAGGAGGTGCTCAAGCTTATGCACCATCTCCGGAACTCATCCGCCAGATCCTGGTTTTTTATCTTCCTGGCGATTTTCGCATTCAGCATGGTCTGCATCGGTGTTGTGTTGCATGTTGTAAAGCAGAGCCTTCCTCATATACGATTGGATTTGCACGACTGCCTGTTTCTGGGCATACTTCTGATTTTCCTGCTGATGCTGTCCAGGGCGGGGCTTTGGATTGGAGACAGCATAGGCGACAGCTCTGGAATAATTTCTACAAAGACCTTTATCTATGCTGTTCCCTTGAGCGCCGGGGCGATGATAGCCTGCATCTTTTTCGGGGTCACGGTTTCGCTGATTTTCTCGCTGGTGCTCACGCTCTTTTCCGGAATGATTTTCGGCAAAGAGTTCGCAATGTTCTTTTATTTTATGATAGGCGCCTTCGTTGCCGCTCATGGCGTTTCGCAGTGCAGAAACCGGATGGTCTCCATAAAGACCGGGTTGCTCGTGGGCTCTACAAACGTCATTTTGATCGTGCTAAGCGCCTTCCTCCAGGACCAGTGGGTATTCTTGAAGGTCCTGAGCGACTCATTTTTTGGGCTGTCCGGGGGTATTTTCGCGGGAATTCTATCAACCGGTCTGACCCCTCTTGCCGAGATGCTCTTCGGCTACACGACCGACATCAAGCTGCTCGAACTCGCCACAATGGATCAGCCGCTCCTGCGGGAGCTCATGGTGGAAGCGCCCGGGACATACCATCACAGCGTCATAGTGGGCAACATGGTCGAGGCCTCGGCAGACTCGATCGGGGCAAATTCCCTTTTGGCCAAAGTGGCGGCCTATTACCATGACATCGGCAAGATAAGAAAGCCTCTCTACTTCATCGAGAACCAGTTCGAGTGCGAAAACCGGCATGAGAAGCTCGCCCCGTCTATGAGCAGCCTCATTCTCATTTCCCACGTCAAGGACGGGATAGAACTTGCCAAGCAGCACCGTCTGGGCAAGGAAATCATAAGCATTATCAGCCAGCATCACGGAAAGAGCTTCATTTCCTTTTTCTACAACAAGGCGGTGGAAGCGCGCGAAAAAGCCCAGAGCACGAAGGCTTCACCCCTTCCTCCGATTAACGCTGACGACTTCCGCTATCCCGGTCCCAAACCCCAGACCAGAGAAGCCGGACTGGTATTGCTGGCAGACGTCGTAGAAGCGGCCTGCCGCTCCCTTACAGAACCTACTCCCGCCAGGATTCAGGGTCTTGTAAACAGGCTGATAAACGCCATATTCAGTGATGGGCAGCTTGACGAATGCGAGCTTACCCTCAAGGACATCCACCAGATAGCCAAGCACTTCAACCAGATACTGGCGACGATACATCACAAGCGAATTGAATATCCGGCTGCAAACGGAAAGGCAAAAACGGATGGCCTTGATCCAAGTCGCGAACCAAAGCAGGATAAAGATAAATCCGGGGTCAATAGAGAACGCGGCAAAACGGATCTTAAACGCCTTGGGATACACTGAATCGGAACTGAGCGTCCTGATCGTCGATAACGGCGAAATGGCCAGACTTAACCAGCAATACCGCCAGATCGGCCGTACTACCGACGTACTCTCCTTTCCGATGCTCGAAGGCGAATTCAGCGACATCGCCCCCGAAATGCTGGGAGACGTAGTCATTTCAGCGGAGACCGCCAAAGCCATGAGCGCTGAGACTGGAGCAGCGCTCGAATCGGTGCTGGACCTGCTTGTCGTTCATGGGATTTTGCACCTGCTCGGCCTCGATCATGAGGCGGGACCGGCAGGCGCCAAGGAGATGAAACTGAAAACCGAAGAACTCCTTGCGATGCTTGGCCATTGCGGAGAACAATTCGAGTGGTTCTTCGATACGGATGAGTGATCCGAATCGTCCACCGCTGAGACGCCGAGGACGCGGAGAAAGCTCAAACTCGACGCTCCGCGAGGTTAATGAAGAGGAGCAAAATTGGCAAGACTCGCCATCAATGTAGACCATGTAGCCACACTTCGACAAGCCCGCCTCGCCCCCGAGCCGGACCCGGTTGCCGCCGCAATGTTTGCCGAGCTTGCGGGAGCTCACGGGATAGTGGTTCACCTTAGGGAAGACCGTCGCCATATCCAGGACAGGGATGTCGCCATCCTGCGAAAGACCATCAAAACTAAAATGAACCTGGAGATGTCGGCAACAAAGGAGATGGTCGAAATCGCCCAGAAGATAAAACCCGACGTGGTGACCCTGGTCCCTGAAAAGCGCCAGGAATTGACGACCGAAGGGGGCCTCGACGTCGTCCTTTTCGAAACCCCTCTGGCGCGTGTTATAGAGACACTTCACGGCAGTGGTATTGCGGTCAGCCTTTTCATAGAACCGGATCCCAAACACATCAAAGTGGCCCAAAGGCTTGAAACCGATTACATCGAACTCCATACCGGAGCTTTTGCGGAAGCCCAATCTTTTGCGAACCGCCAGGAGCAGTATGAAAAGCTCATTACGGCAGCAAGGCTGGCAAAAAAACTGCAGATAGGAGTGCATGCCGGACACGGGGTCGATTACCAGAATATTGTCTGGCTCAGGAACATAAGGGAAATAGAGGAGTTCAGCATCGGCCACTCGATAATCGCACGGGCTGTGTTGATCGGTATGGATCGGGCCGTTCGCGAAATGCTCCA
>Ga0187881_10003788_pt1 | contig 12794 bp, 13 predicted proteins | sample June2016WEW_19_1_2_FD_133017 | JGI IMG/M metagenome (GOLD analysis project Ga0187881, IMG submission 133017) | Peatland microbial communities from SPRUCE experiment site at the Marcell Experimental Forest, Minnesota, USA - June2016WEW_19_100 | ecosystem: Environmental > Terrestrial > Soil >...
ACGCCTTTGTGATCATCAACGGGGACAAGAACGTCAGGTATGATTCCGTGATCCAGGTGATGGATGTCTTGACGCAATCGGGCGTGAAGAATCCTGGCCTGGGAATCGAACTAAAAAGATGAACGAACTAGAAAATACAGAGAATCAACTCCCCTTTCTTGTGGATTCCCCTCAGCCGGATACGGGCGGACTGCTGAGGACAGGAGTCTTCTCTTTGCTTCTCCACCTTGCCTTGATCAGCCTTCTGATTTTTAACCTCAAGACAGGAGCCACGAGAGATAAGCTTCCCATTTATCGGGTGGCCATTCAACCCTTATCCCTCCAGAACGACTCAAAGCCGCTTCTCCCCAAGGCGATGCCCGCTTCCCAGCCCATTCCTGCAAAACCTCAAATTCAAAAAGAAGAAATCAAGCCGAAGGAGGAGGCAAAAAAAAGTGAGCCTGTCAAAGAAACGAAACAACTCAAGGAGGAGGAGGTAACCATACAAAAACCGATTCCCTTACCCATGGCGAAGACATCGGATTTGGATACGGATTCCAAACCCGAAGAACAAATTCCCCCTACCCTTAATGCGCTCTCCTCTGAAGAAAAGAATGCCTCCGCAAAATCGGGAAGCGGCATAGGTTCTGGAGGTACCCCCGGTGGTGTGGGTGAAGGAGGAACGGGAGGGGCTGGATGGAGCGGCATTGGGAAAGGCACTGGGATAGCACGCCCGGGGGGATCCGGCTCTGGAGGATCGGGTTTCGTAGGCACGGGAAAAGGATCGGCGGGTGGAAAGGGCCGAGGTCGGGGCGATTCGGGTACAGGCTCACCCAGGTATGCAGAGAATCCAAAACCTCCCTATCCTCAGGAAGCCAGGAACAAAGGATACGAGGGGAAAGTTAAAGTGAGGGCGGAGGTTCTTCCCAATGGCCGAGTGGGTCAGGTCGAGTTGGAAGAGTCTTGCGGTTACGACGTGCTTGATCAATCCGCTCTCGACACGGTGAAGAAATGGAGATTTATCCCCGCAACGAAGGGAAAAACTCCCATCTCTTGCTGGGCAATCGTACCGATTACCTTTCAGCTCAAAGATAGTTCCTTCTGATAATCTCTTGACGAAAGTCCTGTCTTCTCATATATAATTAAGCCGTTTATTATTGGGGTTACGGGTACGCATAATGATTAAAAATCCCTCTTCCAAACGGGCGGTGAAGTTCACAGAATCTGTCATTCGTGAGATGACCCGAATCTGTCTCAAGCATGAGGGTGTGAACCTGGCTCAGGGATTCCCCGATTTTCCGGCGCCAGAAGAGGTTAAAGAAGCGGCGGTGCAAGCCATTCGCGCAGATTTGAACCAGTATGCCATCACCTGGGGAGAGCCCAATCTTCGTCAAGCCATTGCTGAAAAATTTGCCTGGTATAACGGCGTCACCATAGATCCTGAAAAAGAGATCACAGTCTGTTGCGGATCAACAGAGGCCATGATCTCTTCTCTGATGGCGATCGTCAACTCCGGCGAAGAGGTAATCGTGTTCGAACCTTTTTACGAGAACTATGGCCCGGATACTATCCTCTGTGATGCGAAGCCGCGATTCGTCACCCTCCACGAGCCGGATTGGCATTTTGACGAGCAGGAGCTCAAGAAAGCCTTCAATAACAAGACGAAGGCGATCGTGATCAACACACCCAATAACCCCACCGGCAAAGTCTTCTCCCGTGAGGAATTGCAATTCATCGCCGACCTTTGCCTGAAATGGGGTGTCGTGGCCGTGACCGATGAGATTTACGAGCACATCCTCTACGACGGGACCGAACATATCAGCATTGCCTCTCTCCCCGGCATGCGAGATCAAACCATTACCATCAACTCCATCTCCAAGACCTATAGTCTCACAGGATGGCGCGTGGGCTGGGCCATTGCTCCCTCTTCGCTGACGTCTTCCATCCGAAAGGTTCATGATTTCTTGACCGTAGGAGCGCCGCATCCTCTTCAGGAGGCCGCAGCAGCTGCCCTGCAGATGGATCGGAATTATTACCAGACTCTGGCCAGGGAATATGAGAAGAGGAGGGAGTTTTTCTCCCAGGTCTTAGAGGAAACCGGATTTCGTATCTACCGTCCCCATGGGGCCTATTACATTATGACGGATATAGGCCACTTTGACTTTTCGGATGACGTGGCCTTTGCTTTACACTTGGTGGAGAAATTCGGCGTGGCCACTGTGCCGGGCAGCAGCTTCTACAGTCGTTCATCTTTGGGAACGACGAAGGTCCGGTTCTGCTTTCCCAAGAGAATGGAAACCCTCGAACAAGCCGCCGAGAGATTAAGGAAATTCAAAGAAGCCCAAAAAACGACACCTCGTTAATTCCTTCGCCTCTCTCTCCCAAAGACTGCGTCATAATGAGGATAAGCGGTACAAATCCTAAGAAACGGGACAGACAGACGGATGAGAAAGTTTTAGAGTACGGCTGCCTGTCCCGTTTTCACCTGCTTCCATTCGAATTACGACACGGTCTTTTTACTTCAGCCGGCCTTCCACGGCCTCCCATTTGATATTCTTGAAGAAGGCTGCAATATAATCGGCCCTTTTCAACCCATAATCGGTCATAAAGGCGTGCTCGAAGACATCCATGATCAATAGGGGATTGCAGCCTGCGGGATGACCGACATCATGCTCATTGATCCACTGGTTGATCAATTTCCCGCTTACAGCGTCCTGGTAAAGGATCGCCCATCCGATGCCCCGCATCGCACCGACTCCTTTAAAATCGGCCTCCCAATTTTCATAGCTTCCAAATTCTTCAGCCAGCTTCTTCCCGAGCTTACCCGACTTATTCAGCGCTCCCTTACCCCCTAAATTCTCGAAGTAGAGCTCATGAAGCCGCATGCCGTTGAACTCCCAGCCACACCGGCGTTTCAATTCAGCGTATTCAGGGGTTCCGATCTTCCCTCCCTTTGCCATTTCAGATAGGGAATCCAGGACCTTATTGGTATTGGTCACGTACCCCTGATAGAGAGTAAAATGATTTTTCAATAAGGTCTCGCTAAACCCTTCCATCCCGATGAGCTTGTTGTAGTCTTTTGCCGTGTACGCCATATCCTTCCTCCTTTCTGCGATATATACTTTCATCATAGCAAAAAAAATCTCAGTTTCAAGAGAATTTTTTCATGGTCGAATGATTTTAATCGTAACAGATGGAGCGAATGGCAGTAGAATCAAAAAGTTGCTATTTGCTTTACCTGCTGCCATCCGCGCTCTTCATGTCAGGAATTTCTTGATTATTTCCAGGGCATTGGGTGCACCAGAGAACTTGACAAATTCAAAAGTCGTAATTACTTTTTCCTCAGAAATTGGAAGAAAGGAGTGATGAGATATGGCACGGGAATTAACTATTTGGAAGCCCTTTAGGGAGTTGGCCCCTTTTAGGGAATTTGAGAGGATGAGGACGGATATGGACCGGTTTTGGGACTCCTTTTTGGAAGGCGGATTGAGAACGAGAACCGAGGAAGGCGGAGAATGGCTTCCTTCTCTCGATGTCGCAGAGACAAAGAACGAGCTGGTGGTGAAAGCGGAAGTGCCTGGGATGGATGCCAAAGACATCAATATCTCTCTTTCCGACGGAATGCTCACCGTCAAAGGCGAGAAGAAACAGGAAAGGGAAGAGAAAGAAGCGGATTATCACCTCGTTGAGAGTAGTTATGGAGCCTTTACCCGGTCCATTCAACTTCCAACGGAAGTCCAGAGCGACAAGATCAGTGCCTCGTATAGAAATGGAGTTTTGACAGTCATCCTTCCGAAATCTGACGGGCCTCAGAAGAAAGAGATCAAGGTCAAGGTCGAGTGATCAGAGCTTCGTTGGCGCGCTCACCTTCGATTCGGTCTTGACGGCCAACCCAGTTGGGAGGGATGGACATACTAACTCAGCAGTCTCGAAAAAATTCTTGCCATTATTATCTCTCGGCTTTATACTTTAATCAAAACTACAGATTATTTTCGGACTATGCCTAACCCTTGGCAGTCATTTTATGGGAAAAAACCCTAAGCTTAAATGGATCTTGTTGTGTGCATTTTTTCTCACTGGTCAATTCTTTTTGAACGGCTCGGCCTACGCCGATTGGACTGTAGTTAGTCCGCCATCTGCGCCATCTGTCAGTTCAAATTGGGGTCTTTTTAATATTCGTTTCCCGTGGGCCGTAGGACAGGATTCCCAAAATCAAACAGGGGTCTTGCTCTATTTCGCCGCAAATGGCCATTGGATATCCGCAACCCTCCCTAATGTAAGTACAGATTGGGCGCTTTCGGGTCTCGATCTCACCTCTTCCAGCAAGGGATGGGCCGTAGGACGGGATATTGCAAATCAGAAAGGGGTTTTGATTTATTTTGCGAATCCGGTGGTAGCAAATGTGCCAACTGTCACCACTACGCAGCCGTCAAATATTACCCCCACAACAGCGACTGCAGGCGGTGACGTAACTTCTGATGGCGGAGCACCCGTTACGGCATATGGGGTCTGCTGGGACACATCGCCAAACCCAGTCGTTGGAGGAAACTGCACCGACGACGGGTCAGGAACAGGTGTATTTACCAGCTCCATTACCAATTTGACGCCAGGTACCCTATACTATGTGGTGGCATACGCCACCAATTCAATAGGTACGGGCTACGGCAGCGATCTTACATTTACAACATTAGCGTCAACAACCTCGAGCCTGGCTCTTTCAACCTTTAAGAAAAGCACACCCGTTTCCAAAATAGCTGCCACGGCAGCTTCTGGCTACGGTTTAGTGTGGCCGATGGTCAACGTAACCCCTCCCGATGTAAATTCATCAAACTGGGGGCTTTCAGCTGTTCACTTTTACTCTTCGGATACAGGATGGGCGGTAGGACAGGATTCGGCAAATGGGAGAGGGGTCATGCTCTATTTTTCAGACGGCTCCTGGGCATCTGTCATCGTGCCCGATGTCAGTTCAGATTGGGGACTCTCAGCCGTTCACGTCATCTGGGCAGTAGGACAGGATTCAGCAAATGGGAGAGGGGTCATACTCCGTTTCTCGGGAGGCGTCCCCTGGACGTCTATCGTGCCCCCCGATGTGGGGAGTTCAGATTGGGGGCTCTCAGCCGTCCGCTTTATCTCCCCTCATGAGGCATGGGCCGTAGGACAGGATTTCGAAAATGAAACAGGCGTATTGCTCCATTTTTTAAACGGCTCGTGGGCATCCGTCAACCCGCCCGATGTCAGTTCAAACTGGGGACTCTCGTCTGTTGACTTCAGCTCCTCCAATGAGGGATGGGCGGTAGGACAGGACATTACAAATGGAACAGGGGTGTTACTTCATTACGTAAAAATGCCAGGGGAGGACGTTGGGTCATGGACATCTGTCAGTGTCAGCCCACTCGGTGTCACTGGGAACTGGGGACTTACAGGTATTGATCTAATCACAGCTTTCAGCGGATGGGCAGTCGGACAGACGTCAGATGGCACAAATACGACAGGCGTTTTGCTTAGATATACGGCCCCTCGGATCTCAATTTCTCCAACAAGTTTAGACTTTAAGAAAGTGGAAATAGGGGCCTTTTTGGAGAAAACGGTAACGGTAAAAAGCACTGGAAATGAGACCCTGGTCATTGGCACTGTGACTTCTCCTTCTCCTCCCTTCTACATAAGCACGGACAGTTGTTCGGGGCAATCTCTTGCTCCGTCTCGAACCTGCAAAGTAACTTACGGATTTCTACCAGAATCTGTAAACTTTTTTTCGGACTCTTCAAACATACCTTCCAACAGTGCCCAAAACCCTGTTACAGTGACCCTTAAAGGAACCGGGGTGCAAGGGACCGCGTTCAATTCCATTACCAATGTGGAGATTACCCCAGACAACGGAACATTTACTGCCTGTGATTATGTTGATGCCAAACCACCTACATTTCAATGGACTTCCAGTGGGGCATTTACGAGCATTGGAGTCCAATTCTCTGTGAACAGTGATTTCTCGGGAGTCTCCCTTAAGGTGAATGGAAACCTAAAATCGAATTCATTGAGCATCCAAAAAAGCGCCTGGAAGAGAATCCTTCTTCTACCCGGCGCCAACGGAGGAACCGTCTACTGGAAGGTGATTGCAAATAAAAAGGACAGAACGATGGTAGAAAGCAGTGTTTTCTCCTTTACTGTCGGCGCAGGACCTGTTGAGAACCCCAATATATCTCCCACAAGTAAGACAGAGTTGCCGACCCTCACGTGGGACAACAATTGCAACATCATTTTTACTGTATGGTTTGGGAACCAGCTTGATTTTAAAACCCGCCCCTTAAAGAAGTTGTCCCTTTCTTTTAAAATTGTAAATCCCAATCCAGTTCCAGATACATTTGAAACAACGTTGAGCACAAGCCAATGGCTTTCTATTCGGAAATTGGTTGGGGACGTAACGGGATCGACTATTTATTGGTATGTTCAGTCGCAGGACGGCTTAGGGAGGCGGCAAAACACCTCTGTAAACCAATTTAATCTGAGTGATTGAAAATTCTTCTTTTCTGTTAGTAACCGCCGCGTAAAAGGTCGTCTTCATCTCAGAATTGTCTTTCATCATCACTAATACAAACGTACGCCCCTCACCCCGCCCTCTCCCCACTGGGGAGAGGGAAAGTGTGAGATTCATGTCGTAATGAGTCTTCCTTCCCTTGAAACGTATTCCCCTGCATGTTACTTTTAATCCATGAAATTGCGGGTCGGGGCCAACTGGGATATTGCCTTCCTGGATGCCGTTCAAGGCACATCTGTCGACGCTCTCTTCGGAAAACTTCCTTTCGATATCGTCGGAGGGGCAAGGCCGGGCTTCGTTCTTCCACAGATAAACCGAAAAGATGTAGAGCATTACATTGAGGCCTGTCACGATCGGGGATTGGAATTCAGCTATCTTATCAATGCCCCTTGCCTCGGCAATCTCGAATATTCGAAAAAAGGGTACGCACAGCTCATCGAACTTCTGGAATGGATTGATCATTCCGGCGCCGATGCGGTCACCGTCGGCCTGCCCTACCTGATCGAGCTTGTGAGGACACGTTTCCCGCGCCTCAAAATCAAAGTCTCCACGACCGCGCGGGTCAATACCGTGAGAAAAGCCCTTCAATACGAAGACATGGGCGTGGAAGAGATCATCGTCGATGAGCATATTAACCGCGAGTTCAAAACCCTTGAAGCAATCCGGAAGGCCGTGAAGTGCAATCTGGAATTGATCCTGAATAATATCTGCCTATGGCAGTGCCCTTATAACTATGAGCATGTCAACCACGACGGCCACGCCTCCAGGAGCGGCGAAGAAGACCACGCATGCTATCTCCAATATCCGGGATATCTTTGTTTGTACCGAAAACTGACGGACCCGGTAGAACTGCTAAAATCTCCATGGATACGGCCGGAAGATATCCATCACTATGAGGCCATCGGATACGAGCATTTCAAAATCACGGAGCGATTTAAACGAACCCCCCTTCTCCTTGAAAACGTCAGGGTCTATGAAAACCGCCGCTATGACGGAAATATTCTGGACCTTTTCACGCTTCCCAGAAAAGGGGCTTTCACCCCGATCCATATGGAATATTTTATCCAGCCCAAACACGTAAACATCATGAAGATCTCCGAGCTGGAAAAGGTCTTCGACCTGGAAGTCAGGGAATTGATTCACCTGGACAACAAGAAACTGGAAGGTTTCATCGAACATTTTAAGGATAAGAATTGTGATCAGATGCCATGTTCAAGCTGCCGATATTGCGACATCGTCTTCGAGAAGGCGGCCGTGGTGAAAAAAGAGGAAGTGGAACGGGCGGCCCAAAAGGTTAAAAACTTTTCGGAAAAGCTTGTTTCAGGAGAGATCTTTGAGATTCCGCGGTTCCATCTTCTCTTCCGGTTCCCGTTGTTCAAATGGCTCATCAAGCGCATGGTGAGACGACAGCTCGCCGCAACCTCCAAATGACAATTCCCATATATCGACGTGATGTAATTGTAGCGCCCCCATTTATTGTAGGCGAGACCGATAAGATCAAGGCAGGTACAGAGCCCTGCCCTACAAGAGAATAATTTATGCGATTCCTACTGATTGATCCGCCCCATAAAATCTGGACCATTCTTCGGGCCTGGACTCCTTCACCGGGATGCCTCCAATTGTTAGCCTATTTGGAAAGGGAACAATTGGACGTTGAATATATGGATTGCACCCTTAGCGAAAATCCCTGGAAGGACCTTGAGGAGAAAATTCGGAGAGAAAAACCGGATGTCGTGGGCATCTCCGTCATTTGCACCGCCTTCGTCTATGATGGGATGAATGCAGCCAGTCTGATCAAAGCGGCCAACCCAAAGACGATCGTCATCATGGGAGGGGAACACCCTTCCTTCATGGCCGAAGAGACACTCCGGGACTGTCCTGCTATCGATTATATCTGCGTGGGAGAAGGAGAAGTCACGCTGACGGAGTTCCTCCGCGCCGTGGGGGAGAAGAAAGATCTTTCCAAAATCTTAGGCCTTGCCTACCTCGATGAAAAGGGCAAATTCGTCTACACCGGAGACCGCCCCTTTATCGAAGACCTCGACACTCTTCCGATGCCGGCCTATCACCTCGCCAAGATGGACCACCCCTTCGTGACCCTTCCGTCGGAAGGGAAGAGAGGGCTTGTGGTCAATTTCTCAAGAGGATGCCTCTGGGATTGTACCTTCTGCTCGGAATCGGCCTTTTACAAAAAGACCTGGAGGAGAAGGAGTCCAAGATTGATCGCCGATGAGCTCGAGCTCCTCAAAGAGAAATATCACCGGGATATCTTCTATGTCGGCGACAATACCTTCAATGTCCGACGCGAGCAAGGAATCGGGTTCATCGAGGAGATGCTTAAGCGAAAGACGAATCAGCACTTCTGGCTGCAATCCAGGGCAGACCTCGTCATTCGGGATGAAGATCTCCTGGACGGCTTTCGGGAAGCCGGGGTCTATCAATTTATGATGGGACTCGAATACCATTCCGATTCCGTTCTCAAAGACATCAAAAAGCATCAGACCACGGAACAGGCTGTGAAGGCAATGGCGCTTCTGAAAAAACATAAGCTCATGGTGATGGCCACCCTCCTCATCGGGCACTGGAACGAGACAGAACAGGACCGGAACGAATTTTTCAAATTCTTCGGAAAATACGTGGACCACTTCGGCCTGAATCTCATCACCCCCCTTCCCGGAACCCCGCTCTTTAACGAGATGAAGCAACTGGGGAGGATCAAGGATTGGGACTATCGGAATTACGACTACCTCCATGCGGTCATGTCAGCACAAGAAGTGGATGACCTGGAACAGCTCAACTTCATCTACCGGGACATCATGAGGCGCTATTATTGGCGGCCCAGAGAAATGCTCAAGATGTTTTCACCCAATCCTATTTTGAGGCACCATCATCGGTACTACATCACCAAAGTGGCTTTCAACATTATGATGCACGAAGTCTTCGGGACGCCGATCTGGGTACAGCCGAACTATGAGGAATACAAAGATTATTTGGTGGGGAGGGGAGAAGCGCTTCCCAAAGAACTGATGACTTTGGCTAAATAGTCATACCACTGCTTCTGGTAGTAGATTCTTCTTCTCGGAACGAGAAAAATCGGGGCAAATCGCAGGGTGAAGGGATTATTTTTTTCATCATAAAAGGACAGGTTAAAAATTATCGTATCGGCACCATAATAATTGTCGCGCGTCTGAAAGATCTTCTCCATCCGTGAAAAAGAAATTTCCAGGTCGATTCTTTCAGCCCCCTTCCCTGCCGGGACTTCAAAATAGAGCTTATTTTCTTTCACACGCATCTGTCCCTTGCGTCTCGATCCTTTTACCGGAAGCCCTCCATAGTAGTAAGCGCGGCAAGGTTTAAGTATCATCATCACGCAATATAGCACGGAGGCCCTTCTTCAGCAATAGGGAAGGAGGGACCCGGATATTTCGACTGAATTCAAAAGAGGTTAAACAATGAGAAAAGAGGCCCAATCTGATTTTTCCCAAAAATTGAGAGAAAACAGGAGGAATTTGGATCTCCTCGACCAAAAACTGCTGACCCTTCTCAATCGCCGGCTCCGCATCAGCCTGGAGATAGGAAAAATTAAAAAGGGCATCGGGAAGAAGATCCATGATGCCGAAAGGGAAAGAGAAATTTTGGATAGGCTAAAACGAAAAAACAAAGGACCTTTGAAAGAAAGAGATTTGAGAAAAATATTCACAACGATCATGCAAGTCTCCAGAAAGTCTCAGATTTAGATACAGCCGCCCGAGCTTCACAAACAATTCCATTGCCCCTTTCCATAATCTCGTAATCAACTGTATAAAATGTCCAAAAAAGGGCAGAAATTTTGTTTCTGCGAAACTTTATTTTTCTTCTGAAACCATTAGATATCAATCCGTTATATGAATTAATACCTCTTGGCATTGAAATTGCTTAATCACAGGAGAATAAAAAGATTCTCAATACGAGAGGTCATTGTCTATGTCAATTGCAGAAGGAGACAGATTCAGGGACAAGTTGACCGGGCAGTCCTTTATCGTGAAGAAAATCCTGGACAGGACTATTATTTTGGAGGCGGAGGATACGCCGAATAGGTTCTGCCTCAGCGACGGAATCGTGGAATTATTTTTCGACAAGGCGGAGAATAAGAAAAATGTAAATTAGGTTCTCCTATCAACCTTAAGAAAGGACGGATGGATGGCTTTCTGCCTGAGCCAATGATCGGCCAGGGCAAGAGCCACCATGGCTTCGCAGACCGGGTTGATCCTCGGAATAGCCGAGATATCGTGCCGGCCTTTTATCCGAAGTGAGACGCGCCGCATCGCCTGATTAACTGTCCTTTGCTCCAAGCCGATGGAGGGAATAGGCTTCACGGCCGCCCGCAGCACAATATCCGCTCCATTGGATATTCCACCCAGAATCCCACCGGCATCATTTTTTTCGAATCCCTTTGGACCAATGGGGTCATTGCATTCTGATCCAAACATACGGGCTACTCCGAACCCGGCGCCGACCTCCACGCCCCGTACCGCACCGATGCTCATCAACGCCTTGGCAAGATCAGCTTCCAATTTATCGAATACCGGCTCTCCCAATCCGGGAGGGCAGCCTCGGGCAAGGACCTCCACGATACCGCCCAACGTATCCCCTCGTGCTTTGGCCTCCTCAATCTTGCTTTCCATTGCTGCAGCGGCTCGCCGATCTGGGCAGCGCAAATCATTTCTTTCGATTTCCTTATAATCTATCTTTTCTGTTCGAATCCCCCCAAACTCAATGGTATAGGCCAGAATCTCTATCTTTTCTTTCTCCAAAATCTTCTTGGCCACCGCCCCTGCAGCCACCCTTCCCACAGTCTCTCTTGCAGAAGCCCTCCCCCCGCCTCGACAATCTCGGATTCCATACTTGGCCTGATACGTGAAATCAGCTTGGCCGGGTCGGAAGACATCCTTCCATTCTTCGTACGAACTGGAATCAACGTCTTCATTTCTGATGAGAAGGGAGATGGGCGTTCCTGTCGTCTTTCCCTCAAATATACCGGAAAGAATCTCCACCCTGTCTCTCTCCTTCCGAGGGCTTGATGCCTTGCCTTGCCCGGGCTTTCTTCGATCAAGCTCCTTCTGAATGTCTCCGTTTGAAAGATCCAACCGGGGCGGACAGCCATCGATCACCACTCCCAGGGCCTCGCCGTGGGATTCCCCCCACGTGGTGATTCTGAACAGCGTTCCAAATGAATTGCCTGCCATATCAAATCCTCCCCTCCCTCTCTTTAAGGACGGTTAAAATAGTTTCAACAACCGCATCCGCAGCCAACATGGACGTATCGATTTGGACTTCCGAAGCCTTCTCGTAAAACGGCTCCCGTTGGGATAGGGTTTCTTCTATCTCTTCCAATGTACCTTTTCCTGTCAAGGTTGGTCTTCGGGTTGGGGATGCTTGATCCTTCTGAATTCTTTTGAGAAGGATCTGTTGATCTGCATTAAGCCAGATTATGAATCCGTTTTGTCTTAAAGCTTTGACATTGTCTGCGTCAAGCACCGCTCCTCCTCCGGGAGCGATGACCAGATTATTGTCTTTTGAAATCTCCTCGATGATAGCCTTCTCGATTTTCCTGAAATGATCCCATCCGTGGGATTTCACAAGATCGCTGATCGGAACTCCCTGGCGTTCTTCGATAAGATCATCCGTATCCACAAACCTCCTCTCAAGGCGGGCGGCCAGCTTGCTTCCCACTGCACTTTTACCCGATCCGCGATATCCGATCAAGACGATGTTCATAAAACAACCAAGGGGTCAAGGGGTCGAGGATTCATGGGTTCAAGTGTTATTTAAAAGAATTTATCGGTGGCTTAGGTATTTCACTCGAATCCTTGACCCCTTGAATCCCATAACCCCTTTTAGTATAGCCTTTGAAACGCCTCCCAAAATCCCGGGAACGATTTGTCCACACATCGTTCCCCTTTAATCTTTACTCCGGAAACAGCAAGCCCGGCAATGGCAAAACTCATGGCCATTCGGTGGTCATTATGCGTCTCGACCTCTGCGCCGCGGGGCTTTCCTCCTTCGATCTCTAGCCCGTCCTCTCGCTCTCTTACGCGAACACCCATTTTGCTCAACTCTACGGCCAAGGCATGGATGCGGTCCGATTCTTTAAGACGAAGGTGTCCGATATTTTGAATGACAGTCTTCCCCCGGGCAAAAGCAGCGGTGACCGCCAGGGTTGGGACGAGATCAGGCATTCCGTTCATGTCTACGTTGATCCCACGAAGTTGTTTGCCCGACACTTCTATCCAGTCGTCTCCCC
>Ga0187881_10003799_pt1 | contig 12766 bp, 10 predicted proteins | sample June2016WEW_19_1_2_FD_133017 | JGI IMG/M metagenome (GOLD analysis project Ga0187881, IMG submission 133017) | Peatland microbial communities from SPRUCE experiment site at the Marcell Experimental Forest, Minnesota, USA - June2016WEW_19_100 | ecosystem: Environmental > Terrestrial > Soil >...
GCGAGCACAGCCGCGAGAACGATATCGACGTGAACCCTTGCAAGATGAAGAAGCTCACCAACATGCGGGCCGCAGGCAGGGACGATAACATCATACTCTCGCCCATCACCCCCATGACCCTGGAGAAGGCACTCCAGTTCATCAGGGAAGACGAGATGGTGGAGGTCACGCCCAAGTCCATAAGGCTCCGCAAGACAGAGCTCTCGGCAGGCAAGCGCCACGGCATGAGCATAGCAAAGAAGAAGGCCTCAGGTTAGAGCGGTACGTAGTTACATTCATGCTTAATCCATGGCTGATCAACAACCAAACAATCCTCTGCACGGCTTGACCTTGGAAAGGATGCTTACCGAGCTGGTTGAACGGTATGGCTGGGATGAAATGGGAAGGACCATCAGTATCAGGTGTTTCAGAAATAATCCAACGATCAAGTCCAGCTTGATATTCTTAAGAAAAACACCCTGGGCCAGGAAAAAGGTTGAAGACTTGTACCTCAGCCAAAAGGGCGCATCTTGATGGAGATATATGTCGATGCCGACGCATGCCCGGTGAAGGATGAGGTGTTTCGAGTTGCCGGACGTTACGGGTTCAAGGTCTACCTTGTCTCCAACACCGGCATAAGGATACCGAAAGACGTATTGGCCGAGATGGTCCTTGTTAAGGACCACTTTGATGCTGCTGACGATTGGATTACCGAGAATATTCATGATAACGATATCGCAGTATCGGCCGACATCCTCCTTGCTTCGCGGTGTCTGAAGAATGGCGCCCGTGTGATAGATCCCAAGGGACGTGTCTTCACCAAGGAAACCATTGGCGATGCCCTTGCAAATAGAGAACTGTCAGCCTATCTCCGCGATATGGGGAACAATACCAGCGGGCCTGTCCCTTTTGGAAAGCGGGATCGTTCCCGCTTCCTGCAGCATCTCGATGGCTTGATCCAGGCAGTTCTCAGGGGAAAGTGAAAAAGATGGTGTCACCGGATGCCAGGGCCGGTTGGATGTTTAACTTTTGAAATTCTTCTCATGCCGAAATGGTTTTCAATAAGATCAAAATCCTTGTCATTATCAAGGAGAGGGATTTCATTTTCAATTGCAACAGAGGCAATCATGCAATCCACAGGTTTTCTTATGGTAATACCTTTCTGTCGGAGAGAACGATAGATTTCAGCAGATCTTAAAAAGGTTGTATCAACCAGCACCATTATAAACTACGCCCCTGACGCCACTCGTCCAGATTGCCCTCCCAATGAACCTTGCCCTTAAGTTCAATTATTTTTGTCTGATTTTCCCGACGAAGTAACTCATTCAAAGCATGATCTATTAATGCCTTCTGTGTTTTAATACCTGTGGCTTTCATACAATCAGCTACTAGTTTATCATCAAGCACGATATTGGTACGTTTCATAATCAACTCCCGTTGTTTTTACTCGTATACACATTATATCACAAATTATGTGTATTTCAATAGGATGAGGAGAAAGACGAGGAAGATAACGGATGCGTCAGCGGCTGGCCGGAGGCCAATCCGCTGCACGCGGTGTTGGGTGGCGGCTTTGGTCAAAACAAAATACCTAATTCGTTGAGGCCAATACATATCGCCAAAAGTTCAGCGCCCATTTCTGTTACCCGCCGGATGTTTGCCATTTCATCATCGGCTTTTTCTTGTGCCATATCAAAAGAAATTGTCTGCGCAGTATCATTTAATTCTACGAGAATTGTAGCATGAGCTACATCTGGCGGGTTTTCCCAAGTTATCCAGTTCTGTCCTTCCACAATCGAAAATACATGCTTTATCTTATTGTAGATGCGCACATTTAAATCGGACTTATCGCGATATAGTTCCGCGCAAATGCGGATGTTTTGAATAAACGGTGCATAGATGCCATTAGCATCACCTATTTTTTCGAGTTCGGGAAAGATTGCATCAAGATGGGATACGGCTGCTTTCTGAACTTGTGAGAGTGACGGCAATTTGAGAAGGCGGTGTAAGGAGGGTGGATTAGGGTTAGATAATATCTGATTATAAAATTGTACGACTTCCTGCGGGTCAGTATTTATATATGTCCAGGGGATACTTTTCTTTCGGCGTTCTCTTATAGCGATACAAAGATAACCAAATGCTTCAAGAAGTGCGATGTACTCAGCAAATATCTTTAAGCGGAGGATTTTCTGAGCACGACTTGTTTCAACTAATGGCTTGTGGTTATCTAACCTTCCGGGGTTATAGTAATGCTCAACGGTGGCAACGCTTTCGTAAAGAACAATTGCCGTTAGGTCACGGTTATACCAACCAAAAGAGTACAAATCTTTCAGAAAATGGATATCTCTTTCTATTTGTGGCAAAGATGGCTCACGGGTATCGCGCAGGCGAGTTGCACAATAAGGACAACATAGCCATTCGGCCTCAACTATCTTCCTACATTTCCAGCAAGCTTTATTGGTAGGAGCCACGGTTATTGTTCTCTGAAACTCATTGGAAATGAGCCACCCAACGGGCTGCTCAGGGGCGGCGCGCTTTTACACCGTCCCCCTGCAGCAGCAAGGTTAGCCGAGTCGTCTATTTGATTATTATATGTTCTGATGATATACAACCCTCAACTTCATTAGTAATTTTATTCTTTCTTTTTGGAGGTACAGAAAATAGTAATTTATTGTTGTTTATTTCTATATCATATAAACTTGCTGAAAACCCTTTTCTATTATTCTTTGATGGTCGTTCCCAGTCCTGCAAACAATCGGAAAGTTTTAGCAAATAAGCTATAGGAGTCCTTTCAAGGGATATTTTTGCTTCTCTAAAATATTGCGCAGGCAGGTTATGAATAAATATGGCAGCACATGCAGGCACCACATCATTATCAAAATATTCTTGTGACCAACCAGAGTATAGAAGGTTTTCTCTGTGTGGATTATTTTTTTGATATAACAGATCAATAATATATAAAACGCAAAGAGCGCTTATCATACCATGACAAATCTTACCGGTCTCAATATAACTATCATAGATATTTCTACTATTAATTTTAAGGCCCCATTTGTCGAGATAATTTTGAATTAAAGCAAAACTATCTGCGTTATTCTGTAATTTTGCTATCCCTTGGAGAACTATACTAAAATGTATATCATGTGCGGACACTCCTATCTTATTTCTTATTTCATTTATTTTGTCAGCATATGATTTTAGTAAGTCCGTGGCTATTTCTGTGGGGTAACCAACATCATGAAATAGTCCGGCTAATTTCCACTGAAATGTATCAACACTGCTGCCGATTACATTCTTTATAAACTTCTCATTCAGATATATTCCGAGCAAATAACTAAGCATAGCATGGACAACATGATCTCTAACCCAGGGTTCTAATCCCCGGATGCCATGTTCAATGCGTGCCAGTTCTGAAACATGAGTTAATAACTCTTGTTTGTTATGATTTTTCATTATTGTCTCTATGAAAGTAATCGCCATGGACTGCCTTTCTAGAAACTTATGTTTATGCATTAAGAATTCTCTGATCGATTCCTGGCTGCAATCATAATAGTATTCATAATATTCCCAAGTTGGCAGTAGTTTTTCATTGATGGTCATTTGTTACCCTTTTGCATTGGCATTATTGTCTATCCTTTGTGCGGCTAACGGCGAGTTGGGCGGAACCCCCTTGGGCGCGGCGCTGTGTTGGATTATTTCCGACCATTGAACTACCCCCCCCCCGCGTTCTTCACTGCAACTACCAAAGCGGCGAGAAGCGCCGCGCCAACCATTGATTAACAGGTAGATTTGCCTTGATAATATGATAGTGGACACATTTTCAGGCAAAGTTGCCTTGACCTGTTATCACCTTTCATACCTATCCTCATGATGGAATATCCCATGTCAACACTTCAAAAAGAAGAAGGTACGTTCCACCCTCCGCATACTCATTGCCGTGATAAGTGATTTCGTGGTGTAGGATTATAAGATTACTATCATGAACTATGAAAATTATATCATGAATGGATCTTAAAATCTAGAGGTGTGAGAAAAGGCCATAGGCCTGGGGTTCCGAGTGTGGGGGACGCTACTTGTTGAAGGAACAGGGCAAGAGTGTAACATTGGAAGTACGAGAAGAGGGATCCTTTACCACGAAGAGCACTTTAGAACACGAAAAAAGGAAACCTTTTGAAATAGCGGACCGGTTCATAGGATCCAAGAGTGTTTGTTCTGCATTTTTTAGATCTTCTTCGTGCTCTTCGTGGTGAGAAAAGAATTTAGGATGCGAACCATCTATCAGGCTATACCAGCCCGATAGTCACCGTGATTTCAGGACGTCCTTCAAGACAATCTCCGGATGATGGTACCGCTCATACCGGGGTGTCTTCTTGCCGTATTGGATCGCCTCCTGCGGGCACCACTGCAGGCAGGCGAAGCACTGCTCACACCGGTGGTTCCATATATTAATAATGGTCGCAACAGCATGGAGGGTCGGATGAACGGGGCGAAGAAGTTGCGTGCACCCCTTATTCCTGTCGCGGCTAAAGCCGCTCCTACAGGTTCTGATTTACTCTTCGTGGAGGACGGTCTTGATGATGTAGCTGCCCGACTTCTCGTCGAGCTCCAGCTCCAGCAGGTGCCTGTCCCGCGCCTCTTCCAGGAGCCGGCTGAAGGACCTGAACCCGTAGTAGCTCTCGTTGAATCCGGGTTTGCGCCGTCTGAGGGCCTGTTTTATCATGGAGCCCCAGAGCTTGTCTTCCTCGCCCCGTTCATCGAACAACGCCTCCACGGTCTCTACCACCAGGTCCAACGCCTTCTGCTTCTTGTCTTCCTCGGCATTCTCCTTCTGCTCCGGCTTGACCGGTGCCTCATGTGTGGCTTTCACTACGGGCCTTCTGATTTTGCGTCTCTTGGCCTCGCTTTCACGCACCAGGTCGTCGTAGAAGATGAACTCGTCGCAGTTTGCTATGAGAAGCTCTGACGATGAGTTCTTCACCCCCACACCGATGACGAGCTTGTTGTTCTCCCTCAGCTTGCTTACCAGCGGCGAGAAATCCGAGTCGCCGCTGATGATCACGAAGGTGTCCACATGCGACTTGGTGTAGCAGAGGTCCAGCGCGTCCACGACCATGCGGATGTCGGCCGAGTTCTTGCCGGACTGCCTGAGGTGCGGGATCTCGATGAGTTCGAAGGATGCCTCATGCATGACCGGCTTATAGTCTTTATATCGCTCCCAGTCGCTGTAGGCCTTTTTCACAATGATGTTCCCCTTGAGCAGCAATCGCTCAAGGATCTTCTTCACGTCGAACTGGGCATATTTGGCGTCTCGAACGCCGAGGGCGATATTCTCAAAGTCACAGAACAATGCCATGCTCTGGGTCTTTTCCAGTATTGCCATTGATCACTCCTTGTGGGAAATTTTTCTCTTGCCGGTGCATGGTACATTCCACATTCGATTTATCCGCCGTCATATCCAGTCATGACGCGGTAACGCATCATTCATCCTTTCTTTCTGCGGTTGTGTCAAGGTGATAAATCTAAGGTGAATGGATGATACTATTAAACTTAAGATCCGGCATGACAAGCCGTATGGAGTTGTTCGGATGTATTCGTACACACGTACGTGAGCGTACAGCATTAAACTCATGGCAATACATAATCAGGTCTGAAGTGATGGCTAGGGGAGGGACTGTTGCCCAAGATCATAATGCAGGAGATTTTATTACCCTCCATCAAGTACCTTTCGGATGGTTTTCGCCAACTCTTTCACTTCTAAGGGCTTCATGACAAATTTCCGAATGCCGATCTTTTTTGCCTTCTCCTCCGAAATATGCTCACTATAACCGGAGCACAGGATGATCGGGATATCATGACGGATCTCCAGAATTTTCTGGGCGAGTCTGTCCCCTGTCATGCCCGGCATTGTCATGTCGGTAATCACCAGATCATAGTTGTCAGGGTCTTTCTGGAAAAGTTCGAGGGCTTCTGTACTGCTTGATTTTGTAACCACGGTATATCCCAGTTTGCTCAACATCTCTTCAGCCAGCTCCACTAAAATAGGTTCATCATCAATGAAGAGGATACGCTCAGTTCCGATCGGGAGAGGCCTTTCCTCATGTTGCCTCACTACAGCTTCTTCTGACATTATTTCAGGCAGGTATATATCGAAGGTTGTCCCCTTGCCGGGTGAACTTGCACAGGTGATGGTGCCACCATGGCTCTGCACGATCCCGTGAACGACCGCCAGCCCCAGGCCCGTTCCCCGTCCGATTTCCTTGGTGGTAAAATATGGATCAAATATCCGAGCCATGACCTCAGGGGTCATGCCATGGCCGGTATCGCTTATGGAGAGCCACAGATAGGGACCAGGAGGCAGATTCGGTTCAAGGGACTGGGGGCCTTCATCGATATCAACTCTCCTCAGTCTCACCTCCATCACGCCGCCGGTCTTGTCCATTGCGTGGGCTGCATTGGCGCAGAGATTCAGCATGACTTGATGGATCTGTGTAGGATCAGCCATGACCAGTCCTGAATCGATAAGGTCATGACGGATATCAATCGTTGTGGGGAGAACGGACCGCATCATCTTGATCGAATCCATAACAGTTTTGGTCAGTGAAATTGGAGAATATCTGGCATCGGCCTTGCGGCTGAAGGTGAGAATCTGACTCACAAGGTCCTTGGCCCGGTCACCCGCCTTGAGCACCTCATTGAGCTCTTTCCTCGCCTGCTCCGGTTCTGAGACATCGTACATGGCAAGCTGGGCGTATCCGATGATTGCAGACAGGATGTTGTTGAAGTCGTGTGCGATGCCGCCAGCCAGCGTCCCTATGGATTCCATTTTCTGGGCTTGGATGAGCTCATTCTCTAACTTCTTCTTTTCATCCTCGGCTTTTTTTCGATCTGTAATGTCACGAACGATCCCTTGGTGCCTCCCGTCATCAAGTTTTGACACGCTTATTTCCACTTGAAATATCGTACCATCCTTACGCTTCATGGGCCGTTCGAACCTGAGATTCTCCCCTGATGTAACACGGTCAAAACGCTGTTGACCGACATCTCTTAATTCGTCAGGATAGGTGTCAAGGACATTCAGCTTGAGCAGCTCATCCCCCGTATACCTAAGCATTTTATAGAACGTTGAATTGACCAGTAGATAATTGCCGTTGGGATCCACGACAAAGATGCCGTCTGCAGCCTGTTCTATTAATTGACGATACCGTCTCTCACTCTCCCGTAGTTCATCCTCTGCCCGCTTTCGTCTTGTGATATCGTGTATGATTCCCCACATGCCGATGGGTTTCCCGGCTTCATCTTTAATGAGATATGTTCTTAACTCGACAGGAAAGATTGTGCCGTCTTTTCTCCGGTATTCCTTTTGATAGATCTCTGAATATCCCATCGGGAGTACTTGTTTTTCAACAATTTCTTCTTCGAATTTATGCCATTTTTCAGGAGTGATATCTTTATACGTAAGGCTGTACAATTCATCTTGCTCATAGCCGAGCATGTCCCGGTAGACATGATTGAACTCCTTAATGGAACCATTCATATCTACAACGACAAAGGCATCCATGATGCTGTCAAGGAGTCTCCTGAACCTGGTTTCAGATACCTGTAGCGAATTCTCCAATTCCTTGCGCTCTGTAATGTCCGATCCAATGCTCAATATTTCGATCAGCTCGCCCTGATCATTAAGAACTATCTTGTTAGTCCAATCGATCCAAACCCGGTCACCGTTCCGGCGCATGTTTTCATTGATGTTTCTCTCAAACTTCAATGGATGTAGACAGATTTCCTCCATAAGTGGTCGCAAATCTCTCCCAGTGCTCTCCGTTTCAGGAACTATAGTGCCCACTACATGTCGTCCCAGGATCTCTGCTTCGGTATAGCCGAAGAATCTCTGGCCGAACTCATTCATGAACGTGATTTCTCCCAGGCGGTTCCAGCGCAGGATGATGCTGTTTGCTTTTTCAACGAGCTCACGGTATTTGCGCTCACTCTCGTAAAGCGCTTTTTCCATCTGCTTTCGTTTGGTGATATCGGTGCTGATATGGATGACTTTTTCGATCTGCCCCTTCTCATCTACAACAGGGGTACAGGAGACCAGAAATACACCTCCAATGGTTTCCATTTGCATCTCAAAGGTTTCCAACTGACCTGATTGGAGCATTTTTTCTATAGGGCAGCATTCGGCCGGGATATCAATCCCATGGACTATTTCATGACATTTCTTCCCGTAGAGCTCATCCTTCAGCATGCCTGTGAGTTTTTCTGCCGCTGGGTTTGCCATGAGTATGTTGTGGTTCACATCTAGAATAAGGATTGGATTACGGATTGCTTGAAAGATATCACCCCATTCTTTCTGAGCACGTTTTTTATCTTCTTCTGATTGTACGAGATTCATTAAAGTCTGATTGAGCTTCTGAGAATACTCTCCCAGTTTTTCATGCAACATTGCGTTCTTAATGGCAATTGCAATGTGAAGTGAAAGCATTTCCAAGAAAGATGCCTGGTGAGAAAAATCTCGCCTAGTAAATGACCCAATACCCAATACACCTTGAATATCTCTGTCCACGATAAGGGGTAATGCTGCAAATGATATTAACCCTGCCTTTTTACATTCATTCAGGGTGCACCGGTGATCAGTATGGATATCGATAGAATATATTGGCTCACCATCTTTAGCGACCAAGCCGCAGAGACACTGGCCAAAACACTTTATATCAGGTGATTCCTGTTTGAATATCGGGTTCTCAGGTTTTTCTCCCTGCGTAATCAATTTATCTTCATCAAGTAAGTAGATAACAACTAAATCTGGGGCTATAGTAGAGAGAATATGTTCATAGGCAGATGCGATAACTTGATTAAGTGAGAGAGTGGAAGTAATTTTTTGAGCCAGATCTTTAATTGCTGTCAAATCTTTAAGTTGTTCAATACAATCATTTTCAATTTCCTCAATTAGACCAGCTTTCTTTTTTTGCTTCTTTTCAATTTTATTGGATTCTTTACCCTGTGGTTTTTTGAACATCGGGTCAACACCTTTTGTTGTAAAAAGTGTAAATAGGAAAGAAGACAATGAATGATCCGAAATGCGAGAGAAAAAGTCTTCTTAGGCCCTTCATCGGCTTTCCCTCACTATATTTAGCTACTTACTGCTCATGCTTTTATAAAACCCCGGAACCAGATTCAGTCATAAGTATGAAACAAAAGTCTTATATATAATTGGCTTTACATGCAAGGCAGTCTGCCTTAAACTTTATAGTATTCTAGTAGTTATTCTGATATAATAACTATTAATTCATCTTATGCAAGGCATTACTCGGCCCAGATTTTGATCGTATAGACAGCTTTTTCAATTAAATATGCCAAAAGCTGGTGATTCGGACTTTTTCAACAGACTCGCACATGTTCTATGCATTCCCATGCTGGAGAATTGCCGTTTGTAATTTGATATTGTGAGAATAATTTAAGATGTGACTGGGAGTAAAATTTTTAGTCTATGGCTCTTAGTTGAACCATGGATGGTTCGCATACGATACAGTTCTTGCCGGATTTCTTTGCCTTATAAAGAGCATCATCAGCTCTTCTCAGGAGCGTATCGATGTCCTCCAGAGGTTGATATCGGGTGATCCCCATGGAGATGGTTATACGAAAATCTTCCGGCAGATCAGGATAGGTAGTTTCCGAGACCAGCTTTTGGATCCTGTTGGCAGAGATTAGCCCATCCTTCAGGTTCGGGTAGGCAAGGATGAGGACAAATTCCTCACCGCCGTAACGGGCAAAGTAATCTTCTTTCCGGATACTATCCCTAATCCTCTTGCTAAGAACCCTCAGCACCATGTCTCCGGCAAGGTGGCCATGGGTGTCATTTACCTTTTTAAAGTCGTCAAGATCAAAAATGCATAGGCAGAACATGAATGCTCCACGATCAGCAAGACTTTTTTCTCGCGATAGAATATGGAACAGATGGCCTCTGTTATATATCCCTGTGAGGTCATCGAGAATCGCTTGCTGCTTAATGACCTGATTGGCGTCATTGAGCGCATCGTTGGTGTTGCTGAGTTCAATATTTGCCCTGCTCAGTTTCTTTCTGAGCCCATTGATATAGCTCCCGATAAAAGAAAACCATATGAGCACGGCGAACAGCGTACCCGAGTAAAATAGTTCTACTCTGAGATTAACACTCTTGGGGTGGTTGATGAGCAGAAGTGTAATAACAAAGCCATACCCCAAGAGAGCGAGAACAGAGAGTATAAAAAACTGGCGGAAGCTCAGCTTGAAGGTACCGAAGGTGAAGACCACCAAGTAGAGGAGGAGCATTATCCCTCGCCCCTCATCCAGGCAATATGCCATGAACATGATCCATACTGTTGCGAGAACTATTTGAATCATCGTAAGACTCGGGTCCTTAAATCGTCTATTCAACCCTGAGCGGATTAAGAAGAAAATGATAAGGTTCGTCGTTATGATGAGGGTAAGAGTCCAGTAAATCGACCATGGCAATCTCGCGAACAGCCCGTCATAATAACAGTATAGGGCGATAAGCATCCATATGACGTATGTGTCAAATGCCATGAGGAATCTTTTGACCCTCAAGGTTTGTTTCGGGTCATCCTTGGGAATAATGTGCACCATTTTTATCTACCTATACATCCCTGATGTATCACATATACTTTCGTCATATAATCTTAAACCATTAAATTTATATTAGGGTTTTTGTGGAAGCTGTCGAAAAAGTCGTGAAAAATGAATATAACTTGATATGCCCTATAAAAATGGACACATCATATCATAGTGTTACAACCGGCACGGAATCTATGCTTAGGGCTTATCTATAAAAAATCGCAAAATATTATGAAACAGAACATGGCAGCAGCAAAGTGAGGTAAGATCAAGTTTTCCCTTCTTTTTACCGATAAAGAAGACAGAGTACTTCGTGTGAAAATGCCAACGATCATGGGAGCTGCACAACGGTTCTTTTCAGGCCAAAGATCATTTGCGCTTAAAATAGCTTCATACGTACATGCGCTCTTGAAGTTCTTCAAGGCTGCGCTGCTGTTGATGTCACAAAGATACCGTTCTGCCAATCTGAGATTCAAGATTGCCTTCTTTACGGTTATTCTCCTCACCAGTACCTCTTTTATCCTCTGTATTATGACTGTCGGGATAATGAACAATTACATATTGAATGAGATTATTAAAAGAGGGGAATCCGTAGGTAAGAGTATCGCTGCATCGGCAGGGTATAGCCTTCTATCAAGAGACCTCCTGGGTCTGGATACCCTTGTTTTTAAAGCCAAGTCATCAAACAATGACATGCCTTACGTGGCTATTGTCGATCCTGGCATGAAGGTCATTGTCCATAGCGATACTCCGATGATCGGAGAGACTATGTTAATCAGCCATGGTCGGCTTCTCAGAAGGGCTGCCGACGGGACTATGATAAGAGAATTACCAAACCAGTCAGGCACTATTTTCGAAATATCATGTCCCATAGTTTTTATGAAGAAATCTCTGGGCAGTGTGATTCTCGGCATGAACAGGTCCGTATTGATAGAGGCACAGAGAAAAGTCACTGACAGGATATTGATCGTCTTCGGAATCATTGTCGTTCTCGGAATATTTGCAAGTTCGCTGCTTGCATCTTTCCTGATAAAGCCCATAAAAGAGCTCTCCGCAGGTGTGGATGAACTGAAAAATGGAACAGCAAAGGAGCCTCTCAGGATCTATTCTCAAGATGAGCTTGGTAATCTGACACGCAATTTCAATGAAATGTCGACCCAGATAGCAGAACAGCGGGGCAAACTGAATAGATATGCTCAGGATCTTGAAGACGCTTACGTTTCCATTGTAAAGGTAGTGGCTGCGGCCATAGATGCAAGAGACTCCTATACCCATGGGCATTCTGCCCGGGTTGCACAACTGTCCCTCCTCATTGGGAAAGAGATCGGCCTTTCCCAAGATGAACTGACAGACCTGGAAGTAGCGTGCCTCTTTCATGATGTGGGTAAGATAAAGACCCCAGACTCAATTCTGCTTAAGCCGGGGAAACTCAGCCCGGCTGAATATAAGGAAATGATGCACCACGTTGAGTATGGGGCTTCCATTCTTAGCTGGGCTCCCTCCTTAGCCAAGTATATCCCTTCTACTCGCCACCACCATGAGTGGCACAACGGCAAAGGCTATCCTGATGGATTGGTCGGAGACAATATTCCTTTCTTTGCAGCAATAATTGCCATAGGTGACACATTTGATGCGATGACCTCAGACAGGCCCTACAGGAAGGCTCTCTCTGAGGAGGAAGCGTTGAGTGAGATCACTCGTATGTCGGGAATACAGTTCCGCCCAGAGTTAGTCACTGTCTTCATTGAGTTGATGAAAAAGCATAGTGCTTATACTATGCCACTATCTGTTAAGAAAGCGGTCTGATGATGGATCTCTTTAAACCAAAACTGCTCCTCTTCGTCCTTATACTCTCGCTCACCGTGCAGTCGTGTGCTGAGATGAAAAGCTGGATATCACCAAAAAGTCCTGTCAAGACATCGGCTCAAGTCAAACATACTTCGCAGGCACCCAGTAAAGCACCAACCTCGGCCAGACAACATCAGGTGCCCAGTCAAGCACCAGTTCAGGCAGCAACCTTGGCCAGACGACATATGGAGGCAGGTGAGTACCAGAAGGCTATTGAAATCTACAGTGACGAGTGCCGGAAGAAGCCACAGGATCTGCCAATGATGAAAGAGTATGCGAAGAGCCTTGAGGGTATCAAGTCAACGGCCGACAAGGCATTAGAAAAGAGGGA
>Ga0187881_10003800_pt1 | contig 12763 bp, 9 predicted proteins | sample June2016WEW_19_1_2_FD_133017 | JGI IMG/M metagenome (GOLD analysis project Ga0187881, IMG submission 133017) | Peatland microbial communities from SPRUCE experiment site at the Marcell Experimental Forest, Minnesota, USA - June2016WEW_19_100 | ecosystem: Environmental > Terrestrial > Soil >...
CGCGCGGACTATCCGAATGTTGCGGTCAAACGAATTTAGTCCCGCAGTTGGCGCAGAACATGGCGAATCATGTACGATGACGGCCTCACTGGGGAGTGTTTCATAAATGCCCTTCAGCTAGGAAGGCATGTCCCTCGGGGGCTAAAGCCCGCATTTTTATCGGCCCTAAACGGCACGGCTGAAGCCGTGCCCTACCCAGAAGCGATTCACGAAACACGCTCTACGACAGGAGTGAATTCAAAAGTCTGAAGGAGGATCCTCTATGAACGGAAATCTGAAATGCAATTGCAAGCCGATGTGGCTGGTTGTGCTGTTGGCGCTCGCGTTGGCGCAGGCGGGCGCGCAAATTCTCACGGGCGATCAAGTGAAGAAGGCCGCTCCAAACTCGTTTTTCTTCGCTGGCCAGAGCGCGTCCGTGCAACTGCGGAATACGGCCGGCTTGAAGAACTCCGCTGGCAGGATGGTGCTGGCGGGGCTGGTGGATACCTCGGGGTATTCCACCGCAATCGCGGAGAAATACCAGGGCTTCCTCATTGCCGAAACCAAGCTCAGCTTTGACGGGGCTACGCTCGACCCGGGAGCCTATGGATTCGGTTTCAAGGATGGCAAGTTCATCGTGATGAACGTGGCGGGAACGGACGTGTTCTCGATCGCCAGTCAGAACGACGATCGGCTGAAACATCCGGTTCCCTTGGAGCTGGAAAAAGACGGCGCTCGGTACCGGTTGTACGCCGGGCGAAACTATGTGGTCGTGAAAGCGGATTAGCACCGTGACCGCGTGATGAGCCATAGAGTGGCAAGACGGGCGTCCCACGAGCTTGCCCTGAGCGAAGTCGAAGGGTCCAGCCGGGCGGAGACGCCCGGCACTCCACCAGCTCTGCGGCCACGCACATGTCCAAAAGCCTTCGCCGGCGCGCCTTTCGCGGCGATTGCACATCGGTGAGCTTACCTTGGTAATGCTGGGACCGTTACTCATAAAGTGCAGACGCTTGCACCCGCCGATTCAGCCCGATCCCGTTTCCGCTAACTAACTCCATTTGCGACAGACACTTAGACTCACGCTTTCATATGGTTGCACGGGTGCACTATTCCTTCATGAAGCCCCGAGTGTATGGGGCGAGCTTGGGGGCGGACTTGACCGTCGTTTACAGCGCTGAGTGCATCGCTCATCGAAAGGCAACGGAGCGGACGGCCATGCTGCCGCTGCTGGTGATTTTGTTCATCGTCTCCTACGCCATTCTGACCGTGCTGGTTTTCGAGCAGGGCAAGACCATCGAATCGCAGCGTAATTTAATCCGCGAGATGTTGAAGGACAGCACCCAACTGGCCGCGCTGAAAGGCAAGCTGGCCCGAGACGACAGCAAGCGGCCCCAAGACAAAGCGTCGGTACAGGCGGGCCAGAAAGGCGCGGATCCCGGCAGTCCTGCATTCGGGGCAAAGGGATCGGACAAAGGAACAAAACGACCCAGTAAGCCGGGCAGCGCCATAAAGGTAGTTCCCGAAAAGCCGGCCGTGGATTTAGAGGATGTGCGACGCTCCACTGGAGTGGTCTAGCGGTCGAACTGGTGTGAGTAGCACGGATCAGCGAAAGCGATTCCGGTTTTAAAGAGAGTCTTAAAGAGAAAGAGAAAAACGGTTCTGTGAAACGCGGCCTTCTGTGGGGCCGCGATGCAAGCGAGACCCAATCATGAAAGCCCTGGCCCTAGCGTTAGTTCTGTCTCTTCCCGTCCCCAAGTTGGCGCCACCGGCCCAGCCCTCCCCGACCCCCAGCCAGCAACCGGCAAAGAGGAAGGGAGGGCAATGGTACTTCGCCGCAACCGGGCACGCCGTGTATTGTTACGGACCGGTGATGACCATGCCGCAGGCGCAAGGCGTCCTATTGAAGGTTGCAACTTTTTGCCGTGGCGATCAGATCATGGTCCCGCTGAAAGATTAGACAAACTACTCCCGCAAATTTGTCTTGTTCAGGAGCCCGTTCCCTGTGGGAGCGGGCTTTTTATTCGATCGGGAGAAGGCTGGGTCCACACCTGCGCGCCGGATCACTCTCTACAACCTGCGCCTGCGCCCTTCTCCTATAATTGGGCTGGACCTTCCCGATGCCAAATCGTCTTTTCCCACGGTTTCCGCTGGAACGTATTCTCATGTTTGCGAGCCTCGCTCTTGGGCTCTTGCACGCGTGGCTTGGCCGCTACGCGATGAATCGGGACGGCATGTCTTACCTGGATGTGGGCGACTCGTTCTTTCGTCACGATTGGGCGAACGCCGTGAACGCATATTGGAGTCCTTTGTACCCCTGGACAGTCGGGCTCGTACTGGGAGCAGCGAAGCCTTCACCGAGGTGGGAATTTCCTCTGGTTCACCTGGTCAACTTTGGATTTTTTGTCGTCGCATTGTTCGCTTTTCGCTTCCTGTTGCACCCAATGCTCGCGTTCGCTAGTGAACGACCTGCTGACGCAAATCGAAATGACAGCGAGGGCTTGCCGGCGTGGGCGCTGGTGACCCTGGCATATTCAATATTTCTCTGGACTGCTTTGGAAGTGGAAAGGATGTTTGAGGTCACGCCGGATCTAGCCGTGTTGGCTTGCGTTTGCCTGACGGCGGGGATGCTGTTGCGCCTCCGGCAGGACGGCACAATTTGGAAGTTCGTGTTGTTTGGCCTAATCCTCGCCATTGGATATTGGACAAAAGCAATATTGTTCCCACTGGGCTTTGTGACTCTCGCCGCAGGCTATTTATGGAAGCGCTCTACACCAGGCTGGGGACGCGGAATGGCGGCAGCCGCTCTGGCCTTTCTGTGCGCCTCCGCTCCATTGATCTTCTTGCTGTCTCATCAGAAGGGCCGGTTCACGTTTGGCGATTCGGGGAAGCTGAACTATGCGTGGTTTGTGTCTCCGCGAACGTTTTGGAGAAACTGGCAAGGAGAAGAACAAGTCCCGGGCAGTGGAACCGCGGTTCATCCTACGCGCCAACTGCTGCGGCATCCTCCGCTCTTTGAGTTCGACGGTCCAGTCGCCGCCACCTATCCGCCGTGGGCCGACCCGTCCTATTGGAATGAGGGGCTGCAAGGGCATTTCAAACTGAAACCTCAAATGGAAGTGCTTGCGAGCACAGTGCCGAGCGAGGCACGACTCTTGTTTCGTGGCCGGCCGGAGCTGGTCGCCGGAATCATCGTCCTGGCGCTGCTCAGTGGACAGTTGTGGCTGGCCGGCTTGCGTGAGTTGTGGCCACTCATCGCGATGTCGATTGCCGGCCTGGGCATCTACCTTCCTCTTCTTGAACACGATCGTCATCTGGGGGGCTTTGTTCTGGTGTTGTTCCTTACATTGATGGCGGCGGTGCGGCTTCGTCCGGAAGTTCAAAAGGCTGGCGCCTACGTGACTTTCGCGGTGTTTCTAGTGATGGCGCTGGGCACGGCCGACTACACGGTTCGCGTCGTCACCAACCATCTTGCGATCGCCGGGAGCGGTCCGGTCTCGACCTGGCAGGACGTCGTTGCCGCCAAAGAGCTTCGGCGCATGGGGGCTCAACCCGGGGACAAAGTCGCGGTCATCGGGGATGGCGCATCCGCGTATTGGGCCCGCTTGGGGAAACTGCGCATCGTCGCTGAGATCATGGATACGAACCACGGCTCCAAAGACTTCTGGGACGCTTCCGACGAAGCGCAACAACAGGTGTATGACACCTTTGCCCGCGCCCGAGCAAAACTGGTGGTAACTTCATGTCCACCTTGTCCGCCAAGAACACTCGGCTGGGAACAGATTGCGGGGACACCGTACTGCGTGCGTCCGCTACGGCCGTCGCAGTGAGGGCAATGATTCGATCCGGAGCGAGGGCACGGATTAGCAGGCTGCGGAAAAACTCGCCCAGTGCGCGAGAAGCACACCTCGGGCGCTGAAGCGCGGAGACATTTTCAACGACTCAACGGCAGGAGCAAACGCATGCCCTTCCCAAGACCCGCTCGAATCAAAGTTTTTCCGCAGCCTGTTAAGCCGGGTCAAGCCGGAATCTGCGCGCCGGATCACTCTCTACAACCTACGCTCCGCGCACTTCCCCTATAATCGGTAGACAGAATCCCGTTTTGGCGAGGGCCCGTAGCTCAAATGGAAAGAGCATCGGATTTCTAATCCGAGGGTTGCAGGTTCGATTCCTGCCGGGCCTACCAGATTGTGCTATAGGACTCCCCCCTTCGTGCTATTCCCCCGGCGACGGTCAGAACGTAGAGTAGGTGGTGAGCAGACTTCGGGGGAGGGCTGTTCGACGAGCGTCCGGTGACTCTAAGCGGAGTCCGGGCGCTTTCGTTTTTGCAGAGTATTTGATCCCATCCTACAAGCCCGCGGCATATTGTCCCTGCGTTACGTTTTCGGCGCACTCTTCTTTGGTGTTTGTTTCGGTTTCATCATCTCCCACTCCTTCTCCGTCAGCTCCCGTCCCAGGGCCGTGAACTCGCCCGCCCCTTGCAGCCACTCGCCGCCATCCATGGTCACGACTTCTCCATTTACATACCCTGCGCCATCGCTAATCAAAAATGCGGCCAGGTTGGCAAACTCCTCCATCGTTCCAAATCGTCCCAGAGGATTTCGTTTCTTCGCCGCCTCCTCCAGTTCCGGACGCGGCAGCAGACGGGAGAACGCACCCTCGGTCGGAATCGGCCCTGGCGCGATCGCGTTCATCCGAATTCCGCGATTGCCCCACTCGACGGCCAGGCTTCGTGTCAGCGCCTGCACGCCGGCCTTCGCCACCGCCGATGGCACTACATACGCCGACCCCGTCGTGGTGTAGGTGGTGGTCACGTTCAGCACCACGCCTCCGCGCCCCGCCGCAAGCCAGCGCCGTCCGCAAGCCATCGTCGTGTGCAGCGTGCCCATCAGGACAATGCCAATCACCGACTGAAACGCTTCCAGCGAAAGTTGTTCCGTGCGCGCCAGGAAATTTCCGGCCGCATTGTTCATGAGCACATCGAGCGGACCTTCGGCCCAGATGAATTCGATCATATCTTCGACAGCCGCTGCGTCGCACACATCGCAGGGACGGGAGTGGATTTTGCCGCCCATGCGCTCGCGCAGCTCCTGCTCGGTCGCCGCGAGAACTTCCTGCCGCCGCCCGCAGACATAAACTTCCGCGCCGAGTTCCAGAAACCGCTGGGCTGTAGCTTTGCCCAAGCCGGTGCCGCCGCCGGTGATGAGGATGCGCTTGTTGTGAAGCAGATCTTTCTGGAACATGGGGTCCTCCTATGCAGCCCCTAAAGGGGCGTCTATTTTGGAAATTCCTCGGGATCGCTAAAGCGATACCCTGATACGAAACAAAATAGCTTCCGCGGCCTTTAGCAGGCTGCTAAGAAACTCGCTGCGGACTGTAAAGTGTGACGTCAGCGGCTGAAGCCGCAGTCAAAATAATGCAAGTACCGCAGCGCTGAAGCGCTGCGCCACCCAAAATCAATTGCAACATCGAGTTTTTCTGCAGCCTGTTAGCTGGTCTTACTGAGTACTGGGCGCTGGGTACGGTTTAGGATTCTTGACTGAGTCTCGCCAGCGCCCAGCGCGCGTGTTCCGCGACCACGGGGTCCGAATCCTCGCAGAGTTTCTTCAGCGTCGGCACGAATTTTTTATCGCCGCTGTTTCCCATTGCAATCACCGCATTGCGCCGCAGGCCGGAAAGCTTTGCGCGCTGGACGGGAGATCCGCGAAACACTACCCGGAATTCTTCTTGTCGCATTTCGGCTAACCAATCAAGAGCGGGATTAACCAGCACTTCCCGCGGTTCGAACTCCGCTGCGGACGTCGCCGGCGCCTTGCGGTTCCACGGGCAAACGTCCTGACAGATGTCGCATCCGAAGACGTGCCGCCCCATGCCCGAGCGCAACTCGTTCGGAATCTCGCCCCGCTTTTCAATAGTCAGATAGGAGATGCACAGCCGGGCGTCGAGTTTGCCTGGCGCAACGATCGCCCGCGTTGGACAGGCGGTGATGCAGCGCGTGCAAGTCCCGCAACGGTCCGGCGCAGGAAGGCCGGCCGTTAGCTCAAGTGAGGTAAGGATGACGCCCAGAAACAGCCACGATCCAAGCTGCTGGTTGATGATGCAAGTGTTCTTGCCGATCCACCCAATGCCGGCGTATTTGGCGTACACGCGCTCGATGAGCGGGCCGGTGTCGACATAGGAACGCAGCTGGAGACAGTTGCCGGTTGCCAGCGGCCTGTTGCCAGTCGCGTCGAGTAGTCGGCGCAACTCGTCTTCGATTTTTTGCAGGCGGCGCATTACGGCGTCGTGGTAATCCTCACGGGACCAGGCGTAGCGCGAAATCCAGCCGCGGCTTGTCTCTTGCGTCTGTGCCTGGGTCGAGTACGGATGCGCGGTGTTGTAGTTGATGGCGCACACGACCACACTGCGCGCCCAGGGAGCGACCCGGGCCAGCGATGCGCGCTTGAGTTCTCCGGTCTCATCGCGCGCCTGCATATATTTCATTTCGCCGTGTTTCCCATGCGCGATCCATGGGGGAAAGACGCGCAACTCGCCGAAGTCGCGGACTGGAGCAATGCCGCAGAGATCGAATCCGGTGTCGCGCGCGCACCGCTTGATGCGGGTTGGAAGGTCGGGGAACAAGGGGGCAATGGCTTGCAGCCAGTTCGGACGCTGGGCGGAACTTACGTCCTCCAGAAAAGGCTGCCACTATCGCGGTACCCAATCTGGCCGGTGGAGTACCGATTTTCTAGCTTTTGCGGGCGCGCCCAGTCGCCGTTTTCTTGGCCGTACGGGTGAGGTGCTCGGTTCGGTTCCGGCCTTTCTCCTTGGCCACATAAAGGCCGGCGTCAGCCTGATTCAACAACATTTCCACTTCGTTTTTTCCATCGCGATCAGAGACGGCGACTCCCATACTCATGGTGATGGGTCTCTCCGCGCCGGAACAAAACACGGGTGTATTGGCAACGATGTTGCGCAGCTCATTCGCGCGCGACAGGGCGGTAGGCAAATCGCAGTTGGGCAGAACCATAAGAAATTCTTCTCCGCCATACCGGCCAACACCGTCGTAGACGCGGAGTTGGCTGCGCAGCCGCCGGCCGATTTCGCGGAGCGCCTCATCGCCAAAAAGATGGCCGAGGGAGTCGTTCACGTTCTTGAAATGGTCGATGTCGCCAAGAACCACTCCCACGGGCTTGCGATCGCGGCGCGCGCGCTCCAATTCTCGCTGAAGCATGTTGAGAATCTCTCCGCGATTCAGCAATCCGGTAAGGCTGTCGTGGGTGGCGGCGTGGCGCATGGACTCGCGGGCGGAAACCAGTTCGTCCTGCAGGTCAAGAATCCGCTTGCCGACCAACAGGCGCGCCTTTAATTCCAGCTCATCAAAGGGCTTGGCCAGATAGTCGTCGGCTCCTGCTTGCATGGCCTCGAGCATGTTATGGCGGCCCTCTTTGCTGGTCAGCAGGATGACGTAGACATATGGACCGGACGATCCAACTTGGCGGATGCGTTGGCAAAGCTCAATGCCATCTAAATCGGGCAGCACCCAATCGAGCAGAACGAGCTTGGGAGCATCCGGCTGCTCCAGGATTCGCCAAGCCTCGGAGCCGCTCTCCGCGAGGATGACACCAAAATCCCAGCTTCGCAAATGATCGCCGATCAATTTGCGGTAGACAGCGGAATCATCGACAACCAAGGCCTGCATAAGTCTTGAGCCTCCGACCTCCGCTGCGCCAGACAGCAAACCTCCGCCCATTCACACCCCTGTGGCAGGTCAATAACCCATCCAACTTGAACCAACCATCATAAGGCAGAGGGGTCGCTTGAGGAGAGCTGGCAATAGACTGGCCCCGTGTATCCGGAGATACGTCTTGAAGAATCGGCAAACGGAGCTAGGTGCTTTAGCAGGCTGGCGCCGGATTTAGAAGCCCACCTCAGGCAAGGAAAGCCTACGCCCAGCGACCGGGTCGAGGCAAGCTCTCATGCGTCCGCGCACAGGGTTGCGAAGAACGTTGGGGTTCTATTTCGCCAGCGGGTTGACCCGCGCTTCGCCAGCGGCCTAACATTACGGCGGCGGCATTGAGGCCTCCGGAATGATCGGCCAGACAGTCTCCCACTATCACATCCTGGGAAAGCTTGGTGGTGGTGGCATGGGCGTAGTGTATGAGGCGGAAGACACACGCCTGGCCCGTCACGTCGCCCTCAAGTTCATTCCCGAGGAGATGGTCCACGACCGCAAGTCGCTCGACCGGTTCGTGCGCGAAGCCCGCGCCGCTTCCCAGTTGAACCATCCCGGCATATGCACCATCCACGACATCGAAGACAACGGCGGGCATCCCTTCATTGTGATGGAGAAGCTGGAAGGAGTGAGCCTGAAGGAGCGGATACGAGGAAAGCCGATGGAAGTCGAAGAGATTCTCGACATCGGTATCCAGGTGGCGGATGCTTTGGCGGCTTCGCACACCAAGGGGATCATTCATCGCGACATCAAGCCGGCCAATATTTTTGTGGGGCAGAACGGTCAGACAAAAATCCTCGATTTCGGATTGGCCAAGTCGGCGCGGGAACCGGGATCGAGCGAGGCCGCGATGGAAGACTCGATGACCGCGGTGGGCGTGATTCCGGGAACTGCGGTTTACATGTCTCCGGAGCAGGCGCGCGGCGAAGAACTGGATCCGCGGAGCGATCTGTTCTCGCTCGGAGTCGTGCTTTACGAAATGGCGACCGGTAAGAAGCCTTTTGCTACTGGCAACGTGATTACCACGCTGGACGCGGTCCTGAACCAGAAGCCGGTTTCTCCTCGTCGTCTCAACCCCGGGCTCCCCCCGGATCTGGAAGGCATCATTGGCCGGGCCATGGAAAAAGACCGGGGACATCGCTATCCGAACGCGCTGGCGATGAAGGGCGATCTCCAGTCGTTGAGGAAGGAAACGGAAACGGGGTTAACCAAGACCGGGGCGCGGCGGCCAGCCTTGCCGTATCGGCTGGCCACGAGTACGTTTCAGTCGTCCTCGAGCAAATTTTCTACATATCTTCTGCTGGGAGTCAGCGCGCTGTTGCTCACCGTTTTGGCCGCGGTCGGAGCGTGGTGGCTCAAACAGCGTAAGATGGCGGGTGGCGCGCCGAAGAACACCATTGCGGTGCTGCCGTTGCAGAATATGAATGGCGACATCAGCGTGGAGTTTCTTCGCTTCGCGCTGGCCGACGAAATCGCCAACACGCTCACCTACACCCGGACGCTTGACGTTCGTCCATCCGCAATCACGCGAAAGTTTGTCGGCAACGACGTCGATCCGCAGCGGGCGGGCCGGGAAGCGCGCGTCGCCAACGTTCTTACTGGACACTTCCTGAAGCAAGGCGACAGCCTTCTGATTACGCTCGAAGCGATCCAGGTGGAGGGCGACCGTCTTTTGTGGCAGACGAACGTGACGGCGCCCGCTCAGGACCTGATCGCATTGCAAGCACAGATCGCCGCCCAGATACGTCAAGGGTTACTGCCGGCGCTCGGAGCGGCCGGCGATTTTCTCGATACCGGCACGCACCCAAAAAACGCGGAGGCCTACGATCTCTACCTGCACAGCCTCGCGTTGCCTCATGACGCGGGGCCGAACAAGGATGCGATCGCGGTTCTCGAGCATGTGGTCGCCGTGGATCCTACCTACGCGCCTGCATGGGAACAGCTGGGCTTGCGTTGCTACTTTGACGCGAGCTATTCCGATGGTGGCGAGCGGATGTTCCAGCGCTCCAACCAAGCGTGCGAACGCGCCATAGAGCTTGATCCGAATCGGATTGTTGCCGCAGGACAGGTGATCACCAACCGGGTTGAGCGAGGCGAACTCGGCAAGGCATACCAGGCGGCGCAGGCGCTGGTCAAGCGCCGTCCGGAGAGTGCCCACGCCCATTTCGTGATGGGCTATGTCTATCGTTATGCCGGGATGCTGGAGCAATCGACGAGTGAATGCAACACTGCCCTGGCGCTCGATCCCGGTAACTACACTTTTCGTTCCTGCGCGTGGGCGTTCATGGAGTTGGGTAAGACCGAACGGGCCGTGGATTTTGTCCGTCTGGACGCCGGTTCGGAGTGGGCGGCGTATGCGATGCCATCCATTCTTCTGCGCGAGGGGAAGATTACGGAAGCACGCGAGGCCGTGAAGCACATGCCGAGCGCGCCGATCTATCACCGCGATCTGCTGGAGTCTTGCCTGCAGTTGCGGCCAGCCGAAGACCTGGACCGGATCGCGCGCGAAGCGGAAACCAATCTACCCACCGATCCCGATCCGGAGACGTGGTATTACGAAGGAGCAATCTTCGCGTACTGTGGCAAGAAACAAGCGGCCCTCCATTTGCTGCAGAGCGCGGTCCAACAGAACTATTGCGCGCACGAGAATCTGCTTTCCGATCCCCTGCTTGCAAAACTCCGCACAGATACAGCGTTTGACAAAGTGTTGATCGCCGCGACCGATTGCCAGGAGGCGGTGCGAGCGGCAGGTAGTACGCAGGGCCCTTGAAACACAATTAACGTTCGAGCGGCAGCGTGCAAGCTGGTACAATCCGCTTGTCGAAATGGTTCCCATTCCGCTAATCATTCCCGCAACCAAATCTTCCAAGAGGATCTCTCATGATTTCTGCTCGACGTTTTTTCGCGTTCGTGGTCATTTTTGTAGTTCTGGGCTGTGCCTGCCTGACGGCCGCGCAGGAAGCGCAAGAAGGCCGCTTGCTGCGTTTCCCCGACATATATAAAGACAAAATTGCATTCATGTATGGTGGCGATCTATGGCTGGCGTCAAGCTCGGGAGGCGCGGCCCGCCGCATCACTTCGCATCCTGGGCGGGAACTATTTCCGAAGTTTTCGCCGGATGGAAAGTGGCTGGCATTCACGGGCCAGTACGATGGCAACTTTAACGTCTATGTCATGCCGTCCGAGGGCGGTCAACCAAAGCAGTTGACCTTCTACCAGGGACAGCCGCAGCAACTCAACGACCGCATGGGTGTGCTCAACCAGGTCATTGGCTGGACGCCGGACAGTAAGAGCATCGTCTTCCTTTCGCGCCGCGACGCTTCGAATGGCTGGACCAAACGTCCACATACGGTGAGCATCGAAGGCGGACTGCCTCAACCCATGGCTATGGATGAGGGCGGCCTGCTTTCGTTCTCAGCGGACGGCACAAAGGTCGCTTACAACCGGATTTTCCGCAATTTCCGGCAGTGGAAACGCTACACCGGCGGCTTGGCGCAGGACATCACGATTTACGATATCAAGAATAATGTCGTCGATCAGGTCGTCCCGCACACGGATTACACCGACACGTTTCCGATGTGGCATGGAAACACGATTTATTTCACTTCCGATCGCGGGCCCGAACACCGGCTCAATCTCTACAGCTATGACCAGGACAGCAAGCAGGTCGAGCAACTTACTAAGTTCGACGAATTCGACGTCATGTGGCCGAGCCTTGGTCCCGATGCGATTATTTTTGAGAATGGCGGTTACCTGTACACATTCGACCTGCAGACCCGGCAGCCGAAAAAACTGACCATCCACGTGGACGGCGAGCGTGACCAGGCCATGAAGCACTGGGTGAGCGCGAGCCGGCAAATCACCGACTTCGACATCGCGCCCGACGGAAAGCGAGCCGTGTTCGCGGCGCGCGGAGAAGTCTTCACCGTTCCGGCGAAGGATGGAAGCATCCGCAATCTGACGCATTCTGCTGGCGTTCGCGAGCAACATGTGGCGTGGTCGCCGAATGGGCAATGGATCGCCTACGTTTCAGACCGCAGCGGTGAGGATGAGATCTACATCGCCCCGCAAGACGGACTGGCCGCCGAAGAGCAGATCACCAGCGGACACAAGGGCTTCATGTTCCAGCCGGCCTGGTCCCCAGACAGCTCGAAAATCGCCTGGGCCGACAAGGACCTGAAACTATGGTATATCGACATCAAAGAGAAAAAGCCAATCGAAGTGGATCGCGGCAAGTACGGCGAGATTACGAGTTACAACTGGTCACCAGATAGTAAGTGGCTGGCTTACGATAAGAGTCTAGAGTCCAGCTATTCGGTGGTTTACTTGTACGGCTTAGCCGACCGGAAGATCACGCCCGTGACTTCAACTCTTAACAATAGTTACGGCGCGCTGTTCGATCCCGACAAGCGATACTTATACTTCCTATCCGACCGCGACTACAACGAAGTGCTGGGTAACATCGACTTCGAGTTTGCGAATCCGAAAACGACCCGTGTCTATATGGTCACGTTGACGCCGGACGAGCCTTCGCCATTTCCGGCCTTGAGCGACGAGGTAAAGGTGAAGAGCGAAGAGCCAGCGGCGGCCGCGCCGGCGCCCGAGTCGAGCAAGAACGTGAAGCAACCGCCAAACAAGAAAGAACAAAAGACCGAAGAGAAGGCCGCGCAAACCGAGACCAAGGAGCCTCCGAAAGTCTTTAAGATCGATCTGGAAGGCATCCAGAACCGGATTGTGGCGCTGACCGTTCCACCGGCGGTGATTCACGGCTTGGACGCTTCGAAAGACGCGATCTACTACTCGACTGCGCCGATTCAGGGGCTGTCGGGACCACTCGCCGGAGAAACCTCGGCGATCCATGCCTACGACCTGAAAGAACATAAAGACAAAGTGCTGTTGGATGGCGCAGATCGTTTCGCGCTTTCCAAGGACGGCTCGAAGCTGTTGTACCGGGCCGAGGGCGAGGGCGAGAACCGGATTGGGATTATCGATGCCAAACCCCCGGACGCGCCCCACAAGGTGGGAGATGGCGCGCTCAACTTGAGCGGTATGCGAGTTGAAGTCGATCCTCCG
>Ga0187881_10003801_pt1 | contig 12761 bp, 8 predicted proteins | sample June2016WEW_19_1_2_FD_133017 | JGI IMG/M metagenome (GOLD analysis project Ga0187881, IMG submission 133017) | Peatland microbial communities from SPRUCE experiment site at the Marcell Experimental Forest, Minnesota, USA - June2016WEW_19_100 | ecosystem: Environmental > Terrestrial > Soil >...
AGCAAAGTCGAGTGTGCGTGTAGGCCTTGAAGAGCTGACGGTATTTAGCAAGTTCCGATTGTTCTTTGACGCCGAATCCTGCCGCCCACTTTACAAGTTCGGAAAGGTCGCATTGCAAGGAGAAGTGGGCAGGCCTAACGGAAGGTTCACATAGCGATCTTTTGCGTGAGCAGCTGAAGCCGCAATTATTTCTGCTGAAAGACACTTGCTCAAGGGGAGACAGGAACCTGGCTCTAACAGCTCAAGCCATCCAAAAAGAGACTCGACAGATTGGCTCATGCACAACCGCCTGACAGAATGCGCAGTAGGAATCTCCGTAGTAAGTGCCCAGCTCCACAATTATCTTCGGTCTCACAAGTTCAACCAGAAGCATCGCAAACGGGATATGCTCATGCCACGTCGAATGCGTCATTCGCTCAGGTTGCAGAAGGCATATCGGATGAGCAAGAGGATTAAACACTTCTAGGTTCCCCAGACCACTCATTGATCAGACCGGCCCTCGATGTTTGAGAAGCTCATGAGACAATTGCCATATGACCGATCAAAACGTTCACAATTGTTCGACAAATCAAACCCCATTTAGAGAACGTCATCAAGCACGTTTCTTCTAATAGCTCATGCCTTGGTTTATGCGTTAAGTGAAAATGAACGCCCACGATAGCCTTCCGCCGCCAACTTCAACAGTCGATCTTGGGTGTAGTTGCCTAGGGATTTGCGTAATTACTTCGATATCTTGACGGTTCTGGCCGTGAAGGACTTTAAGGTCCGTAACAGGAACTCGGTGCTAGGTTTTGTCTGGGCGCTTCTTAACCCGTTGGCGTACATCGCGGTGTTGACGCTGGTTTTCTCCTATCTGCTTCGGGTTACTATTCCGAACTTTGCTGCGTGGTTGCTGGTCGCGTTGCTAGTTTGGAGGTTAGTAGCCTTATACGTAGTTAGCACCAACTTGGAAGATATAAACCAATGATGAACATTCGAGGGCAAAGAAGTCGAGCAATTGAGACTACCGCAACTCCGGATGAGGCTACCCTCAGCGCGTGCAGGCATCAGATCGCTGACTTTCATAACCCCACACCAAGACATGGCCACCGGTGGCACCTACGTTATCGAGACACTGGCTCGAGAGTTATCGAAAGTCTTTCGGGTCAATCTAGTTGTTCAATTTACTCATCCACGCCACAGCGAAGGCGTCCGCCTATTTCACTCTCTAGATCTACGGCCGGGAGAAATCCCTGATGCCGACGCCATCGTGTTGTACGCGGATGCGGCGCGTGGGGAACACTTCGCTAGCCTTCCAGCATCTAAGGGCAAGAAGTTCCTCTTGTTCATGGGTTATAATGTTCCTAAGAATCCGTACGTGGTCTCAAACCTTATGCGAAACTTCATGGTTGTGGCGAGGACGCATTGGCTGGTGGGAGAGGCATTGAATTACGGTTGCCTGACCGCCTACACGCCGTTAGGGAATGACCGCACAATCTTCCACCGCAAAGGCGCGAAGCGAAATCCCAACTTGGTCGCCATGATGACCCACAGCCTCGACTGGAAGGGCACCGCAGACGGCGTCGCCGCCCTCACCCATGCCCTATCAACCCGGCCTCAAACTGAAATCGAACTTTTCGGGAGACATGACCCCCATCTGCCTGGGGCTCATTATCTTGGCATTCTCTCCCGGAATGAAGTGGCAGACCTCATGCGGAGGGCCTCGGTGTTTGTTTGTTCAAGTTGGGAGGAAGGGTTCGGCCGGCCGGGTATGGAGGCGATGTTCTGCGGTGCAGCACTCGCAACGACTGACACAAAGGGCTCACGTGATTACGCGTTCGACGGTGAGACCGCACTAGTGAGCCCACCCAGGGACCCCGAGTCTCTGGGTCAAAACATACTCCGGCTGCTGGAGGAAGAAGAGCTTCGGGAAACTATAGCCGAACAGGGCCATCGGTACGTAACACGACACTACCTTCCCTGGGATGAAGCGGCGTTCCTATTCGTCAAGGCGATCGCTTCGCTCACATCCCGAAGGGAACGAGCCTCGAAACCAACCGTCCGACCCAATCCTCAAAAACCACTCTTCTATCTGGACTCATTAAACACGAATACTGACCCATGCAGGGCACGTGAACCCATCACAGTGAATCCCGACAAGGAGCCAGCGTTGACTCTTAGCGGCTGGGCTGTCGACCCACTGGCGCAACGGGGCGCAGCCGCGGTGATCCTCACGGTCGATGAACACAGGTTCCTATTTGGTGGTGGTCATCCTCGCCCCGACGTAGCCACCCATTTCGGGGTTCCTAGCTACGGTGACGCGGGGTTCACGGATTCCATCCTCACTCAGACACTGGGATTGGGGCGGCACACGTTACGGTTCCGAGTCCTATCCTTTGAAGGGACCAGCTACTTTGACACGCCCGAGCAAGTCGAACTTATCGTTGACGATAGTCGAGAATACACTTATCGTTCTGACCATTTTGTAATCGGTGATTTCAGCGAATTCTCTGGACTGTCAACGAATGAGATAGAGCACAGAATCAGAATAAACAGGGAACTATTGAGACAGGACTGGAAGAAGATGCCGGGTGAGTCATTCCGGGAGAAGGCGAAGCAATTCTACGGCGATTCAGAGAATTACCTGTTCAACCTTCTATCCCACTCCTACTCCAAAGATGCAGTAGTGGACAAGCTGAATGAGTTCACACCGCTCATCATGAAATCGATCAAAGATCATCCTGGTCGTGACTTCCTGGAGTTTGGTGGTGGAACGGGAGTGTTCTGCGAAGTTGTCGCAGCATTAGGTAAACATGCAACCTACCTGGACATCCCCGGTCAACACTTCAACTTCGCCAGATGGCGTTTCAAGAAACACCACATCCCTGTGGAAATGATTAGCTCGAGCCCGGAGACACTCACGCTAACACAGAACTATGACACCATATTCTCAGACGCAGTTCTTGAACACCTGATTCACCCAGAGAAGGTCATGCATGAGTTGTGCAAACATCTCAAGAGAAATGGCATTCTAATCCTACTCGTCGATCTGTCGGGAGAAAGCGAGATGATGCCTTTGCATAGGAATGTTGACATCCACACGCTCCACGCTGATTTCGAAAAGAAAGGTTTGGTCAACGAGCACGGCAGAAATACATTCTGCTCCATATGGCGCAAATCATGAGCCAGCGGCAACGGTTACAGGCATTCAGCGAAATCAGCACGTTTCTCCTTAGAGGGCGTAGGCGCAGGCTTCAAGAGTATTCCTCCACATCTACAACACCTTCTTACACATACCGTGCTTTCCTTCTTCTGTCGGCTACCTCACATACGCTCAAACACTAGGACGATAAACGAGAATCATTCCTAATGTTGATATGCAAATTGAACTAGAAAGTATGCTGTCAGGATCGTTGTGGCCTTAAGTGCGCCAAAACAATCTAGGTGAGTTGATTGATCTACCAGAAAGATTCGCGTGAGGCGATTTGGGGTTGGCGCCGCAGTACATGGGATGAGACGGTGAGTAGAGTCGTGTATTTTGCCGCCGAATGTGAAATGACTGATCAGTCTGAATTGCGCGACCCACGGCTCGTCCTGATCAGACGAGGAGGGGCCGACCAATTGTTGCAGCGGGCGCGCCAGGTTCAAGGGGGGCGAGTCGAGGTCGACGGTTCGAGAGTCTACTTCTCGATTGGAACAGTTAGGGAAATTGACAAGGAACGTGTGGAGAAACTGGACAAGTGTAGACGGCACATTGTTCTGGACATGAGCCATCTACCAGAGACCCCAGATTGGCAGCTCCGACTGAGCCAAATTGGTCAAAGTCATCCGCGGGTAATCGTGTACGCTGGCAGCGGACTTGGATACGAGGCAGGAGTGCCAATGCTTGCGACAATGCACAAGTTGTTTGGGGTCGACGACGGTCCTGGGACTGACTTCTCCCTTGGAGACTCCGATTCATTGCTCGAAGCCATTGGCGACAATGGCTGGCTGAAGTTCTTGGATCAAGTGGAGAAGTTTCACAGTATATGCGCTAGGGTCCAACCATCCGTCTCGCATGTGCTCATGGCCAAGGCATTCGAGAAAGGTTTGGTGTCGTTGATTCTAACGGATAATGTTGATGAGATCTTCGAGCGCCGACTTGGAATTCAAACGACCAGAACAAGGGGGGACGGCCTCGTTTCTGTCAAGTACCCGCGCATGGGAAGCCTCTTGGAGCAGGTGAAGTCGAAGCCTCACGTACTGCTTGTCGTAGGTGTCTCGGCAGACCGTCGAGGGATAATTGAGCCTTTATCAAAGTCGATCCCAACCGTTGTTGTCAATCCAGCGTTGCCAGTCTCGCCGGGATCCAAGAACCTTGACTATCTGGGTACGTTGAACTTCGACGAGAGCGGTCTCTCGGCGGAAGGACATGTTTTCATCAAACAACCCGCCCACGCCTGCCTTGCTGAAGTACTGCGGAGCCTAACGAGGGGTGATTGGGATTGAAGACGATCTCTATCTTTGGTCTCGGACGTGTAGGCCTTGTGATGGCTGTCTGTTTGGCGAAGAAGGGATACAAGGTAATCGGGATAGATACTGACCGGAATAGGCTGAAGCAGATACAGAATGCGAGACCACCTTTCTTTGAACCTACCTTGAGCGACTACCTGAAGGAGGCGGTTACGAAGGGACTCCTCTTGGCAACAGAAGATTCTGACCTGAATTGTCAGTGTGATGTCTGCTTCATATCGGTTGATACACCGGGAAACCCCGACGGAAGCATCAACCTAACCCACCTCAAGAAAGCAACCTCTGCCATCGGGAAATCACTCAGGAACCTTGCGAGTGATCAGCTAGTCGTGGTCAGAAGCACCGTTCTACCCGGAACAGCGCGAAACATCGTGAAACCAATTCTGGAAAGAGAATCTGGAAAGACCAAAGGGAAAGGTTTCATGTTGTGCTCCAATCCCGAGCTTTTCCGTCAGGGAAACACTATACACGATACGGAGCATCCCGACCGCATAATAATCGGTGGCGACGAACCCGACACAACACAGCTGGCAAGCTTCTACGTGGACTTCTATGGTGAACACGTTCGGAGTATTCTGTTTCGGACGACACATGAGAACGCTGAACTGATCAAGTATGCGAATAATGCATTCATCGGAACGAAGATCAGTTTCATAAACTGCATAGCGAACATCGCCGAAAAAACGCCACACACAGACATCGAAACGGTGGCTGCCGGAATTGCCCTTGACACCCGAATCGGACCGGGTGCCCTGAACGCAGGATTCGGTTGGGGCGGCCCGTGTATCCCCAAGGATCTAAGAGCGCTCATATCGTACAGCCAGAGGATTGGATATGGACCTGGACTTTTGAATGCAGCCGTCGAGGCAAATGAGAAGCAGGTAAGGAAAGCAGTCCGATTTGCTAGGGCCATTCTAGTTACGTTGAGAGGGAAGAGAATTGCGGTCCTGGGCTTGTCATTTAAACCCGAGACAGACGACATGCGGGACGCCATCTCAATACCGATAATCAAAACTCTACTGGCGCAAAAAGCGAACGTAGTCGCTTATGACCCTATGGCGATGGAAAACGCACGCAGAATCTTCAAAAACGCAATCAAGTACGCAAACAATCCGTTCGACTGCATAGAACAAGCCGACTGCTGCATCGTCGTAACCGAATGGAACGACTTCAAAACTATATCTGCCGCCACGTTCGTCGAAAAGATGCGATCTCCAATCGTTATTGATGGCAGACGCATCTACGACCCCAGCGTGTTCCTCAAGCGTGGAGTTCAACTCGTGGCTATTGGGTTGGGCCCCAAAGCGTGACACACGCAGGAGACCGTCTGTTGAGGGTGCAACTTGAATATCTTTCTGTCACGTCCAGTTATCCCAGGTCCTTGGATGAAATTGGGGGCAATGTGGTCGCCGTGGCATCGCACGCCGCGAACGCACCTCATTACGAGTTTTGTTTTGTCCGGCGAGCGTCACTTGCCTAGTGGCTGTGCGTGGCAGATTGACGGGAGCAAAACGCCCTGATTGTAGCTCACGAGAACCTCGCGAACCACCAAATCAGCAAAGTAACATGTTCTCCCCACAAAAGTACACCACCCACCCCCCGCCGAAAGCGTGCGCCCGTAGGGTATTGCACGGCGGTCGTTCTCAACCCCTCACTCCGAGTTCTGTGGCCAGAGCGCTACAATAAGCCCAACAAAGGTCACCAGCAGACCCGGTACAACGCCGGGAAGACTGAAGGAACTCACCTTATACCCTGTATACCATCAGAACCCTCCCGTCAATCTCTTAGGGGTCTAGGACTTGGATCTTCAAGGCCTTGCCGTCTAAAGTGACCTTTAGTTGGTTGAGGATGTCTCTTCCGATGAGGGCGTTCGTTCGGTTGGAGGATAGCACCCTCACGTATTCGAAATTGAATCCGTTCATTGAGATGTTGACGTAGTAGGCTGGTATCTCGGTGAGGGTTCCGTTAAATGAGGCTACTTCTGAGAAGCCTGCGGGAACCAGGCGAAGCTTCATCACCCAGACCGCGGGTATGATTGATATGTCGGCCCCGCTGTCGATCTTCGCAAGCCCTGCCTCGGCTTGGTGGGTTACTGGGTTTGAAATCTCTATGTCCGCGATAGGTGCCGGCGGCTCATATTGGATCGAGTCGTACCTGATCATCTAGTGCTTCCACTCTGGGGAGGGGGCTTCTAGAATTCTTCTTTCTCTCTTCAACCTCTCAACGTAGATTGGTACGTACCCGTGTTTTCCGTAGACGCGTCTTACAAGCTCTTTCTCATCTGAGTCCGCATCGACAATCCTCCCTCTCAGCACAGCCACGAACTTCCCGGCATAGTTCGGATCGGCCAGAAGCTTGGCCTTCACTTTGAGGTAGGCGTCTCTCTCCGCATAGGCTTGCCGCGTAGCCTTGTCTGCTCTCGCACTAAGCATGTTGGGCTCATCCAGACGAACGCTGAGTGTCTTCTTTATCCGCCACATGCTCGCCCTCCCCAAGCGTCTTCGCTCCACGAGCCCCTTACCGAGAAGCTCCCGCAGATACTGGGTCATCGTGACCCGGCTCACACCAACGGCCTTAGCAACCTCACTCGTCAGTACCCAATCTGCCTTTTTGGTGAGAAAGTGCAGGGTAGAGTCCCCAACCTTTTCCATAGCGCTTTCGAGTATGTCTAGCATACTTGAAACATTTAGCTCTTCTCATTTTTGTAAACGAGTGAGACCGCAACCACGTTCGATTCTTATCTTCTTCATCGCCCTCCCCTCGTCGGCGGAATCGATTCGCAATTGAACGACAATATCACACAAGACCCTACAATGCTCCGATTGTGACGCTTGGTCCGGCTATCGATTACATTGCATGCTCAAGTCTTGAGATGCTTCTACCCTGCTCGTGGAGAACAAGCGCCGTCAAATCCTCCGACGTCAGTTTCTTGCGGCTAGCGATCTTTTCTACACCTCTCGAAATGAGCTCCGCGATCAAGAAAAAACCCTACATGGCCTTTACGTCATTCAAGGTTTGAATCTTAACAATGTCTGCGAGTCGTCGGAAGTGTTTGTCATCCGAAAGCATTGCCTCGAGGTGCCGGTGTTGGGTCGCACCGAGGTAACTTGCCGCATGAATTGCATCTGAGGCATAGATGTTTCTGGAGATGAGTATGCTCTGTGCTTGTGAGATGACGGAGCGCGTTACGTCGAGAAAAGTGATCTTGTGCCTCATTAGCTCTTTCAAGTTGAGTTCGATAAGCTCCTTCGGTTTTCCATCCTTTCTCAGCGCTCTTGCAACTTCCAGCAAAGACCATCTTGACGTGCACGCAAACCACTGCTTCTCTTCGTCCACGGCCGCGATTAGGTCAATCATCTTCCCGCTGTCTTGTTCCCTCTTGAATAGCTTCACCAAAACGCTCGGTTCCAAGTATAGCCTCAAAGGTCGTCATCTTCGCGGTGTGCTTCTTCTATCAATTCGCCCGACGTTTTCCTTCCGGGCGCGATCATCTCGTTGATAAGTTGAAGCATTCTCAATCTCTCTTGAGGTCCGAGTTCTAGGAGATTGAGGTACAGGCGAACTGCGCTTCGGATAGCCTCGCTCTTGCTAATGAAGCCATATTCCCTTGTAAGTTTCTCTAACATCGCTGCTTCTTTCTTTGTCAGCTTAGCAGAGACTGAGACTGCTTCCATTCATCCCACGGAAGTCTACTCTGGTAGACCTTCTAATTAAGCCATATGAAGTACAGGCGTACAGTCAACGCTATGGGCCTTACAGGGGAAGACCTGGACGAGCTCGTCGAGAAAGCAAAGACGGCGGCAACTAGGCGCAACCAATCATAGCTCAACTTACAGATCTATGGATATCTTCACGACTCGCATCCGCAGGTCTCCAGCAGATACTCTCAGGGGCGCGTGCCGAAAAATCGTGATGCGACGCTCAGTTGACACTTGATCAAGGGACAATTTCGTCACTACGTCTCACACGCGAAAGGTCAGTGAAACAGGAACTTCGCGTACTAGAGCCAGCAACACTTAACACCCCAGACGTAGATAGTGTGCTCGATAGAGTTTAGTGGAAAATCGATGAGGCTCCGGCAGATTGTCAAAGAGACGTCACCTACCTAAGGTAAGCGTCTTAGTCATTACGTACAATCAAGAACGCTTCATCGTACAAGCGCTGCAAAGCGTGCTAATGCAAGAAGTCAATTTCGAATATGAAGTAGTGATTGGCGAAGATTGCTCGACCGACAGGACGCGTGAGATCGTTCTTCAATTCCAAAAGGAGCACCCCCTCCTCGTCCGGGTGATCCTCCATGATAAGAATCAGGGCCCGGAGTTGAACTTCATTCAGACACTCCAAGCGTGCCGAGGAAAATACGTGGCGACCTTAGAGGGCGATGATTACTGGACCTCTCCTCACAAGTTACGAATAATGGTTGATTTCCTAGAAGCTCACCCCGAGTTCTCGGAATGTTTTCACCTCGTTGAGGTCGTCAGGGAGAATGAAGACAAGGAAGCGGATTTCTTCCCAGGGCCCGTGGGAGTCCGTGGTATCTTTCCAGTGAAAGACCCTGCCAAAGACGTCTTCCATCTCGAAGATCTGCTGACCTCAAACATCGTGGCGACCTCTTCCGCCATGTTCCACAGCAAGGTGCGGGATAGACTGCCTGCCTGGTTCTTCACCAATCAGGTGAAGGTCCGAGATTGGGCTCTGGTCATCTTGAACGCCGCCCAGGGCAGAATCGGACTGATCAAAGAGGTCATGGGAGTGTATCGCATTCACAGAGAAGGCATATGGTCACGCACAGATGCTGTGGGACGGATTAAGGAAACAATAACGATGCTGCAATTGATTGACGCGCATTTGGGATTCCAGTACCACAAGGCGTTGGAGAACACAGTATCCCAATTGCGTTCACGTCTCGCGCTCGAACAAGCTCGCGATCCGATGAGCACCCTTCTTCAAATTTACTGGAGGAGGCCAGATCTGCAAGCTGTGTTTCCAGAGGCAAAGTCCGGAGAATATCAGCGCCTGACGGAATGGGCAGGAAGTGTCGTTGCCTCACGCGCGAACGATGTGCACCTTAACTGGCTTCTACGACACGCGGACTGGTTCGCGAGAACGCCTTGGAGGTCGGTCTCTGAGTTAGAAAAAGAGAATGCTCAACTCGCGTCGGAGCTAGACGCGATCCACCGTAGCCCAATCTTCCGAGTCATGAGTAGCTTTACGAGACGCATCGACAAGCTCCTTCCGGATGGAACTCGGAGAGGCGAGTTCCGCAAGATCATTGTCCAAAGCACCCACATTGTCCTCGACGAAGGATTCACCCCACTGGTCCGTCAAATGCGTGAAAAGATAGCGAAACGAGAATTTCGGATAATGGAACCCACGGCTTTGGGCGCGTCCAGTACAGAGATGACATATGAAAAATTGCTCGCAGGCGATGAGTTAGACCAAGAACGAGTGGAGAAGATCAAGGAAGATATCGCAACCTTCAAGCTGACGCCAAAGGTCAGCATAATCACACCAACCTATAACACCCCTATACAACAACTCAGAACTACCCTCGAATCTGTCGGCGACCAATTGTATGGCAACTGGGAGCTTTGCGTATGCGACGACGCCTCCGATGATGCGGTTTGGGAACTATTGACGGCCTATGAACGAAAAGACGCTCGTATCAAGCTTGCGCGAATGAAAGGAAACAGCGGCACAGCTAAGGCCTCTAACGAAGCTCTGAAACTTGCAACTGGGGAGTTCGTCGCGCTTCTTGATCACGACGATGTCTTAACTCGAGATGCCCTTTACGAATTCGTAAGGGCAATAAACACGGAGCCGGCCGCTGACGTCATTTATTCCGACGAAGACAAAATCACGGAAGATGGAAGATACCACGATCCTTTCTTCAAACCTGACTGGTCGCCCGAACTACTGCGAACTATTCCCTACATTAGTCACCTGACCGTAATTCGCAGATCACTGATTGAAAATGCCGGCGGCTTTCGCGAAGAATTCCGTGATACTCCCGACTACGACCTCCAGTTGCGAACCACCGACCTAGCACGAAAGGTAGTTCATATTCCACGAGTACTGTACCACTGGCGGGCAGCGTCCACATCAGTCAGTAACCCAGAGAACCGGACAAAATTCGAAAGGCTCTATAAAGAAAACCTCGCCGAATTACAGCTGTTTGCTACCAGCAAGAAGATGGGCCCCGCCGAGACGTGGACCCACCCCAACACGTTTCACATAGCTTACACCATTAAAGGCAAACCGCGCGTCACAATCGTGATACTGACCTACGACAAGGTCGACCTCCTCAGAAACTGTCTCAAGAGCATTGAAAAGTCAAGTTATCCACACAAGGAGATCATCATAGTCACGAATAACGTGGACAAGCGATCTGAGATGTGGGGTCATCTCAGAACTCTCCCGCATAAGGTAATCACGTTTGAAGCAGAGTTTAACTGGAGTGCGATGAACAATCGCGCCGCGGAGGTAGCGTCGGGGGACTACCTGCTATTTCTAAACGATGACACAGAAGTGAAGAATAGCGATTGGATTGAGAGGCTGCTTGAGTACGCACAGCAACCTGACGTGGGGGCCGTCGGTTGCAGGTTGATCCTGCCACACGGGAGGTGCCAACATGCGGGCGTCACTAGCGACCCAGTGTACATCGCAAGGCACCAATTCAAGGATGTCGCAGGTGACGGGTACTATAGCATGACGGTTCTCTCAAGAGAGGTTTCCGCGGTGACGGGGGCTTGCATGATTACACGAACGCAGGTGTTCCAACAACTCCACGGATTTGACACAGCGCTTAGACACCTTTACAATGACATTGATTATTGCTGGAGGTTACGCGACCTCGGTTACAGAATCATTTACGCGGCCACTGTGACCTTGCTCCACCACGAGGGGGGCTCGAGGTACGGCAAAGTCAGACAAAGAAAAAATCGATACCATAACGACCCCTCTGAAATGCAAGATATTCAGCACATGTTCAGAAGGTGGCGGGGAAAGATGCTGAACGGAGATCCCTACTTCAATTACAACCTGAGCAACGTGGGTATCGACCTGTTCCTTATGAGGAAGTCCTTCTATCCTGCGCAGCAACCCACCAGCCCGAGCGGAGCGATTCTGCTGCTCTCCCATAATCTCAATCTGGAAGGATCGACGCTAGGTTTGTTCAACATTGGAAGATATCTCAGGGAAATCGGATATGTGGTTACTGTAGTCTCTCCTCATGACGGAAAGCTGCGCCGGAGATACGTCGAAAACGGCATCTCGGTTCTAATCATTCCGGACCTTGGTCACCTTTGCTCTAGAGGAGATGAAGACCTCCGAGCCTTCATGGCAAGTTACGATTTGATCTTCGCAAACACGATTCTGATGTTCTTCGTTATTCCCTTCGTTAGGGCACGCAGTTACCCCGCAATGCCGAGAATTGTGTGGTTGATTCGTGAGAGCCCCGAAATAGATGCCTTCTGCCGAGAGATGCGTACGGGTACCAACACTCTCACCTACTGCTTTGCGAACGCAGACAAAGTAGTTTTTCTATGCCAGGCGACGCTTGACCTGTACGCCCAGTTCAATACGAAAGGTAATTTTCAGGTAATCAACGATAGCGTCGATTGGGATGAATATCAAAAGCTCGCCAAGAGCCCAGGCCTCCATCTGGATAAGAGTTTCTTCAATGTGCTAACAGTCGGTACGATCTACCCTGGCAAAGGACAAGATTCCCTTATTGAAGCCGCACTAGACCTACTAGCGCGCAAAGAACAGAATTTCAAGTTCTACATAGTCGGCAAGGTTGGAAACGAAGAATTCTTCAAGAAACTAAGAAGCCTCGTCGCAAGTCGCCAACTAAACGATAGAATCATCTTCACAGGGCAACTGAACAGGCGAGAGGTCATATCATACTATACGGAATGCCAGGCCTTTGTCTTGCCAAGCAGACGCGAGTCATTTCCAACTTCAGTAGTTGAAGCAATGGCTGCGGGCAAACCAATCATAGCCACACGCGTATTCGGAATAATGGAGCAGCTGCAGCATAATTACAGCGGCCTACTAATCGAACCAGGCGACAAAACCAGCCTAGTGGAATCACTTCTCCGGCTCTACAATGACCCAGCACTCGCCGCCACACTAGGCGAAAACGCCCGTAGGGAATTCATTAGTAGATTTACCCTGCGAGCAATGACTGAAAAGTATCAGCAACTCGTTCAGAGTCTCACATCGGACACCTCACGGCCATCACTGCCAACGGTTACTGCTTCGTAGCT
>Ga0187881_10003803_pt1 | contig 12758 bp, 10 predicted proteins | sample June2016WEW_19_1_2_FD_133017 | JGI IMG/M metagenome (GOLD analysis project Ga0187881, IMG submission 133017) | Peatland microbial communities from SPRUCE experiment site at the Marcell Experimental Forest, Minnesota, USA - June2016WEW_19_100 | ecosystem: Environmental > Terrestrial > Soil >...
CGCAGCACCACGAAGCGATCGGCGACCTGGAACACCTCGTCGGCCTTGTGAGTTATGAATACAACCGAAAGTCCATTCTGTTTTGCCTTTCGTACGAGGTTGAGAACGTTGGATGTTTCCTCTTCGGAAAGGGCCGTTGTCGGTTCATCCAGAATCAAAAGGCGAACACCAAAGTAGAGGGCCCTCGCAATCGCGATGGCCTCTTTTTGACCGCCGGAGAGCATTCCAGGGTAATCGTCAAAATAGTCCACACCCCGTATTCGAAGCCGGTCCATCTCCTGACGCAAAATCTCGTTCATCTTCTTTCGGTCGACAAACCTGGGATGCCGCAGTTCCTTTCCGAAGAAAGCAGGGTGTTTGTACGGTTCGCGTCCGAGGAAGAAATTGTGCGCAATGCTCATCGTCTCAATAAGCGACGATCCTTGGTACTTGATTTCGATTCCGGAGCGTTGAGCCTCCTTCGGCGAACGAAAAGAGACCAGATGACCGTCAAGATAAATCCTCCCGTCGTACGGTTTGCAGTTTCCTGTGAGGGTGTTGACTAAGGTTGTTTTTCCGGCACCGTTGTCACCGATGAGTCCGACAATCTCTTTTTTACCTATCTGGAAGTTCACACCGTCAAGCGCAATCACGTTTCCATAGCGGACGCAAATATTCTCCATACGGACAAGGGGAGTTGGCGATGCAATCTGATTCGACTGGTCTTGACGCCCACGCACGACATTTCCCTGAAACGAAACGATGGGAACTATTATAGGAGCGTTCTCTGGGCAAAACAAGAAGATGGCGTCACGTGTTACGGAATCGGTCGCTATCGACTTCCGCAGTCATTGTTCTCGCTGCTGGGCGGCATGGAGTACTCGTACGCTTCGACTCAAGCCCCCACAAGCCTGTCCCCGGCGGTCGTACAGGTTGGGGCAGGGGCACAGATATCTGCGCTATTCCCCATCCTCGGTGTCGTCGTCAACATCCTCGAGCCCTTCGTCGTCATCAATCACCGAATCGAGCATGCTGCAAAAGCCCGCAACACCATCCCGCACATTGGACAACACGCTGGGGATCTCTGTCCCGTCGCCGCTGGAGTCCACAAGATCAACTACCGATGACAGCATGTTGCGAATGATTCTCATAAGGTCCTGTTCGTCCATGATTCCACCCTTTGCTCGAGAAGAGTCCTTCCCCTTCTTGGCTCATTATAGGCGCTTCTGGTCCCCGGGCAAGCCGCGCGGAGGAGGGTATCAGCCGTCCGCTCAGGCTTCCGTCGGACAACGAAGCATAACCTGGCAACTATGTCGGGTTAAGTGTATCTTGGCAAATCGCAGGAACTGACCAAGGAGGGTACCGTGAAAGTGGCCGCGATCTTCGTCGGAATGCCCATATCCGTGACCGTTGCCGACGGGACCTTCGTTACCGGAGGGTCGAAATCTGCTGTGGAGGCCGCGTTTCTTCATTTCGACAATTTCGAGGGAGACGGCCAGGGAAACCTCCGCTACCACGGTGGGAAGGACCGATCTGTTTGCGTTTACATCGCTGAGCATTACGCCTGGTGGAAATCGGCGCACGGCTATGAGATGCAGTACGGCGCTTTCTGCGAGAATCTGACCATAGAAGGCGCGCGGGAGGATGAAGTCTGCATAGGCGACGTATTCCGCGCGGGGCAGGCTGTGGTCCAGATTTCTCTGCCTCGCGATCCTTGCCATACCCTTGACCGGCTCACAGGCATTCCCGACCTCTGGGTTCAAGCGCGGGATTCAGGCAGGCTGGGGTTTCATATGCGCACTTTGGAAGAGGGTCTTGTGAACACCGGGGATGTCTTCGAATTGATACAAAGTCACTCTGATCATATCACTGTTGCAGAAGTGCTTGATCTATACCACGGACGCTCTCAGGATCGTGAGCTTGCCGCGCGCTTGGCGCGGATGAATGAGTTCGCCGCGCAGGGCAAGAGAGATGTTGCCCGGAAGCTCGCTGAGCGGATGTGAGTACGGTGAGGAGGGACGGCCATTGCGCTCACAGATCGACCAGCAAGGCGCAACCGGGTGACGACAGGCACGGTTGGAACGTGGGTTACAGGACTTATTCCTGCGCCCGAGTTGAGATATTCTGTTCATGCCCCTTCCGCTGAGGGATAAACGAGCTATGGAAGATCAAATCGTTGTAGGAGATATCGTGCGGTTCAAGGGCGGCGGATCGCCGATGACTGTTGAGAAGATAGAGGGCGACGAAGCCATCTGTACTTTTTCGATGGGTGGCAAGCAACGCTTGAAGCTTGATGTCCTGGAGAAGGTTCCAGAGGAACATCATTGGTGGGACCAGGGATAGGCAAGTCCTACGAGGGCCCGGCTTGCGCTACGCACGGGCGAGAATAAGGATAACTCCCAGCAGAATTGCCACGAGAGACCCGGCCATCATCATTGGAGTCGCTGGTACACGGCTCGCGACCTGGTTGTGCTCCGTTGGCCTCCTGGTCGAGACAATGGCAACCACGACTGCGCTTGTTAGCGCGGCGACACCTACTGGAATCCAACAAAACCCCGTTGGCGATTTTTTGCCAAGAATGAGGAGCCCGCTGAGCAGCGCAAGAAAGACGGTTGCGCACATGTTTATGAAGTCCAGCCACATCACCTGCAGTGACGCGGATCTCCGCCGGTTTCGAAACAGAGCAGCCAGCAGCGGGTTGAAAGCGAGAGCCCACAGTCGATCAAGGACCAAATGGCCAGGAAATGAAATCAGGAGAACCGCCAGGCAGGCGAGAACAACTGACCAGAGCATTCAATCAGTCCTTGGCAAGCGGGAAATCCTCCGACGGCAGCAGGCTCTGCGGGACCTGCTCATAGCCTGCCATTTTGTTCGTGATCTCGGGCACTTCGTTTTCCACGTACGCTGACAGCCCTTTCACACTCACGTACCCACGCTTCTCAGCGTCCGCCGCCCCGGAGAGCCCCTGCAGAAGTGCATAGGTAAACACCCCATGGTGCTCGTAGCCCTCCAGTGCCACCTCGCTCTTGCTGGAGGCTACAATTGTCGCCCTTCCCACAGCGTGCGTCAGCCGGTCCACCGCCGTCTTCTCCGCAATGCCCCTGCTCGCCGGCGCATTCAAGAACGAGCCCGAGTCGCAGGTGTCGAAGAATAAAAGGCTCTTTTGCGCGCTGATCTCCGTTACGCCCTTCGTGATGTCGTCCTTCGATATCCCCTGCGCCGCAATGCTGGCCGAGTCGGTGTAGCGGAAGTTTACAGGCAGAAAGTAGTACTCCCCGTCCTTATCATACGTCACTCCATGGCCCGCAAAGTACAGTACGAATACGTCATCGGGCTTCACCCTGAGTGCCAGCTGGTCGAAGGCTGCGGCCAGGCCCTCCCTGGTCACCTTCTCATCGTAGAGCGAGGAGACGTGCACGGATTGGTAGAGCCCGCCCTCTTGTTTTTGCAGGGCCGCGGCCAGCGCTGTGGCGTCCTCTACGGGGTATTTCAGCTGCAGATCCCCGTCGCGGTAATGCGTCACCGCTACCGCAAGCATGTACAGATCAGGCTTCGTTACGACCGTCGATTCATAGACCAGCTCCACCGAGGCCCTCCGCGACTCGATGGTGTTGCTTTTGTTGTAGGCCGAGACAGATATGGTATTCGTGCCGCTATACAGGCTCAACAAAGCCTGGTAGACCTGACCGCCCCCCGAGAAGGAGGCCGTCACGACGCTGAGGCCTCGCCCCGTGCCCCCCTCGGAGAGCACCACGGGGGCATCGCCGTTGAACACGGTGACCCTGCCCACCCCGCCACCCTGATCCGTGACACGCATTCGGACCCGCACGTCACGCGTGGTCGAGCTGCCGGCTTGGGGACTTAGGATTTCTATGGTCGGAGGCAGGCCCCCGCTGGCTCCGTACAGAAGACTTGGCAGATCCAGCCCCTTGGTATAGGAGGAAATGTCCTGCCCCGCAGCTTTGGCCGCCACAAGATCAGGGCGGTAGGAGACGCTGTAAACCTGGTCGATGCCGATCACATTCACTCTGTCCACGATGTGAACGAGGTTGTGGGTGGCCCAATCGGTGCCCGCGAAGAAGCCCTCGGGGGTCCAAGCCAGCCACTCGCCGGCGGGAGTGGAAACAGCCGTGTATAGGAGCCTGCCGCTTGCAACGTCCCACAGCTTCAGCGTCTTGTCGAGCGAGCCGGACAGCACCGTCCGACCGTCAGGTGAGAAGGCGACAGAGGTGACACCGTTCGTATGTCCGTCAAAGGTGCGGATCTCTTGGCCGCTCGCCACATCCCACAGCTCCAGCGTACTATCCTCCGAGCCAGAGATTATCGTCCGACCGTCCGGCGAGAAGGCGACAGAGGTGACACTTTTCGTATGTCCGGTGAAGGTGCGAATCTTTCGGCCGCTCGCTGCATCCCACAGTTTCAGCGTCTTGTCGAGCGAGCTGGCGAGCACCATCCGACCGTCAGGTGAGAAAGCGACGGAAGTGACCACGGCTGTGTTGCCGTCAAAGGTGCGGATCTCTCGGCCTCTCGCCGCATCCCACAGCTTCAGCGTCTTGTCGAGCGAGCCGGACAGCACCGTCCGACCGTCAGGTGAGAAGGCGACAGAGGTAACTCGATCCTTCAGCCCCGAGAAAGTACGGATCTCCTTCCCCGTCGTCACGTCCCAAAGCGCCAGTATGTTCGACGAATAAAAGCGATGCAAGCCGGCGAGCACCGTCCGCCCGTCAGGTGAGAAAGCGACTGAGGTGGCAGCGCTGTCTATCTGTTTCCAGATAGTACGGATCTCACGACCGCTTGCGACATCCCACAGCTTCAGCGTGCCGTCCCGTTGGCTGGACAGCAGCATCCGACCGTCAGGCGAAAAAGCGACAGAAGTGACAGTGCTTGTTTCTAACGAGATGCTTCGGATCTGCTCCCCCGTCGCCATGTCCCACAGCTTCAACTTGCCGTCCCAATAGCCCGATAGAACCGTCCGCCCATCAGGTGAGAATGCGACTGAGCTGACGCTGTTGGTATATCCGGCGAAGGTGCGGATCTCCTTCCCTGTTGACACGTCCCAAAGTCTTAGCGTCCAGTCTCTTGAGCCTGACAGCACCGTCCGCCCGTCAGGCGAGAATGCAACCGAGTTTGCAATATTTGAGTGGCCAGAGAAAATGCGAACCCCGCGGCCGCTTGCCACATCCCACAGCTTCAGTGTGTTGTCATCGAGGCTGGACAGCACCATCTGACCGTCAGGCGAGAAAGCGACCGAGGTGACCGCGGCTGTTTTGCCGGCGAAAGTGCGGATCTCCTGGCCGCTCGTCACGTCCCACAGCTCCAGCGCGCCATCCGCTGCGCCGGACAGCGCCGTCCGCCCGTCGGGTGAAAATGCGACTGAGGTGACCTGGTCCCTCTGTCCCGAGAAAGTACGGATCTCCCGGCCGCTTGTCACATCCCACAGCTCTAGCGTGCCATCTTCTGAGCCGGATAGCGCCGTCCGCCCGTCTGGTGAGAATGCGACTGCGATGACTGCGGCCGTGTTGCCGGAAAAGGTGCGGATCTCTTGGCCCGTCGCCACGTCCCACAACTTCAGCGTGCTATCCTCTGAGTCGGAGAGTGCCATCCTGCCATCCGGCGAATACGCGACAGAACTGACACCGTTCGTACCTCCGGGAAAAGTACGGATCTCTTGACCCGTGGCTACGTCCCACAGCTTCAGGGTCCTATCCCTTGAATTGGACAGCACCGTCTGACCATCCGGTGAGAATGCGACTGCGGTGACCGCGGCCGTGTTGCCGGAAAAGGTGCGGATCTCCCTGCCGCTTGCCACATCCCACAGCTTTAATGTGCTGTCATCTGAGCCTGATAGCACCGTCCGCCCATCAGGCGAATACGCCACGGAATTGACAGCGTCCGTGTGCCCGAGATTTACCACAAGATGTGGCCCCGTGGGGGGTAAGGTTGTCCGACGCAAGATCGTTGGAGCCACGATCTGCGGCGCTTCTTCCGGGGTTGGCGGCGTCTGTGCGCAACCAGCGACAAGGATCAGAAAAAGGCTGCAGCAAGCGCTAAGAATGAAATCTCGCGCGATGGCCAAGACGAAAAGTTGATCCAAGTGTTTTTTCATGCCCCGCCCTTTTTCACCTGGGGCTGTAGGTGCCTTGGGCAGGTTGTATTTGACTCAGCCAGCCACAATACTATCACATCCTGCAAGCGCGCACGAAAATGACGGTCGGCGATCCTCCAGCGCGAGCGCACATGAACTCGGGGTGGCGCGGGCGGGCGTCATTTGCCTAGATGGTTCATCATTCCTTGCCCGGCTCCCTTGGCTCATCCCGGCGATTTTCAAAGGACGAGAGCAACGGCTGCAACATATGCCAACTTCTGACAAACTCCTCATCGATGACGGCCTCCTCCCCAGCACGTGCGCTTTTCCTGCTCACGTCTTGAAGGTGCTGGAAAGTCTGGGAAAGCGCCACAAACAGTCCTTCGACATCCACGGCAGATAGGGCTTCGTCAGTGCTCTGCGGACGGAATACGGCCTCCCCTCGTCTGCTTTGCTTCAGGGGATCGAGCTCAGGGGGAAGTCCGAGAGCGGCCTCCGTGGGTTCCCATACCTGGATGGGGTCGCGCAAGCCCTTTATCGGCATCATGCCCAGATTGTTCGCATGAATCCAGTCCGCCACCTTTTCATACACTTCATTCGAAATGCAGGTCGAGCCCCCCATTGCTAACGACTGCAGCCGCGCAGCGATGTTCACCGTATTGCCAAGCACATCGCCGGTCCTCTCGACGACTTCTCCCCAGTGAATCCCGATCCTCACATGGACCCGCTGCCTCTCTGGATGGAAGCGGTTATAACGTCGCAGGGCCTTCTGGACGCGAATGGACGCCAGAACCGCGGACAGCCGCTCACGGAAGACAAACAAGTGCCCGTCTCCCATCCTCTTGACCAGGGCTCCATCGTGGGCTCCCATGATGGGGAGGAGGAGCCCCTCATATTCTTGGAGTAGAGCGTCGAGCTCCAGCGAGGAAAACTCCTGAGCCTTGATCGAGTAGTTCTGGATGTCAGAGAACAGCACGGCGCACGTAAGTGTCTTCTCTCGTTCGAAACGGTATGTCTCCTTCTCCGAGGAAAGATGAAACACGCGGTCGGCCTCAGCTTGTCCTTCCTGCGTTTCGCTGTCGCCCGCCTTGGTACGCAACGTTCGAACCATGCTGACGAGCAGCTGTTGAGCGCGAGGGTCTGCCGTCATGGGGAGAACCTCCCTAAGAGTCTGCTGGAGCCCCGGATCCTTTTCCCTCAGCAGGGACCAGATGACGGCTATCACTGCCGGCTTCAAGTCGCCGCGCAGGTCTCTCACGACCATGCATTGCTCTGCAGGCCCCATGCGTAAGAGAAGGTCTCGGAGCACGTTCGGAGCATAATCATCTCCGAGGGCGAGCAGACCTGCGGGCACCCGCGCCACAACGCCAAGAGGATCTGAACGGAGGACCCGGTAGAGGAACTCCGTGAGAGACGGTCGGGTTTCCGGGTCGCATTTCCGGGCAATACGGCACAGCAGAGTGATCGCGAGGGTTTTTTTCCATTCGTCGAATCGGTCGTAGACGGCGATCAAGGCGCCGGCAATTCCCGCTTCCGCCTGTGATCCTAGTATTTCTACCAGCTTGGAAGCGACTTCGGGATCCGTTTCGGCGCAGAAAAGTTGGAGAATCGAGCGTAGGAGATCGCCCTCCCCCGACATTTCAACGGATCCAAGGGATTCCAGCAGCGCCAAACGGATGTACCTGTCGTTTTCATGAAGGAGGCTGATGAATATTGTCTCCATCGCCCTGATGTCCATTTCGCTCACGAGCTGGAGGGCAGCAATCGCGAGAATCTTGGCTGCCACCGGCGGAGTCATGCATTCCTGGCATATTGTCAGCGCCGACTGAGGATCGACGCGGTGCAAGGCGAGGAGTGCGAACTCGGCCAGATGGAAGAACTTCATCTTCCGCCCCCACTCCAAGATCGAGAAAACCTTGTCTTTGGCGTCTGCTGGCGGAGACAGCCGCGCAAGCGAGAGGAGCCGTTTCAGGCGGGACATGACCTTGCGCTTTTGCGTGTCCGCGTGCGTCAGATGGCGAAGAAACAGGGCGATGCCCTGACGACCGGGATCCGCTATCAGTGAATACATGATCGAGTATCCCTCGAAATTGCGCGGCTCGAGATTGACGGCTGAGGCCTTCAGAACCTGCGCACCTTCCCGTCTCAAACGGGGAGTCCCCCCGCTCTTGATGGAATCTATGAAAGTCTTCTTTGCCCGCTCGCTGAAATACAGCTCCATGTATTCCTTGGCACTGGCCAGTTGCTGGCCCATCTCATGGGATGTGTCAATATCCGTTTCCACAGCTTTTCGCAAATCGTCGTATGATTCTCCGATCGCGGCCGTCAGCCTCGAGAGAGATGGCAGAGCGAGAGCGGATCGTTCGGCCCGCGCGACTGATTCCATGGAGTCCACAGCCTGCAGCGCCTCCTCCTCCATCGAAGGGTCATCCTCGACGTTTTCCGCCAACAGGGCACACAAGGTGTCGAAATGCGGGATCTGAGTCGCATGGGTTCCGATATGCCGGTAGCACTCTCGACGGATTGCCGGGTTCATGCCTCGAAGGGAATCGAAGAAAATGGCACGATGGGCTTCCGATGTGAGGGGCGCGGCAAGGGAGACCAGAGCGTTTCTCAAGGGCAAAGGCAGGTCTCCATGCGTTTTCCTGCGCGCCGCAAGCAGTGCATCTGCAAGATTCTTATCACGACTTGCTAGCTGGAAAAGCGAGGGAAGGACTGCGGAATGCCGAGCAGCCATGTCGAGAGCGCTTTGCGCTCCTTTCGAGCTTTCGAGCTGCAGGAGCACCTCCAGGGAAGCGGTGGTCTCCGGCTCCACGGACAGGGACCGGGAAATAGCTTCCGCAAGCAGGCGCGTTTCAGGAGCCTGCGGAAAATGGCGCGCGAGCACCCGCAAGACTTCAAGGCTTACTTCCTCCACGGTGCTTGATGTGGCAAGGGAGTGCAGGAGAGGCAATGCCTCGGGACCGCCGATCGCGCCCGCCGCGCGCACAGCCGCGCAGACAATCTGCTGGTCAGGGTGTTGAAAAAGGCGCCCGACATAGAGGAAGCTGCGGCCGTCCCCGATTGCGGCGACTGCCTGAAGAGCCGACAGCACGATCCCCGGGCGAGAGTCGTAGAGGTCGGCGTGGAGAATGTCGAAGGTCCGAGCATCGCGCCCGAATGCCTCGAGGATCCGATGAGTCGTGATGATTGCGTCAATGACCAGCTCGCTGCTCGGCGGAGTGGGTTCCGCCTGCAGTGTCTCAATGGTATCGCTCACTCCTCTATCTCCTGAACCGCTCGAGTCCTTTCGCCGCCTCCAGGCACAGGAGTCATTTACACTAAGTGCCCATACTCTTCTGGCTCATTCTACTCTTCCCCATGAGCTTCGGTAAGCGTGTTGCCCGGGGAGGCGGCACACAGAAGCGAGCGATTTTCGCTTTGCTCGGCGCAGCTTTTGGAGGAACACTGAGCCCAAGACCCACCGCATGGCGCCAAGAGGACTAAAAGTTTATAGTAGACATTGAGGTGAAAGGTTCTCACATGGGTTCACGTACGGCTTTCCAGCGGATTCCAATCTGGTGGCATGCCTTTCGCTACCATTTCGTTCCCCCAAGCTTTCTGCCGGCCATTCTCGGGGCAGTTATCGCCTGGTCGATCACCGGAAGGTTTTCACTGGGATACTTTGTCGTGGTAACGCTCGCCGTCACGCTGAACCACATCGCGCTCAACATGACCGATGACTATTACGACTACAAGCAGTCCGTCGATCGAGCCGCAGGTCATGTCGAGAATCCCTACTCCGGCGGGAGCGGTCTTCTCACCTCAGGCGCGATCAAGCCCAAACTCATGCGCCAGGTATTCCTTTCTCTCTATTTTCTTACCTGTGTCGCGGGAGTTTACCTCACCGTGTTGCGCGGTTGGCCTATCCTGACCTTCGGGCTAGTCGGCGTGCTGTCCGCCTATTTCTATACGGCCCCGCCGGTCTCTTACGCATATCGTGGCTTCGGCGAGGTATCCCAGCTCCTCAACTTCAGCCTGGTAATCGGCTTGGGGGCATATTACGTGCAAGCGCAAGAGCTTTCCTGGGAAGCGGCGCTCGCCGTTCTGCCGCTTGGCCTGATGATGTTCTCCATGATTACTATCAATGAGATTCCCGACTCGGAAGGCGACAGGACGGGAGGAAAGCGAACCCTCGTAGTCCGCTTCGGACGTTCGGCGGGGGTGTGGCTTTATGGAGCCGCGGGGGCGATGGCCTACCTCGCAATCCTAGTCTCGCCGCTTCTGGGTCTGACTAGCTTCTGGACGTATTTGAGCCTGCTTACGTTTCCCTTGTTCGCCCAGGCTTTCTTCCTGCTACGAAGCAACTATCGGGACCCCGCGGCCATGGCTCCCGCGAATATGCTCACTATCCGCGCGCATAACCTGATGGGCATCCTGCTGATTGCGGCCTACATGATCAGAGGGGTCACGGGCGGGCGTCCGGGGGGGCAGATGATTGTTCCTCTTGTCATCTTGCTTATGCTGTATCTCCCTGTAGCGGCGACGATATTTTCCCGGCAAAAACACAGCGGGAAGCCTGCGGATGCGTGAGCGCTATCGGTCTGTGAACCGTGCCTGAAGCGGCTCGCGGACGATCGAGCTCTATGCGGCAGTCTGTAGCAGATTGGGACCGCTCTCAGCGGTCGGAGTCGGTAGTCTGACGCGCGTCCCCGCGAAGCAGGGGGACATCCACGTTGTCGCGTCACAACAGGTTATGAAGCGTCACTGTCTATGCTGCGATCACGAGGGCGAGGGCGAAACCGGCGGACGCGTTGACGAGCACGACCCTGATCCAGTGAGTATCGAGTATCTTCTTCAGCCAGGGGCTTCTGCCGCCTATTGTGTTGTCATTCTCGAGCTTCGCCTGCCATCGAGCCCAGAACGCGGCCGTGAGTGCGATTGCCAGCACGAAGCACGCAAGATTGCCCCAAATGGCCCATGCCGGCGAATCGGCAGGGTGGTACCAGATCAGGAGGATTGAGAGTGCGAAGAACAGCCCGTAAGGGATGAAGATCCAAAATGGTGTCTTGTGCCAGTGGACCGCGTGCACCTTGTTGTAGAAGGCCAGGCAGAGATTGATGATCACGAGGAGTTTTGCATCCATGCCCGCCATTCAACTACGAAGGCCCGCGGAGATCAACTCCGCGCAAGCCCTGCGGCGCCGCACGTGTCCAATCTTTGCGTGGCCTTCGCCTTCCTGTACGGGCCAGATGCGCGGGCACTGTGACGAAGCGCCTGACATGAAGCACACGTGGACGTAGTCTCCCAATGGAGAAAGCGATTTTCCCCACCATGTATCTTCCCCGATTGTGAAATCCGTACTACGCTTACGGCCGGAGGTGCCCTGTGTCGATATTCAAAGAGTTCAAGGGATTCGCCATGCGCGGCAACGTCGTCGACATGGCGGTCGGCATTATCATCGGGGCAGCGTTCGGTCGGATCGTCAGCTCGCTGGTGAACGACGTCATCATGCCGCCGATCGGGCTGCTGCTGGGCGGGATCGACTTCAACAGTTTCATGGTCACTATCAAGGCTGCCTCGGGCAACGCGCCGGCGGTGGCGATCCGCTATGGCACGTTCGTCAACGTCCTGGTCGACTTCATCATCGTGGCGTTCGTCCTGTTCATGATCATCAAGCTCATGAACACAGCGCGGACGAAGAAGGAAGCCGCTCCCCCAGGTCTTCCCAAGCCGTCGAACCAGGAAACGCGCTCGCCGAGATCCGCGATCTGCTGAAGAAGGGGCGCTGAGGCTGTCTGTATTGCTGCGACCTCGTGCCTCGAAGCTCAGTGAGGGCGCGGCAAGATGAAATCCCAGCGGCGTCCATGAGGACCAGCGAGAACCTTCCGACTCCGGGCGTCACGATCCTGGGCGAGGATCCCTTCGCCCGAACCCCTGGCGGCAAGCTGAAAGCACGGATTGCGACGGCGTTTCCCGCCCATGACACAATCGTGACCGTGCCGGGAATCCATGTCACCCAACGGCAGGCGTTCCTCGACCACCTTGACGAGCTCCGGCGGAGTCGGGCGGAGGCGCCACTCACGCGGGAGGAGAGGGACAAGGAATGGGACCTGGCCGTGGACCTTATCGTCGTGGAGGGCGCCATCCAGATCCGGCCCGATCCCAACAACATGGCCCTCGCCTTCCTGGCCGACGAGTTGCTCCAGCGGCTGATCGCGAAGCATCGCATTTGGTTTCTCGGGGTCCTGAACGCGCGCGTGCGGGAGGCCATCAAGCGAAGGGGGGAGCTGTGGCGGATTACGCCGCTGCCGATCACCTCCGAAGAGATGCGGGCGATGATCGACTCCGCCCGCATCGGGATTCACGGACGCGAGATCTACTACTATGGAGAGCAGACCGGCACGCGCTATCTCACCTTCCAGGAGTTCCAGGGGCTGGGCCGGCTGGACGACGGCGAATTGCGCTTCCATCTATCGGAAATCGGCCGGCATCTTGGGCTGAGGAACGCGGCAGGCAACCCTGAGGTTTCTTTCTTCGGAATAGGCACGGGCCTTTCCCGCGCCGATTTCATCAGCATCGATTTCGAGACGCTAGTGTCCCGTCCCCGAAATTCGCCCACATAGGCGTTCGATCTTCGCAAGGATCGAGTCTGCCGTAGCGACCCAGACGAACGGCTTTGCTCTCTTGTTGTGGGCGGCGACGAACTGCTCGA
>Ga0187881_10003817_pt1 | contig 12698 bp, 13 predicted proteins | sample June2016WEW_19_1_2_FD_133017 | JGI IMG/M metagenome (GOLD analysis project Ga0187881, IMG submission 133017) | Peatland microbial communities from SPRUCE experiment site at the Marcell Experimental Forest, Minnesota, USA - June2016WEW_19_100 | ecosystem: Environmental > Terrestrial > Soil >...
CAAGGTTGCTATAGGCAAAGCCAAGATTATTGTGTGCCTCGGCATAATCAGGCTTGATTTTGATGGCCTGCTTACAGGATTCTATCGCATCTTGATAGCAGCCAAGGTTGCCATAGGCAACGCCAAGATTATTGTGTGCCTCGGCATAATCAGGCTTGATTTTGATGGCCTGCTTACAGGATTCTATCGCATCCTGATAGCGGCCAAGGTTGAGGTAGGCAGTGCCAAGATTGCAGTGTGCATCAACATAATCAGGCTTGATTTTGATGGCCTGCTTACAGGATTCTATCGCATCCTGATAGCGGCCAAGGTTGCCATAAGCAACGCCAAGATTATTGTGTGCAATATAATTGTTTTGTGTTACCTCAATCGCATGTGTAAAAAGAGTGGAACTATTCTTCCAATAGCCTACCTGCCGGTAAGTCCCTATTCCCATAGCCGTAAGCACCATTGCCGCCGCTATACCGAGGGCAATTTTTCGATACAACCATTTCGAAAGAAGTTCCGGCAGACCCCAGGCAATCACAATAAATAATCCTATATAGGGGATATAGGTATATCGGTCTGCGTAGGACTGGACGCCACTTTGCACCAAACCTATGACTGGGATTAGTGTTCCGACAAACCAGAACCAGCCCACCGGCAAATACCTTTGTTCTCGTCCAAAGCGAACCGCGAAAATGGATATAATAAGCAGTATCAAAACGCAGAGCACAATCTGCCAAGTTGGGATACTGACATTTTCAAAAGGATAGAATACCGCCATGTTCTGGGGCCAGAACATTTTGCCAATGTATCTGACATACGACAAGAAGACATTGGCAATTCTATAAGTCGCCACCTCCCCGCTGTTTTGCTGGGAAAGGAAAGTTATTACGCCTGAGACGGCCGCCAAAGCAAGGAAGGGAATTTTTTCGACTATTACGCGATGCAAAATTCGTCGCCTTTCCGGAACGGGGACTGGCTTGACGTATTCTCCGCTTGGGGTCTTAATGGTTTGAGATGCGGCAAATCGATCCAGCGGCCAATAGTCGAGCAGCAGGAGAACAAACGGGAGCGTAACGAGCATCGGTTTAGCTAAAAGGCCCAATGCGAACAACAGCACTGTCAGCATATAGCTAACCAGGCTGCGGCGTCTGACATATCCGACATAAGCGGCCAGTGTAAGCAGAAGGAACAACGTGCTCAATACGTCTTTGCGTTCGATAATCCACGCCACTGATTCAACATGCATTGGGTGGAGAGCAAAGGCGGCTGAGACAAACGCACTCGGCCAGAGTGAACCGGTTATCCTTTTAAGAATCGCAAAAAGCAGCAGGGTATTTGCAATGTGCAAGAACAGATTTTCAAGATGCATCCAGTAGGGGTTGAGACCAAACAACTGGCTATCGAGCATAAAGGAAAGCCACGTCAGCGGAAGCCAGTTTCTGACGTTCGGAGTGGTAAAAGCCCAGATGATATCGTCACGATTGAGGCCATGCGAAAAGTGCGGGTTTTCGGTTAAGAATACATTATCGTCGTAATTGATAAATTCAAAACTCCGCACCTGCCAGAAGACCAGCAAGGCGCCCAATGCCAAAACAGAGTAAACGGAAATGGCGAGATATTTTTTCACAAATTTGAACCTAACTTATCCTAAAATGGCGGCTAAAACATATTATCTGGGATTTTCCATATAACCTTGTATATATTAAATACTCGGCTATGCAACCAAGCCCTCTTTGCCTTTTGTCCCCAGCCAAAGGTGATTTTGACTATAACCTTTTACCGGTGGCTGTCAAGAGAGAAAAAGAGGTATTTTGGCAGGTTCGATGACGAAAACAAGGAATTGAAGTTTAGAGAGGTGGGGGGAGTCAAAAACTTTAGAACTTTCGGCCTTCGGTTCGGCCAAGCGCGCATATTTGTTCGAGTTTTGATAGGGGGGGTATCACCCCGAAAGGGCCGTGTGTCTCTTATTTCATAAACTGAGCGCGTTTCTTTTGCGGTTTTTCAAGCTACACCCTTTAGCAAGCCGGTTTGGGCCTAAGTTACTTTTAAAATCAAGCTTTTCAGCATTGTTAGCCGACTTTATTATAAGTCAGCAAAATACTTGCATTTGCTGATTTTCCGGTTAAACTACTTAGCTTTATGTTTCTGGTTCGCGGTGATGTAACGTCTTATTACCTGAGTTTTTAAGGAGAACACAGTGGAAACACGGTTGAAAAGTGCTGTAACGCCAATGAGGGCGTTTTTGGCAGCGGCAGTCGCCTTGTTGTGCGGCGTGCCGATGGCTTCAGCCAGCGAAGCCGATCTGATATTGCCAGACCTCAGGTCAGTCAAATTCTTCGGCGACAGGATTGATGGCTGGTCGTTGTTAATAGGGGGGCTGGTGATATGCGCCTTCGGTATGGTCTTTGGCATGGTGCAGTACTCCCGTATTAAAAATATGAAGGTGCATAAGTCGATGCTCGATATCTCTGAGCTTATCTACGGCACCTGCAAGACATATCTGTTAACACAGGGTAAATTTATCCTTATCCTGTGGGCCCTCGTTGCAGCCATCATTTATGTTTATTTCCACTGGCTTCGCGGTATGGCCAACGCCACGGTCGCTATAATCCTCGTATGCAGCTTGATAGGTATCGCGGGCAGCTATACCGTCGCGTGGTTCGGAATGAGAATCAACACCTTTGCCAATTCACGCTCGGCCTTCGCAAGCTTGAAAGGCAAACCATTCCCGGTTTACGAAATACCGCTTAAATCAGGTATGAGTATCGGTATGCTGCTCATCAGTATCGAGCTGTTCGTTATGCTCTGCATCCTGTTGTTCATCGACCCCAAATATGCGGGCTCCTGCTTTATCGGTTTTGCAATCGGCGAATCACTCGGCGCATCCGTGCTGAGAATCGCAGGCGGCGTCTTCACCAAAATCGCCGATATCGGCTCCGACCTTATGAAAATCGTCTTCAATATCAAAGAAGACGACGCACGCAACCCGGGCGTCATCGCTGACTGCACGGGCGACAACGCCGGCGACTCCGTTGGCCCGACCGCCGACGGTTTCGAGACCTACGGTGTTACAGGCGTCGCGCTGATTTCTTTCATACTGCTTGCTGTCAAAGACCCGGCTATCCAGGTCCAGTTGCTCGTCTGGATTTTCGTTATGCGGCTTGTAATGATTTTCACAAGCAGCGTTTCCTACTGGATTAATGCTGCCATAGCAAAAGCCAGGTTCCAGGACGTTGATAAAATGGATTTCGAGAAACCACTGCTGTCGCTTGTATGGCTGACCTCGTTCGTCTCAATCGGTCTGACCTATTTCGTTTCCTGGCTTGTCATACCGAATCTCGGCGATGGCTCTATGTGGTGGAAATTCGCCTCGATTATCACCTGCGGCACAATCGCCGGCGCAGTGATTCCTGAAATGGTCAATATGTTCACAGCCGTCAAATCGGCTTATGTTCAGAACATCGTCAACGCCTCCCGCAAGGGCGGGGCTCCCCTGACCATTCTCGCGGGCTTCTGCACAGGCAATTTCAGTGCGTACTGGATGGGCTTGGCCATTATGGGCCTGATGGCAATCGCCTATGGCGTAAGCACGACCGGCCTGGATGTAATGATGATTGCTCCGTCGGTCTTTGCGTTCGGTCTCGTGGCGTTCGGCTTCCTTAGCATGGGGCCTGTAACAATCGCTGTTGATTCATTCGGGCCAGTTGCGGACAACGCACAGTCCGTCTATGAGCTTTCGCTGATTGAGAGTATTCCGAATATCAAGGCGGACATCAAAAAGGAATTTGGATTCGAGCCTAATTTCGACAAGGCCAAGAGATTTCTCGAAGAGGCGGACGGTGCGGGCAATACCTTCAAAGCGACCGCAAAGCCCGTTCTCATCGGCACTGCAGTTGTCGGTGCTACCACGATGATTTTCTCAATCATCATTATTCTCACTCAGGGTCTCCAGCCCGAGTTTCTGGCAAAACTGTCGATTTTGCACCCGCCGTTCCTGCTCGGCCTGATGGCTGGCGGCGCGGTCATCTACTGGTTCACGGCTGCCTCCACGCAGGCCGTATCGACCGGCGCTTATCACGCCGTGAAGTTCATTAAAGACAATATCAAGCTCGATGGTGTGACCAAGGCATCCAGCGAGGACAGCAACAAAGTCGTCGAGATTTGCACCAAGTTTGCCCAGAAGGGTATGATTAACTTGTTCCTGGTCATATTCTTTAGCACGCTCGCTTTTGCCTGTCTTGACCCCTATTTCTTCATCGGCTACCTGATTTCAATCGCCTTATTCGGCCTGTATCAGGCAATCTTTATGGCAAACGCCGGCGGCGCATGGGACAACGCCAAGAAATACGTCGAAGTTGACCTCAGGGAAAAAGGCACCCCTCTGCACGCCGCGACCGTTGTGGGCGACACAGTCGGCGATCCGTTCAAAGATACCTCCTCGGTCTCGATGAACCCCATCATCAAGTTCAGCACCCTGTTCGGCGTCCTGGCTATCGAGCTTGCGCTTGTATTAAGCAGGAAGGTCAACATCACCCTGGCGATTGTCTTCTTTCTCATCTCAGCGTTTTTCGTCGCACGTTCATTCTACGGAATGAGAATTAAAGACGAGGATTAAAGGCAACCACAGATTACACAGATGTCACAGATTTTCAAAGCCCTCGAATTCTTTCGGGGGCTTTTTTTATGGCAGGATTTTTTGTTTTGCCTGCCGTTCGTGTGGCGAGTTGGGGACAATTCAAAAGTTAATAGGACCACTTAATTTTATCCTTGACCCACGCCGACTGGACAGGATGTCGAATGAGAACAGATGTCGATATGCTCCCACTAATACTGCTAACAAATAGTTCGTCCCACCAGTTACCGGTCCTTGGTTTTTGCATCCAATACTCTTGATAGCATTTATGCTCATATTCTTTAGCGGCCTTTTGATTGTTGGGAAATATTTTCAGTGATTTGTCACGCCACTGACAACGGAGCGGCATTGGAACACCGCATTTGATTCCCAAGATTTGATTCCAAACCATATCATCAACAAACTGGATAACTTCTGACATGGGTAAATAGAGTTCCCATAATACCATATTCACACCTGTTTTTCTGATATCTTTTTTGTCCGGAAAACACCATATTATTTGTCCATCTACAACATTAATGTGTTGCCAGAGCAGTGGATATGCTTGTTTAACACCCTGCGTATTTTGATAGTATTCCGACTTAGAATGGTCTACACGACCATCCGTAATTGAAAAGTTAGGCGAGTGAATCGTCCACAAATTTACATATCCGTTTGGCATAATTCATACAATCAACCAATGCAAATCATTGCTTCTGGCTCGATTCAACGGCAATCTTATCGTTTTTTCAATAAACTCTGGTGTTTGTTAATAAATCGGTGACCTGTTCTTACCTCTTGCACGTTTAGCCATTGCTCGAAAATAACGAGCCCCATCACTCATATTGTATTTGCCAAACACTATCGCTGTACCATCAAGTACGGCAGCTAAATCCTCGTCAGGAAGTGCGGCTTCAGCTAACTTATCTCGGACTATCGGTACATTCGAGAAAATCTTGGCATCTTCTTCCGTTTCGCACTTGACCCAATCACAATTGTTGGATTTCATCTTAACTTCCCATTTCCCGTCATCGCACTGTCTGAGCGACAAGGGTTTTACTTCCTTTGGCATATTTACCTCCCTATCAAGTGCCTTCTTCTGGACTGACAGTGGTTTTACTATTTGAAAGTTGTTGTCTTTCTTCCTCTACTATTAACTCGCCTTCTTGAAATCCCGCCATGATTCTTTTGACGATTTCTTTTTGAGGTAACAATGTGAAATTGTTATTACCCGAGAAAACATGTTTCAAGACGCAGCAAAACATCGGTATTAAAGACAACTCGCAAGCTACTAATGCTTGCTCAAGATAAAACCGTTCAAAGGCATCTACAATAACAAAAGGCATTGTTTCGGTTGTTATTTCCTCATACCTATCACCGCAATAATGTATGGTGTTAACAAGATACACATGGAATCTTTGGCAAGTATCGGCCCAATCGCCTCCGGAATTTTTGTTCATTAAAATATCTCCATATATTTTCAAGCGATGGTTGACAATATCAACAAAACGAGAGTCATCAGACGGAAGCAAGGTTTCAGTACAACTATATAACAACTGTCTTCTTACGCCCACCTCTTGTTTGTTGCATATTTTAAGGTCTAAACGGAACAGCAAATACATACCAACTTCAAATCTTGAAGCTGCTTTAAAAGTGGGAACATTATTGGTAAGCACTTCATTTAAAGTTTTGGTTAAATACTCACAAATAGAATTGTGGGCTTTAGCAAATATTTCTGTTAAAAGCTCAATATTGTTTGGTCCTGTCGGTTTATTGAATAAATTTTCAAATATCATTTAACACCTCTGCTTATTATTCGAAAGATTTAACCTTTGCGGCGAAGTGATGCTTATCGGGTGTTGTGTGCTCTTGTCTCGCTTATGCAATGGTTATGTCGGCTGGAAACGAGGATTACTTAAGCAAACCAAGGGCATATAAATCAGTGGAATCCTTCTTCGCTAAAGCTACGAAGGACAGGTCTGTGCAATCTGTGGTTCGGTTTATTTGTTTGTAAGCAGCTTGGTGATTGCCTTGGCGATGTGTTTGGCGGCGGCGATAACCTCTTTCGTCGGCTGTGCTCCGAAAGTTAGCGTCTTTGGCTGTATGCCTATGATTATCGCCTGAAACTTGAACGATTCGAGCAGATAACCAATTATCACCTTGAGGGGCAGGGAGTGCGTGCAAAACGATGTTCCGCCGATTGTTTCGGGTTCCATTATCTCGATATGTCCCGGTTCTTTATTGAGTTCTGCGGCGTCGATAATTATCAAATGCGTCGGCTGAAACTTCTTTATCTCGCCCGTGAGATTTTCCGGCGCCGTCTCACCTATAAAAACACGAATCTCCGGCGATGTGGTTTGCTTTGTGATTGTTTTCTCGATTTGCTGCGCAACCAGAAGCCCCGCGATATCATCGCCGCGTAATTCTGACCCTATACCTAATACGGCGACCCGCTGGGCATTATTTAGTTTCTGTTTTAGTATCTTTGCCGGCATCTGTGCCTAAAACCACCAGGAGTTTGCCGTGTTCGAGCTGAGCCAACTCGAAGTCAGGCGTGGCTTCGAGCGCCTCTTTGGGGCAGGTATCAACGCACTGGGCGCAATACAGGCATTTGGCGAGGTCAATCTCGGCGACGAATTTCTTTTCGCCGACGGTCTTAATCGTAATCGCTGCCGACGGGCAATCTCTCATACACATTTTGCAGCCGATACATCTTTCCTGGTAGAACCGCAGCTTGCCGCGGAAATTCTTCGGCATCGGCTTTTTCACAAACGGATACATTGACGTCGCCGGCTTCTTGAAAAGCGACCGCAGCACCTGGCTTGTCATTTTCCCCGGTCTGAACATTATCTGGTAGCTCCCTTAATAATCAGGTCCGCGATAAACTGCAAAAACGCCAGCGGCGCGACAACCTTCCAGCAAAAGTTTATCATCTGGTCGATTCTCAGCCGGGCGACTATCGTCCGGGCCAGCGAAATTAGCCCGATTATGAACAGCACCTTTACGAGATATAATGCGAATCCCGCCGCCGGCCCATAGCCCAGGCCGAAGGGCAGGAACACCGCCGCAAGTAATGACGCACCGACGACCAGCTCCATATCAATCGCCAATCGGAATATCGCCAGAAGCCGCCCGCCGTATTCGGTAAACGCTCCCGCGACTATTTCCGTTTCCGCCTCGGGTATATCGAAGGGCACCTTTTCCAGTTTCCCCAGAAGGGCGATTATCGCGATTACAAAACCCAAAAGGTTACACAGGATGGCCCACGGATGAGTGCTGAAATATACTGACATCTCGCTCAGCGACCATGTATCCGCCAGCATCGCCGGCGCCAGTATGCTCAAAAACAGCGGAATCTCGTACGCGAACAACTGCGTCAGCGAGCGTGCCGCACCAATCATCGAATATACGCTTCGTGAATACCACCCGCCGAGAAAATACGTCAGCGTGGGGACAGTCAGCAGGTATATCACAACGACGAGGTCGCCCTTGAACGCGAATAACGCCTTCGAGCCCCACATCGGCATATAAAGAAACGCCGTGAGAATCGACGTAATTGCGACAATCGGCATCATCTTGAAAACAAGCGCATCGGCGTTCTGCGGCACCACGTCTTCTTTTGCCGACAGCTTTATAAAATCAGCTAAGGGCTGAAACCACGGGGGCCCGATACGGTTCTGCATCAGCGCGTAAAGTTTGCGGTCAACGTATTCAGCCGTCAGCCCGAACACCGCGACGAATAAAAACCCCGGAAACACAAAGATATTGAACAATGCCTCTGTCATTAGTTCGACTCTCTCATAGTTCTAAGTTTTCGGTTCAATTCCGCGAAATCGATTCCCTGTTTGCTGTACCAGTCAATGCCGTATTTTCGCAACGTCGGCCAGTCCATTCTGTCCGTTCGGCCGTTGTCAATGTTCGTCGTCGCGATGGCCCTGTCAGTGCATGAAAAGCACGGGTCAATCGCCGCTATCACAATCGGCGTATCTGCCAGATAGCCGTCCTTTAACATATGAGCCACCACCTGCACGTTTGCAAGTGTCGGCGCTCGCACCTTCACCCGCTCCGGCTTATCGCTGCCGTTTGCCTTGACGTAGTGAACGTCCTCGCCCCGCGGTGCCTCATATCGGCTTACCGCCTGCCCCGCGGGAATCTTTCGCGGCGCCTTAACCACTACTGGCCCATCGGGCATCTGCTTCAGTATCTGCCTGACTAACTTATACGATTCCATAAGCTCGCCTACACGAACCAGCGTCCTGCCGTAAACGTCGCTGTGCTCATCTGTGATTACATTGAAGCTCAATTCTCCGTAAACTGCGTATGGGTCATCGCGTCTAACATCTCTATTTACACCAGATGCTCTTGCCGTCGGCCCTACCGCGCCTAAGTGTGTGGCGTCCTCTCTTGAAAGTTTACCGACCCCCGACAGCCGTTCACGCAGCGTAATTTCCTGTGTCCCTACCTGTATATAATATTTTGTCCGCTCTTCGAGAGTGTCTATCGCGCTTAGTATCTGCGGTATCTGTTCAGCCGTTATATCTCTTCTCACCCCGCCTATGGTGTTCATCCCGTAGTTGACGCGGTTGCCGGAAATCAGCGCCAGTATATCCATCACCAGCTCACGGTCTCGCCACGTGTACATCAGTAGCGTACCGAACCCGATTTCGTGTCCCGCGACCCCCAGCCAAAGCAAATGACTGTGAATCCTCTCAAGCTCCGAAATCAGCGTCCGGATATAAAGCCCTCGCTTGGGAACCTGCAATCCTGCTATCTCCTCTACCGCCTGTATAAAGCACGTCGAATGCGAGTGCGAGCATATCCCGCACACGCGCTCAACAAGGTACATATCCTGGATATACGTCCGCTGTTCGCAGGCCTTTTCGATGCCGCGATGGTTATAACCCAGCCGGACCGTCATATCAGTGATTTTCTCGCCTCTAAGCGTCAGCAAAAAACTCTCCGGCTCTTTCAGCATCGGGTGCTGAGGCCCTATCGTTAATTTAACTTCACGTTCAGGCATTTTCTGTTACCTCCGTTTTCCCGATTGTGTCTGATTTCCAGTCCTTGCGGAGCGGATACTGGCCCGCGGGCCACCCGTCGGGAAGGGGGTATCTGTTGCCGGGCGGCAGGCCTTCTACCTGCATACCCAGTAAATCAACCATCTCCCTTTCGTAAGCATCCGCCGCCGGGAATCTCGCACTAATTGTTTTTATTACAGGTTTATCTTTCGGGACACTGATGTGTAAATTCAGTATTATCCCGCTTTCTCTTGCTATGTGATAGATTACGCCGAGCGTCGGCCCCTCATCGAGGCCGGTTATCGTCGCAAGAATTACAAATCCCAGTTTGTCCACAGCGTAGTCGAAAATCTCGCCGAATTCAGCCGCCTGCACGTCCGCCCAGATGCGTCTTTCCCGCTGAACCGTAATCTTTTCCGCCGGCAATCCGAACCTCTCGGCCAACTGCTGTTTTATTTTTTCTTCTTCAGCTAACACGGGGCACTCCCAATTATGTTCCGCTAACTACTGTTTCCTTGGCGGGCTTTGATGCGTTGTCCACGCTCGCCAAAAGTTTAACCACCCCGTCTATAATCGCCTTGGGGCTTGCCGGGCATCCCGGTATATACGCCGAAACAGGTATCACCTGGTCTATGCCCCCCTCGACGTTGTAACAGCCGTTAAATACCCCGCCCGAACAGGCACAGGTCCCGACCGCCACGACGAATTTTGGCTCAGGCATCTGCTCATATATCCTTATCAGCCGGTCCTTTATCTGCCTCGTAACCGGCCCTGAGCAAACCAGAACATCTGCGTGCCTCGGTGTGCCTCTTAATATCACCCCGAACCGCTCCACATCGTATACTGGTGTTAGGGCAGCGATAATTTCAATGTCGCAGGCGTTGCATGCCCCCGTGTTGAAGTGAATTATCCACGGTGACTTGATTCTCGCCCACGTTACTATTTTTTTAATCAGAGACATCTTCTCTTTTACCTTTTAACTTTTAACTTTTTTTATTCTCTGTGTCCTCTGTGCTCTCTGTGGCTAAAAAACTCTGTGGCGAAATTTTATCTTTTATACAAAACGAATAAGCCGACAATTGCGCCCAGTATGTAAATCACCGCTATCAAAGACGTCTGCATTGTCGCCATCGGCACCGTTGCAATCATCAGCGCAACTACGTGCAGTATCGTAAAATAAAACGCGAACGGGAAAAACTGTGTATAGTCGGGCTGTATCATGTGCGTCTTGATGTCCTCGCCACAGGAATATTCCTTCGTCAGTCCCGCGGGGATTTTCTTCGGCTTCAGCGCCAGCTTCGACAAAACATACGCACAGAAAACCGCCGCCAGCATTATCAGGACAAATGCCACCGGGGGAGACAGCAATAGTTCATTTGACATCTTCTTTTTACCCTGTGAGATATTAAGTTTTTAATGGTTACTCCCGCGAAATTGTTTATCTCACGGGGTTTATCCCTTGATATTTCTTAGCAATCTTCCGTCTATCGATTTAATGTTCTTATATACGCACAAAACTATTCCGACCGCCACCGCAATCACCACAACCTCGATGACTATCAGTGTTATGGCAAGCGCCTGCGCCAGCGCCATTCGACCGCTAACGTACCCCGCCAAAATGATAAACAGCGTTACGCTTTTTGTCAGAATCTCCAGGCCAATCAGCGCCCTTACCAGGTTATACGTCATTATCAAACAGTAAAAGCCCGTTATCAGCAGAAGGATAGCCCCTATGCTGAACAGCCCGAACACCTGCGGTATTTCTTCGGTCATTCGCTCAATCCTTAAACAACGCGACCACCCCAAATGCCCCGGCCAGCAGAATGACAATCTGCCCGATCAGGTCAAGGTGTCGCATGTTCCATATAATATTACGGACGTCGCTTTCACCTGGTGCGACCTGTAAATGGAAATCCAGCGGGATGTGAACCTGGTACAAAGCTACCCCCGCCAGCACAAGTATTACAGGCAGAAGCCAGAATTTGGAAAATCGCTCTTTTTGCCTTGCCGCTGCCTGCTCATCGGTCAGCCGCTGTGTTAAGCTGATGCAGCTTATGAATATGGCGGATATCAATCCCGCGCAAACCGACAGCTCGAAAACCGCCGCCAGCGGCGAATTGAGCTTGAACATAATTATCGTCAGAATCATGCTGGTTAGCGCCAGCCCTATCACCGAGCGTAACAGGCGCACAGTCATCACCGTCCACGCGGCCGCTAACACTAACGCTACTCCAAGTATGATGTTTATTGTCATATCAATCTCTTGTCATTCCTGCGAAAGCAGGAATCCAGTAGGGCGGGGTTTACCCCGCCAATTTTATCTATTTCAGAAAACTGCTTATAGGCATCAAAACACTGTTAAACATCCACGGGAAAGCCACGCCGACGCCTACCGTTATCGCCGCCAGTATCGAGGCGGCTACCGTTATACCTAAACCGGCTTCCTTTACGTTAACCAACCCCTCGGCCAGTTTGCCGAAGAACACCTTTCGCTGCATCATCAGCAGATACGCAAGCGTCAAAACGCTCGCCAATACCGCTATCGTCGCGTATGCGTACAGACCGTTCTGCCACAACGCTATCACGATAATCAGCTTGCTCCAGAATCCCGCAAGGGGAGGTACGCCCGCCGTTGATAAGAACGCTATCAGCGAAGTTGCGTTGGTAACGGGCATCTTTGTTCCCAGCCCACCCAATTTGTTCATATCCGTCGTGCCTGACTGTTTCTCAACCGCCGCGGAATTGACAAACAGTAATGACTTGAAAATCGAATGATTGAACAGGTGAAAAATTGCCCCGACTATCGCCAGGTTGGTCCCGCAGCCCAGGGCGAGAATTATATAGCCCACCTGGCTGATGCTCGAATACGCCAGCATCCTCTTGAAATCGCTTTGCCCCATCGCCGCGAATGCCCCGACGAGGATTGAAATAGCGCCCGCTAATAAAAGTATGTGATTTACCGATTCGTTATTCGCGAATACCGATGTCGTCAGCCGAATCAGTGCGTATATACCGGAGGTTTTTGTTGCAATGCCTGCAAGCAGCACCGATGCCGCTGCCGGCGCAGCCGAATATGCCCC
>Ga0187881_10003818_pt1 | contig 12689 bp, 10 predicted proteins | sample June2016WEW_19_1_2_FD_133017 | JGI IMG/M metagenome (GOLD analysis project Ga0187881, IMG submission 133017) | Peatland microbial communities from SPRUCE experiment site at the Marcell Experimental Forest, Minnesota, USA - June2016WEW_19_100 | ecosystem: Environmental > Terrestrial > Soil >...
ACGGCTGGTCCGCCGCCAGGGCGGTCCCCGGAACCTCTTTCAACACCCGCCCAGCTATCCGTTGAAGCGCGTCTTTCTGGGACGGGGACCTCATCAGGGAGCGCCGATTCATCCTGCGCGCTGACCTGTCATACGAGTAGACGAAGGCGCCATTCTCCCCGACCACGGCCGCCACCGGCCACATGCGGGCGATGTGGTCGCACCAGCCCGCCGGCCTGCCCGTCACCGGGACGATCCGGATGCCGGCCCGGAAAAGGTCCCACAGAGCGAGGTAGGAGGAATCAGGGAGCATTCCGCCGGCTGTCAGCGTGTCATCGATGTCGGCGAACAGGTAGAGAAGACTGCGGCAGATGGACGCGGGCAGGGTGCTGACGGGGACCGGACGGGGCAGGATCACCGGGCCGGACCTCAGTGCAGCGGTCCGTTCTGCGGCAGCTGGGTCTGGCCTCCGGTCCCCAGCCCCTGCTCAGCCAGAAGGCGCAGCCTGGCCCGTTCGGTCCTTTCGTGCAGCTGCCCCAGCGTGGTCATCACGCGATCAGCCACGTGCTGCTTGGGATCCTCCACATGGCCGCGGCGCCGCAGTGCCTCCCGCCGGAACTCGGAGCACTTGCGCACCGGGCTCGCCGTGTAGATCATCACGTCCCTGGCCACGAAGTCCTCATCCATGCGGTCATTGGGGTTTGGGATGAGGCAGTTGCCGTTCACGGCCACGGTCACCATGTAGGAGTAGAACTTCAGGTACGTGTCGATCTCCCGGAGGCCCCGGCCCGTGGAGGGGTCCCATGGCCTGTAGCGCGTGCCCGAGGGGAAGACCAGGATGAGCCTGCCCTGCTTGCGCAGCGCGTTCAGCATTTTCATCGCGGCAATGTTGATCCGCGCGCGCCTCTTCTCCGCCTCCCGAAGCTGCCGCGGGTCCGTGATCCTCCCGAACGAGCGCGCCGGGTACAGGACCACCCGGGTGAAGACCTCGGTGAAGGCGAGGACCAGCTTGCTCGTCTCGTTCAGCTTCACTCCGGCCACGGAGACAATGGAGTCGGCAACCTTCTGCATCTCCTCGTTTCCCCGCTCCAGCAGCTCGTAGAAGCAGGGGATGTCGAAGTTGCTGTAATGCTCCATGAGGACAAGACACGCCTTTTTCCTCTGAGCCAGGCGGCGAAGCTCGGAAAGATGCTCGCGGCCCACGATCCTGCTGCCGGGGAGCAACAGATCCTGCACGATCTGACGCACGAGGGGCTTGTTGGTGGGGTTCCCTTCCTGGTAGACGTTCTGCTCCGTCACCATGGGAGAACCGGTGGAGCTGTCGATCATCCTGCGAATGATGTCCACGTATTTGCTGTTGTTCAGGACGGACTCTTCGTGCATGACAAGACGCTATTTTGGACGATGAGGAAGAAAGCTGTCAATGCGGTCCTTTTGCTCTTTTTCTGACGGCAATGCGCTTGAGCATTCTTGCATCCGAGGCCGATGATGATGGTATCAATGTCTGGAAGAGCCAAGGAGGGCACATGAAGAAGCTCTGGTTAGCCGTCGCCGCGGCGTTATTCGCATTGCCGGCATTTTCGCAGGTGACTTTCACCATAGGCAATTCAGGCGAGCCTGAGACCCTTGATCCCCAGCTTGTCTATAGTCTTCCAGAGCAAAGAATTACCCTTGCCCTCTTCGAAAACCTCCTCTCCTATGACGCAAGGTCGGGAGACCCGCAGCCGGGTCTTGCCCAGAGCTGGGCCCAGGGCAGCGATGGGCTCACCTGGACAATCACTCTGCGGGAGAATGCCGTCTGGAGCGACGGGACCCCGATCACTGCCCAGACTGTGGTTGATTCATGGCTGAGGACCCTGGACCCGGATACGGGCTCGCCGTATGTTTTCCTTCTTACTGATCTCATCAAGGGCGCTGCCGAGTACAATGCGGGCAAAGCGGCCCAGGGGGATGTCGCGCTCAAGGCTTTGGACGACCGGACGCTCCAGTTCACCACCGTTTCCCCTGCGCCGTACGTTCCCGACCTGCTGCCGCAGCCGGCGTTCTCCGTTGTGCCGATGCACGTGGTCCGGTCCCATCCGAAAGACTGGACTGATCCCCGGAACTTCGTCGGCAACGGGCCGTTTGTTCTCAAGGAGTGGAAGCCCCAGACACGAATCGTATTGCAGAAGAATCCCCGGTACTGGGACGGGAAAGACGTGAAGGTCGACCAGCTCATCTACCTTCCGGCAGAGGACCTCGATGCGGCGTACTCGATGTTTCTCAAAGGAGCCATCGACTGGTCCACGAGCCCCCCTCCCGCGGACAAGCTGGCGGAGGCAAAAAAAAGGCCGGACTACGTGCTGAGCCCCGTGCTGGGGACGTACTACTATGAGTTCAACACCACGAAGCCGCCGTTCAACGATCCGCGGGTGCGCAAGGCATTTGCGATGGCGGTGAACCGTGCCGATCTGCTGGGGAAGATCACTCAGGCGGGCCAGGTCGCCGCCTTTTCGCTGACACCGCCGTTGTCAGGCCGTTTCCCGTATTCGCCGCCCCAGGGTGTTGAGGAGAGCGCCGACAAGGCACGCAGGCTTCTTGCCGAAGCGGGTTTTCCTGGTGGAAAGGGCTTTCCGAAGGTCCGGCTGCTGTACAACACAAACGATCAGCACAAGGTGGTTGCTGAAACCCTGAGCGGCCGGTGGCAACAGGTCCTGGGGATCACTGTGGAGCCGGTAGCCCAGGAATGGGGGGCCTTCCTCCAGACCAAGAAATCCGGAGGCATGGGGAGTTTCGACCTCGTGCGGGCGGGGTGGGCCGCAGACTACCGGGATCCCTTCGCGTTCCTTTCCCTTTTTTCATCCGATAACAAGGCCCTCAACGACGGTGGATACGCCAGCTCTGCGTATGATCTCCTCCTGAGCAAGGCCAACTCCCTGGCGGACGGAGCCGAGCGGATGAAGACATTCCAGAGCGCCGAAGACCTTCTGGTTGACCAGGACCTGGCCATCCTCCCCCTGTATTTCTATGTGTCGCAGAACATGGTGGACCTTTCAAAATGGGTGGGCTGGTATCCGAACGTCCTGGACGTGCATCCTCTGAGGGATATCTACCGGAAGTAAGGCAAGCGCACCGGTGCCTGACGTTCAGACCGCAACATTTCTGAATCATAGGACCTCAGCATCTACATTTTTGTAAGATCTGGAACCGCAATAGGGCTCAGTCATTTTGCGCCTATTCTCTGAATATGGCACGGCGCTTGCGTCCTCCAGATGGCGGGAGCGGCAGCTGTGTCCGCCTGAGCGAGAGAAAGGAGTTCTCGGCGTCTATGAAAAGAATAGAAGCTATCGTTCGACCTTCAAAAGCAGGCGATGTGTACAAGGCCCTCATGCTGGTCGGGTACCCCGGTGTCATGATTTCCGAAGTTGAAGGTCATGGCGTCGAGAAGGGCGTTGAAACGCAGGTGCGCAGCATGAAGTATAAGATCGATTTAATCACAAAAACCCGCATCGAGCTCGTCGTACAGGACGGAGAGACGGAGAGAATCGTCGCCGCGATCCAAAAGGCGGCGTTCACAGGCCAGATCGGAGACGGGAAGATCTTCATTCACCCAGTCGAGGACGCAGTGCGCGTTCGCACGGCGGAAAGGGGAGTCGCGGCCATCTGAACTACATTTTTGTACCTTTTTTACCAAGGAGCTACAAGGATGTAGCATCTTGAGGACGGATCATTGATGGGGAAAGAAAAAAAACGGACCACAAGAACTGATGAGCTTTCCCTCCTCTTCGAAATAAGCCAGATCCTCAATTCAAGCCTCGATCTGGGAACGATCGTGGAACCTGTGCTGGAAGTCATTACGCGTCTCATGGGGATGAGTCAGGAGCAGGAAAACGCCGAAGCCGCCAAGGGCCTTGCCCGCCGCCCGTGTCTGCGCGAGCGTGGTCTGCGCGACATCGCCCATGGCGGACAAATGTGTCAGAAGGCCGTAGAGAATAGCGAATGTGTGAGTGACAAGGAACAGGAGGAAGATCGGCACAAGCGGCACGACGGATTCCCTGACTCCCCGAAGGTTCATCACCATGAGGAGACAAACCCCGAGCACGGCGACCAACAGCTTGTACCGAAGCCAACCCAGGGGAAGGAAGCTGAAGACCGCGTCCGCTCCGCTGGCGATGGAGATCGTGATGGTCAGGACGAAGTCGATGAGAAGGGCGCATCCTGAGATCATCCCCAGGGTGGGAGTGAGAAGCTTGCTGGCCACCGTGTAGCCGCCACCTCCACGAGGGAACAGCTCCGCGATCTGCGAGTAGCTCGACGAAATGACGATGACTGTGATTGCAGTCGCCAGGGCCACGAAGATGCCCAGGTGCCCGTTCGCTCCCAGGCTGAGAAAGGATTCCTCCGGCCCGTAGTTGGCGGAGGAGAGGCCATCCGCTCCGAGGCCAACCCAGGCGAAAAAGGCAATCAGGGAAAGTTTGCGAAAGACTCCGGGATCCCCGATGTCTTTGGCTTCCCCCAGAATGATTCCCTTGAGTCGGGAGAAAATGCCACCGGCAGAGGTGTCGCTCATGACAGGCAAGCAGCTACTCTATAGAAGCCAAGGTCTCGACACAAGGGAACGACGCGCGAGGTTTGTCGATTCAGCGCTCGTCCGCCAGCTCCCGGAGGTACAGCCGGTGGGTCTTCCAGACCTTTGCGCCCAGCGTCTGCAGGTCCGCCAGCATGAGCTCTGTTGTCTCCGCAATCTGGACAGCGTCCACGTACAGAAAGCTCCGCCGTGAAGCGACCTTTTCCAGCATGGAATACAGCAGCGCGTTTCCCCCGAGCCTCTGGAACTTGGGAAGGATTCCAGCGCCGTTCACAACGAGGCCTTTTGTGCGGCGGTACTCGAGCAGAAGGCGGAGAATGGAAAGTGGGGTCAGGCGGCCGCGGCCCCGCTGCAGGGCCTCCGAGAGATCCGGGAACCCGAAGAGGAAACCGGCAATCTCGCCCTTGCAGAGAAGGAGCTTGACCAGGGATGGATCTGCCACCTGCAGCAGCTCGCGCGTGACCTGCTCGATCTCCTTCGGGCTGAGTGGGTTGTACTCGTCCCCGTGGGACTGGAATGACTCCCTATAGACGTTCCCGATGTCATGCGCGTATCGGCGCAGCGCGGATTTGCTCCTGAACTCGGGTACCTCGAAGTTTCCCCTCTTCATTGCGATTTTAGCCACGCGCCGGACCTTGTCGGGAAGGCGGAAAGCCTTTGCGTCCAGAAGCATAGAGAGCTGGTCCCTGTGCTTGTGAAACCCTTCGGACTCCACGAGCTTCCCATAGTACGGATAGTTGTAGCCCATCATTGTCATGGCTGCGCGATGCTCGAAGCCGTCCACCAGGATCCCCATTCCCATGACGCCGAAGCCCAGCGGGCCCATGACCTGACGGAGCCCTCTTTGCCGCAACCATGCGAACGCCGCCTCGAACAGGGCATGGAAAGCTGCGCTATCCTCTTGACAATCGAAGAAGTGGAAGTGCCCCGTCTTTGTGCCGTGGTGCTCGTTGTAGGGAATGTTGTTGAGGGCCCCGATGGTCCCCACGGTGCGGCCGCCGCGGCGGCAGATGAAGAAGGCGGCTTCGGACCTGTCGAAAAACGGATGCCTGCGGTCCAAAATGGCACGCATGTCCATACGGAACTGCGGCACCCACTGCCTGCAGCCCGCGTAGAGACGGTGGGGAAACTCGATGAACTCCCGGCCCTGCACGCTGCGCGCGGACTCCACGGCCTCGATGGCAATTCCATTCATGACCATCCTTGTACCCGAACAGTCGCACCTTGGTCAAATATCCGTGATTCGCTATACTCGCCAGCGTGAAATCTGTCTTTGCCGAGACGCTGTATACGGGCAAGGAGGTCGTGAAGCACACCCACGTCCTCTTCGAAGGAAACACAATCAAGGGAGTGTCGACAGAGAGAGCCGGTGAGTTCATCGGCAAGTTCCCCGTTGTCACCCCCGCTTTCATTGACGCGCACAGCCATATCGGGATGGAGCGTTCCGGCGAGCCCGGCACGGAAGGGGAATCCAACGAGCGCATGGATACCATGCTTTTCCTTGCGGACGCCCTGGATTCCGTGCAGATGGACGACACGGCGTTCCGGGACTCCGTTGAGATGGGAGTTCTGTACTCATGCGTCCTGCCGGGGAGCGGGAATATCGTTGGCGGCCGCTCGGCAATCATCCGTAACTTTGCCCGCACCACCACCGAGGCGCTGGTGGCCCGGTCCGGCATCAAGGCAGCTTTCGGCTACAATCCAATGTCCACGAGGGACTGGAAAGGGACGCGGCCGTATACCCGTATGGGATCTCTCTCGCTCCTGCGGTCCCGGCTGGCGCAGGTCAAAAAGAAGGTTCAGGGCGCCGGCAAGGGCAGGAAAGCAGCAGCCGGGAAAGCCGGTTCGGAGCTTGCCGCAGAGGACGAGGTGGTCCGTGAGATCCTGGAGGGCAGGCTGGGGCTTCGCATCCACGTGCATAAGATCGACGACATCGCCTCCCTCTTGAGGCTGCAGGAGGAGTTCGGCATCCACGTCACGGTGGACCATGCCTGCGACGTGAACGACGGCCACATCTACACGCTCCTGCGGGACCGCGGGATCCCCGTGGTCTTCGGACCGCTGGATTCATTCGCCTACAAGGTCGAGCTCAAGCACGAGAACTGGCGCAATGTGCGGTTCCTCCTTGAGTCCGGGGTCGACTTCGGCCTCATGACGGACCACCCGGTGATTCCACAGCGCAACCTGGCCCTGGAGCTGAGGTGGTTCATGCGCTGCGGCCTCAACCGCCAGGACTCCATAGAGATCATCACCCGGCGCAACGCGCAGATCCTCGGGATCGACTCCCAGCTGGGGACGCTGGAGAAAGGGAAGTGGGCGTCCTTCGCCTGTTGGAATGGCGACCCGTTCGACATCACGCGGTACCCGGTCAAGGTCATCGCGGAGGGAAACGTCGTCTATGAGGAGCCAGGGCAGTGAGCAGGTTTACGGTGGTGATTGCGGATGACCGCTACACGGGCTACCGCGAAGAGGAACAGGTCCTCAGGGATGTCGATGCTGAGATCAGGCTCTTCCGATCCGGATCGCAGGAGGAGGCGAAGCGGGCCTTCGCGTCGGCCCACGGCATCCTGGTCAATCTGTACCCCATCACAGCGGAGTTGATCGAGTCCCTGGAGGGCTGCCGGGTGATATCGCGCTACGGCGTCGGGTACGACAACGTGGACGTGGAAGCGGCGACCCGCAAGGGCATCTGGGTGACCTTTGTGCCGGACTACTGTTTCGAGGAGGTCGCGGACCACGCGCTTGCGCTCCTGCTGTGCTGCATCCGCAAGATCGGCTACAAGGACCGCATGATCCGCCAGGGCAAGTGGAACCTCCATCGTGACCAGCCCTGCTATCGGGTGGAGGGGAAGACCCTCGGCATCCTCGGGTACGGGAACGCGGCGCACACTCTCCTGAGGAAGGTCTCTGGCTTTGGATTCGGGCGTGTGCTCATGTGCGATCCCTACGTGCGGGCCTCCACCGTCAAGGCCGCGGGGGCGGAGCCCGTGGATCTCCCGGTCCTGCTTGCCCAGTCGGATTACATCTCCGTGCACGTACCCCTCACCCCGGAGACGCGGCACATGATCGGACGGGCGGAGCTGGCCCTCGTGAAGCCGGGCGCAATCCTGGTGAACACCGCCCGCGGACCGGTCCTGGACGAGAGCGCCCTTGCCGAAGCTCTTGCCAGCGGCAGGCTTGCCGGGGCGGGGCTCGACGTATTCGAGAAGGAGCCGCTGCCGGACTCCAGCCCCCTGCGAAAGCTTGATACCGTGGTCTTCACGGACCACGCCGGCTGGTACAGCGAGGAATCGGTGGTGGAGCTGAAAACCAAGGCAGCCCGCAATGTGGCTGCAGTGCTTGCAGGCGGCAAGCCTCCTTACCCGGTCAATCGGCTCTGAGGCTCCGGGGCAGCTCCGGCAAGCTCTCTCATCTTCCCAAGCACCGCTTTGTAAGGGTCGGCCCCCTTTGCTATCTCCCTGACCAGAGCGCTGCCCACCACCACGGCATGGGTGTGAGACGCCACCTCTGCAACCTGGCCGGCGGTCGAAATCCCGAACCCTCCGAGGATCTTCGCGGGAGGGTCGCTGTTGAGCGCCCGGATGCGCCGGAGGAAGGAAAGCCCGGCATCGTCGATGTGCGTGCGAGGTCCCGTGGTGCCGGTTCGAAGCGTCGCGTAGATGTATTCGGGATGCAGCGCGCTCAAGATCTTGAGCCTCTCCTCCCGCATGGATGGGGAGACGACAGGGACGGCAAAGAGTCGGGATTGTCGCGCCGCTGTAAAAAGACCTTCATCGTAATCAGGGGGAAGGTCAGGGACGATCACCCCGGCAACGCCGCACTCCGCGCATTTTGCGAGAAATCTTTCCATCCCATGCGTGAAGAGCAGGTTCGCGTAGCTCATGAGGAAGATGGGGACGGTCGCCTCATGCCGGATCTCCGACAGGAGCCGGAAACCTTCCCTGATGCTGAACCCCGCAGCCAGCGCGGCGGTGCAGGCCGCCTGGATGTCGGGACCGTCCGCCGTGGGATCCGAAAAAGGGAACTGGACCTCCAGGTATGCGCAGCCTCCGTCCAGAAGACCTTTCGCAACGGCAAGACTCGCGGCCCTGTCCGGGAAGTACGCAACCATGTGCGCCATGATGCGCCTTTCCCCGTTCATCGAATGCCTCCAAGCGCCGGCGCGCATTCCGATGCAAGGAACTCCCGCCAGTTTTCACGGTCAAGGGCGCCGGCAAGGATGAACAGGTCCTTGTCTCCCCGGCCCGACATGTTCACGACGATTGCCTTCTCCGCGGGGTAGGAACCGGCGAGCTTCATCACTGCCGCCGCCGCGTGAGCGGATTCGAGGGCAAAGACCATCCCCTCCGTCCGGGCAAAGACCTTCACGGCTTCCAACGCCTCCGTGTCGCTCGCCGTTGTGAACCGGATCCGGCCCGTCTGGCCAAGGTGGGCCAGCTGCGGTCCAATCCCCGGGTAATCCAATCCAGCTGAGATCGAGTGCGTGGAAAGGAGCTGACCGTCTTCATTGGAAAGGAAAAGCGACTTGTACCCCTGCACGATTCCCGGCCTGCCCTTTCCGTTCATGCGGGAAGCGTGCTCTCCGGCCCCTGACCCTCGTCCCCCGGCCTCGACGCCGATGAGATCGGGACCATCCGTCTCCAGGAACGGCGAGAAAAAGCCGATTGCGTTCGAGCCGCCTCCAACGCAGGCCACCAGCGCGGCGCAATCGATATTCTTCTCCGCCATCTGGTACGAAAGCTCCCTGCCGATCACGGACTGGAATTCGCGCACCATGTCGGGATACGGTGACGGGCCCAGGGCCGAGCCCATGAGGTAATGCGTGGTGGGGAAGCTGGACGCCCAGTCGCGCAGCGCTTCGTTCACGGCGTCCTTCAGCGTGGCGGAGCCGCCGCGGACCGGCACGACTTCCGCCCCATAGCGTTCCATCCAGAAGACGTTCGGCCTCTGGCGGCGCATGTCCACTTCCCCCATGTACACCCGGCAGGGGAGGCCGAGCCTTGCGCAGATGGCAGCCGTGGCAACCCCGTGCTGGCCGGCCCCCGTCTCAGCGATGATTCTTGTCTTGCCCATCCGCCGGGCTAGAAGCCCCTGGCCGATTGCATTGTTGATCTTGTGGGCGCCCGTGTGGGCAAGACCCTCGCACTTGATGAAAATCTTGGCGCCTCCCAGCTCGCGCGTGATGTTGGCCGCGTACAGGAGCGGGGTGGGCCGTCCGGCGAAATCCCGCAGCACCTCCTGCAGCTCGGCCATGAAATCCCCCGATTCCATGGCCGTCAGGAATGCCTCCTGCAGCTCGTCCAGGGGAGTGCGAAGCATTTCCGCGACGTACCTGCCGCCGAAGCCTCCGAAATAGTCGTTATACCTCTGCATTTCTCTGTATCTCCTCGAAAAAGACCCTGAGCTTCTCACTGTCCTTGCCGCCTGAGGCGGCCTCCAGCCTGCTCGACGCATCGATGAGCTCAGGCCGCAGTGTGCGCACAACCTCGCCGACGTTCTCGGGACCAATGCCGCCGGCAATCCACAAGGGGCCGCGCTCTCCAACAGCCCGGGCCAGCTCTCCCGGGATCCGCTTCCCCGTGCCCCCCGCAGCTTCCGCGGACCACGCATCCGCGAGCACACGAGGGCATCGATACAGGCCCATGCTTTCCACGTCCCGCATCTCCTTGACCCGCACCGCCTTGTAATAAGGAAAGGCGAGGGCCGCGCATTCATCGGGCTCCTCCGCCCCATGGAACTGCACTGCATCGACGAGCCTTTCGTCGAGCGCTCTGCGGACCTGCGGGTCCAGCCGGGGCGTCCCGTTGTCCCTTTCCGTGACAACCACTGCCACTTTCAGACAGTCCAGGTCTGACACCTCCCTCAACAGCTCCACGGAAGCCCGGCGCTTTGACGGCGCCATCACGAACCCCAGGGCGTCGGCCCCCAGCCTGATTGCGGTCTCGGCATCCCGGCGCTGCATGATCCCGCAGACCTTGACGAGCGGATGCCCGTTCTTCCTGCGGGCGTAGAGCCGCCTCCAGAAATCCCTCCCTGCCTCGTCGAAGCCGACAAGGAGCGCCGGCACTGCCTCAGGTGATCTCATGGCAGTCTCACCCACGAGCACGCCGTCGAACCCGCCTGAGAGCGCCAGGCGCACATCTTCGGGACCGCGGATACCGGACTCGAAAACGAGCCTGGGCTTCCAGCCAATGAGGGGCCGAAGCACGAGGGGATGGGCCAGGTCCACGGTGAACGTTGCAAGGTCACGGCAGTTGATGCCTACCAGCGGAGGCGCAAGGCGTCGGCACCGGGCCACGTCAGCTAGGTCGTGCACTTCCACCAGGACGGCCAGACCGCGTTTGCGAGCCGCCTGATGCAGGGAGGTCAACGTGCTTTCGTCAAGAAGCGATGCGATGAGGAGCACTGCATCGGCTCCGGCGCGCAACGACACCTCGATGTCCTCCTCGTCCAGGAGGAAGTCCTTGCGAAGCACAGACACTCCCGGCAACGCGGCCTTGATGCGCGCCAGGTCTTCCAGAGAGCCGCCGAAGCTGTCCTCCTCCGTGAGGACCGAGATGCTGCGCACCCCCGCGCGCGCGTAGGCCCGCGCCTGCTCCACGACGTCAGCCTCAGGGGCTATGTCGCCCCGGGACGGCGAGCGGCGCTTCACTTCGCAGACCAGGAAAGGGTCGGAGCCGAAGGCCGCCAGCGGCGCATCGCGAGCTTCCCGCGCGCGCGCGCCGAGCCAGTGCCCTTCCCGAGCCAGGCGCTCCTTCCTGCGGGCGACGATTTTCTCCACGATGGTCATGCTGCGCTGACCTTTGCGGCTTTGCCACCGGCCACCTGCTCGCCTCTGATCCGCGCGAGAGTGCTCCTGGCTTCTCCCGACTGCAGGGCCCGCCGGGCGCGAAGGTATCCGTCACCTATGTTGCGCGTCATTCCGCAGATGTAGAGGGCCGCACCGGCGTTCAGCAGCACAGCTTCGCGAACGGCATCGGGCCCGCCGCCGTCCAGGACGGCAAGCGCCGTTGCCGCGTTCTGCGCCGCTGTTCCCCCTTTCAGCGCGTCCACCGGGAATCGCTGGATTCCGAACTCCTCCGGAGTGAGGGCGTAGTCGCGCCTGGCCCCGGTTTCATCGACCTCCACGACGAGGGTCTTCGCCGAGACAGAGATCTCATCGAGGCCATCCTCACCATGGACGGCCATGACCCTCCGCACACCGAGGAGGTGCGCGGCTTCCGCCACGGGTCCGCAGAACACGGAATCGAACACGCCGATCAGCTGATAGGAGGCGTCCGCGGGATTGGAGAGCGGGCCGATCAGGTTCATGGCGCTCTTGATCCCCAGCTCGGTCCTGACCTTTGCCGCGTGGCGCATTGCCCCATGGTAGGTGGGCGCGAAGAGGAAGCAGAAACCCGTGTCCCGCAGGAGCTTCTCACTTGCTGCCGGCGGCACATCGACGGGCACGCCCAGCTCCCGGTAGAAGTCCGCGCTTCCGCAGGGGGAGCTTGCCGCCCTGTTGCCGTGCTTTGCCACCAGGGCGCCGCACGATGCGGCAACAACGGCTGCCAGGGAGGAGATGTTGAATGTCCCCAACCCGTCGCCGCCGGTCCCGCAGGTGTCCAGCACCTTGCGGTCGCTCGTAAAAGGCTTTTTCTTGCGCCTCAGGACGGAAGCAAACCCGGCCAGCGTATCCGGCGTGATGAGCTTCCCGGTGAGGGAGGCAAGGACACCGGCAATCTGGGCGTCCGTGAGCTGGCCGTCGGTCAGCTCATCCATGAACGCCTCAGCGTCGGCCCTGGTCATGGCCTTTTCCTGCTGCAGGCCGCCGAGAACGGCGGAAAGCGGGAACGGCTCCCTGCGGTAGCGAAGGAAATTGCGAAGGCAGCGCTTGCCCGTCTCGGAGGCTATGGATTCCGGGTGGAACTGGAGTCCTTCCACAATGTGAGTCCTGTGGCGGACTCCCATGATCTCCCCGTCGGGTGAGACTGCCGTGACCTCCAGCTCTGCCGGAAGGGAATCGCGGTCCAGGACAAGGGAGTGGTACCGGGTGAACCTGGCCGCCCGCGGCAGGCCGCGGAAAAGGCCGCGGCCGTCCAGGGACATCTCTTCCGTCTTGCCGTGGACGATCCGGCGGGCGGTCACAATCCGGGCGCCGAAA
>Ga0187881_10003820_pt1 | contig 12687 bp, 13 predicted proteins | sample June2016WEW_19_1_2_FD_133017 | JGI IMG/M metagenome (GOLD analysis project Ga0187881, IMG submission 133017) | Peatland microbial communities from SPRUCE experiment site at the Marcell Experimental Forest, Minnesota, USA - June2016WEW_19_100 | ecosystem: Environmental > Terrestrial > Soil >...
ACAATTCGCTTACTGAATTTGAAACAAGCTACTACGTCCTCCAAGAGCTTCTAGGGAGTAAAGTCCACCCATACAGACGCAGATTCCTAGGGCACATCTACCCAAGGATCTAATCGTTCCGTACAGGGCTGAACTTCGGAAAGTTTAGAGTCAAATTCCTGCTGAAAATCCAGCACACAATCCGAGACTAATATGGGCGGTCTGAAATCGGTCTTAGGCTTAATACGGTCTTCAACATCGGATTACGCGGGCGCCGGGGTAGCCTAGCTAGGTAAGGCGACAGAGCCCCCCGGATAACCGGGACGTTGAACCTCGAGATCTGCAATTAGAATGGGCCAAGATAGCTGTTGGTCCTCTGGGCCTCGTGGGTTCAAATCCAGCCGTGGGGTGTTTCGAGCAAACCCACGGGGGTGAAAATCCCACCCCCGGCGCCAAACCATAACCTATCGGAGATACTAGCATTCGGCTTCTGGATGCGTAAGCAGGGCTCTCGACGTGCTAGGCTCGAAGCGGTGTTCAAAGAGAGAAGTAAAGTAGGTCTGACTCTCAAAGATCTTCCCTGACACGGAAAGTTCTATAAGTACTCGGCTTCAGTCGGCTGACTATGTCGAAATCTAAGGGGAAAGCCCCGCCGTTCCTGTTTCAGGCAACCGGTCGTGTTGTTAAACTCCTGCGCCCCGATATTGACGCCGTTAGAGCGGAGGTTTCTAACATAAACACTGAAATCAAGTCTATTAACGAACGAATCAAAGCCATCAACGAGGATTTGGACAAGATCGTAGCGCGAACTGCCAAGTTGAAAGAGGAAAGTGGGCCGGCTGGTTCTCCGTAAAGGAATCTCACGCATCAACATTAGAACCGCTGTCGGAGACACACAATACGCTACTAAGGAGTATCTCGTAGAGTCGTTAGAAGCCTTACGGATCAAGTACGACCTTCCCCTGAAACAAGCTCTTATGTTCATAGTCACGCGAAAGACGGACAGCATTTCACTAGGAAAGGAGTCCCCGTATCTTCGATTTCATGCCAATCTGATACGGAGTATTGTTCACATATCCATACAAGAACAGTCGAGAGATGTGAGCTTCCAAGTTCCTCTAAGTTCTCTTACCTCCATGCAATTGGCTTGACCCCTCTCTTAGCCCTCGGGTGAACTGACCTGCCTGACGCAAAACGAGAGGAAGTCTTTCAGGCAGCTGGTCGCTTGGCGAAAATGCTTCACGATTCACAGGAAGACCTTGCAAAGCTAGAGAAAGTAACTGAGCGCGTTGACCGTATAGGCAAAGTTTCGGTTGCAATAGCTCTCCTTGGAACCATTACTGCCATTATAGCACTCTATCTTAGCCTGCCTAAGTGATCGAACTAACCGGTTTGTTAGTTCCCTTAGAGTCAGGGAACGTGAAGCGATTGGGTCGGAGATGGCATCATTGGCTCCTATTGGCGTATTGAAAGCATGGAAGTACTTTCACCCAGCTAAACTGATAAATCGCACCTCCTTCGACTTAGCATAACGAAGAATTCGTCGAGCCAGGCCCATTTGACTCCCGGTTGGGAATGCCGATTCAACGGCAATAAAATCGAAGTTGCTATTGGAAGCAAACAGTACGGCTCTTATGACCTCCTTGTAGAACCGTATTGTAAGAAATGCGCCTTTCCAGGTGTGACTACAGCAGAGTGTAAATGGCATTCAGATGACTACGGGTTTGATCGTATCTATGCTGTTGGAAAATACATGTCGAGCAAGTCGGGTGAAGGTTGGGATGACCTACTTAGTAAGCATATCAGAGGACTCAAAAAATATCCTAATTACGCTGAGCCTTTGGGAAAGGCAGTCAGTCTGTGCGTTCAGAACCTGTTCAGTGAATTGAATGGATGGGACTTTCTGACCCCTGTTCCGAAACATCCAAATGAGATGACCAATGGTTATAATCAGGCTGAGACGTTGGCAAGCATTGTATCTAACAGTCTCGGATGGCCCACCGCTAGCGCACTGGTAAAGGTGAGGCCTGAAAAGATGAAGAGCTTCGCATCGAGGAGCTCAAGGAAGGCGGGTGTCAAGGGTCTCTATGCGTTCAGTAATAGTTTGTCATTAACTGGTAAACGGGTGATTCTGATCGATGATGTTACAACATCAGGTTCGACTGTGTCAGAATGCGCAAAGGTACTCATGGACTCCGGAGCTAAAGCAGTTAATGTCATTGTTGCAGGCAGAGACGTGTTCGTGAATTAGACAGGTGGACGGTGTGTTGGATAATGCTTGACACAGATTTGGACGACGCATATTGGCTGGCGCTTAATGAGCGTCATGGAATGATCCACGCAAGTGAAGTGGCCGACGCAGAAAAGCAATTGGGTTCTCTCAGCGCTTTATGGAATGCTTCTTCGGACTCCCTGCGGAATGTCGGGTTTCATGATAGTGCAATCTCGAACTTCCTGAAGTTTAGATCAAACGTACGAATGGATGAAATTGGCTCTAAGCTACGGACCATCAGGCAGAAAGGAATCAGGATCATTCGATTCACTGATCCAACCTACCCAAAGCTGTTAAGATTCCTTCCAACAGATCGCAACGGAGCTCCGTTAGTACTCTTTCATCGAGGGAGCTTGATGGATTTCGAACGTTGCGTTGCGATTGCCGGAACAAGAGTGCTTAGCTACAATGGACATATCATAGCAAGACAACTTTCCCACGCCATCGCTTCTGCGGGGTATACTGTGGTGAGTGGACTAGCTAGAGGGACAGATACGGAGGCTCATATTGGTGCATTGGGCGTTAGAGAGGGAAAGACCGTTGCTGTACTGGCGTGGTTCGACCCGCTTTACCCACCAGATAATGAAGAGCTAGCGAAGTCGATCGAGCAGAGAGGAGCTATTATCAGTGAGCGGTACGAGAGACCGAAAAGTTTTGCGGCAGGCACCTTTGTCGAGCGAAATAGAATTACAAGCGGCATTTCAAGGTGCGTAATAGCTGTTGAGTCTGACGAGGAAGGTGGGACAGTGCATCAAGTTCGACTAGCAGTTATGCAAGGGAAGAAGGTCTTCGCGGTCACACCTAAGAATGGTGACACGCGAGCGATGCGTGGGTTCCGAATGTTCATGAAAATGGGGGCTATTCCAATTAACTCATCCGATCCAGTCGTTGAGTTTCTCAGAGCTGGCGAGAGAGATGAGATGCTTGAAACCTATCTCAATCCACAGACGAAGCTCAGAACTTGAATGTCGACCATTCGATCTCTTGCCATTGACGTAGATAATGTATTAGCCGATAGTATCGCCCGCTGGTGTGTATTGGCCCGTAGTTCTGGCTGTTCCGTTGTAAAAGAGCAAATCAAATCTCACAAACTTGTGGGCTCTGTTCCCATGGAGCCTAGGAAGATTTTCGAGCTCCAAGACGCAGTTTGGAGAGACTGGCAGAACGTGCCTCCGACGGAACCGTCACAGTCCGCTATGATAGATGAGTTGAGGAAAAGGCATATCAAAATTATGATAGTCACGTCTGGACCCACGAGGCACGGATCTGGAATACAAAGTTGGTTGGGAGCTCATCAATTGTCATACGACGAATTCCATAATTTAGCGCGAGGAGTAAGCAAAGCCACCATCTCGGCGGACGCACTTGTGGATGATGTCCCAGAATCTGTCAGATCATTTACTTCGATTGGAAGAGTAGGATTTCTGTACTCGCAGCCATGGAACAAGACCTCTAGAATCACGAACTCAATTGTTATCGGAAGCCTGGGTGACATTGTTAAGCACTTGGCCTAACAGAATTAGAGCATAATTGCTCATTAGCTCCGCCTGAAGCAGAAGCGATAAATGTGGAGCTGCACGATGCTCGTAATTTGATCTTTCGTATGTGGAGCGGGCGCAGCTTTTTTCTAAAGAGTCTTTCCGCCCAGATGGCCGCACGAAGGGGAAAACAAATGCTGACGATGATTCAGAAAGCGAGCACAGCGAAACTAGCGGCGTAGAAGAAATCAGAGACATCTTAGTTGTCGGCTTTACTCGTGAAGTGGCATATCAATTTGTGAGAATAAGACAACGGAAGGAAGGCGACGTCTATATAGAGAATCGGTATCGGCCAAGTGGCCCTCATTTTTCCTACCACGCGAGTGGAAAAATGCATAGTGTTTACGTCAACCAACAAGGAAAGACAATCCATAGCTCAATAGGTCAAGGTCCTCCGATAGCACGATTTCGAGGCGAAGTAAGTTTGGGAGCTTGGGTGATTTATGCTCCAAACCTCCCCGTATGGAAGCAATTTGCACCAAGCAAGGATAGTAAAGCCCAGTTGGTGATTCGTTTTGACATGTCTCGTTTGTCTGGAGAATTGGGTCTTAATTTCTGGCTTTTTGAGTCTGGACGCAAAGACCTTCTTGAAACCTTTCTTGAGAATTTGATAAAGATGGATGTCAAAGTTGTAGGTTACGTGCTCATCACCGATACGAATCCTTGGATACTCATAGTAGCGATGACTGTTTAGGTACGCAGCTATGCCCCAACAGTTTACCAGATTCATGTGTCACTAATCTTTGACAGAACCCTATTGTAGGAATTGATCTAGTTGCCTATAGCCACCACGTGACTCTTCTCTCGATGATCCTGAATGTATAGGCCCCTATGAAACACACACTCTCTTCGCTGAGCAGCAAGTAGGGAAGGGTCGCAAGAATTGCCAGGTTGAACAACAGGTAAAGCATCAGACTGATGCTTGGTGCTATGATCGCCGCAATGACGGTGCCAGCAACCAAATAGCTATTTTTGAACTGCTTGGCGAAAACGTAACCGAGGATACCGGCAATAAACGCCATGACAGGCATAAAGCCTAGTTCGAGTGGACCAACAAATGGGCTAAACATGTAGCCAATAGCCACTCCTATTGCGTACCCAATTGTCAAGACCCATTTTCTTGCTATGGCTGGTCTGAGCGCGCCTGCAATCCTGAATTGTAAGGCATAGAAGGAAAGGGGAGAGAAAAGATACACCGCGATAGCGTAAAGAGAGGCGTACACGGCAACTAATGCCATATCCCTGTTAGATATACCGAAGGCAAGATGCCGATGGTTGCTATCGGATTTCGAGGGCAACGTTGACAATACGGCGACCTATTCTCTGACGAAACGATTATCCTAACTTGGCACTTATCGCGTTTGCTTTCAGCACATCAGAGTCTTTTGTCATTCGTCCATATTCAAATATCAGAGTGTCAAGTTCGATTATCCTTCTTTGAGATGCTTGTGAAAGTGTAAGCATGGCGCGGCAGATCTCGTGAATTGGCACCTCTTCGGCGCGAATTAGTCCCAACATAACGAGAGCTCGTCGAACATGTCTATCAGGCTTGAAAATATCAATACCCAAATTCTTCATTAGATGAAAAATCGTTGTATTGCCTATACCTTTGAATTGGAATTCATCGACCAAGAGAGGGGCAAGATGGATCAAATCATAGGTGTTCTTTCTCGATAGTTCCGCCCAATATCCGCCTATGCCCCCCATTTCTTTCCTCTCGAAGTTTAGCTCTATTATTCGGCGGGCATTGTGGATGCACCACATCGCCTTCTTCTTGTTTTTGAACCCAGAGGCACAGCATATGCGCTCTGCTTCACTCTCAATATTCTCGTATAGGGATGCGACGTATCTGACCTCAAAACCGTTGAAAGCCCGACAAATTGCCTTCCAATATTTTCTGACCACGTCATAGCGGAATCCGCTTGAATAAACAACCCAGCCTAGCTCGGCAAGCATTTTCGAAGGTGTAATTCCTATCGGGCTGAGGCTATCATAGTGTTGGAGCATTGTGCTCGCTTCAGGAGAGTGTGTCAACACATACTCGGTCATGCCTTCAACCGCATCACGGATGCGGATCATCGAATCCTGTGAAGAAAAGTCGGGCTGTGCTTCATCAAAACTAAGAATCGACAAACTACTTTCAATCACGAGATTCCAGCCGAACAGGTCTATAAGCGTAATTGACGCGTGATAGCCCCGCTGTTCAGTTATGAGTCAACAAGCTGCGGTAGTCGTGCTTATAAGCGGCGGATTGGATTCGACAGCCTTAATCGATTTCTTTCTACGCCGCAAGGCAAGTGTGAAATGCATTCACTTTCAATATGGTCAACCCAATGGTAAGGGTGAAGCTGAGGCCGTACACAAGATCACACAATTCTACAAATTAGACGAACAAGTGGAGGAGTTAAGATTCCCACTGATGTTGCGCAGGGACGAAGTAGTCGGTAGGAATGTGATGTTCGTCATAGCAGCGAGCTGTCTGAAGCAGCCTCCGTTTCGCCTAGCCTTGGGAATTCATTCCGGGACTGCGTACTACGATTGCTCCAAGTCTTTCATTATCGACTGTCAGAAGTTATTAGATGGTTATTTTGGAGGCACTGTGAGACTTGAGGCGCCATTCTTGAAATTTGGAAAGGTGGACATTGCGAACTATTGCAAAACCAACAATGTGCCAACACATTTAACGTATAGCTGCCAAAGGCAGGATTATCCTCCGTGCGGGAATTGTGGTTCGTGTCGGGATCGCAGGAAGTTCGTGGGATGTTGAGTCTATGATTTCAGAAGGAATCTGTAGGTCAAGACGAATTGCGAAAATCGACGTGCAGACCCCGCTCCTTGTACCTTCGTTCTCATCAGTGGCTTGCGACATGCCCCCCGAAATGTATGTCATACTCAGGGAGCACATAACTGACGCCTCGCTCATCAGCGCCTATGATCTGTACATTCATGAAATGGCGCAGGAGGACATATGGGCCTCAGACGTCTTGTTCATAGACAGCGGTAACTACGAAATCCGACAAATCAAGGATTTTCTGCAGCAGTTTCATAAGAGCATAGTAGGAAAGCCTAACGAATGGTCATTTCAAATCTATTCAGAAACAGTTGACTCTCTCAAACCGCCACAAATTACAAAGGTGGTTCTTGTTAACTACGATGAGAAAATGGACTTGGCCAAACAAATCTCTACAGCGCATGACTTTTTTGAACGACACAGACAATTTGCTGGCTGTTTTCTAACCAAACCGTCAGATGAAAATTCGAATCAGGTGGATATAGAATGCCTCGTCAAGAATGTAAATTTGATGGCCCAGTTCGATGTCTTAGGTTTCACGGAGAAAGAGTTGGGCAGCTCCCTGCTGGATAGGTGCACGAATATACTCAAACTCAGAAAAGCACTAAACTCTCATGGATCACAAATTCCAATACACGTGTTCGGCTGCTTAGATCCAATAGGTATCATCGCATACTTTCTTTGTGGCGCAGATATTTTCGATGGCACGCTTTGGTTGAAATATGGTTATCATGAGAACGCCGCCCTGTACATCAACAACTATGCTGTCCTTCAACACAAATGGGCCAGTTCCTACCTGGGAGTAAACGTCGCGTCGTGGATACAGAACCTGATCGACTTGAGGAACCTAATGTTTCGCATGCGGCGTTATGCACAGGATAATAATGTGGGCATTTTTGAATTAGGTCAGCCGATCATGAAACAAATAACGGAACTAACTAATACGGCTGCATCAAGTGCTGGGTGATGGTTCATGGGTTCAGGTGGAGGAACAGAATGGCCAAAGAGGCCAGAAGAACTCGAAAAACTTGTGAAAGACGCGATTTCCGACGAGCAACGGGGTAAGTATGCAACCGATCTGAACAGTTACCTTGAGGACCTTCTAGCAGATATCAACAAACGCGATCCGGATATTGTGAACAGGCATCTCGACACAATAAGAGATGCACTTTCTAAGGAGAACGAGGAATCGATCACCCTTCTTCACGGTGGATCGATGAAAAAACATACCTACGTGGATGGGCTAAGCGACGTAGACATTCTCGCCATAGTCAATAATTCAGCTCTTGAAAATGAATCACCGCAGCGGGTGCTAGAGTATTTCGCTGAAAGATTGCGCGAGCGTCTACCGAAAACAACAATCACGGTGGGAAAACTAGCGGTAACCGTAAAATTCTCTGACGGAACTGAAGTGCAGGTGCTGCCCGCGCTTACCACGAAGACTGGAATCCGTATCGCATCAGCCGAGGGCACGGAGTGGAGTAACGTTGTGAAACCCGACAAGTTCGCCCAGAAGATAACGAGCGTTAATCAAGAGAGCGGAGGCCGCGTTGTCCCCGTAGTCAAACTCTACAAAGTTATCAACTCACAATTGCCTGAAGAGGCCAAATTGTCAGGATATCACATCGAATCTCTTGCGGTAAACGCTTTCGAAGATTACGAGGGGTCAAGAAGTTACAAAGACATGCTCCAACATCTCGCTGAATACGCTTCAAATGCGGTACTCCACCCGATTGAGGACAACACTGGTCAGTCAATTCATGTCGACGACAAACTGGGGCCCGCAAACAGCCCTGAACGACAAGGAGCCAGCGCTTCGATCAAAAGAATTGTTACACGCATGAAATCTGGAGACTCAGAGGCTCAGCTTGACCGATGGATGCAATTGATGGGCGACTCGCCAACGCCTTAAGAGGTAGGCGCGTGCATTTTGCGGGAAGCGCAAAACCCACAGTGGAACTGCAGACCCTCAGATACGCTCACACGTTACTAAAACAATTAGCCAAATCAATACTCGATCAAGGTGGCGGGCTCGTCCTCACAGTGGGAAATGACCCAGTACACACCCAGGACCCAGGACTGCCGATAATCTTCGATTGGACACTACTGGAAGCGGTTGACGAGCATAAACATTGGGAATCCTGCTGGCCCGAAGCCCAAGGAATGCCAGTCGTAGCCGTCGGCCTCCCGAATTGGAGGGAAAGGATTCCCAACAATCGAGAAGCGCTTTGGCAAAGAGCTGTAAAGACGAAGAATTTGGAACTAGTCCAAATCAGAACTGCGTTATCTATTGGCGGTGTGCTCAGAGAAAGACAAGCAACATATGGAGACATCCTAGTACCTGTCGGCGGTGGCCCAGGCGTAGCGCACCTTGCCGAACTCTACGGAATGGAGAAGAAGCCCGTCATACCGCTTGACCTTCCACTTGGGGACAAGTCGCCAAGTGCAGCTGAACGATTGTCAACGCAGGCTATGGAGGAACCTATCAAATTCTTTGAGTATGAACCACACTCTGGGGCCGCCGTCGCATATTCAGATCTAACATTACAGAATCGGGAGCCAAGTGTTGAAGAGTTTGGCAAGAAATTTCTAGATTTTGTTTCGCACCTGCCAAGACCAACCGCGTTTCTCGTTAGACTCCTCAACACGAAGACAGCGGATTTCACTGAAGTTGAAAGTTTCTTTAGGAATGTCGTCGACCCTGTTCTTGTAGAGGCGGGTTATCGACGATTCGAAATGGGGACTGACACGTCAGGCGAACCATTCATGAACGTCGAGATATTCAAACAACTGCACTTTAGTTCGCTTGTTATTGCAGACCTAACAGGCCTACGATTGGATTGCTTCACCGAACTTGGATACGCTCTTGGCCAAGCAAAAAGGGTGATCGTGAGTGCTAGAGAGGGAACCAAGCTGCCTTTCGACTCGGCTTCAATTCCGTGCCATTTCTGGTCAGCTGAGCAAAAAGACGAGAAACGGAGAGAAGCCTTCCGACAGTTCATGCACAAGAACATAAACCGAAGGCCGCTCGTGTCCTAGAGAAAACTCCTAGGGTCTGCGAAATTGATCTAACCATTTCAAGTCGTTCGTGAAAGGGGTCGGATCGATCTGCTGGGCCTTAGCTCCCCTTTCAGAAGCTTCGATGTATTCTCTCAATTCTTTGTACTTACTTCTTGCAACCTCTTCACGTTCTTGAGCTGTGCAAGTTTTGTTTCCCTCGAAGCTGAAAGCGGGACTTTTCCCCTTATTGATTCCACGTCAACCTCGATAGCCTTGTAGCTGGGAGGTTTCCTGAGCTCGTAGTTCGTGTCCAGCACGCCTTCCATGCGTAAGAATTTGTACAATTTTTCAAATGGTACCTTGTGTATGATTCCTTGAACAGATTCGCCCTTTTGACCATGAATGGCATACGCTAGGCCGTGTTGATCTGAGCGGTTGTCCAGTGTTCGCCGAAAGTCACGGAGAGTGGCTCTTGACACCCCTTGAAGGGACAGCGAGCATCCGATGTCTTTCATCTTACGCTCGAAGCATGACTCGTCAAGATTACTCCCATAACTGAACCAGATCGAAGTTGTCGCCATTGCGAGAAGCGCTCGTGATATCTGCATGGCACGTTCGGGTGGGTTGGTATCGTCCATGATTTCTCTATCAGACGATACTCTAATGAGGATTTTGAGTTCACTTCTGCTGCTGAACTATGACGCCCAGTTGGATGTTAGCCCGATAATTACCCACACATCTTCATATCGTCTGGGGGAACCACTGATCCCTTACAGGTGCAGCCGCGCCCAATTTGTCCTCGACTTCTGCAATGAATCGGACGTACGTGCTAGAATCTAAGTCTAATAAATTCCGCATGCCCTTCCACTCAGGTTTGTCTCGCTCAGTTTTCACCAAATCGTACATCAGCTGTGTAAGGCTAATCATCCATCGTGAGTACAACTTGTACTCGGCGCTCGGATTCTGCTCATCGAGGATAACGTAAGAGTCTTTGCTCTTGTTTAGGTTAAAGTAACTTCCTAGCGCCGGGTCCCAGAATCGATTGATGTCCTTGCCAATTAACAGCTCACGAAGTTTCTTTCGCTGCGTGTCGTTCTTGGCGTATTTTTCTACAACATAGTTCATTGCTCCCACAACATAGTACTGCCATTTATTCAGAAACTCTTCATAGCCTAGTCTAATGTACGCCGGACTTGGATGAGCAGGGTCTTCGTCACTGTACAGTTCTATTTTTTCATCGTAAAGTTCACCAACCGCTTCTGCAAGCGCATAAACCCCAAATCCAAAAATCACATCCTCAACAAAATACTCAGCAGTGCCCGTTCGCAGCTTGACGATGTGAGGATTGATACCTAGTTCGTCGTTTTCTGCAAACCTAACTGGAACCGATTTTTCATATTCGAAAATGGTTTTGTAGAACGAGTCCTCTTCGAATATGTTCTTCTTTTTCGATTTGCATAGGTGCGGTCTCCCAAGTAACGCCAGGTATATCTGCCCGGCTTGCTCATTGTCAATGACACGATATTTCTTCCCCGCTATCCTATACTGACTTGCCTGATTCTGGCGCTGAAGCATCTTCAGTTCCCCTGCTTTATGTTCGAAAAGGATTCTCGGGTCGGAATTCGCAAATGCGAAACTAAGGTCTAATTGGTGTTGTTCCAGGCTCCGTCGGTCTCTCTCATTAATTGGATTTTGAGTGTTCGTGCACACAGCAACCCTGTTCGCAAGATCTGAGTTTGCAGTTTTGATGACCTTAACCTGCAGCCTCGCGCCCAGATTGTCGAAAGTACCAGCCCGCTTCATGGTCTCGCAGGCATCGTAAACGGCCCAACATGTCTGTCCACCGTTTACAATTTGAGGTGCAGTCAGTATCAGCTTCTTGGGGGTCGGTTCGTCTTTCGGGTTTACATCTTTACAGACCACCGTGAGTCCGTTATTTAGAATACATAACGATGAAGGCGACTTTAACACAGTGTCCGTGATGTCTTTTCCTATCTTCCCTTTCTGAGTTCCAACAAGGCGAAATCTATAGTTCTCTTGGAATAGTTCATCGCCATAGGCCTCCAGAGCCGTATAGATATCCTTCGCTTCTGTGAGAAAGGAGACCAGTTCGTAACCAGTCTCTTTCTCATTCTGCTTATTCAATTGTGCATCAGTTACAGAAAGAGTGATGGCCTCCGGTTCCGCCATCCCGCCGGGAACATGCAGATACATGTATCGCCGTTTGATTTTCTGAAAGTCATATATCTCGACTCCCCTTTCAATAGCATATTTAACAGAAGATTCCGTGAATGTCCCGAAACCAACCGCGAATGCGCGCAATGGTTTTCCCAACTCGTTGTTGAAAGACTTTGCAAACACCCGTCGTTTCTTATTGCCAATCTCTGGTTGCTCCTTCAACTTCCTAAGACCGTTGAGAACCTCGTCGACCAGGTCGTTATTGAATCTGGGACCAGAAAACGGATCTTTTGTGAATTTACACTGCCCAACTATGCGAGTTTCATGATCCTCGTCGCAAATTGCAATGTCTATCTTGAGGTCGTTATCGCCAATATGATAGAGGTTGACAGCCGCTCCGTCGACCTCGTCAAGCACATTCATAAGGAACCAGATTGCAAACTGGCTTCCTTCTTTCGGTACAGCGTGGGTTTTGCCGATTTCTTTCATTTCGTTTAGAACAATTTGAAGAAAGGCGTCGTCGTCCAAATCGAATCACTAAATGAATCTGGCCCGCAATATTTCACAGTTTCTAGACGCGTCCCTTCTCTACGAGCGCAACTCTTCGTACCATTTTGGTACGTCTGTCAAGCCTTCTGGAATTCGTTTTACCAACACGTAGTATGGGTTGCCTTTGCAGGTCAGTAGTTCGTAAGTATCTCCAACCTGTAAATTCAGGATTTCGACAATTCGTTTACTGAGTTCTTTTGAACTGCTCACCGCGAATCACCAAGACCTTGCTATTGCGAACACCCGCATAACCGTGTAGGGTGAGACGATACGCTCGACTCTCTGGGGCAGATCTTTATTTTCTCAATTCTCCATATGGTGACGCCGGTGTAGACATTGGTAAGTCGTTTTTCAAATGGAAAGAAGACACCCCCAGGTTC
>Ga0187881_10003827_pt1 | contig 12657 bp, 9 predicted proteins | sample June2016WEW_19_1_2_FD_133017 | JGI IMG/M metagenome (GOLD analysis project Ga0187881, IMG submission 133017) | Peatland microbial communities from SPRUCE experiment site at the Marcell Experimental Forest, Minnesota, USA - June2016WEW_19_100 | ecosystem: Environmental > Terrestrial > Soil >...
GCAAGCCAAATCGCCTCCCGAGATGCTGGTCACAACGCCAGAAACTCTCCAAGCGATACTGCCGGGAAAGAGGATGCGTGAGCACCTGAAAGGCGTCAGGTGGGTCGTTGTTGACGAGATTCATGAACTTGCAACAGACGAGCGTGGCGTCCAACTCTCATTGGCTTTGGAACGGCTACAGCACCTGACCGGCAGGGCCTTTCAAAGGATCGGATTGTCAGCAACAGTTGGTGAGGAGAAGAAAGTCGGAAGGTTCCTGTCCGGAACTGCTCGCAATGTGACTGTTGCCAAATCGGAAGAGCTCAGGCAAATTCAGATCGACGTCGAATACGTGCCACCCACACCCGCAGACATGAAGGATTCCGACAAGTTCGGTTTACCGCCCACAACAATAGCGAGGGCGAAGAAAGTGGCCGAAGTCATATCGGGAAAGCAGTCGACGCTCGTTTTCACAAATACTCGTGAACAGGCCGAAGCTGTTGGGTCACAGCTTCACGTCCTCAGGCCTGAGCTACAGGTACGAGTACATCACGGCTCCCTCTCCCGGGAGATCCGGGAGGAGGTTGAGCAGGGATTCCAAAGCGGCTCAGTGAAAGGCGTGATTTGCACTTCATCACTCGAACTTGGGATGGATATTGGTAGAGTAGATTACATTGTTCAATACATGTCCCCTAGAATGTCCACACGCCTCATTCAGAGAATAGGGCGAAGTGGCCACACGCTGCGAGGGCTAGCCAAGGGAACGGTAATTGGTGCGTGGGCAGACGATCTATTGGAAGCCGCTGTGCTCGCTGCCAATGCGAGGGCCGGGACGATCGAGCGGACGGTGATACACGATAAGGCATTGGACGTTCTGGCTCATCAAATTGTTGGCATAACCCTAGATCTGAAGAGGGCTAAGCTCAGCGAACTGTACGAGATTGTTCACGGCTCCTACCCATACCGGGACATTACAGGAGAGGAATTGCATGGACTCGTCAAATTCTTGGATTCAGTCGGAATGATCAGGCTTGTGGATGATGTAATTTCCGCTCGTTTTCCGCGAAGCTTCAGATACTACTACGAGAACCTTTCCGTAATACCAGATGTGAAGCGTTTCGACGTGTTCGACTTTTTCCGGAAACGCAGGATTGGAACGCTGGATCAAGATTTCGTAGCCAGGAAGTGCAAAGGGGGTACCGTTTTCATTATACATGGCCAAACATGGAAGATAATCAATGTTAACGAAGAGAAGCTCTCAGTCGAAGTGGAGCCAACAGCACCAACATTGGACGCTATCCCTAGTTGGGAAGGGGAAATTATTCCGGTCAGTTTCGAAACCGCACAACAGGTCGGCAAACTAAGGGCAGACATGGCCTCGAAGTTTGAGAATCAGGCGGGGCTTAGGGCGATTCAGGCGCGACTACAGCTCTCGGATAACGCGGTCAACAAAATCACTGAAACTCTGCGGGCACAGTTGAAGAATTTTCCCTTGCCCACAGACAGACACATCATATTGGAAAAGTTTGAGAACTGCATAATCATTCATGCTTGCTTCGGGAGTACCGTTAACGATACCCTTGCAATGATACTTGCATCAATGCTCAGTGCCAAGTATGGTGTAAACGTGGCAACCCAGACGGACCCATACCGAATAGCCTTGATTTGCCCATTCAAGATTGAACCAGAAACAGTCGCGTTAGAGCTCTCAAAGTTCACTCCGGATGATGTCGAGAAGGTTCTGGTCGAATCCCTTCAAACCTCGGATCTTTTCGCGTGGAAGCATTGGCACGTGGCTCGCCGGTTCGGCATCATTGAGAGGAAAGCAGACTACAAATCCATCCGCTCCCGAATGCTCGTTCGCGCAATGAAAGACACGCCAGTGAACGTGGAGACTCAAAGGGAGGTTCTTCTCGAAAAGTTCGACTTGGCAACGACGAAGGACATAATCGCGAAGCTGCACGCGGGAGAGATAACTATCGATGTCACCTCGGAGAGGGCCGAATCCTGTTCGCCTTACGCGACCCCAATAGTCGACAAAATTATCCCACACGACCTGCTCAGGCCTGCTGTCCCGTCGAAATCATTGACAGATATCGTAAGGGAGCGGTTGCTCGCTGAAACAGTTCGCCTCGTCTGCATTTTCAATGGGGACTGGGACGCGGTTCGTGTTGTGGGTGAACTGCGTGAGAAGATACGTTGTCCAAAATGCGGCTCTACGCTAATTGCGGCCACGTACATGGGCAATGATGCATTGCTACGTATTGTTAAGAAGAAAAAGAAGGGCGCGAAGCTATCAGCCGAGGAAGAACATAATTGGCGTCAGGCTTGGCTGAGCGCCAGCCTCGTACAGACAAAGGGAAAGGAAGCCGTCGTGGTCCTAAGTGGACGAGGCGTAGGCCCCGCGACTGCAACTCGGATCCTAAGAAGACTACACAGAACAACGGAAGACATGTACGTCGATATCCTCAAGGCTGAACGCGAATACGCAAGAACACGCCTGTTCTGGGATTAACCGAACGAGATACACCGCGATAGTTTATCAAAGATTGGAAGGTCAACATCGCTCTCTACTGACGTTTCTGGTACGGTCCATTACTCGCCGGCGTCGTCATGGCGCTTCGCTTTTCCGAAGTCAAAGAGCTCTTTCTAATGAAGTGGGGTCAATGATCCTCCCAAGCGTTGAACCTCGCTGCTTGTTCTACAAGCTGGAAGAAGCTGACTCGCAGTCCACTAGTTCTACCTAAGATTATGAGATAAAACGTTCAGCAATCTGCCACCAAAAGACGGAGGTGAAGACGTAATTGAGAAAGCAAAGAGTTTGGATGCCAAGCTACGTCTACGCCTACAACCCTTGGTACGGGTACTACCCGTACCCAACATGGCAGGAATATGAACTGGAATACTAAGCTGGGAAGAGTCTCCGACTCTCCCCCGCGCCTTTTTTTGGCAAACATCTGAAATGCATCTTTTCCACTGGGTGGAATTACGATGTAGGTTTACCACATATTCTACGCACACATATCATGCTCAATACGGAATATTTGGCTGAGGCGTTGGATAATTGGTAAACGAAGAAACCCGACACGGCGGAACCACACTTTTCGTCTGCGAGTTCTGCGGTTCCGGCTACAGCGAAATTGGCTTAGCAGAAGATTGTGAACAACATTGCGGGACTCTTGGATTCGCTTCAGCGGAAATAAGGCGGAAAGCCGCTCACGTGCCCAAGATAGAGATTATGCCCCTACTTTGAAAGAACGTTCCAAATTCGCGACACTTATTCCGCTTTTTCGTCTATGTGACGGGCTGTGCTTCCTTCGATTGATTCAGGCAAATCCTGTTTCTCGTGAATGTACTGTATCGGTTCCTTGAACGAGTGGGGTAGGAATATGGGGCTAAGTCTTGCTCCTTGGATGGCGTATCCTTTTCGACCCCTGATTAGGAACAACAAAAGGGCCAATGAAATGGGAACTAGCCAAAGATTCGATAGTCCCTGCAGCAACTGCACCCGTAAGCCGGGGAGCAGGCTTGCCGCTACGATATCGATCTTGGAAGTTAGTGTCCTCGAAACTATTGGGAACACGTAGTGCTGAATGAGCATTAGAACTGATAAGGCGGCTCCGATTACGAGGGTTCTCCAATTGTAACGCCTGATATGTTCTATCGAACTGATGTTTGAGTAAGGTATCTCCGTGGTGCTCCTGGAAAGCAGGCCCTGTTGAATGAACACCCTCTTGTTCGTGGCGACAACTTTCTGCGAGCCATGGGACCAGGTACGAGCTACTGCCTCCGGTTCTGAAAGCGTGGATCTGACTTCTTCTGGCAGTTTCGCAAGACCGCTTTCCTCTTCGATTTCTCTCGTAAGAGCCAGGTCCAAATTTCCGATTAATTTTGTGAGCGTGAATTCTCCAGCCCTTTTCCTCGCATTAGCTGAATATTTCTCCCGCCTTGAACTATCCTCGACCAGTTCCATTACTGCGTTGGCAGCCCCTTCAACGTCGCTAGGGCCCTTCACGTGGACGCCTTCCTGCCCGTTTCTAACAATCCACGATTGCCCGCCCACGCCTGAAGTGATCACCGGTACTCCTCTGAACATGAATTCAAGCTGAGTCAACCCTAGAGCCTCCATCCTGCTAAGTAGAATATTCAGGTAGGAAGCTTCGATGAGTTGCACTTTTTCCTTTTCTCCAATTTCACCAAGATACGTAACGTTCACCAGTCCCTTCGCCCTCTCGATCACTTGCTCAGCGTATTCTGAATCACCCGAACCAGCGATGACAAAATGAATTCCCTTTCTCTCCTTCAACTTTTCAGCAACCTCAAGAACTGCCATAGTATTCTTCCGCTCCTCGATCGTTCCAAGGTACGCAACTATCTTCGCATCGCGGGGAAGGTTGAAGCGTCGCAGTAGTTCTCCTGGGCTTGACGTTGCGAAACGGATGAACTCGTTATCGTCAACTCCTCCAGGGAAAAGAATGCACTTGTTCCGAAGGGCGCCCATCTTTATCTTAGCCTGCTCCTCGTACGGAGTCACTACGAGAACCAAGTTAGCGACACGAAGTATTGTTCTCAATGAAAGGCGGTTCCATGCCATTCTGAAAGAACGTTCAACCACTGAGTATCTCCGGGCCGAAGGTTCTTGAAAATGGGACATGTGGCAAAATATCAGCGGATCCTGGAATCCGCCTAGTTCCTTTATGTTGCGCCTCCATTCCACAAACTTCGCGACTTCTTCCGGCCCATTCCACATCGTGCCGTGAGTTATCAATACGTTAAGCCCGAAATCGTTGACAATTCCCTCCAACGCGTGGACTACGTCCTTCAGGCTAACCCGGCGGGGAGGCCATTTAGAGGTAAAACTGCCCACACGGATAATCGGGATATCCAGTTCACCGTCATTTACCTCAACATATCCCTTCTCTCCGAGAGATTCTTCACTGGCGATCTCTTTTCCATCGTGGTAAAGGCTGGTGATCAGGTATGCCGCGTGGCCGAGTCGCCTAAAATAGCTCACCATTCTTTGAGCCACAAGTTCTTGTCCCTTGGAGCGGCTCGTCTGATACATTATGACACCAATCCTCAGCTTCAAGGGAGCTCACGCAATTACTCCTATGAGCCGCCAGCGTTATAACGGCATGTCTACCGTGTGAGGACTGGTTCGCAAAATGACACAGGTAGAGGCAATCTTCTCCGACTATGATGGTACCCTATGCGCCCTGGAACTTCGACGAGAGGACGCGTTTATCTCACCTAGGCTAAAGCGGGTGCTCACCAAAGCGAGCAAACGGGTCAAGCTAGGGATCATAACGACCAAGGACCTTTACTTCATCAAGGACCGAGTGCCATTTGCACACGGCTACGCAGCTACATCCGGATTAGAGATGCAAGTGGGCGACAAAATCACACTCGACGAACGCGTCCGCGAATCCAACCCAAAGCTTGATGAAACATACCAAGACGCCCTCAAGAAAATCCTTCAGATCCGCGACAACATAATGGTTGAAAGGAAAGAGACAGAGGACGGCGGTCTGATTGCTTTCTGCATTGATTGGAGGCTGTCGCGAAATTGGGATGAAGCGCATAGAAAAGCTGCACCCGTGCTCGCGCTCTGTAAGGATCAGGGAATGTATGTCGTCGAATCCAATATCAGCCCCTTCGCGAACATCTTTCCATTTGAAGTGGACAAGGGCGCGGCTTTTGTTAAATTGCGGAAGGAAATGGGTGTCACAGGCCCGGTGATGTATCTGGGGGATTCGGAGGCTGATGACCCCGCCTTCCAGTTTGCGGACATTTCAGTAGGAATCAAGCACCGCCGAGTTATGCCACCACTAAAATGCAAATACAAGTTGGAATTCTTCGAACTCGAAGTCTTTCTCTCGAAACTCATAGAATCGAATTTCAATTTTCAAGACGGAATGCTGCAGAAAAACATTCAAGGTTAGAAAAAAGCCCCTGGTCGGGGCGGTTCCAAGTTTTCTACTTAGGGTGCTGGATTTCTACCAAGTGTAATCACAATTAACCGCTACGATGCAAAAGTAACGCTCAGGAGGTTCAAGGAATATGAATGGGATTTCCCCCGTAAAGCACGGGTTCGTTGACCTCGCCGCCGTAATGTTCGTAATCGGTGGCGTCGTAAGCTTAGTCATGAGCATTCTGACGCTCCCCATCGCCAGCATCTACCCCTTCACTTTACCATCAAGCCTCGGCATGGAATTCCTAGTGGTACTCGGCATAACCGTGATTTGTTCCCTCGGAGCGATCCACTGCTACTCGCTGACGACCAAACGCATGCTATCCGAAGCAGGGATCAGAGGGCTGATCTTCGGAGCACTACTGCTAATCTTCAGTTTAGGATTAGTAGGTGGCTTACAGGGATCAAGCACTACGACTGTACTCAACACCCTGAGCGCTGTGCTGATACTCGTTGCAGGCGTCATCTGTTTCGCTCTAAGGCACACAGCAATTTCTGCATCTGCCATAGCGCGTCAACATGCCATCGCTCAACCAGCATTCCAGTCATAGGGCACGAACCCAAACCCATTTTTTTCTTGCACTTGGAGGGACGAGTTTTGGCTTCACGATCGAAAATAACCTTGCTGTTGTCAGTGGTTCTGTTTCTTTCCGCGTCGGCCCTTCTACCACAGTTGAGTTATGCTGATGGTGGAGATTGGGTCAAGTACTCGGGAAACCCCGTGCTCAGCCCAACGCCAATGGTTCTAACCACCACCTCGGGCAGTTGGGATTCTGCTTATGCACTCAGTCCGAGGGTGCTCTATGATGGGACGATTTACAGAATGTGGTACAACGGGGGGAATATGTCAGGATTTGCCGGGATCGGTTATGCGAGTTCGACGAATGGAGTTACTTGGACCAAGCATTCCGGCCCTGTTCTAATTCCTGGCCCAAAGGGCGCTTGGGATAATGCTTCGGTTGAATTGGGATCAGTCCTCTGGAACGGGACCCTCTTTCTGATGTGGTACAGAGGAAGCAACCCAACAACTTACCAAGCTGGGGCCGTGGGGTTTGCATACTCGAAGGACGGGGTCACGTGGATCAGATCAGCGGGAAACCCAGTTCTCACTGGAACCGACATAGATCAAGGATACATCGCTAGCCCGTACGTCATCAAGACGGAACTCACGTACACTATGTGGTATGTGGGGCGGAACGTGTCGTCCACGAAATCCAACCCTTACTCTAGAATTCTCTATGCAACATCATTTGATGGAATCCAATGGACCAAGTCGCCCTCGCCTGTGTTCTCGCCTTCATCGGATCCAACAGCATGGGATTCCAGCGTCGTCTACTCCCCAAGTGTGTATTTCAACGGGACCACATATGGCCTCTGGTACTCTGGCTTGGGCCTGACCCACATGACACCACAAATTGGACTCGCCACCTCGCCAGACGGGAAAACGTGGACACGGTCCTCATTGAACCCTATTCTGAGTCCTGGTGGGCAGGGTACTTGGGATTCTGCGGGTGTTGAGCAACCCAACTTACTTCTCGGGGCTAATGGATATTTGCTGTATTACGACGGCCTGGCCGAGAATGCTGGAGGAAGAATTGGACTAGCCAAAGCTCCGCAATCCTCGCAGGTTCTGCCAATCCCTGAATTTCCGTACATGAACATCCTGCTTGGAGTCACCGTTTGTGCGGCACTCTGCTTCCTTCGCTTTCAGAAGAAAGTGCACGCCTAGAGAACAGTTGTCATCCTAATGCAACAACGCTTTCGTACACTGACCGACTGGCTAGCTCTCGGGTTTCCGCAAAGCAACCGCTACATTGTTTACGAAGTGGCCACCGTAACGTACAAGGCTAGCAACGCCTGCTTGAGATCGAATCGTCATGGTCGAAGTAAGGAAACTGGCTGAGCAAATACTCGAATTCCTTCATCAAGAAGAGGAAAAGCAAGGACACATCAACGTTACCTTGGCTTCATTGTACAAGGCCTTCGAAAATGAAGCCTCCTACGATGTGGTTCAAAGTGCCGTAAGATTTCTGGCTGATAGAGATTTGATCGCCCCCTTCAGCTATAGCTTGACTGCGAAGGGAAGACGGGAACATAGCCTTAGGCAGAAGACTTGACACGGCAGGCTATTGGAAAATTAGCGTTTCAGCATATTTCTGACAGTTCTAGCATCGAGGCAGCATTATTGGTGGCCTATTATAGGGTGGGGTTTGTACCCCGCCTCTAAACGTTTCATCTCTTCTGCATCGAGCTTCACATCAATCGACGCTACAGCTTCTTCGATGTGCTCGACCTTTGTTGCTCCGATTATCGGTGAAGTGACGCCCTTATAGAGTAACCACGAGAGAGCAATCTGAGCAGGGGTCACACCCTTTTGCGTCGCCAATGATTCAACCGTCTCCGATACATCAAAGTCTTCAGGTCTGAAGTATCGGCCTGCTAGATGCTCGTCGCTCTCGTAGCGAGTGCTCTTCGGTTTTTCACCTCGTTTGTATCTTCCGGTCAGAAAGCCTCGGGCAAGCGGACTCCAAGGAATCAAGGCGATTCCTTCCTCCTTGCAGAGCGGAATCATCTCCCGCTCTTCTTCACGGTAAAGGAGGTTGTAGTGATTTTGCATGCTGACGAATCTTTCTAGGCCTAGCCGATCGCTTGTTTGTAACGCTTTGAGAAACTGCCATGCGAACATGCTTGAGGCACCAATGTAGTGCGTCAATCCTCGGTGAACGACTTCGTCGAGTGCTCGCATGGTTTCTTGGATAGGCGTATTGTAGTCCCATCGATGGATCTGGTATAAGTCAACGTGGTCCGTCTGCAGGCGTTTCAAGGGCACTTTGATTTGATTCATGATATGCCGACGTGAAAGGCCTGAGTCGTTCGGGCCATCACCTGTAGAAAAGTACACTTTCGTCGCAATGATGACATTCTCTCGGTTCCCTTTCAAGCATTCACCTGTAATCTCCTCGGATCGGCCAGAGGAGTAAGCGTTCGCGGTATCGAAGAAGTTTATTCCAAGGTCCACTGCTTTCTTGAGTAGTTTCTGGGCTTGGTTGATCTCAAGTTTCCAAGCTGCGTCATTGCCAAATGACATGCAACCCAAGCATATCCGCGACACCTTGACGCCTGCTCTTCCAAGATTCACATATTGCATGAGGAACGCCTGCTATGTTCAGCCTTCTGTCCTTGCTTCGCCCACACGGCGAATTAGAATATGGCTGAAATCTAGGGTATTATGCCGTTAGGTTTGTACTTTCAGCGTTATCGTCACGTGGTCCGGATACCTCGGACGCCCCATTTCCTGGTATTCATCTTCGGTTAGTGTGACAATGAGGCGAGGTGTGCCGAGTTGTTGGCCGACGCCGGGGAGCTGTGTTAGAACTCTTTGGACAGCTATAGTTACGCCTGCCATTTCCCTATCCATATCAAGCGGCATGGTTACGGGGCCCTTGAGCGGGTCGCCTAACGTTATCTGAACCATCGTCCTTCCTTGAGAGGACTGAATAGGCGTAACCACAAGTACGGTTCCCTCGATAGTAACCTCTCCCATACTGATCACGATTCAACCGCGCTAAACCGGTTGCCTGCTATTCTAAGGTTGTGGGAATCGCGATACTTTCATTCAAATGCCGATAGAATTCATGCTGACGGCTTTACTCTGTAAACGATGTCGTTCTCTCTAACGTGGCCGGATACTTTCATCCCCACGCTTTGTCCGGCTTGGGCGTTAGAAATCTGTTTGTGTTCAATTTCCATCGACTCTACTAGTTGTTCAATGTTGGTAGTGCTGCCTCGAATAACGATCTTATCGCCTCTATTGAGTGGGGCCATTAACTCGACTACGGCTACGCTTGCTTTCGAATAGAAGTGCGTGATTCTGCCAACTTTCTCATATGGCGCTTCCATATGGAATCAGTTTAAGGACCGCGTCTTTGGTTGAATTGTTTTGCGGTCTTTTTCATATTTTGGATAATGGCGGTAAGGCGAGGACACGCGACGGTGCGTTTGCACGTGGAGCGTTGTCGGCTCGCCCACCGCTCTGACTTTTAACGGCATGGAGCGTGTCATATTAATGTTCCGTAAATTGAACATTAGTGTACCCTGTAATTTAGGGTCCAAACCGACCAATGAGAAGACTTAGCTTTCGCTTCCCACGAACTAGGGCAGAAATTCATAGCGGGGCGAACACATTCCAGTCCTCAATCCAACCAATTGTAGAAGGTATTCTCTCCAAACGGCCTGACCTATCACAAGACCAAGTTCTAGCACTCATAGACGAGAAAAAGAAGGAAGGCCGTGGCTTACTCTCGGACGAAGGCGCGGCCAGGCTTGTGGCTGAAGAGCTTCTAGTACAAACCCGCGGAACCGAACTAGGAAGAATGCAAGTGAAAGGCCTCGTCAGCGGCCTTAACGACGTAAGCATCTCAGGCCGCGTGCTCTTGGCGTACCCTCCCCAGCAATTTCAGCGTCGCGACGGAACGCCAGGCCGAGTCATGCGGCTCGTAATAGTAGACAAAAGTGGCCGTGTTCGCTGTGCTCTTTGGGACAAGCATGTAGATATGCTCTCGAGAGCTGGGAGCCTGCAGGGTAAGGTCCTGCGGATCGGTCACGCTTACACTAGGCAAGGGCTGGCGGGGGACACTGAGGTCCACGCAGGGGATCGAGCAAGTATAGAGGTCGACCCACAAGACATGCCGACCACTGACTTCCCCGAATTCCGGGAACTGTTCACGCCCCTTGGCAAATTAGCGACTGATGCGTACCAACTGAATGTCGTCGGCGTAATACAGGCCGAGCCGAGGCATTACACCTTTCAGAAAGAGGACCGGCCCGGCAGCGTTCTTAGAACCGTTATCGCAGACGAATCTGGAAGTATGCCTCTAGTCGCGTGGAACGAGCGAGCTGAAGAGCTGCGGGAGGTTAAGAAAGGGGAGATTTTGCAAGTTCTCAACGCAAGAACGCGGTTGGACAACAATGCCCGTCCTGAACTGCACGTTGAAAGCCGAAGCCAAATAGAGATTCTCCCAACACCCCCTGACTACTTGAAGTTACCCGTAGCCAAGATATACAAGCTCGCAGACCTTACCGGCCAGCTTGTTTCTGTGGACTTGTCAGTTACTGTGCTAGTCACAAGCCCGATTCAGGAAATCAAAAGAGCAACGGGGGAAACTGCGAAAGTTACAAGGCTTATCGTTGCTGATGAAAGCGGAATCGTTTCCCTGTCCCTCTGGGACGACAAAGCGGAACTCGGAAACAAACTCGTAGAGGGTGAAAGCGTCGACCTCCGCGGAGCCTCCGTTCGCGAAAGATTAGGAGAGATAAGCCTCAGTGTTGGAAGGTCGGGCGAATTACAAAAATCAGCAAGAAGGATTGAAGCCAAACAGGTAACGAAGTTAGATTCCATCAAGAACGCGAAGGGCCTTTTGATTGTGGAAGGCTCTATCTCCGACCAGCCTTCGGCGAGGCAGGTCGTAACTGACAAGGGGGAAACAGTCAACCTAGCATCCTTCACACTTCGCGACGACAGCGCATCGGTGAAGGCAACTTTCTGGCGAGATCAAGTTGCCACTGTCACACCGTTGAGGCCGGGAACGCACGTAAGGATCACTGGAGTGAGGGTAAGGGCAGGACTTGGAGGAGAACTGGAGCTAAGTTCAGTACCAGCCACCAAAATCCAGACGCTTGAGCAGCCGGCGACTGAAAGACCCGCTTGGGAGGATATTCGACATGTGATCGCACTCGAACCGGGCTTAAACACCTGGGTCAAGGGCATAATTCTCGAAGTCCTCGGCGACCCCAAACTTTTAGCCCTCTGCGAAACATGTGACTCGCCGCTAACCGTCTTAGGAAAGAAGTTCAATTGCTCAAACTGCAAATCACCGAAAGCAGGTAAGGTCGGGTTCACGGGCCGACTCAAGATCGATGACGGAACCGGCGTAGGAGAGGTAACAATCTCTGGGCTCGAATCCACAAAGTTCACATCAAGAAAGCCCGCGGATGCTCTGAAACAAATGCTTCAGGAAGGTGAGCCGCAACTCATGCTGGAAAAGGGAGAACTCGGCACCATGATTGGAAAGGAGATTGAAGTGTACGGAACAGCCGAGCCGACCGGAACCACGGCCAAGTTCGAAGTTAAGGCCAAGAAGGTCGTAGTGGTGGGTAAGCTCTAGAAACTTGCCATTCCAAAAATCTAATATCTCCTATCAATGTGAATTAGCCCTTGAGAATCGTGATACTAAGGGAGTCCATGCAGCCCCTATGATGCTGCTTTTCTTATGCTGAAAAGCCGACGTCAAAATGCTTTGTAGGTAGATCTTTTGTCACTCCTCCGCAACGTTATCGGGCCATACCCCAACCTATGGGATTACATCAACACCATAAAGAATCCAACCGTCAAACAAACGATAAAGAAACGTATTCAAGAGTACCAGGCAAAACCCGATGTGATCGACAAATTCTCAAGTATAACCGACCGTTACTTTTTCGTAGTCTTCGCAACCGAATGGAACGCTGAATGCCGCGCCGAGCTTCCGAATCTGGCGAAAGTTTTCATCGCCGCGAACAACGCTGCCCTGAACATCAAAGTCATCGACTTCGACGAGAACCGTGACATAGCCGACGAAATGAACGTGCTCAGAATCCCAACCATAATAATCCACAACCGCGCCTGGCGAGAGATAGGTAGGTTCGTGGAGAAACCCCAACATGGCGGA
>Ga0187881_10003829_pt1 | contig 12653 bp, 13 predicted proteins | sample June2016WEW_19_1_2_FD_133017 | JGI IMG/M metagenome (GOLD analysis project Ga0187881, IMG submission 133017) | Peatland microbial communities from SPRUCE experiment site at the Marcell Experimental Forest, Minnesota, USA - June2016WEW_19_100 | ecosystem: Environmental > Terrestrial > Soil >...
TCCGGAAAGAGCGACGGAAGCCCGATCCGGCGCCGGATGCCGTGCAGGCGCAAGATGCTTGACCGCTGGCTTTTCTGCGGAGGCCGCTTTGGGCGCCAGCCCATGGCTTCCCAGATCAGAGAGAAACTGATCGATTGCCAGCTCTGCCTTTTTTTCTCGAGTAATATCGCGGAAAATATGGGCAACAAACGGCTCCTCGGCATTCGCAGGCGAAACGATGCTGACGTTCAGCCAGAGGGGCTCCCCATCGTTTGTTTGCGTCAATAGATCGAAATTCTTCTGTAGTGCTCCCCGAAGGACGCCTGCGTGGATTCTGCAGTTCTGGCTGCAGAATGGCTTGTCAGGAGAAATCCTGCCCGAGATCAGCCGATAGCAATCTTGGTTCAATACGTCGATTTCGGTGTATTTGAGGATTCTCTCGGCTCCCTTGTTCCACCGGACGATGTGTTTATTGACATCCACAACATACACACCGTCGCCCGTGTTGCAGAGTGTGTCCAAATCTTCTCTTTCACGCATGAGCCGCACTCCCAGATCTCAACAGGATCATAACCGCGACTGATTTGATTCTCGAGAACATCTGCCCGATTCCCCCAAACGTTCCGATAAGGCGTCCTAGTTGATTCTGCGAAATTTAGACTGAAGGATCGCGATCTTTTCCTGGAGCGAAGGCTCGGGCACCTTGGGTGAAGGCTCTTTTATCCGCTCCGGGTCCACAGCGCCTTCAGGCTTCCGTGCGCCTCTCTTCCGGTGTCGCGGCGGGCCGTCATGCTGCCTGTTCGGCCTGGGCCGCACCTCTGGAAGGGCAGTCCTTTCAGCTGGTGGGGAAGGAGAAGCCGCATCCACAGCGGAGCCGGCAGCCGCTGTGGCGCGCTCCGGATTGCGGGCCGGCGCTGGAGACTTTTGTGCCCACCTCTGCCGTTTCTTTCGTCGCCTCTGGAGCGCAGGCAACAGAGCTTTCATCGACAACCCGATCCTCTTGGTTTCGGGCTCGACCGATATTACCTTGACCTGGACGACATCTCCGACCTTCACCGCTTCCCGCGGATCCCGGATAAACCGATTGGACATCTGGCTCAGGTGCACGAGCCCGTCCTGACGAACTCCGATATCGACGAACGCGCCGAAATTGGTAACGTTGGTGACAGTTCCCTCAAGTGCCATCCCCGGTTTGAGATCGGCCATCTCTTTTACATCCGCTCTAAACTTGGGGACCCTGAAGCTCTTTCTCGGATCCCGGCTCGGGTGGAACAGCTCCTCGCGTATGTGCTGCAGCGTGGGGATCCCTATGGATTCGCTGACGAATTCCTCAAATTTCAAAGACGAAATCAATTCCCTGTTCCCGATCAGATCCGGGATTCCGACATTCAAGCCGGCTGCCATCTTTTCAACAACCGGGTAGGATTCGGGATGGACCGCCGTGCGGTCAAGGGCGTTCTCGCCATCCGGAATGCGCAAGAATGCCGCAGATTGCTCGTAAGTGGAATCGTCCATCCCGACCGCGGATTTTATCGCGGGACGGGATCGGAAAGGACCTTGAGCCGTCCGGTATGCCACAATCCTGCGGGCGAGTTTTTCGTTCAGGCCGGACACGTAGCGCAACAGAGGCTCGCCGGCCGCATTCACGCTGACTCCAACCTTATTGACGCAATACTGTACGGTTTGCACCAATCCCCGGTGCAGTTCCTTCTGATCCACGTCATGTTGGTACTGTCCGACGCCGATCAGCTTCGGATCTATCTTCACGAGTTCCGCAAGCGGATCCTGCAGACGGCGGGCAAGACTTACCGCACAACGGGCGGAAGCGCTCCAATCCGGAAACTCTTCGCGGGCAATGCGGGAGGAGGAATAGATCGCGATTCCTGCGTCATTGACCGCTGCAATCAGGATATCGCCCAGACCTTCTTCCGATAGAATCTGTCGCAGGGCGGTCTCGAGTTCGCGCGCTCCGGTTCCGGTTCCGATCGAGATTGCCCGCACATTGTACTTCGCGATCAGGTCGCGCAGGATTTTTCGAGCTTCCTCGATCTCGGCATTCGAACTCGAATCATTTCCTCCCGCGACGGGTTCCTCCGTCGGTGCGCCCGCCTCAACTGCAAACGCGATGGCAGCAGCGTTACTGACAATTGCGCTCTCCTGGACCGGTGGATTTTCGGCTGCCTCTGGTGCGGACGCATCGGCAGGCGGAGATGAGGACTCAGCATTCGTCTCCAGCGCATCAGCCTGTGCGGACTCACTGACCGCAGGCGGCTCCTCCGCAATCGCTTCTTGCGGAGGTTCGGCAGATGGGACTGCAGCCTCGATCTGCGGTTCGCCGCTTTGCCCGGCCGAGTTGGCTTGTTCTGCAGGTGCGGGTTCCGGTTCCGGCGCTTTAATCTCCGGTTTTGCGGCCTTGGAACTTTGCGAAAACCTGATTTTCGCTCCCTCAAGAAACACACCGGCTTCGTTCACCACGGCAACGTTGCATTCATCCCCTTTTCCCAAATCAACGCCCAAAACGACAATTGGGCCGGCAGGCGGCGACAGGAACAAATTTGCCAGGTTTTCCTGAAAGACCCGGATCGCTTCACGGTCTGCGCGCTCCTTCAATTGAGTGCGGACTTCGGTCTCGATCAGGGGACGCAGGATGCGGTGATAGCTTTCCCGCACCGCAGCCTCGAGGATCGGAGCGAAAATGGATTCTTTCTCTTTGATGACCGAGTTCAGAAGGAATTCGATAGCCTTGGAAGCGTCCCCTTCTATCGAAGACATGAGAATTCCTTCTTTGCAACCCCGACGGATCGCCAAGACACGGTGCGAAGGGATGGTCGTGACCGGTTCCTTCCGCTCATAATACATGTTGTATTTGGTTTTCTGCCCGACCTTGGCCGGAACCACAGTTGAGACGACGAATCCCTCATGCCACAAAATTTCCCGCAGAGCTTTACGATAGTCGACATTTGCCCAGATCCACTCCGCAATAATATCCACCACGCCCTGAAGGGCCTGTTCTCGCGTGGAGATTCCCTTTGCAGGATCTACAGACACATTGAGGTGCTCCTCCACTCCCCAGGCATCGACTTCTTGGCTCCAGAAATATTCGGCCAGCGGCTCCAGTCCCTTTTCGATTGCCTCTGCTGCGCGCGTCTTTCTTCTGGGACGGAACTGGTGATGCAAATCATCTAGTTCGGCTTTAGTAAAGCAGCCTTCGATTCTTGCCCGAAGTTCATCCGTCAGTTTTCCTTGCTCCGACATGAATTTGAGAAGCGTGGCGCGTTGGTCGTACACTTCCCGGTAACGGGCCATGCGTTCCTGAATCGAACGAACTTTGGCTTCATCCAGGCCGCCTGTGGCTTCCTTGCGGTAATGCACGATGAATGGACCGGTCGCCCCTTTCTCAAAAAGAGAGACGGTAATGGCGACGGAGCTTTCCGGTAGAGTGGCTTCTTGAGCGATTCGAGCTATGATAGCAGCATCCATGGGCGATATTTTTACCGAGGTGGACTGCAGAATCAACCTGTAAATTCTACCCCAAACAATAAAGCATGCCACAAATTAGGCGAATCTGCACTCATGCAGCTTGGAAGGCGGGACCGAGCAGCCGTTTTGAAAATGCGGCAGGGTTAAAAAATCGGGATCGGCACCGGGATCCCGGGTCCCACAGGAAACCTGCGGCGAGTCTGACTGCTGGGGGCCGTCTGGATCACTCGATGGGCATTATTCAATTCAGCATCCGTGAAAGAAAGCTCATTGTAGGCGAACTTCAATGGCTTTTTCAGCTCGAGGTCGAATTGGGTCCCCGGACTGAGCACTAATTGGCGGTCCCGGGTAAAAAGCACCGTCGCAATACCGGCAGCCGCACCGACTCCCCCTCCGATGACGGCGCCAGTGCCGTGACCGGTTACCGCGCCGATGATGGCACCCGTGCTCGTAGTGCCGACAACAGTTCCCACTTCCTCTCCATTTGACGACGATCCGGCGGAGACTGTTTCGGACTTTCGGTCGATCTTCTCATTTCCGGCGCCATGAATTCCGCGGAACGTTGCGATAAACTCACGTTTTACGCCGTTTGGAAGCATAATGTCATCAAACCGAACTGCCAGACGCCCTTTTCCCTTAATCCTGCCGGGCTTGACAACCTCCGTAACCGTCCCTCTGATTGTGGAACCCTTAGGTATAACCAACCGCTGCTGGATCCAGACGGGGTATGTTGTGTCGGCATAGAATATGTCGCCTACCTGGCTGCTCCGGGTATTCAGGTAAGCCGTTAGAACAATGGGAATGACGGTCCCCTCGGGAACGATCATTTCAAAGTCCTGCTGGCTCTCCGGAGAAGGCTCCTGAGGAGAACCTGCCCAACTGGTTGAGACGACAATCATCAGCGCCAGAAACGGGGGAAGAGCGATTTTATTTTTCATGGTAGTTTCCTTTGCGCATCTCATCGGATGTCCAAGGATTTTCGACTACAGATATGATGGACCAAAGCCGGCCTGTTTCTCAAATTATTTTAATCCGCATGCTTCAGATTTTTAGAATCATACCGTTGTGGGTTTGGAGAGAGGAATTTATGCCAGGTGCCTTGGCAACACTGGTGCCGGTCTGAGTTTCTCCACTACCCCAATTCCGATCATTTGCGTCAAGCCGGCATTAGTAATAAAATATTCATTCTCGGACAGGCTCCTGGGCAGTTCACCACTTAGGGCCTGTGACGAAATAAGTGAAGCACTTCGGCGCGAGCGCCGGGCGGGGAGATGCAAGGCGCCGCGACGCAGGCGATGCGGTGTCATCGTCGAGGAGCGGCAACACCGCAGATGCCCGCCCGCCGCCGCGCCCCTTCGGGCTGCGGCCCGCAGGCTCGCTGGCTGCGTTGCTCGCTCCTTACATACAACCCGGTATGCTCGTCGCTCACGCCTTGCCAGCGGGCCTGGGGGCCTGCAGCGAAGTGCGTCACTTATTTCGTCACAGGCCCTAAGCTCCGGATAGTTTGGAGCATGTGGGTGAATTATATAAATCGAGCCCTCTGGATTGAAATGATTTCAGATCAGGACGCAAAATTGGGCACCACAAAACCCGGATCCCAGCGGACGGACACGGCGGACAACATATTGCGGCGGGCAAAGCAGCCTTTGAGCGTTTTTTTCTCGCCCAAAACGGTCGCCGTCCTGGGGGCGACGGAAACCGTCGGCAGCATGGGAAGGACGGTGTTGTGGAATCTTTTCACGAATCCTTTCGGAGGGACTGTCTTTCCTGTAAATCCAAAGCGTGCGAGTGTTTTGGGGATCAAGGCATACCCGACCATTGCGGCCGTTCCTGAAAAAGTGGATCTGGCGGTTTTGGCAACGCCCCCCGATACCGTCCCGGGTCTTATTGGTGAATGTGCCGACGCTGGGGTTAAGGGCGCGATCGTGCTCTCTGCGGGATTCAAGGAAACCGGACCCGCCGGCCTGGAACTGGAAGAAAAAATCCGCGCCAATGCACGTCGCGGGGCGTTGCGTGTAGTCGGCCCTAACTGCCTGGGTGTTATGAGCCCCCTGACGGGATTGAACGCCACTTTCGCAGTAGGGATGGCGCGACCGGGGAACGTGGCGTTCATAAGCCAAAGCGGCGCATTGTGCACGGCGGTGCTTAACTGGAGCCTTCGGGAAATGGTGGGCTTCAGCTGTTTCATTTCGATCGGCTCCATGGTTGATGTCGGCTGGGGCGATCTGATCGATTATCTTGGGGACGACCAGAAGACCCGCAGCATTGTGATGTACATGGAGTCCGTTGGCGATGCCCGGTCGTTCCTGTCGGCTGCACGAGAAGTCGCGCTGACCAAGCCTATCATTGTGATCAAGGCAGGACGCACAGAGGAGGCAGGGAGAGCCGCTTCTTCCCACACCGGATCCCTCACAGGTTCGGATGACGTATTGGAGGCGGCGTTTAGGCGGGGCGGGGTTCTGCGAGTCAATAATATCTCCGATCTCTTCGATATGGCGGAAGTGCTTGCGAAGCAGCCCCGCCCCAAAGGTCCCAGACTGGCGATTATCACCAACGCCGGTGGTCTTGGTGTGCTTGCAACTGATGCTCTTATCAGCAGTGGCGGGGAACTGGCGAACCTTTCCCAGGAATCCATGGCTGCCCTCAATGAACTCCTGCCTCCCCATTGGAGCCATAATAATCCCATCGACATCCTTGGAGACGCTTCACCGGAACGCTACGTGGGTGCAGTGGAGATTGCGGCAAAGGACTCGAACACTGACGGAGTTCTGGTTATTCTCACTCCTCAGGCGAATACGGATCCCACGAGGACCGCCGAGCAGCTGAAACCTCTCGCGAAACTTGACGGCAAGCCGATACTCGCCAGCTGGATGGGAGGCGCCGAGGTGGCTACGGGAGAGACTATTTTGAACCGAAGCAATATTCCGACATTCCAGTATCCGGATACGGCGGTGCGGGCTTTCAATTATATGTGGCGCTACACGTACAATCTTCGCGGCCTGTATGAAACCCCTATCTTATCCCAAGCACTGGATTCGGCGCGGGATCGCAGTCTTGCTGAAGGCTTGATTCAAAACGCCAGGAAATCCGGCCGGACCCTCCTTAACGAATTTGATTCCAAAAGAATTCTGCAGGCCTACGGCATCCCCGTCGTCGAAACCCGGATGGCTCTCGAGGAAGAAGAGGCGGTCGAGGCAGCGGAAAACCTTGAATATCCGGTGGTTTTAAAACTTGCATCCAATACCATTCCGCATAAAGCACAGGTCGGAGGAGTACTGCTGAATCTCGCCGACGCCGCAGCGGTGCGGAAAGCGTACGGGGAGATACGATCGACCGTTCAGAAAGATTTCGGACCAGATAGTTTCCAGGGTGTCACGGTTCAGCCGATGATTCAGTTTGATGGATGCGAAATTATCATCGGCAGCACTCTCGATCCGCAGTTCGGTCCCGTGTTGTTGTTCGGATCCGGAGGGCGGCTGTTGGATTTTTACAAGGACCGGGCTCTGGCGTTGCCGCCGTTAAATATGACCCTAGCGCGCCGGCTCATGGAGCAGACTAGTGTTTATGCCGCGCTCAAGAATGCCCGGACGAGTATTGACCTGACCGCATTGGAGCAGCTTCTGGTTCAGTTCAGTTTTCTTGTGGTGGAGCAGCGGTGGATCAAAGAAATCGATGTGAATCCACTGCTGGTCTCCTCCGAACGGATCCTGGCGTTGGACGCGCGCGTCATCGTCCATGGAGCGGATGTAGGCCTGGAGGCGCTTCCCCGGCTGGCCATTCGTCCGTATCCGTCGCAATACGTCAATGCATGGACGATGCAGGACGGTACGCCGGTCACGATCCGGCCCATCCGACCCGAAGATGAGCCCTTGATGGTCAAGTTCCATGAAACCCTCTCCGAGCGCAGCGTATACTTCCGATATTTCCACGCAATGAGGCTGACGCAGCGCATCGCGCATGAACGGCTCACGCGCATCTGTTTCATCGACTATGAGCGCGAGATGGCCCTCGTTGTTCTGCGGACCGATGAGAAGGGGGACCAGGAGATTCTCGGCGTGGGCCGTTTGATCAACGTGCATGGAGCCAAAGAAGGGGAATTCGCGCTTTTGGTCAGCGACAACTGGCATCATCGCGGACTGGGCATTGAGTTGCTGAAAAGGCTGGTCGATATCGGACGACAGGAAAAGCTGACTCGAATTTTTGGTGACATTCTGCCCGAAAACCAGGAAATGCTGAGAGTGTGTGACAAACTGGGTTTCAGCCGGCATTATTCGGCCGAGGACGGCATTGTCCGGGCTGAAATACAACTGTAATTATTGGCTCCTGAGACGGCGGCGAATCTGCTGTTTCATTCTGCTTGGGATTTTGAACCGATCGGAGATTTCATTATGGATTTGACAACCAGATACCTGGGATTGAATTTGCGAACTCCACTCGTGCCCTCGGCCTCGCCGCTTTCAGATGACCTGGACAATATCAAGCGCATGGAAGATTGCGGCGCTTCCGCAGTCGTTCTTCATTCTCTTTTCGAGGAACAGGTCAGGAGCGAACAGGAAGAGATTCAACAGCATTTGGCGCATAACACAGACAGCTTTCCGGAGTCGCTCACGTTTTTCCCGAAGCCGACCGACTTCATCACGGGCCCGGAAGAGTATCTGGGCAAGATTCAAAAAGCGAAGAGTGCCGTGCACATCCCAATCATCGCCAGTCTGAACGGCACTGCCATCGGCAGTTGGGTCGAGTATGCAAAAGAAATCGAAACGGCCGGAGCGGATGCTTTAGAACTCAACGTTTATTCGATTCCGACGGAGATGGACAGGACTTCAGCGGAAATTGAGCAGGCATGCATCGACATCGCCCGGGCAGTCAAAGCGGTGATCCATATCCCGGTGGCGGTTAAATTGAGCCCATTTTTCAGCAATATGGCAAACATGGCCAAGCGGCTGGATCAGACAGGAGTAAACGGGCTGGTGCTGTTCAACCGTTTCTATCAGCCTGACATCAATCTTGATGAGCTGGAGATTCAGACCAGTATCCATTTGAGCACGCCTCAAGACCTGCGGCTGCCTTTGCGGTGGATTGCCATCCTGTACGGCCGGGTCAAATCTGATCTGGCCGCAACAAGCGGCATCCATTGCGCCGCCGACGTCCTGAAGATGCTGATGGTGGGCGCCGATGTCACAATGCTGTGCTCGGTTCTGCTCAGTCGCGGAATTGGCATTATTCGCGAGATCGAGAAGGATATGGCCAATTGGCTCTCCGAGCACGATTATCAGTCGGTGCGGCAGCTGCAGGGGAGCATGAGCCAGAAGTACTGCGCGGACCCGGCGGCCTTTGAGCGGGCTCAGTACATGCGCGCGCTTCTGTCGTACAAACCCGCGTGATAACGTTACCTATCAGCCGCAGAAGCGGCTATCCTTTGCTCCGGGGCTGGAGGCGAATTGCGCTTATTCGATCTATCTGCTCACGCACACTTGTCCTTCAAGCAAGAATGTCCTGAGGCTCAATGGAATCGTGCTCATCGGTCCTGCGTACCGGGGCATTATGCGGGCTGCTGGTGGCAGGCGGGAAGGCAATAATCTCAGTTGTCGTACTGTCGCGTAACCTGAAAGTGGACTCCCGGAAGCCGTTAAAAATCTCATTTTACGAAGTGCGCATCTTCGTCCCCTTGAATTTCTAATTTCCCACATGCCCGTTTCGGGACAGTAACCACGTGCCCGCGCAACTGATGTGATAACTGCACTTGTATTCCCGTTGGGTCGCGTCGATAATGCCCTTGGCAGGGATTTCGAAATATGATCCTTGGGAAAATTGAATTTGGTAAATGATGAGATCGGGCAACAGCCCACCTGGAGTTGCATTGCTGAATGTGGTTACGGTCCGAGTACGGCTGCTGGCGGCAGCCTCCAGACCCGCCAATGCGGAATCTTATAAATAACGATCAAAATACTCTTTAATCGCCGTAACAGCCGAATCTAGCCCTTCTTGGAAGCCATCATCATCGAAATCAGTCTTATTGCTTTCCATTCGCGCCATTCCTGGATGGACTCCATGCACGATATTTGAATTTTGCTGGTGACTGGACTCCCGAAGTTTTTGCTCCTGTATTTTGTCCGGTTCACTTGCCATTTCTATCAAATTCCAGTGATATTTGCGAATAGCCAATTGAAGACGCTTAGCCGAAAAGTTAAGTGAATTAATCCTCTCCCTTGAATCAGGAAAGAGCGCTTCCGCCTCTACAATTGCGGGATACCACTGAGACAGGGCATTATCTACATTCCTATACAGGTCTATATACCTCTCAAAGCTATCTCTGGCTTTATTTTCGAAGGCCGATTTCTCTGCCGCATGCTCGCGAGTTGCTGATTCAGCATCAATTGTTCATAGTGAACGCGTGTTGGTTATTGCGTCACGCACCCTATACGCGCCAGCGATTATGTTCTTGGCAGCTTCGCTTTTCACGCGCCACTTCAATTGTCTTTTCCAAGTAGTAAACCCCCATGCCACAGCTATGGAGGAAATGATATAGAAGATGCTTTGTATCAAGTCCTTATGGACAGTTAGCCAGTCCACAACTGAAACGATTGCTCTACGAATTGTCATTTCCCGTCCTCCAAAACAAGCTCATTGGCCCGTTGGCGGAGGGTGGCAAGGTGCCTTTGTAACTCATCATCAGACGCCGCATTTTTTATTTTTGCGATTGTCCAATCAAATGCCCAAGGAATGGGGATAGGTAGATTTGCAGCATTTTCGTAAAGCTTGTCTATTTCCGATGCGAGGGTGGCATAAGGAAAACCTTTGGGTATCATCAGTGGCCCACAAAGCCTATTAAGTTCATCCTCGGATTTTGGCCGCGCAGAACGGGAAACACCATCAAAAATCCCCTCATCAAAACCTACCACCCAGGATACCTTGGCGTCGTTGCCAAACTCTTTCCACGCTCTTCCGTTAAACTGGGAACTCGTCATCCCAACTGTTTTCACAATTTCTTGTTTTGTTGCTATCTCCTGTTTTGCTGCGGCCTCTTGTTGTTCTTGGGTCCGCTGACGATATGTGACAAAAGCCCACAAACCAATGACCAGTGCGACACACAAACCAACGCGCCAATAACCTATGTCGCGCACTCCAAGCTTTCGTTGTGGTAGATCATTGTCGGTCATGGCCATTGCCTCCTTTGGAACAAATTAGAAGTGTCGCTTTGGTTCCAGATAATACGCCCTATTTGACCATTTGCCGCCATAAAAACCGAATCAATTTCAATTGAACTATCCGCGCCCGTAGGCGCAAGGCTTGGGGGCCGCGTAATCTTCTTGTTGGCTCCCACGAAGTCCCGATGTGGGAAGCTACAAACCAGCGAACGGGAGCACTTTGACGGTAATTCGGGAAATCGGAGATTGAAGATCTGACGGCTGAAGGAAAATTTCTGCGGACATTCCAATTTTTATTCTCAGCATTTATACTGGAGGTTGGGGGATGAGAATTCGATGGCTCTGATATCAGAAATCCGGATTGAAAGGACAAACCCCTCGCGGCTCATTTCCGAATTGCGGGAAAAGAGGCGTCTGGTCTTTGGTAATTTGGATCCCGAACGAAAAATGAATGCCGCGTTTTTGTTGAGTGTGCAAGCTCGCAAGTTCTTGATTGCGGGGCTGAAAGCTCAGGGTTTTACTGAAGCGGAAATTCTCGAAACACTTAGGAAGAGACGGCGATGACTCTCAGTGCTTTGCTGAAACCGCTCGACTCTATTCTAAAGAAATGTCAGATCCGCTACGCTGTAATCGGCGGGTATGCAGTTGCCGCTTGGGGGGAAGAGCGGGCAACGCGCGATGTCGATCTTCTGTGCGCTGCCGGCGATTCAAGGAAGATTTTGCGGGAAATTGAAAGGGAGGGTTTGGATTTCGAACACCGGATTGGAGACGCGGATGACCCGATCTCAGAAGTAATCCGAATCGAAATGGGATCAGTTATAGAGCCGGCGGAAATCGATCTGCTGATCGGCATTCGCAACGCGCCGCCGGGCATATTTGATCGAGTACGAACCGTACGCATCGAAAATCTGGCGATCCCCGTCGCGTGTCCCGAAGATATGGTGATTCTGAAGCTGCTCGGCGGTTCCGGACGCGATTTGGAAGACGCAAAGAGCATTGTCGCGATCCAGGGCAATAGAATTGATTTGAATCTTGTACGCGCACTCTGTCCTGCACAAATCAAAGGCACTCTGGAACAGCTTTTGCGGGCTTAAATTCTTTATCGTGATACGTCCCATTGCCGAGCATCAATGCCACGAAGCTATGCAGCGCGGCGCGTCCAAGCGAGAATTGCTTCTCGAAGCGCTGCATGCAGGCTCAATCCTCTTTCCTTAGCCCGTTCTTCCAGCAATGCCCATATGGCCGAAGAGAAACGAACCGATCGTGGGATCGTCCCACCCGTTTCAAACATTTTCCGCGGACGCCCTCGTCCAACTTGAACCGTAATTCCCTCGGCTGAGATCCGTTTCGCGTATGGATTTGGCCTCACATGGGATGTTGAGAAATCAACCTCAGGCATGGTTTGCAGCGAAGCTTTGGAAGGCTCTCTTTGATGTTTTTTAACTGCCTTCTTCATACCGTTTCCTTTCATGCGCTGTAGCGCGGCGAGCGCTAATAATCCGGATATCTTGGCCGTCGATCTCTAAGAAAACGACCAGGAGTATCCGGAGTCCGATCGACTCACCGATCAGTATCGCGCGGTCGCGATGACTATCATCCGTCACAATCAACGCCAATGGATCTGAAAAAACCGTAGCAGCTTCTTCGAAAGCGATGCAATGCTTTCTCAAGTTGGCAATGGCCTTTTTCGGGTCCCAGGTAAAATTCATATTTAAGTGTAATACACTAATAGCGCATTTTTCAAGCATGGAAAGAAGATTCGCCATGCGCTAACAGGAACAGTCTGGTGTCGAAAAATCCCAGAAAATGGCTCCCTGAATGGCATAGCTTTCTTCTTTATAGAAGGTCCTTTCGTGTCTTTCGTGTGTTTCGTGGTTAATGGCTTTCATCGAGAATCCCGCGTTTGAGAATGCCGTTGACATGGCTTCTTATAATGTAGCGGTCGCCGTCGGTCTCGAAAGTCACTGCGCCCTCGTCGACAGTAAGGAGAGGCCGTATCCCGTGCTGCCGAAGGCGGCTCAATGTTTCCTGTGAAGGATGGCCGAA
>Ga0187881_10003832_pt1 | contig 12642 bp, 14 predicted proteins | sample June2016WEW_19_1_2_FD_133017 | JGI IMG/M metagenome (GOLD analysis project Ga0187881, IMG submission 133017) | Peatland microbial communities from SPRUCE experiment site at the Marcell Experimental Forest, Minnesota, USA - June2016WEW_19_100 | ecosystem: Environmental > Terrestrial > Soil >...
AACCGCAATACAAATCGACATGACAATCAGGCAAAGAATCCGTGGCGCCTTCATTGCTGTTGGATCCCCGTGATCGTAGTTGTCTGGCTGCCAGATGACAAAGGGAAACCCAACCAGATGCCGATGACGGTTGTACCCGACACACCCGCGAGGTTTCCCGCTTTCAGCTGCGAAAGGGTGTACGTCCCGCTGGATCCACTGAACGTCGAGGCAGAATTGATGGTGAGCGTGTTGCTTGCGGAAGCGGGGCCGAGGAAGTACAGGTCCCCTCCCAGGCCGGAATAGACGTTCGACGACCATGTAAAGAAGTCGCCATCATTATTGCTATCGAGATAGAGGTTCGCGGAGAACGGACCGGATCCGGAGGCCGCAGTCACGGAAAGTGAATTGAAGCTCTGAAGGGTGCCGACAAAAAAGTAGAAGCCGACGTCCTCGCCTGAAGCTGCATTGGTGATGTTCAGAGTGATCGATCCGTCGGGGTTGATGGTCTGTGAGACAACGTTGGTGCCGTTAATGAGAGTTACGGGAGTAACGTACCTCGTGAAATTGGCTGGGAAAGTCGCTGTCCAGTGCAGCGTCATTCCCGCAAAAGTCTGCCGGGTGGAGAACTGCCACGAATAGTTGGCAGCCAGGGCGTTCCCGGAAACGTCCTTTGCCGCAGTTGTTATTGTTGCCGTCAGGAGCGAATCATAGGGAAGGCTTCCCGTGGGTTTGAACGTTGCCGTGTTTCCCGAGGCGCTCACCGTACCGGCAACCGGCGTGGATCCGCTCTCCACCAGAAACGAGGAAGCAGTGATCGTGGAACCGTCCATTGGCCGTGTGAAGGTAACCGTGATGCTCCCGATGGCCGAGAAGCTTCCAGTCCCCGAACCAGGGACTGTGTAAGCGACAGTAGGCGCACCGCCGATCGAACACCCGGCGATGACGCACATGATGGCGAACACGGCTCCCCGTGCCACTATGAACCCGTCTTTGAGCGTAGCCCGAACCCCCAGACACAAGTATAGCCGCTTGGGCTGCTGTTTTGTATAGGGTCTGCCTGTCGCGGGTCTATCCAGCGCTCCCGCTGACTTTCCACATGGCCACCGCAGCGTCCCAGAGCGGGTCCGGCGGCGGATCGGCCAGAATGGTGAGCGCTTCCTTGCTCACCGGGTGGGTGAAGGTAACGCTGCGCGCGTGGAGGTGAATGCCCCCGCCCGGGTTGGACCGGGTCGCGCCGTACTTCAGGTCTCCCTTGATGTGGCAGCCAACCGCGTGAAGCTGGGCCCTGATCTGGTGATGTCGGCCCGTCTCCAGCCGGATCTCCAGGAGATGGTAGCGCTCCAGGCTGAAAAGCAGGCGGTATGCCAGCCGCGCCTCCCGGGCGCCCGGCCTCTTTTCGTCCCAGGCGTATGACTTGTTCTGTTCGGAGTTTCTCGTGAGCCAGTGGACAAGCGTTCCCGCCTCTGCAAGCGGCTTTTCGGCAACCAGGGCCCAGTAGGTCTTTGCGACCCCACCTGTCCTGAACATCTCGCTCAGCCTGCTGAGCGCTTTGCTGGTGCGGGCAAAAAGGACAACGCCGCTGGTTGGCCTGTCCAGTCGATGAGGGATCCCGACGAACACTTCCCCTGTCTTGCCGCGGGAAGCCCGGATGTAGTCCTTGACCTTGTCCGCCAGGGTCACATCGCCGGTCTTGTCCCCCTGAACGATGTCTGCAGGCCGCTTGTTGACTGCGATGAGATGGTTGTCTTCATAGAGGATGGCAAGTCCGCTGCTGTCATGAGTCCGGCTCACGCGCCCCAGTATAGACCATCAACGCCCCGGCACAAACCGCATGGAGATGGAGTTCACGCAGTGACGCGTGTTCCTGGGGGTGAAGCCCTCACCCTGGAACACGTGGCCAAGGTGCGCGCCGCACGCGGCGCAGGTGATCTCCGTACGCGTGCCGTCGGCATCCCGGGAACGCTTCACGGCGCCGGGGATCTCCAGGTCAAAGCTCGGCCACCCGCACTGTGCGTCGAACTTGTCTTCCGAATGGTACAGGGGAGCGTCGCAGCGCCTGCAGACATACGTCCCCTTTTCCCAGAGGGACTCGTACTCGCCTGAGAAAGGCCTCTCAGTGCCTTTATGAACGATGACGCGCTCTTCTTCGGGCGTCAGAGGATTGAGCTTTTTCATGGCAGGGATAATATACTCACCCCACATGTCACGAAACGCAGGAGTCGCTTGTATTGTTGCCTCTGCGGCCTGCTATGGAGCCATGCCCGTCTTCGCCCGTTTCGCGTACTCCTCGGGGGTGAGCCCTGTCACGCTTCTTTTCCTGCGCTTTGCTTCCGCTGCGCCCGTCATGCTGGCCCTGGTTGCCTATCGCGGGGTTCGGCTGCCACGGGGCGCCGCCCTGGCGGCCCTGATCGGTCTGGGAGGGATAATCTATGTCGCGCAGGCCTTGTGCTATTTCACGGCGCTGACCCGGGCCCCGGCAAGCCTGGTTGCCCTCATCCTGTATCTGTATCCCGTCCTGGTTGCGCTGGGGGCAACGGTCGTATTCCACGAACGCTTCACCCCGGCACGCGCGATTGCCCTTGTTCTTGCCCTTGCCGGCGCGGCCCTGATGATCGGATTCGAACGGGGCGGTACGACGGCTGGCATCGTTCTGGCAATTGCCGCGGCGACCATCTACGCCGTGTACATCCTGGCAGGGGCCCGCGTGATGAGGAGTGTGCCGTCCCTTGCGGCCGCCGCTGTGGTTGTGTGCTCGACTGCAGTGGTCTACGGCGGCATGTTGGTGGCACGCGGACCCGTGTGGCCGGGGACGACGGCCGGGTGGCTCTCCATTGCAGCCCTTTCACTCGTCTCTACGGTGGCGGCAATTGCCCTGTTTTTCGCCGGACTGGAGCGCGTGGGGCCTACCAGCGCGTCCATTCTTTCCACGTTCGAGCCGGCCGTTGCGGTGACGCTGGCAGTGCTCCTGCTCGGAGAGGCGGTCACACCGGCCAGGATTGCCGGCGGGGTCCTTGTTCTTGCAGCCGTCATGGTCACTGCCGTATACTCCCCCCGATCATGAAGAAGAGGGATTACTCCCGGGTCCTTGCCGTCCTGGCGGAGGAATACACGCGCAGGTCCCCGCGCAGCGCGTCAATCAACAGGGAAGCCCTTCGCGTGCTGGTGGACGGCGGCAGCCACACCATCCGTCTCCTGCGGCCTTTTCCGCCCCGCATCCGCGAGGCGCGGGGCGCCTGCGTGACTGATGAGGACGGTCACAGGATCCTGGATTTCTGGCAGGGCCATCACGCAAACATCCTGGGGCACAACCCCCGGGAAATCACCGGGCCGCTGGCTGCGGCCTTCGCAAAGGGCTTCGGGCTGCAATCGGGTTTCACGGACTCCCTGCAGGTCCAGGTGGCGGAGACTCTCTGCAGCCGAACAGGGGCCGAGCGGGTCCGGCTCACCTCCAGCGGCTCCCTGGCAACCATGTATGCCATCATGCTGGCGCGGGCCGCCACCGGGCGGGAAAAGGTCCTGAAGATTGGAGGGGGATGGCACGGTGCCCAGCCCTGGGGACTGGTCGGCGTGGATTATCACGCCGAGAACAGTCACAGCTTCCAGCACGCGGAGAGCCGTGGCCTTCCCAGCGCCGTGGCGGACCAGGTGCTTGTCACGGGCTTCAACGACGTCGGAATGCTCGAAGAGCAGTTTCGCAGATACGGACCCGGCATAGCGTGCTTCATTCTGGAGCCTTTCATGGGGTCAAGCGGCAGCCTTCCGGCCACGATGGCTTTCCTGAAGACGGCGCGGGACCTGACCCGGAAGCACGGGGCTCTCCTTATCTTCGATGAGGTCATCTCGGGCTTTCGTTTCTGTGCCGGCAGCACCTCCCGGCTGTTTTCGATCCAGCCCGACCTTGCGACATTCGCCAAGATCATGGGAGGCGGTATGCCTGTTGCGGCAGTGGCCGGCAGGTCGGAGGTGATGGACCTTGCCGGCAAAGCGGGAGGTGTCAAGTTCTCCGGGGGAACGTACTCCTGCCACCCCGCCGCGATGCTCGCATCCATCACAATGATGCGTCACCTGGTGGATCGCGAAGCGGAGATATATCCCCGGCTGGCTGCCCTGGGGGACGAGGCCCGCCGGACCGTGGAGGAATCCCTGCGTTCGGAGGGCTTGCAGGCGCGATGCACCGGCTACGGCAACGATGCCTTGCCCGGCAGCTCCATGGCGTCGGTCCATTTCCCGTTCGACGAATCATGCCCCTGCAGCTCTCCCGAGCAGACGCGCAACCCGGAGGTCTGCGACGTCGAGCTGTCCGATACGATCCTCCAGCTCGCGCTTCTCCTGGAAGACGTTTTCGTCATGCATGGGCTCGGCTCGGTTTCCGTGGCTCATACCGGAGAGGACATCTCGCGGCTGGGGGACGCCTGCCGAAGGGCCGCCCGGAAAATCGTTTCCCTGGCCGAAGCTTGAAATACCGTTCCCTGCGCGCTACTTTCTTCTTCTGCGTGCGGGATCGTTCGCGGCGCACGCGAAGGAGTCTTTCCCGCATGAAGAAGGCCCTTGCGGTCCTCATCCTTGTGCTTGCCCCAGCACTGACGTACGCGGAGTTTCAGCTTGGCGGCGCCGGAATGTACAACGGGGACATCACCGCACTGGGGTCGCAGCAGATCACCCCGGCGGACTTCGCCTATGGGTTGGAAACGCGTCTCAAGTTCCTGAGCGTCCTCCAGATAGGCCTGACCGGCCTGTACTATACCCCGTCAATCGTCGGCGGCTCATCCTATATCCAGGCCCTTGCCGACTTCGGGCTTTCCTTCGACATCCTTTTCCTGCGTTTCGGCGCCGGCGTGGGGCCTGATTTCTTCATTCCGATGAGCGGCCCTTCCGTGTCGGCAACCTCTGTGGCAAACCTGAAGCTTTCCGGTGACATCAACATTGGTCCTGTTGCCATCGGTGTGGTTGCATTCTATCCCGTCCAGTCGATCTGGGATTTCCAAGGCGTCATGAGCATGAAGCCCTGGTTCGGCCTGACCGCCCTGATCCGCTTGTTCTGAATCGCCGGCGTTCGGTTGACGCCCGGTGGCATGGCCCTGCAGACGGTCTATCTTGACATTTTGGGATAAACAGGATATTGATTATCCTGTTTGGTGGAGCTATAATGCAATTCGGAACGAGCATCGAGTACGCAATTCACGGCCTGGTATTCATGGCAGGCGGCGCGTCCGCAACGGTCCTGGTTGGTGACATCGCAAAAGGAATCAAGGTTCCAGAGAGCTATTTGCGGAAGGTCCTTCAGCTCCTGGCGCGCGCGGGGCTCGTGGCTTCGCACCGAGGCGCCAAAGGTGGCTTTTCTCTTGCTCGTGATGCCAGCCGGATCACGTTGCGGGACGTTGTTGAAGCTGTGGACGGCAGCCTGCCCACGTGGTGCTGTGTGAAGGAGAAAAAGAGGTGCAGCGAAACACCGTGTCCCGTGTCGGCGGCATTCGAGACGGCACGGGAAAAAATGGCTGAATCGCTTGCCCAGACCTCCATTGGGGACCTTGTCCCTCGCATCGCCAGGCGCGCCGACGGCTGGCTTGCGGTGACCAGTTGCTCGTAGTGTCAAAAGGAGAAAAGCGTGCGCGAACGAGTACAGGAAGTGATCGAAGAAATACGGCCCATGCTCCAGGCCGATGGCGGGGATGTAGAGCTGGTTGATGTGACCGACCAGGGAGTCGTGAAGGTGCGGCTCACCGGCGCGTGCGGGGGCTGTCCAATGTCCCAGATCACGTTGAGCCGCGGCATTGAAAGCAGGCTGAAGGCCTCGGTTCCAGAAGTGGTCAGGGTGGAATCGGTGCCACGGGACGAGATCAGCTGAGAGAGCTTTTCATCCGGCGGTTTTCCACCAGCGAGTGATCGATTGCCCAGTCCTTGAGGAAGGCAATCGTGGTCTGCAGCGCGTCTGCAGGCGCTTTTTCCAGGTACTTTCGCACACCCTCCAGCTTGCGCAGGAACTCCTCGTTCCCGCGAACCACTGCTTCGAAGCCCGACGCCGGCTCCCTGCTGAGAAGCGTCTCCTCGTACTGCAGGTGCGACCGGGCAAGGCTGATGAACTTGTCAACCATGCCGGCAGCCCCGTCGCCCGGCTCGCGCCCCTCAGCCATGGCGGAGATCCCGTCGAGGATCTGGAACATCTCCTTGTGCTGGAGGTCGAGCCGCTGCACCCCGATCCCGTAGGAGTCGCTCCACTCGAAGCGCACCTCGGAGCGGAAGCTCTTCAGCCTCCGCTCGTATGTCTCCATGAGCTTCCACTGCACGATGGGGATGTCGTCCAGGGCTTTTGCCGGTATCGCGTATAGTGTCGAATCCAGGAGCGCACGCGCCTCGAAGAGGTCCACCGCTTTGTTTCCTTTGCCCCGGGTCTGCCGTTGGCTGGCAAAGCGCTCCTCCCAGCCCCGCGGAAGCTCGCGCGTCCCCCGCAGGATGGACTCCTCTCCGAAGAAATCCCCCGGGGTAGCGTTCTCTATCGGGATCTTGCCGAGAAAGATCGTGAGAAGCCCGTCGGCAATGAGGAGGACCTCGGCGTGCCCTTCAGGGCGCAGCACGGTATCCTCCTTCACCACGCGGCGCTCCATGAGTCCGGCGATTCTGTTCTGCAGGGTGAACGAGGCTACCTCTCCAAAGAGCCATGTGCTCTGGAGAAACTCACGCCGTTCGCGCGCTTCCTGCAGGCTCTCAGTCAGACCCCGGCGCCGTATGAGGTCCAGCCACGCGTCTCTGGGGATGCGCAGCGCGGAAACGTGGCTTGCCGCCCAGCAGATTCCGCTTGGACTCTGATCATGCAGCGCTTCCATCTCCCCCAGGAGAGACCCTGCGGACAACGTTGCATGCGGACCGTCCCGCGACTCCCCGCGGTTGACGATGCCGCTCACAAGCAGGAAGACATTGGCAACGGGGATGTCGGGGGTCTGCATGATGGTGCCCGGCGTAAAGTGTATGAGCGGGAAGGCCGCGAGGGTCTGTGCGTCGCGCATGGCCAGCCCGGGGAAGTACGAGAGGAGGATCCTCTGCGCTTCCAGGCGCAACGCTTCGTACTGGGCCTCGATGAGCACATCCTCGTCTCCGAAATTGACCGCAAGCCCGACCTTCTTCTGGTCCTCCGTCAACGGCGATGAGGTGTGGCTGAGAAGGCGCTTGTGTGAGGCGTCTCCAGCGAAGTCCTCCGCCTTGCCGTGTATGAGGCCGCCGCCGACGTCGATCTTCTTGACGTCAACAGGGGCAAGCAGTTTTGTCGTGCATGCATCGTAGAACTGCTGGGATATGCCGTTCTTGCCGAGGTCGTCAGTGACCATCTTCCTCAGCACCTCGAAGGCGCTGATGTCGGCGAGATGGGCATATGACCGGTGTGCAGTGCCGTGCTGGACGCGGAAGAAGAAAATGGTTGTCTCCACCGGGTGTGGTGAGAAGACCGGCAGGACCTCGAGGCCTCCCTCCAGGCGGTTCCACGTGTCCAGCATGAGGTCCCGCGGCTCGAAATAGCGAAAGAATGTGTCTTCCGCTCTTCCTGTCAGCGCAGCGTATTTCTTCACGACGCTGGCCCGAACAGGAGGAACCGCGAAATAGGGCACCCGCCGGTCCGCCCTGGCAAGGGAGGTGAGTCCTGCAAAATGGTCGTCATGGCCGTGCGTGTGAAATATCCCGGCAACCTCGTTGCCGCTGATGCCAAGGGCGGCCAGGGAGTGCTGGATGCCCGGCCCGGCGTCGATGAGATACGTCCTGCCCTGGAAGCAGACTATGCTCGCCATGCAGGGCCGGGTGACGTCCCACCCGTCTCCCTCCCCGACATGGATGATGGAGAAATGCTCCCGCTCGACCCGCTTCTGCGCCAGCTGGTAGGTGGGCAGGTAATCCTCCGTCTCGGCAAGGTTGAGGTCCACGGTGACCGAGCTTCCCTTGTAGATGAACTCATACCGGTTGAAGCCGCGTCGGCGCACAAAGGCGCGGTCCCGCAGCTCCACCGCCGGGGAGTCCACGATGCGCAGGTCCAGCAGGTCCTCGGTTCGCCGGATGTTGTCGAAGGCGAACCATCTCTTGATCCGAAGCATGTCGCGGGCCAAACCTTCCGCAACGCCCGTCTCCATGATCTCCGCCAGCGACGCCAGCCCGTACGTGCCGCGGTAGATGTAGTCGCTCTGGCTCCTCACCTGGTCCTCCAGCCCGATCAGCATGGGCTTGCGGCCGGTGTTGTTGGGATGATTGGGAAGAATCATCCCCTGGAGGTAGAGCATCTGGAGAACGGGGAACTCGGCCAGGTTGGAAAAGCTCCCGTGCTGCATCGTGGTGTCGGACAGGAGGATCGCGTTGGGCCCGGTCTGGGCAGGGACGCCGTTTTTCTCCCTGTCCACAATAAGGCTGGTTTTCATGAGGTGCTTGACGCTGTCCGCGGGGCAGCCGCACAGGATGAAAAGGTCCGCTTCGGGTATCTCCACCCAGTAGACCCCGTTGGACACCTTTACCTTTTTCATGCAGCGACGATCCCGTCAATTTTAATTGTCAGAATGTTTCAGCCCTCCACACTAGTATAGTAACGATAATATCGTAATGCAAAAAGCCGGCCTCAGCCATGCCGGAACGGGTAATACTCCATGGCCGTGTCGAACATCGCCACGATATTGGCTGGCGGCGTTCCCGCCTGGATCCAATGGGAGGGGCCCAGGATGTATCCTCCCTCTTTCCCCAGAACGTCGATGCGATCACGGACTTCGCCGGCAACCTCCTCGGGGCCTCCGAAGGGGAGGGTGGTCTGCACGCTGATGCCGCCCTCGAAGCAGAGCCTGTGCCCCGCCGCGCGCTTCAAGGCGGCGGGGTCCATGTTGTCGGCGCTGAACTGCAGTGCCTGGAGCACGTCGACGCCCATGTCGATGAGCCCGTCGACTGCCTGCATGACCGACCCGTCGGTATGATAGATAACCTTGGCGCCGAAGTGGTGAATGGCCTCATTCAGACGCCGGTGATACGGCTTGAGAAGCCTTTCCCATTTCTCCAGGGGCATGAGCAGCCCGCGCTGGTCGCCGATATCGTCAGCGGTGAAGATGAGGTCAACCTGCCCCGGGGCCGCTTCCAGGACCCGTGTGAAGAACTGGATGTAGAACCGCGCCACCCGATCCATGATCCGGTGAACCAGCTCCTCTTCCGCCATCACGTCCATCAGCATCTGCTCGAAGCCGCGCATATACCAGGAGGTCTCGAAGATGTTGCCGTTGCCCACCATGACGCACTTGTCGGTGCCCGCAAGGGCCGCGTCGATCACCCCGGGGAGGCCATCGTAGTCGAACCAGTCAGGGTCGGGCCAGCGGTGGGCATCAAGGTCCGGGATGCCGCCCGAGGCCGCGAGGGGATAGTCTGCAATCTCGTTGTAGCTGCCGGAGCCGTAGCTCACCACCCTGCGGCGCACCCCCCAGATGTCGGTGTCCGGAGGCAGGGGAGGGCCGATGTACCGCGGGCTCACTTCAACGATGTCGATGATGGGGGTAAGATACTCCTCCACCGACAACCCCCTCTCCGCCGCCAGAAAATCAGCCAGCGCGTTCATGGCCGGCGGGTTGATGCCGGCGCAGACCATGCCTACCGGTATCCTGTCTGTTGTGCGGTGCTGGAGCGCAAGAGCCACCCTCTCCCGGCCTGGAAGCGTTTCTTTGCGCGGCATGGATGAGGATTGTAGCCAGTGCGCGGCAGGTCAACAAGCGTACGGCCTGGTGCCGATATTCAGAGTGACGGGCTTATGCGCATGAAAGTCGCCTACGTGCGCCTTCTCTCGTCCCGGCGGGAAGACCTTGGGAGGGGCCAGGACCTTTACCGGCTGCGGGAGAGGCGGGGGGAGAAGATTGCCGCGGTTGATCCCGAGACCGAACGGCCCCTGGGGTGGATCTCCATCTATCCCGACAGGGACGCCGGTGGCGCTTTCTTTGCCCTGGCCGGCATCGAGGTTCTCCCCGCGTGGCGGGGAATGGGGATCGGCACGGGGCTCGTGAATCAGGCCGGGGACTACATGCGCGAGCACAGGACATCGAGACTGAAGTTCGGAACCAGCCCGCTGCTGACGTGGAATGCCGGCCTCTACATGAGGCACTTCGGGATGCGTTATTCGTGGAAGGAAGGAGTCAGGACCTCCGAGGGGAAGCCCTGGCCATACATTTCCTGCGAGTGGGACCTGGACGATCCTCTGGTGAAGCCGCCGGACCTCAGCCTGGACGAGCTGGGCGCCCGAAGCGCCGTTGACTGGACGGGGCTCGTCCCGGCGCCGCGCCGGGGGCTTGTCTATTCAGGTTCGCTCTTTCTGCCCCTGCCGGACCTGACCAACGATGACCTTGCGGACCTGGTGCAGCGCAGCCCGGAGTTCCTTTTCACCATGAACCGGGTATTCCAGGAGCTGTTCCGTCACGGGTACCGCTTCGCGTGGTTCGATACCGTCCCCGTTTCCGGTACGCTTCAGCGCCAGTGCTTCTATTTCATGGACAACCCCTTTGCCCTGTGATTGCACACGCCGGGAGAAATGGTTAGTATCCGTTCATGGACAATACGCTCGCGGTGGAGCTCTCACGAAGCGAGAGGGAGCTTATGCTGAACATCCTCCACATCAGCCCGGATGTCGAGAAGAAACTCATTTCAACCAGGATTACCGGCAACAGATACCACATCGATTTTTCCGCCGCCGAGCTCCAGGGGATCATCAACGGACTGGCTTCCGAATCGAACCATACGGACGACCGCACCCTTGCGCGCGCCTATGACGAGCTGCGCGAGAGGCTGGAGAAGATCCTGGAAAAGGACACGCCGTAGCGCAGCTGCCTGCCATGCAGAGCGACCCGCAAGCCGTCGTCTACCTTGCTCTGCTTACCCTGGTTGCCATCCTTGCCCTGATCATCGTCGTCCTGGTCTGGCAATCCGAGCGCAGGCGCACCGGCTCCCGCATCGAGGAGCTTCTCAAAGACCGTGACAGAGACCTCCTCTCTGCCCGCAGGGAGAGCGTGGAGAAGGCCAGGAGCTCCCTCAAGGGACAGATCGCAGAGCAGATGGCGCCGCTCCTGCCGGGGTTCCTCTACCTGCCGGCCGACGCGAGGTTCCTGGGTGACCCGGTTGACTACATCGTCTTCGATGGGTACACGGGCGTCAGAGACGGGGGAGCTCTCGAAGAAGGGCTCGAGGTGGTCCTGCTGGAGGTCAAGCATGGCAAATCTGCCCTCTCGCCTTTCCAGCGCAGTATTGCGCGCTCGGTGGAGGAAGGGCGGGTGCGTTTCGAGGTGTGCAGGATCCTGGAGGACGGATCCATGACTCGTGAAACATGGCACCCGCGGCGGCGCTCATGAAACTGAGAGTCCCCATCTTCGCGTTTGCCCTCTGTCTTGCCGGGGCAGCGGGGCAGGAGCTTTCCGCGCAAAGCCCCTCCCTCGGTTCCATGCGTCCGGGAAGGCAGATCAGCCTTGCCAAGGTCAAGGACACTTTCTTTTCCTATGTGCTGGGAATTGTTCTGACCGGCCTCGAGGTGGACCTCGACAATGCGCAGATGAGGGAAATCCTGACCGAGTTCCAGACGAAGCTCAAGTTTCCCTTCGACATGGTGACCCGGGTCATCCAGCACACTGAGCCCGATTCGGGGGAGCGCACAATCTCCCTCATCTTCAACGGTGACGTGTTCATTCCGATCCCCTATTCGTTCTTTGGCTACCACCCCGGCACCCTCAGATCCACCGAAACGCTCAGTTTCCGGGTCACCCGCTTTGCGTATACAGACCCCAAGGACCCGCAGGCATATACACCGGTGTACGATCTTTCCCTTTCGGACGGGAGCATTCTCCTTGACATTGATAGCTGGCTGGTCTACGTGCTTGGCAACCTCCTGGACAAGCTGGACGTCCGGCACGTCGTCTTTTTCAGCTATCAGGGCGCGTGGATCGGCCTCGTCGAGGGGAGAGGCAGGATCTGGAACCGGGACATGCGGGAGTATTTCGATTTCACCAACAACAGGATCGTCTATCCCGTGTCCGACAAGCTCGATGCGATGGGTAAGGGGTTCATCGCTGCCAGCCGGCCGCTGGCGGATCACTAGCGCGCCCTTCCGGTCTTGATCCGAAACGGTCTCCGGGCGTACCCTTCCAGCGGGAGGGGATGGTGAGCGTGGTTATTGCCTGCGCGCAGCTTGCGTGCGCTCCCGGTGATATTCCCCGAAATACTGCCCGCATGACCGAGATGACGGCCCAGGCGGCGCGCATGGGCGCCCGCGTGCTCGTTTTTCCCGAGCTCTGCCTCAGCGGATATCTTGCCCCCTCTGCGGCCATGCGCCTGGCAATCCCCGCGGACGGCCCGGATATATCGAAGCTTCGCGCCGCGGCAAAGGAGACCGGGGTCGCCCTGTGCTTTGGCTTTCCAGAGCGCGCTCCGGACGGGCTGTACAACAGCATGGCATTCCTTGACAGGAGCGGAGCGCCGCCGATTGTCTACAGGAAGATCCATCTCTGGGTGACGGAGAGAGGCTGGGCCGCGGAAGGAAAGCAGCTCGTGTCCTTCGGCATGGATGGACTGCGCTGCGGCATGTGGATCTGCTATGACTGCCGGTTCCCCGAGGCGGCGCGCGCCCTCGCGCTGGGCGGCGTCAGGCTTGCGTTCGTCGGCTCTGCCTGGTTTGGCCCGGCAGCG
>Ga0187881_10003839_pt1 | contig 12625 bp, 23 predicted proteins | sample June2016WEW_19_1_2_FD_133017 | JGI IMG/M metagenome (GOLD analysis project Ga0187881, IMG submission 133017) | Peatland microbial communities from SPRUCE experiment site at the Marcell Experimental Forest, Minnesota, USA - June2016WEW_19_100 | ecosystem: Environmental > Terrestrial > Soil >...
CAGTGTGTATGACGGGCGTTTACCTCGTTGAATGGGGGGACAACTAACTAATCCCCCCTCTAAATATAAAATTTAAGGAAGTATATAAAGAATTATGAAACATTACAAAAGTGTATTTGAAAACGAGCAGGAACTTCTAAAAGCACTTATTGATATACATTTAGGCGGAAAAGATATTGAATGCGACCCGATGTATTTTAAGGGTAATTTTTACAAAGATGGAATAAACAAGCCGAAATACATTTTTGACCTTAATCCGCAAGTGCCAGATTGCCAGAAAGCAGACGCAACTAATTTGCCATTAGAAGCAGGAAGTTTGGAAAGTATAATTTTAGACCCGCCATTTTTATTCGGTATTCACGGAAAGACAAAAGATTATTATTCCTCTAAAACACATACGATATTTAAGGACTTTGACGAACTTTATTTGTGTTATGAGGGGATAATTAAAGAAGCACATAGGTTGCTAAAAAAGGGTGGAAAACTTATCTTTAAGTGCCAAGATTATACAGACAGCGAAACTACAATGACCCACGTTCACGCTTATCATTTGGCGACCTTACAAGGATTTTATGCAAAAGATTTAGCAATTTTAGTGAAGCCGAACAAGATTTATAACGGGAACACAACACAACGACACCTTCGGAAAATACATACATACTTTTGGGTGTTTCAAAGGTAGCCCCTCTAAATATAAAATTTAAGGAAGTATATAAAGAATTATGAAAAACAAATTTGAATTATTCAAAAAATATTGCCGAGAATATATTGACAAATATGAACTTAATAATTGGACTTTTGTATTTCATAATGGATTGACATCAGAATTGAAAAAAGAATTTGAAAATGCCGCAATTCATAGAAATATATTAAATTGCCAAGCGGACATTTATTATGATGGAACTCCAAACAAAACAATAGAAGATATTAAAAAGGCGGCACAACACGAAATTATCCATTGCCTTACTGGGAAAGTTTATGTTTTAGGAATTTTAAGGTGTGTTCAAAGAGAAGATATTGACCGAGAAGAAGAAGAATTAGTACATAAATTAGAAAAATTACTAAAATTATGAAAAACTCAATAGACAAAGAAGATTTAAAGAAAAAAGTCAATGAAGCAGTAGATAAAGATTTATGACTAAACAACAATTCATTAAATTAACAGGAGAAGACCCGGTAGATGTATTAGGAAATGACTGGGAAAATTATATTGAGGATTATTTTGAAGAAGACGAAAAGGAAAAGTTAGGTATGGAATATGGGTTTGGTCCCCTCTAAATATTAAATAAATTAAAGAAGATGAAGATAGAAAATAACAAATGTTCAAATTGTGGATATGATGGTGTGGGAGGTTGGCTCTTATCTAATCCTGTAAAATGTCCTCAAGGATATAACCAAGTTTTAGAAGATTTATTACAAAAGATATGAAGATTAAAATTGACCCAGCGGATAGAGTATTTAGCCAATATATCCGCAAGAGAGATAAAAAATGCATCCGTTGCAGGAGTCCGGTGGAGTTTAACGAGAAAGGACTTCCTGTAAGCCATCAGGCATCGCATTATTTCTCGCGCGGAAAAGAAAGCACCAGATTTTCACAAATTAATGTTGATACTTTATGTTTTCCATGCCATAATTATTGGGGAGGAGAAGGCCGGGAAGAATACAAATCATTTAAGATAAAACAGCTCGGACAGGAAGGATTTGAAAGGTTGCGGGCCTTATCAGAAATGTTTGTGAAAAAGGATAGGAAGTTAGCGTATATTATTAGTAAAAAATTATTAGAAAATTTATGAAAAAAACTTTTCAAGAACTCCAAGAAGTAGACCAATTAATCGGCAGCTTGTACGAAAAAGATAAAACCTTGAGAGAAAGCAAGTTCGGGTATGTTTACAAAAGGTTTTCAAAAAAGAACTATATTCCAGTTGTAGAAGAACTTACTGAGAAAATTCAAGATATAAGAATTGAAAATTCTTTGGAAGACCCCCAGACAAAACAGATTTTACAAGACCCATCAAATCCGAGAGGATTTAAGTTTTCCAAAGAAGGTTTAAAAAGGTGCATTGAACTGGAGAGGCAACTGTCCAAAGAATTTGATAAAAGGGAAATTGAGATAATTCCTTACATTTCATCTTATATGCCGGAGCTGACAGACGACCAAAAAGAAATGCTAACCGGCTTGATTTTATGAAATACATTATAACAAATAAAGGAAAGGTCAAGACCTTCCCTGAAAATGTTAGCCATTCAAGAATGGGAACAAAAATGAATGTCAAGTCAGCCGGATATTTTAATGTTGTTAACGGACAGGTTGTAGTGTCTGGCAGTTCGCATTCATTGGGAATTCCAAGTTTTGTTTTATCGTAAGATGGGATAATCTATGGTGGAGAATAAAAAGAAAATTTTAATATGGCGCGGCCTAAAAAAACAATAAGCGATTTGCCTAAAAACTGGAAAGATAAAGTAATTAAATTAAAGAAGCAAGGAGCTTCTGATGTTGAAGTAAGAGCCGAGCTTGACATTTCACAAGATTTATGGGAAAGGTTCATAGAGGAAATCAAAGAGTTTTCATTAACCATAAAAAGGGGAGATGATTTGTGCAAGGCGTGGTGGGAAAAACACGGCAGAACTAATTTAAACAATAAGGAATTTAATTGTGTTTTGTGGTATATGAATATGAAAAATAGATTTGGCTGGAAAGACAATAATAATTTAGAAGTATCCGGGAAAGACGGAAAACCGATTATAGTAATCGCTTCAAGAGATTATGGAAAAAGACTCAAAAACAATACCGATACTGGAATACAGGAATGAGTTGAAACCTTACCAGGAACAATACAGGACGGCGAAAGAAAGATTTAGGGTGATTATGTGGCATCGTGGAAGCAGAAAAACAACAGATTTATTAAATTATCAGTTAGAGGAATGTTTTTTAACAAAAGGTCTTTACTGGTTTATCTCTCCTTATTTGAATCAGGGAGTTTCAACAGTATGGACAGACCCGAACACAAATATATTCCGATGGATACCGGAAGAGGCAAGGCATCTTATTAAAATAAACCATTCAGAGCATTCAATCACTTTTCAAAACGGAAGCGTCTGGCAGTTAAAAGGAGCTGACCACAAAGACGGATTAAGGGGGGCTAAGCCGATAGGAATAGCTGTTGATGAGTATGGCGAGATAGCAAAGCGCTGGGGCTCTGAGTTAAGAGAAGCGATATTAGAGCCGTCAATCAGAAGCTCCGGCGGATGGATTGATTATGCCGGAACTCCCAGGGGAATGAATGATTTTGAGCATATACGGCAATTGGGCCAAGACCCAACCCAGAAAGAATGGTGGAGCAGTTTGAAAACAGTTTATGATACGGGAATTTACACGGAAGAAGAATATGTGGAAATTAAACGAAACGCAGTCAATTTGGATTTTATTTTACAGGAATATGAGTGCCAGATTAAAGACGGCGCTTCAACGGTATTCAAAGGACATTCAAAATGTTGTAAAGGAAGATTGGAAGAGCCGATTGCCGGACATACTTACATTTTCGGAATAGATTTGGCCAGAACTTTTGATAGAACGGCAATAGTTGGGTTTAATACACATACCAATCAGCTTGTTTATTTTAAAACCTTGCAGAATGAAAGCTGGGAACAGCAGAAAATGAATATTATCTCAACGCTTCAAAAGTATAACAACGCACAGGCCGTAGTTGACGCAACAGGGGCGGGAGATAGCTTTACGGAGCAATTAAGCTTAACCGGAGCAAGCATTTATCCTTTTAAGATTTCAAGCAATTTTATTAAAAGAAACTTGATTGAAAAAATGGCTATGTATTTGGAAAATGAATACATAAGTTATCCCGATATTGAAGAGATAAAAGACGAGCTGAATAGTTTTGAATATGAAGTATCGGGCAGGAACAATATAATTTATTCAGCTCCGCAGGGGAAACATGATGATATTTGTATTGCTATTGCATTAGCTTGCCAGATGCTTAATATGACACCTGTCCCTTATCATCCGCCTAATAGAGAGCAGGAGGTAAGAGAAAATATGCAGTTGGACAGAAGAACCGGCTATTTTCGTTGATTATATCTTTGCTTCTGTCGCTACACATCAATTATTTACGGCGATAGATGATTGATTGAGGGTGCGCTGACTTGGCGACAGACGCAAGGATATAGAGGTTCTTTTATGGGGGAAATTATTTATGCAAGTAAAAATCGCAAAAAAATTTTAACTAATCGTTAAAACGACCTTATAGCGACTTTAATTAAGAACCTTGCATATCTTAGGTCGACATTCCCCATAAGAGAATCTCAGTAAAAATTATGAATCCACTTGATTTATTAATGCACGACCCCCAGTTCAGAATGGGTGTCAGAATGGAAAGATACGGAAGGATTATAAAGCCGGATACTGGCGAGATAGTTTCAAACCATTGGTTTCCCGAAGAAAAAACCGTAGGAATAGTTGATTTTATAGAGCATGATGAGGGATGCGAAACTTGGTTTGATGGCGGGGAATATCCTGCGAGAGGATGTTTCCAAAACGAAAGAGTGGTTGAAACATTGAGAGTAAAAAGGATGTTTATGGTTTTGTTCAAGACCATAAAATCTCCATTGGATATTCTATATCTTAAAAAGAACTGGAAGCATTTTTTGGATTTAGCCGAGCAGAATTTGCTGGATGTAAAATATCCCGATGTGAAGTATTACAGCCAGCCGGTAAGGGAGATTTACAGAAAAATTCCCGGAGGTTCAGACAGGTTTTTAGGGGAAATAAGAAATGTGATATGCTGTTCGTTGGAATTTGATACGGCTTATAGGTATAGAGCGCAGGATATATTGCCCGAATTCATAAGAGAAAACCTTGAAAAAAATCCTTTAAAAGAATTTAAGAGAGTTGCGGATATATTATTTCAGAGAGAGAGCGATGGCGGAATGGGAAGATTTAAAAAGATTTCAAAACTGTTGTGGATTTATTTATGGTTTAACAGGAAACTCTTGAACGCTATAAAGGATTTTATTTTGAACTTGGATATGGAAGAAATAAAGTTGAGCAAAGAGGATATCTATTGGACTAAAATTGTGCCTTATAATTATCAATTCAATTATGGATAAAACACAAGTTTTCCATAGGATTATAGACATCACGACCAAACAGACAAGAGGCGACTGGTGGATTACTCTTTTACAAACATATTTCAATCCGCAGAAAATACTTCTTTACGCAGGAATGATTAAAATATTATACCCTTCAATTCCGTCTGTGCCTTTGGTGATAGGATGCGTGGTATTTTTCCTTATAAAGCAAATAGCAATTTATTTTATAGGCGATATTGAAAAGAAAATCGGGCTGTGGGAAAAGTGGAGCAGATACAACCAGACCGAACCCCATATGGCTCCTTGGAATGTGGAAGTAACTAATACCTTAAAAGAAATCTGCCAGAAACTTAATATTAAAAATAAAATTGTATGAACATCTTAATTTTAGCCATTTGTATAATCGCCGCAGTAATAGTATTATTCTTGGCATTCAAGTTGCCCAAAAGCCCCTGCCAAAAGCATTATTACCAGAAAGGCTTTAAAAAGTGCGACAAGTGTGGCTGGGAAGGAAAATATGAAGGAAGAGATTAAAATCTTCTTATGGGGAGTTGTGGTATTCGTGGCGTTTTATCTGATGATGCTTTTAGCCCAGCATTTATCAGGGTCTTGCAAGGCATTTGGAGGCGATTATTGGGGAGGAGGTTGCAGAAAATATTTAATAAATGATTCAACGCAACAATATGGATGGAGATAAAGTAAAAATTGATTTTACTGTAATGGGATTTAATGATTATGATTCCGACTTTTTTAATTGGTGTTTAAAACATAAAAATAATCTGGAATGGATAAAAGAAAAAAATCTTATGGAATTGCAATCGGCATCAGCGACTTTGCATTTTGATGATTTAAAAGTTATAGAAAGAATTGATAAAACGCAGATTGACAGGCGATAAAACTTGACAAGGGTTTTAAATCGCTTATAATTAAAAAAGATAAATAATCTCTAACGCAAAAACAGCGGGGGGACACGAAAGTGTTTCCTGTTTTTTTATGTCAAAAGAAAAAAAACAAATACCCGATTACGCCAATATAATCCCCGATAAGTTAAAAATCATAAAGCAATATCTCACAGAAAAAGATTATGCTATTAAGTTGCGCCAGGTAAAGATTAACAGCTGGATTTTGAATGAAGAGGCATACAACGGGGTAACTAAAAAAACCCTGATAACAAGGTCAAATCTTCATATTCCGGTTGTTTTTGAGGGAGTGCATAATGCCAGTTCAAAACTGGGAGATGCGCCTGAATTTAATTACGATACCATTCCCGAAGAGGACAAAAACTCCAATGAGATTATGAAGCACATCGTAATGGAGGATTTAAAGCAGAGCGAATGGGATTTGGTTTATGAGCAGTCAAAAATTGAAGGCGGAATTTACGGCCGGACAATCTACGAGGTTATTCCGGGCAATGATAAAAACCGGGTTATTTTGCTTGATACCCTTTCTTTTCTTATAAGCCCGATAGCCAAAACTTGCCGGGAAGCGTTATATCAAGGCAGACAGTTTATTTACAAGACCATAGAGCAGATTGAAGAGGAAAAAGAAAAAATGGAATATGACGAGGAAGAAATAGCAAAACTGAAAGAAAACAAGGTTCCCAATGAAGTCCAATCAGACAGCACTTCGGAAGCATCTTTAAAAAATATCAGAATGGCGAATATGGGACTGGCCAATGTTACCAACTACGGTTCAAAGGTGGCCGAGATTACTGAATGGTGGACTTATTTAAGCGACAAGAAAAAAACCAAATCAGAGCTTTACTGCCTGACAGTCGCTAATGATGTTTATCTTTTGAGGTGCAAAAAAGCTTCTGAATTAGGATTAAAACGTCCTCCGTTTGTTTCATGGGGATATTATCAGAGAGGGATTACTTTCTGGTGTCCGTCTGTGGCTGATATTTACAGGGACCCGAACCTTTTGATTGATTGCAACATAAACCAGCAGATAGACAATAACACTTACAGGAACTTCGGTATGTGGTTTGTCAGGTCAAGTTCGGGATTAAAACAAAGCTCAATAGTGCCAAGGCCTTTGGGCGTTACTCCAGTTCAAGTTGACCCTCAAAGGGCTTTAAAAGATGATGTAATGCCCTTTGAAGTCCCTGAAATAACAACCGCTTCGCAAGTTATCAATCTGGTAAAAGGATTTGCGGATGCCGGAGCCGGACTATCCCCTAATCTTACAAGCCAGCCGGGAAAGAAGTTATCAGTAACTCAGCAGGCAAGACTTCAGGCGGAAGTGGAAACAAAAGTCAATATGATGAAAAAGAATGCCACTCTTGCCTGTCAGGAGTTATACCAGATGATGGCGGAAATAACGGCTTCAAATCTTACCAAGCCCAGAAGCATCAAGATATTTGGGTATAAGAATCTGGATATTGAAGATGTAACCAAAAAGAATTTTATTTATAACGGAAAGAAGATTAAGTTTATCGCCAAAGCTACCCCTTCTGAAAATGCCGCAGACAACAAAGCTATCAAGCAAAAATCAGTGGCAACGCTTTATGAGCTGTTTAAAGACGACCCGAAAGTTCCCGGACAGCTTGCTTTAAGAAGAAGCGTAACCAAGCGGTTTGATATACCGGCTACTGAGGCCGAAGAGTGGTTCAGCCAAGAACAGCAAGCCCCTCAAACACCCCCAGTTATCGCTCCAAATGCCCCTGCAACGCAACCACAGCCTCCAAGTGGCAATCAGCCACCTCCCACGCCAGAAACGCCTTTAAATTCGCAAACCAATCAAATGGTAAAAGCTAATATAGCGCCGGCATTAAAAGCATAAAATTATGGCAAAAAATTTAGATGATTATTTGGCTAATCCAAACGACTACTCAAAAGAGCTTATAGATGTTGTAAAAAGTTTTTCATTTGCAAAAAATGAGATAGCTACAATCAAACAGATGAAGGATAGCGATGGCTGGAAGTTGATTGATAAAAAAATCAGAGAAGAACTTAACGAAGCCATTTTAGAAGCGGTGAAAGATAATCAAAAGGTACAAGTTCTTATTGCCTTGCTTAAAATAGCAGACACAAAAGAATTAAATAAAATCTTGAACGAGGAAATAGAAAGGTCGTTGCCTCAATAAAATTAAACTAAAATAAAATGCAAGAAGAACCAAAAACAGAACAACCATCTTCACAACCAGAAGGAAGTGTAGATGCAGAACCACAACAGGAAACTGCAGTTCCTGAAGAAAAACCTGCCGAATAAATTATTAACTATCTCGGTTATGAAAATAAGCGAGAAAAATAATGGAAGAAAAAAAAGACGTAGGCAAAAACGACCTCTATGACGAGCTTGCAAAAGTTCTCAAAGGGGAAGATGAGCCAAAGGAAGAGGAAAAACCATCAGGTGCGTCCCCTGAAAACCCTCAGCCAGAGAAAACTGACGAAAAACCAGAGAGCGCTGAATTAAGCGAGGAAGAAATATCCAAACTTACTCCGAGAGCTCAAAAACGCATTAGAGAATTGGCAGATAAGGTCAAGGAACTTGCGGAGAAATCTGCGGAAAAAAAGGAAGAAGCCCCGGAACTCCCCGAGAAACCCGAAGCCAAACCCTCCCAAGAATTTAAAAGCGTTAAAGATTTTCTTTCAGCGGTGCAAGACGAACCTTCCCGTATTTTATTGGAAAAGTATTTCGGAGCAATTAAGTCGGAGTTTTCTCAGACTTTGGCCCCGATTGAAAAAGCCAATGCTGAAGCCAAGTTTGAAACGGAGTTCAGCAAATACGAGAAGATTGAAGGTTTATCGGATTATAAAAATGATTTGAAAAAAACCTTTCTTCGCAACCCCAATCAGTCCTTAAAAGCATTGGTTGGCGAAGTGATTACGGACTTGCAGATGTCAAAAGTAAAACCTTTAGAGAAGACTCCTTCAAGCCCTAACAGGCAAGGGGAAGTCAACTTAGACGACCTTGATAAAGAACAGTTATATCAAAAACTGGAAACTATGCGAGGCCAATAAAATTAAATTCAATTATCATGCCAAGATTTCATACGAATAATGGATGTATTTCTGCGCCCGGATTGAAAATTTCTACTACTACCTCAGCGGTATTGGTGGCAAATACCTTTCAGTTCAAATGCAACGGAAGATTATCTCCTACAATCGGGACATTCAGCATGGCTAATCTTGCGGTTACTACTTTGGATACGGCAACTTTGCAAGCGCCATATCCAAGTGGAACAGCATCAACAGCGGGAGTGTTAAAGACAGGTTATTACAGGATATATAGTCTTATAGCAACTTTGCCGGCAACAGCAACAAATACATCAGGTAAGTTTACGGATACGCCAGTTTACAGCTGGTTGGCGAGCGCTGATTATGCGGACACAACAGACTTGCCGAGTTTAGATAATGCTGCGATGCCAGATGTGTCTAATTCAGCCGTAATAGGCTGGGTAATAGTCCAGAATGAAACAGGGTCGAATTTCACTCCTGGAACAACAGCTTTGACTCCTACGTCATTGCTGACAGTAACCTATGTAGATAACATCTACACCCAGGTAAATTCTTAATATTAATCTAAACAAAAAACATGACAGTTATATTTCCGGCGATTAAATAACATCAGTCGCCATAAAATCTTCTCTAATATACGGCGAAGTTCCCAAGAGGCAAAAATCGTAAGGTTTAGCACTAACGGATAACGCCGACCAAGCCGAAAGGCAGGTTCAACGACTGAACGAGAAGACTTCCTTAAAACTACTTTACAAGCACTTTGAAATCGTAAAGTATCCCAAAAGGAAGATGTAACAGTCTGAACTCTATGGAAACATAGAGAGAAGTTTCCGAAGCGGAACTTCCGCCTATACACTTATAGGCAGTAACAAACAGTGATGTCGGCCAGAAGGTTGTAATGAAGGAACTGATTGATATTTTGAAACAAAAACTTATCTGGTATAAAACAGGAAAAGTTCATCCAGTTTCAAAAGGCGCAAACTCCAAGACAGTAATCTTCAGGGGTTTCAATCGGTTGGCATTAGCCATAACGCCTCTTAATGAGGGAATTACTCCTGCGGGAAGCAACCTCACAATGAATTCGGTTTCGGCCTCGCTCAGCCAGTATGGAGATTTTACGGTTATTTCGGATATTACTGAATTCCTTTATGACAGGTCAATGATTAAAGACGCTTCAGACGTACTGGCAATCCAGTCATCTGAAACTATTGATACCGTCATAATGAACGTAGTGGGAGCGGGAACAAATGTCGTATATGGAGACGGTTCAGTTACGACCAGGGCAACTATCACCTCAACTATGGTGATGACTTCAACATATCTTACCAAAGCCGTAAGGTTTTTGGAGAGGAATAATGTTGAGAAATTCGGAACTATGCCTATGATAGGCAATGCTTACGCTTGCGTAATGCACCCGGATGTAGTTGCAGACTTGAGATTGGACGCCAACTGGATTTCAGCGGTCAATTATTCTTCACCGACACCGTCTAACGAGTATCGTGGAGATTTGTTTACAGGAGAATTAGGATATTGGCAGGGCGTGAGAGTAATCTCTACCACAATGTCGCCTGTTTACGCTTTGGCAAACACTTCTACTCAAAATGTTTATGGAACTCTGATTTACGGAAAAGGAGCTTATGCGGTATCTGAATTCGCCGGCGGATTAAAGACATACATCCACACGGGAGGAGTTCAGGATACTTCAGACCCGTTGGAGCAGAGAAGCACAGTCGGATGGAAATGGGAAGGAGTAGCTGCAATTCTTGATAACAACAGGCTTGTGAGGCTTGAAACGTCAGCCACCTACAACTTGGCCACAGTAGCAGGAAAATAGTTAACTTGTGATTAACGAAGTTTTTGGGAGAATTCTTTAAAAATTCTCCCCCCTTCGGGGATTAAAATTAATATCCGGCTATTCAAATAGGCGGAAACAAAATGGAAAAATCAAAAAAAGAGTACGAATTTAAAATTTCTATATTAAGGCAGTTCGGTTCAGAAAACATTAGTTTTACGGAAGTTATTAAAACTGACAAACCTCGCCTTACCGAAGAAGAGATTGATGAGCAGATTGACCAGATGACTTCTCTTGTAAGAAAAGGTTTTATATCAGTAATGGCAAGGGAAATTTCCGAAAAATCTTTATTGGCGGAAACTTCCCAAAAAAGGCTGGAAGAAGTGGAAAAACTTGATAAAGCTCTTCAAGATGAAATGAAAGCCAAAGAAGATGCTGAAAGGACAATGATGGGAGCTGAAAAATTTGACAGATATTTAAAAGAGATAAAGGAACGGGAAGCGAAAATAATTCAAGAAGCAAAAAATAAATAATCATTAACAAACCGGTTATTAAAATAAGCGGCAAATCAATGAAATCAAAAATAGAACAGGCAACAATAAAAGAGGTTGACCCGACACCGGAAGTCAAACCTCAAAAAAAAGTAACTATATTCATAGACCCTGAAATGGTGGGGTTGGGAGGAATAAGAGTTAACGGAAAAAAGTATATCGGAAATGTTGAAGTTTCAGAAGAACAGGCCAAAGACCTTTTGAGAATTCAATCTGAATATTGGGAAACTATAAAAAAGCTGAAAGACCCGTCAATTTCAGTGAGAATGAAATCAGATTTTCAGAAAGAAGCTTTATTCTTGGCCGACCCGAAAGAGAATGCCCGAAAAACGGGCTGGACAAGAGATTACGGGCTTCTGCCCCAGAAGGAATGGGAATATTGCTCGGATGCTTTTAAGGAATATTTGTTAAGTTTGAGGAAGAGTATGTATGGCTACTAATAAAAATATTAATAATTTTAAATTAATTATGAACGGACAACAAAATCAGCAGACAAGAATAAGGCCTATCATGCCTGCTCCGATAGGGAACAAGGTCAAGAAGGGTCAAAAAGGTTCAAAGAAAAAGAAGATGCCTTCTTTCAATAAGGTTCAGAGTTCAGTCCGCAAAACAATGGGATATTAATCAGTCAGTTGCCTTTTTTTGTGGAGGCAACAATAGTGATTATTATTAATCAAAAAATCTATGCCAGCAAAAAGCAAAAAACAGCGTAAATTTATGGGAATGGTTCATGCTGTTCAGCAAGGAAAAATGAAAGCTCCTTCTGCAAATATTTCCAAGGCGGCAAAATCAATGACTCAAAAGCAGTCGGGAGATTTCGCCAAAACAAAAGAAACTAAATTGCCCGTAAAAAAGGCAAAAAGAAAGCCGACTTATAGTCAGGTCGCAAAGTCGGTTCGCAAAACTCAAGGACATAATTACTAAATTAAAATGCCAGTAACATTATCAAAAACATATTATTTCACACTTGATTTAGGACTTAAGGTTCATAGTTTAAATGCCACAGATACATTAAAGTTAGCTTTCGTGAATTGCACAGCAGCAACAATGGCTGCGTTAAATAGTGGAGGAGGACCTCATGTTTATGCAGACCTTACAGGAGGAACAGCTCCGATTGCTTTGACTAACCTTTTGACTTCGCCTGCTTTGACTTCGGTAACTTATACTCAAACTGCAGGAACTGCAACTTTGGGAGCGGCAACCTGGACAGGAACTTCACAGAC
>Ga0187881_10003845_pt1 | contig 12614 bp, 9 predicted proteins | sample June2016WEW_19_1_2_FD_133017 | JGI IMG/M metagenome (GOLD analysis project Ga0187881, IMG submission 133017) | Peatland microbial communities from SPRUCE experiment site at the Marcell Experimental Forest, Minnesota, USA - June2016WEW_19_100 | ecosystem: Environmental > Terrestrial > Soil >...
CATCCTGCTCTTGAAACGCCCGCGTTGGCTTCTAGGACTTCTGATATCTGTCCTGGCGCTCTACCTCGCCTCTCCCGCAGGCGTCCAACAGAGATTACGCGGCGCATGGAATCTGCGGGACGACAACACCCGCAATCGCATCGAGATTTACGGCACGGCAGTACGCCTGATCGAGGCTCATCCGTGGATGGGGGTGGGGCAGAAAGTCAGCAGGGTGGCTCTCCAATATCGCGGCACGCAGGAATTCCCCGATTACATGTACCTGCACATGCATAACAATTTCCTCCAGATCGCCGCCGAACGAGGCATTCCCGGCCTTATCATTTGGATGTGGTTCATGTTCCAATTGGTCTGGCAGGGATTCAGGGTTTTCCGATCCTCCGGCGGCGCAGGATCCGCGGCCTTCATCGCACTGGCGGCGATCGGCGGGTGGTTCGCACTGCTGGCCGCGGGAATGTTCGAGTACAATTTCGGCGACTCAGAGGTTCTGACGCTGTTTCTTTTTGTGATGAGCGCCCCCTACGCGGTTCGGGTGACGAGTCAGGAGTGACAAGTGATGAATGAAAACCCTCATCACTTTAGATTCGCGAATACTCACTTGGCCGTTTCGATGGTGATCGAGTGCGGGCCTTAAAGATAGGCATTCTGGGAACGAGGGGCATCCCGGCGAATTATGGAGGATTTGAGACCTTCGCCGAGGAGTGCGGGGCGGGACTTGCCGCGCGAGGCCATTCCGTGACTGTTTACGGCCGCACCCATTACTCCCCTCCCGGATTGCGCCAGCATCGGAATGTCAATCTTGTGGTTCTGCCGACGCTGCGCGGGAAGTATACCGACACCTCCGTGCATACCTTCCTTTCCGTGCTGCATGCCATGTTCCTGCGATTCGACGTGCTCCTGATTTGCAACGCTGCCAACAGCATCTATGCCTTCCTTCCTCGCATACTCGGCACTCCCGTCGTGGTGAATGTAGACGGTATCGAGCGGCTGCGCAGCAAGTGGAATCGTTTGGGTAAGGGATACTACCGGATTTCCGAGCGCTTATCGGTCTGGCTGCCCAATGCCATGGTGACCGACGCTCGGGTCATCCAGCGTTATTACAAAGAGGAGTACAACGCCGATTCGATCTTCATTCCTTACGGCGCCATCACGGAGAGGCCCGAGGGCCGGTCGACTCTGCAGGCGCTTGGACTGAGTTCCGGCGAGTATTTCCTCTATGTCAGCCGCCTGGAACCGGAAAATAACGCGCATCTGGTCGTGCGCGCCTTTGAGAAGGTACGGACTTCGAAGCGCCTGCTCCTGGTCGGAGATGCCCCTTATGCGGCCGATTACATCCGCGAGCTGCAGAGGACGAGTGACCCACGCATCCAATTTCCCGGCGCGATCTATGGAAAAGGCTACCGCGAACTGCTCGCTCACGCATATTGTTACATCCATGCCACGGAAGTGGGCGGCACCCATCCCGCGTTGATCGAGGCCATGGGATTGGGCAACGTCGTCGTTGCCAATGGCACTCCCGAGAACGAAGAGGTGCTTGGGGAGGCCGGCGTTCTGTACGGCAAGAACAGCCAGGATGATCTTGTGCGCCTGTTGCAGGATGTCGCCGATTTCCCTGAAAAGTATGCGGGCTTGAAACAGTCGGCGGTAACCCGGGCGCGCACATATTACTCGTGGGATGATGTGGTCTCCCGATACGAGCAGCTTTTTGAGACCTTGGTCTCCAGGAGTTCGACCACAGGCCGCTGACAAAAAACATTGATCGACGGCCGAGATCCTGGGTCGATAGTGTGAGGTCTGATGTCTGTGGTCCGGTGTCTGGTATAATGCGCGCCTTCAGGGAGGCTTGTCCGTGAGAGCAGGGGCACGGATTCATCCGGTGCTGGCGCCGTGGATCATCCTGAGCAATTTCATCCACAAGATCTGGCTGCAGCATGACTTGATCCGTAACTTTGTCGTGCGCGACTTACGCGCGCGCTACATCGGATCGTTTATGGGATTTTTCTGGAGCGTGATTCACCCGCTGGTACTGCTTTCCAGCTATGCTTTTGTCTTCATGGTGATATTTGGAGCGACCGCGCCGGAGGACAGCGGCACAAACAACTATCCGCTCTTTCTCTTCTGCGGGATTCTGCCCTGGCTTTTCTTCCAGGACACGCTGCAGCGCTCGAGCACGGTCATCGTCGATAACGCAAACCTGATAAACAAGACCGTGTTTCCGACCGAAATTCTGCCATTGACCGTCATGCTCGCCGGGCTTGTGAATCACTTGATCGGTTTCGCAATTCTGCTCGGCTTCATCCTGTTCGTCATTGGCAAAATCAGCGTTTTCATCCTGCTGATTCCGGTCTACCTGGTCATCCTCATGCTGTTCACGCTCGGATTGGCGTGGTTCATCTCCAGCCTGAACGTTTTTATTCGCGACATTTCCCAGGTGCTTACCGTCATCCTTACCTTCTGGTTCTGGTTCACGCCGATCTTCTACAACAAGATACCCGTAAAGTACGCGAAGTATTCGTTTATCCTCCGGTGGAATCCGATGGCCAATACCGTAATGGGTTATCGTGACTGTCTGCTGCGCATGAGGATGCCGGATCTGGAATTACTCGGCCTGCATGCGCTGGCAGCGGCAGCCATTTTCGTGGCCGGCGGCCTGTTTTTCCGTTATATCAAGCGTGAATTCGTGGATGTGCTCTGATGCCCGCAATCCAGGTCCGGCACGTATCCAAGAAATATGCGATCTATGAGCATCCGCGCGACAAACTGCGCGAAGTGCTGCACCTCGGACGCAAAGCGCGTCATAAAGAGTTTTGGGCGCTGCAGGACGTGTCATTCGATGTGGAACACGGACAAACTCTCGGCATCATCGGCCAGAACGGCTCGGGCAAGAGCACGCTCCTGCAGATCCTCGCGGGGATCATGCGCCAGACTCAGGGTGACTGCTTTGTCACTGGAAAGATATCGGCGCTCCTTGAACTAGGCTCCGGATTCAACCCGGAATTCACCGGCCGCGAAAACGTCTTTATGAACGGTGCGATCCTCGGGATGAACAAGCGTCAGATGCAGGAGCGGCTTGGCGCGATCGCGCGATTTGCAGAGATCGGCGATTTCATGGATCAGCCCGTCAAAACCTATTCGAGCGGCATGTTCATGCGCCTTGCCTTTGCCGTCGCAGTGAACGTTGATCCCGACGTCTTGCTGGTCGATGAGGCGCTTTCCGTAGGCGACCTCATATTCCAGCATCGGTGCATGCACCGCATGAATCATCTGCGCGCAACGGGCAAGACGACGGTATTGGTAACCCACGATCTCACCGCCGTAACGAAGTTCTGCAACCGCGCCCTGCTTCTGGATGCCGGGCGGCTGATCGAGGATGGCGCTCCAGACATGGTCGTGAATAAGTATCGCGCCCTCATATTCGAGCGGGAGCGTCGCTACGGCCACTTCGACGGCGACGAGAAAGGCGCCGTGGAAGGTGAGATTGTCACTGGCGAAGACATGCCTGTCGTGCGAACGATCCCGAATATTGATCACCGCTTTGGGAACGGAGCCGCCAGGATCCTGGGTGTCGAGTTGCTCGATGAAAAGGGGTCGCCTTCCAGGGAAGTGCAGGGCGGCAGGATTGTCGTCCTGAGGATTTCTGCAGAGTTTCTGAAGGACGTTTCGCGCCCCATTCTCGGATATACAATGCGAGATCGTCTCGGCATCGACATCTCCGCCTGCAATACGAATTTCGCCGGCAGTGTTCTTCCCTCGGCAAGAAGCGGGCAGATATACACAAGCGACTTCCGTATTCACCTGCCCCGCATGGCAGCCGGCAGCTACTCGATTGCCCCCGCGGTCGCGGCCGGTGATCTCACGAAACACGACATGTGCGACTGGATCGACAACGCATTGATCTTCAATCTGCAGGCCGACGACCTGGTCTACGGCACGTTGAAGATGGACGTGGAGGTGCGCAACTACGCTTCCGGCAATCTTACGGGCGCGTCATGAAATCGGAGTCGCGGGATGCACGCTACTCCTCTTCTGTGATTCGCATAGCTGGAGGTTTGCCGCGGCGCTCCATGCTTGCTGGATTGACCATTCTGCTCACGCCTTTTCTCGCCCTCCTTGCGGCAGCTCTTCTCCTGCTCAATGCGGCAGCCCGCTGCGCGCGGGCAGCCCGGCGGTCCGCCCGCGCAGATAAGCCCGAGGCGGGGGTCTCCGGCCTCGTTTCGATTGTCATCCTGAACTGGAACGGAAGAGACCTTCTGGCACAAGGTCTTCCCTCCGTCATCGACGCGGTGCAGCGCGATGGCTTCCCGCATGAAATCCTCTTGGTCGACAACGACAGCCACGATGGTTCCGCGGACTACGTGCGCACCGCGTTCCCGCAGGTGCGCGTTCTGGAATTGCCGGAGAACCGGGGATTCGCGCACGGAAACAACGCGGGTGTGCGCGCAGCGCGGCACGACACTGTCGTCCTGCTCAATAACGACATGATCGTGGATCCCGGATTTCTCCGTCCCCTGCTCGACGGCTTCGGCCCGAACACATTCGCGGTTTCCAGCCAGATCCGGAACCAGGATCCGGCCGCGATACGCGAGGAGACCGGCAGGACAAGCGCGGTTTTTCGCCGCGGATTCATCGATTACACACATCTTGACGCGAACGAACAGGAGTTGTCCCGCTCCGGTTATCCTGTGTTTTGGGCAGGAGGGGGCTCCTCCGCGTTTCATCGCGCTCGCTTTCTCGCGCTGGGCGGCTTTCACGAAATCTATTCGCCCGCCTATGTCGAGGATACGGACCTGTCATTCCGGGCGTGGCAAGCCGGCTGGGATGTTTTGTTCGCGCCGCGCTCCATTGTCTATCACAGACGCGGCGCTACCGCTTCGCTTCGTTTTACTCCAGCGGAATTGCAGGCGCTGATCCAGCGGAACCGGCTGCTCTTCATCTGGAAAAACATCCGAAGCTGGCCCTTGCTGATCGTGCACTGCATGTTCCTTCCGTGGAATTGCTATCGCTTGGCGCGCGATCATGGCCTGCGCATCTGGCGCAGCCTCTTGCAGGCCTGCGCGCTGCTTCCTGCGGCAGCAGCGGCAAAAATGAGCGCATCGATTCCCCAGGTTCGATCCGACAGCGATATCTTCCGGCTCTCTTCCAAGCCCGCACTCTTCTTCGCACGGCCGCGCGCCACGCGGGGCGTCCGCTTGCGGAAATGCCAGGCGCCGCCCCACATCCTCTGGGTAACCTCCTATCTGCCGTGCCTCGGCAGGCACGCGGGTGCAGGCCGCATGGTCCAATTGCTGATGCGGCTCGCGCGCGACTACCGCATCACGCTGCTGTCTTTTCTTGAAGACGAGGAGGAACGGCAATTTCTGCCTCCACTCGAAGCAATGTGCACAAGAGTCGTCCCCGTCCTCCGACGCCCGCCCTGGCGCTGGCAGTTGTTTCCCTACGAACCTTTCGAGGAGTATTTCACTCCGGCAATGGAGCGGGCTCTGCAGGATTGCCTCGCGGAACACGATTACGACTTGATCCAATTGGAATATACCCAGATGGCTCGCTATGCATGCAAGTCGCTGCGGATCCCGACACTGCTGACCGTTCACGAGGCGGATTTCGCCGCCTGCGCGCGGCGCGCCCGCGTGGAATCCAACCCGATCCTCAAACTGCGCTGGTTTTATAACTATCTGCAGGTGCTGGACCGGCAGATGTCGCTGCTGCGTCGCGTCGATGCCACAATCTGTGTGACGGATTCGGACATGCGCGAAATGCGGAAGTTTTGCCGGTCAGTCCCAACTCATGTGATCAACACAGGTGTGGACCTAGCTTACTTTCATCCGCCGGAACGGCCCGCGGACAGCGCCCGACTGATCTACGTCGGCGCATATCGCCACGAGCCCAATATCGATGCGGTGCTCCATTTCTGCCGCAGCGTGCTTCCCCTGGTGCGCGCCCGGATTCCGGAGGTAGAACTCATGATCGTTGGCAGCGAACCTCCTGCTGCCGTTCTTGCCCTGGCGGATATTCCAGGTGTGCGTGTGACGGGTTCCGTGCCGGACATCCGGCCGTTCATGACCGAAAGCTCCGTCTATGTTGTGCCGCTGCGCCTCGGCGTCGGCATACGAGGCAAGATTCTTGAAGCCTGGGCCATGGCAATGCCTGTGGTGACAACCAGCGTGGGCTGCGCCGGCTTACTCTGTCGCGATGGCGAGAGTCTGATGGTCGCGGATACCCCGGAGGATTTCGCCGCGCGTGTCATCACGCTTTTGGGCGATCCCACACGCCGGCGCCAACTGGGGATCGAGGGCCGGAAAGTCGCGGAGCAGCACTATGGGTGGGAAGCTATTGCCTCTCAGCTCCACGGCCTCTATCAGAAATATTTGGACATTCACAGGACTGCGTGATGAACACTGAGGCCAGCTTGCCTGAATCGCCAGTTCCCCGGCGCACACGCGCCTCGGTACGTTTTTTTCTCAAGCTGATCTTGTTCCCATTTCGCTTCGCCTGGCTGTTGATCGTCTGGGTGTGGCTTCGGACGAGCCCTCATGCCTGATGAAACCAGGGGCCGCATGAAAAGAGAGTTTTCGTGGGTTTCGAGTATTTCGTGGTTGATTCCGCGGTGCGCCACGTGCTCTATAATCCGTTGATGAGCACGCAGCCGGAGCGGCCGTTGATCTCGATCGTGATCCCAAATTACAATGGCGCGGCCTGCCTCGAGGCCTGCCTGCAGTCCCTGCTGCGGCAGACGTACTCTCGGATGGAAATCCTGGTCGTGGACAATGCCTCGCGGGACCCATCGATCGAAGTCGTGCGGCGCGTTGCACGCGAGGCTCGCATTCTGCCGCTGCCCGGCAATAGTGGTTTTGCCGCCGCCGTTAATCACGGCGTCGCGGCGGCGAACGGTGAATGGATTGCGGTTCTGAACAACGATACCGAGGCGGCACCTGACTGGCTTGCGCAATGCGCTGCCGCGATCGGGAGGCATCCGGATGCCTCCTTTCTTGCGTGCCGCATCCTCGACTATAGGCGGCGCGACCGTATTTACAGCGCCGGCGATTGCTTCCTGCGCGCAGGAATCGGCTACCGCAGGGGCCAGGACCGGCCGGATGGCGAGGAGTACCGGCGCGAGACCCGCATCTTTTCGGCCTGCGGCTGCGCGGCCCTTTTTCGCACGGGCGCGTTGAAGGCGGCTCACGGATTCGATGGTGAGTTTTTTGCTTACCTGGAGGATGTCGAGCTGGGGCTCCGCATGCAGGCGGCCGGTGCGCAGGGCTATTATGTGCCCGACGCCGTCGTCTATCATATCGGTGGAGCCACGAGCGGAGGGGAGTTCGCTCCCATGGTCGTGCGCCTGCGCACGCGCAACGCGATCCTGCTCATCCTGCAGGGCCTTCCCGGACGGATCTTGTGGCGCTGCCTGCCCATGATCCTGGCGGCACAGCTGGTTTGGCTCGGCCGTGTGCTGGTTCACCGCCGTTTTCTGAGCTATCTGCTCGGATTGGCGGCGATCATTCCCCTGGCGCCCGAGAGAATCAGGTATCGTATCGGCGTGCGCCGCGTTTGGAGGAAATCCAGCAGACGTCTCTGGCATGCCATCCTGGAATCGGAGGCAATCGCACGCCGCGATTTCTCGCGCGGGCAGATTTCAACATCGCGGTTCCTGACCTGGTATTTCCGGCTGTTTTGATACGAGACGTCCGATGATCTCAATTGTCGTCGTCAACTGGAACTCCGGCGAGCTGCTGGAGCGATGCGTCCGCTCGCTCCTGCGCTGCGCACCGGACTGCGAAATTGTCCTCATAGACAATGCTTCCCAAGATGCCAGTTTCAACTTCATCGAAGGGGTCGAAAATACAATCCTGGTAATGCGCAATTCCAGGAATGCAGGTTTTGCGGCGGCATGCAACCAGGGCTGGCGCGCAGCGCACGGGGATCTGATCCTCTTCCTGAACCCCGATGCAGAGGCTCTGCCCGGCTCCATTGCAGCTCTGGCCGGACAAATCGAGAAGGATCCGCAGGTGTGGGCCATCGGCGGCCGCCTGCTTGACGATACGAAATCAAATGAGACCTCCGCCAGCGTGAGAGCTTTTCCCAGCGTCGCCTCCGTGGCAGCGGAGATGCTGCTTCTCGACGAGATTTGGCCGCGAAACCCGTGGACCCGCCGGTACCGCATGGCAGATTGGAAACATGACTCGGCTCGCGACGTGGATCAGCCCGCGGCCGCATGCCTGGTGGTTCGGCGCTCGGCCCTCGAATCCCTTGGCGGCTTCGACGAGGACTTCTGGCCCGCGTGGTTCGAAGATGTCGATTTGTGCAGGCGCATCCGCACCGCCGGCGGCCGCATCGGTTTTGAGCCCCGGGCGCTTTTCTCGCATCACGGCGCCGTGAGTTTGCGAAGTCTGACGGCAGAGGAATTCATGCGTTTTTATTACAGCAACATGATCCGCTACTTCGTGAAACACCATGGGCGGACCGCAGCGGCAAGGGTTCGTCGCCTGATAATCGCGGGCCTCTACCTGCGGGCCTGTGCGGCCCTCCTCGGAGCGTCGCTCCCATCCCGTACCGCCGCCTGCGCGCCGCGCTCGTTCTGGCGCGTTGCTCGTTCCGTTGCGGGTTCCCTGGGAGCGCGTGCATGACTCCACGCGTTCTCGTCAGCATCGTCACCTGCAATTCAGCGCGCTACCTGAAGCCCTGCCTCGCGAGCGTGCAGTCGCAAACATGGAAGGAGTTCACAGTTTGCCTTTGGGATAACGCATCCTCGGACGCATCCCTTGCAGTCGCCGCCGAGTTTCGCGACCTGTTCGGGATGCTTCATTCTTCCAACAGGAACGTCGGATTCTGCGCCGCTCACAATCAAATCATCGCGGCCACTCTGGCCGATTACGTACTGGTCCTGAACCCTGATGTATGGCTCGAACCGTCTTTCCTGGCGACGCTTGTGGAGGCTCTCGAGCAAGACACCACCGCCGGGTCCGCGACGGGCAAGCTCTGGCGCTGGGATGAGGCAGCACAGACAGATGGAGCAAGTCACGGCGAGCAACCCATAAGAGTCGTCGACACCGCCGGGATGTATCTGACTCCCAATCAGCGCCATCTGGACCGTGGTTCCGGCGAGCGCGACCGAGGAGCCTACGAGATCCGCCAATATGTGTTCGGAGCGTCGGGCGCGGCGGCCTTTTATCGCCGCGCCATGCTCGACGCCGTCAAAGAGGGGGCGGAGTATTTTGACGAATCCTTCTTTGCATATCGCGAGGATGCCGATATTGCGTGGCGCGCCCAGTGGTTGGGATGGCGCTGTCTCTACGTGCCGGAGGCCCTTGGTTTTCACGTGCGCAGAGTATTGCCCGAACGCCGCGCCGGGCTGCCTCCCGAAATCAACATGCATTCCTTCAAAAACCGGTTCCTCCTGCGCATCAAAAACCTGGACGCAGCCACGTACGCCCGCTACCTCCTGCCTATCACTGCACGGGATTTCACCGCACTTGGGTATGTCCTCCTGAAAGAACGGTCCTCGCTCAAGGCGCTGCCGCTGGTCTGCAAGGCCTTTCCGCGCGCCTGGCGGACGCGCAAGGATCTGATACGCCGGCGGCGCATCACGCCGCGCGAAATGCGCTATTGGTTCCGGAGGCAATCGGCAATTCGTGGCAGCTTGGAATAGAACTCAGATTGCCGGATTTGCAGCTCAGACAGTGACAAGCCCCAGAAGGTGTGGCACAGCTACAGCCCAGGGCGAGAGCCCATAAGCGCTAACATGTGATCGCCACCGCACGTGGGGGTCGCGGCTTCTTTCGTCGGCTTACTTGCACTTAGAAGGCTATACTTAAGGTAGCATTCCAAGTCGAGGTGTATACATGGACATAAGCTTGAGGACAATGACTGACAAAAAGGTCTCCGCCGGAGTCGACTGCCCTCTCGGCGCCACCTTGTGCGGCGGCGGGGTAAATTTTGCGCTGTTTTCCCGAAGCGCGGATCAGGTCTTTCTGCTCCTGTTCGATGATCCAATGGGCGAACCGACGGACATCATTCCATTCGAGAACCGCCGGCGATTCGTTTGGAGCGGTTTTGTTCACGGGCTGAAAGCCGGTCAGCTTTATGGATACAAGGTGGCCGGCGCGCACGATCCGGCTCGCGGGCTGCGTTTCAACGAACAGAAACTCCTCCTCGATCCGTATGCAAAGGCCGTCACGGGCAAGGCGACTAACGTGAACAATCTGCTGTTGCCTTACGACCCGCTCTCTGCCGATCCGGATCTCTCCCTGGATAACCGGGATAACAGCAAGATCATGCCGAAGTGCGTTGTCGTGGATGATGCCTTCGACTGGCAGGGGGATACTCCTCTGGACATGCCCCTGGAGAAACTTGTCATCTATGAAGTTCATGTAAAGGGCTTTACGGCCCACTCTTCCTCGAAGGTCGCGCGCCCCGGATCGTATTTGGGCTTCATTGAGAAGATCCCCTATTTGCAGCGGCTGGGCGTGAATGCGGTAGAGTTGCTGCCGATTCATGAGTTCTTTGTGGAAGATTTCCTGAAAACCAAAGGGCTCACGAACTATTGGGGATATAACACGCTCGCGTTCTTTGCCCCCGAATCTTCCTATAGCACGGAAAGCTATCCGGGATGCCAAGTCGCCGAGTTCAAGACGCTTGTCAGGGAGTTACATCGGGCAGGGATAGAGATCATCCTCGATGTCGTTTTCAACCACACGGGAGAAGGGAACGAGCTCGGCCCGATGCTCTCATTCAAAGGAATCGACAACCCGAGCTATTACAGCCTCACCGGTCCGCCTTATCAGCCCCTCCGTTACTACATGAATTGGACGGGATGCGGGAACAGCCTCAATCTTTCCAACCCGTGCGTCATCCGCTTGGTCATGGACTCGCTGCGTTACTGGGTGGATGTCATGCATGTGGACGGATTCCGATTCGATCTTGCCTCAGTATTGGGAAGGGATGAGGGGTCGTTCCGGCCCTCCGCACCATTTTTTGATGCGGTGGCGCAGGATCCGGTGCTTACCCGCACGAAGCTGATTGCAGAACCATGGGATCTGGAAACCTATCAGGTCGGAAATTTCCCGGTCGAATGGTCCGAGTGGAACGGCAGATTTCGAGACACCGTTCGTAAATTCGGCAAAGGCGACGGAGGACAGGTACGGGAGCTGGCCGCACGGCTCGCGGGCTCCCCCGACCTTTACGGCGATGACGGGCGCTCCGCTTACAACAGCATTAATCTTGTAACCTGCCACGACGGCTTCACGCTCATGGATCTGTTCTCCTACAATGGAAAGCATAACGAGGCAAACCTCGAGGACAACCGGGACGGGACGGACGACAACAACTCCTGGAATTGTGGATGCGAAGGACCCACTGATAATCCTGACGTTGAGCGGCTGCGAAAACAGCTCGTCAAAAACTATCTATGCATGCTTCTGTTCGCGTCAGGCACTCCCATGATTCTGGGCGGCGATGAATTCCTGAGGACCCAGCGCGGAAACAACAACGCCTACTGCCAGGATAATGAGATCAGCTGGTTCGATTGGGGCGAGGTTGAGCGCAACGGGGACATCGTAGAGTTTTTCCGCAAGGCTGTCGCGCTCACGCGCCGCTGTACCATTTTGCAGAGGCGAAAGTTCTTCCTGGGCCAGGACCTGAATGCCGACAATGTTCCCGATATCGCATGGTTTGGCGATGATCTTGGCCGACCCGATTGGAATGACTCGGAATTGCGCACTTTAAGCTACCAGCTTGATGGAGGGGAGGAACCTTCTGCTCTGGGTGACTACCGCCTGTTTTTGATTCTGAACGCCGATTATCGCCAGCAAACCGTGCAGTTGCCCGAACTCCCGGCACAGAAACGATGGCGCCGCGTGATTGATACCTCCATGGCCTCAGGAGAGGACATCTGTGATGCCGGCGCGGAAGTCGCTCTCAGTCCCGCGAACGATTACATCGTCAACCCGAGGAGCACGGTCGTGTTGTTGGGGATTTGAAAGTGCAGCAGGTTATTGGACCTTTAAAGTCCAAAGCGTCACTACAATATCTTATCCTCAATAGGATCGGCGCGCCGCGGCGGTCGCCAGCGGCAGATCGGCAAAGGCGTTGAGGTCATAGGTGGCATCGCCGCCTCTGCGCAATTTCGGAGTGCCTGCGGCCGCGATCATCGCGGCATTGTCGGTGGTCAGGATCGAGCTGGGATAGTAAACTACTTCCGCAAGGGCCGCAGGGAATGTCTGCCGCAGCAGGCTGTTGCATGCCACTCCGCCCACCAGCAGGATCGACTTGGGCCGGTGACGCTGAATCGCCTTGCGCGTCTGGGCCACGAGCGTATCTACGATCGCCTGTTGATAGCTGGCCACCAGATCCAGCACGATCCGCGAGACTCTCGACGAAGAACGGCAGGGACGAATGTCGGCCCGCTCGATATAGCGCAGCGCCGCGGTTTTGAAGCCGCTGAAACTGAAATCGAGACTGCCGTCGCTGATTTTGGGAATCGAAAAGTGGAATCTGCGCGGATCTCCGCGCGCCGACAGCCGGTCGATAACGGGCCCGCCCGGATAACCCAAGCCGAGAAACTTCGCGAGTTTATCCAGAGCCTCGCCGGCAGCATCATCACGAGTGCGCGCGACCGGCTC
>Ga0187881_10003850_pt1 | contig 12610 bp, 8 predicted proteins | sample June2016WEW_19_1_2_FD_133017 | JGI IMG/M metagenome (GOLD analysis project Ga0187881, IMG submission 133017) | Peatland microbial communities from SPRUCE experiment site at the Marcell Experimental Forest, Minnesota, USA - June2016WEW_19_100 | ecosystem: Environmental > Terrestrial > Soil >...
GCAGCGAGACGACCAGCGCGGCGTAGATCGGCGTCCAGATGACATGACCTATGCCGGTAACCATACTGGTGGCTTCGGCCATCCCGCCAAGATCGGCACCGATGTTGACGACGTTTGCGATCACCAACAAAGCGCACGATCCCCACAGGACGCCGCGCGAATAGTTGCGCCGCAAGTTTGACGCGAGACCTCGTCCGGTGACCATTCCCAGCCGCGCACACATCACCTGCACCGCTGCCATTAAGGGAAACGAGAAGAGCGCGGTCCAGAGCGGCGCGTATCCAAACGCAGCGCCCGTCACCGAATAGGTCGAAATTCCGGAAGGGTCGTCGTCGGCCGCGCCGGTAATCAATCCGGGACCCAAATCAGCAAAAAATCGTCCAATACCGCGAGGAGCGGCGCTCTCAAGCGCGCTCTTTTTCTTCTGCTTTGTTTTTGTCATCGAAGCGCCGTCAAAACCCATCCCGCGCAGATCTTGCCGAGTTTACTTGCATCTGATGCCGGCTAATTCTACAAGCCCTGCGATCGTCATGTTGGTCGCAACCTGGTCGTGAGGTATGAGCACGTATTTCCATGGTTTGCCGCCGCAAGTCGCGGCATGAGCGGTGGCTTGCTCGCACCATTTTATTGCGGCGTCGCGCTTTGCCAGCACATCCGCGTCTTCCATCTGATTCTTTGCCTTCGGCTCCAACATGTAGATCGCATCCGCGGTTTCGGCTACGAAATCCGGCTGGTACTCCAAGGGATCGGCGCCGGATTTATAGAAGATCTGAAACTGGCCCTTGGCAGGTTTGAACCATCGATTCGCTTCGCGATCGAGAATAACCGCGAGGATGCGCTCCGCCTCAGACTGAAATTTCTGCACCGGGTAGAGACACCGCTGAAAGCCGGTGAAGAGATATTTCGCCATTTTGGTTTTGTCGGCCGGCGATTGCCGAAAATCAAACGGCGGCGCAGTGGCGGAGGACGCATAGGCGCTCTGCTTCAAATCGGTGAAGCCTTTGCTCACGACCACTTCGTAGCCAACGGCCTCCTCCCAATAATGCTGCTGCATTTGGGCATGAATAAAGCGGACAATCTCCCGCTGATGCAGGCGCAGTACTTTGCGCGTGTCTTCCTCCGAGAGGTAGGTCCGGAAGTGCTGCACAGTTTGAGTCGCGAGGTTATAGAGCAGATCGGCGTGACTGTCGTAGGCAATATCATCGAAATCCACGAGGCCGCTCACGACGTAATCCTCCAATCGCGCCTCTTCAATACCGCCCCTTCCCAGGCCCACCACCTCCGTGCCGCCCGTCCGTAGATATTGGATCCATAGCTCCTCGTCCGGCGCCTGGTAGCGGAGTGTGTCCAGCTCCAGCGTGAACGGCTTGAAACCGGAGCGCACCTCGCCTTTTGGCAATACGAGGATGCGCGGGATATCGATCGTCTGCTGGATCACAAGCTCAGTCGTCTTCGCAACCACGGCAGCAATGTCCGGCAGCTGGGCAACGCCTTCCAGTTCCAGTTGAGCGGTACGATATTGCGCCTTCACTTCGCGCGTCACCTCCGCTTGAAACTCCGGCTTATTCAGATACGAGACGCAAGGCAACCTCTGCGGATCATTCTCCATCCTCTGGATTATTCCGTAGGTGATCTGTGCAATTTTCTGCTCTTCCGGGTTGGCGAAGGCCGGCGGCTCGTTGTTATTCGCCACCTCGGTTGCGGAGGTCGCCTGCGCCGGCTGAATGCCCAACCTGTTTGCCAGCGTGGACTGCGAGACCACGGTTTTGGTCTTCTGTCCGAGTTCCTCCGGCGCCATAACGATCGCTTGCAGGCGGATCGGAGAATCCGCCCGGTTCGCCTCATTGATGATTTCCTGGAACTTGTCGTGGGCCACGATGTTGAGCCGGTCGACGGCGGGCACGCCGGTGCGCTTGCCGTAAGGCAACCGCAAGCCGCGCCCGATCGACTGCTCGATCAGAATCCGCGCATTGGCCGCCCGCAATGGGACGATGGTGTAGAGGTTGGTTACATCCCAGCCTTCCTTGAGCATGTTCACGTGGATGACGATTTCGGTCGGCTCCTCCGTCTGCTCCACCTTGAGCAGGCGCTCGACCATCTCATCTTCTTCCGCGCCTGTTTTGCTCGAATCCACCTGGATGACTTTGTCCCGGTAGCGCCCCTCGAAAAAGTCGTCCTGCTTGATTAGCTGCATCAACTGGCCGGCATGGGTTGTATCCCGCGCGATGACGAGCAAAAAGGGCTTCACGATTGGTTCGCTGTTCTCGCGAGCATAGGTCTCCAGCATTACCTTGGTCTGCTCGTGCAGGCGCACGCCATCCTCGAGCTTCAGACGCTCGATTTCCTCCGGCGACATGCCCGCCGGGTTGAAATTCTTGCGGGTGACCACGGCCGGTTCCTTCACGAAGCCGTCGGCCATCGCTCTCCCGAGCGGATAATCGAGGATCACGTTCTTGAAAGCCACCGAGCCCTTGCTGGTTTCCACGAAGGGCGTCGCGGTCAATTCCAGGCCCATCAGCGGCTTCAGCTCGTTGATCGCCCGCACGCCCGCCGACGCCCGGTAGCGATGCGATTCATCCATCAGCAACACGAGATCGGGCAGCCCCGCCAGATAATCGAAATAGCTCTCGCCGATGTATTCCGACAGGCGCTTGATGCGGGGCGATTTGCCGCCGCGCACTTCAGAGTTGATCTTGGAGATGTTGAAGATGTTTACTTTGCAGCGGATCAGCTCGTCAAAAAGGGTGCGTGCCCGCGATTCGTAATTGTCGCCCGTGATGATTTCCGGCGCATCAGTGGCAAACTCCGCGATCCCCTTGAACACATACTTCGGCGTCCCCGGCGTAAAGTCTGCGATCAGCTTGTTGTAGATCGTAAGATTCGGAGCCAGGACGAAAAAGTTGTTGATGCCGTGCGCCAGGTGCAGGTAACTGATGAAGGCGCCCATGAGCCGGGTCTTACCCACTCCGGTCGCGAGCGCAAAGCAGAGCGACGGAAACTCGCGTTCGAAGTCCGTCACCGTTGGAAACTCACTGCGGATGGCCGCCAGCGCGTCGTCCGCATCAATCCCCTTTTGCGGCGGCACGATCTCGGTAATACGGTCGAGGATCTCCAGTGAGTGCCGCTGTGGCGGGCGCAGGCTCAGGCGGCCGGCGATGGCGTTGACGTGGCGATTCATCGCTTCTTCGATCCTGACTGCGGCTTCGGGGAAATCCGGATCCAACCCTTGCCGCTTGCGATAATCAGGCACGTTCCAGTCCGTTCGGCCTCGAGGCGCGCGCGTTTTGCCGCGCGCCTGAGCGCCGCCGTGGCACCACGCAAAACCGGATCACGGGCCTCTTCGATCGGCTTGGGATTCATGGCTTTTCTCCCCAGTTGACTAAAACGGGCTTTCTGCCCGAGTTATCGTAGTACGACCAGGCATCCACCAGGTCGCGGTAGACATTTTGGAAATTGCGCAGGCTGGCGTCAAAACGCCGGCGTATGTCAATCTCAGGCACATCGTGGCCGCCTTGACGGACGCGCTCCTTGACTCGCGCAATCGCGATTTCCGGTGACGACAGGGCGAGGAATATCAAAGACACGTGATACTCTGCGGCTTGCCACCGCGGAATGCGCCGGGCATAGATGCGTCCGGATAGCGTGGTTTCGAAAGCAAAGCTCTCACCCTTTGCTGTGTGCTCCGCGATAGCTTCCAGCATCAACCGGCCGGCCTTTACGGCTGCCAGATTCGGCTCAAAAGGCGAGAGCCCCGCCGCAATCAGGTCGGAATTGACAAATATCGGACAGCCCGCCTCGTTGGGCAAGAACTCGAGCGCGAAGGTCGTCTTGCCGGCGCCGTTTGGCCCCGCAATGATCACAATCCGCTTGTCAGCCATGACGGGCACTCCACGCTTCATTCCCCGCCTCCGGTTTTACTCTGTCCGACAAGCGCCTTGATCTCGCGCCGAATTTCTGCACGTAGTTCCGCTTCCGTGGGCAAGTGCAGTTTGTATCGGCTGGCAAAGATGGCTTTCTGCTGATCCGCTCCGAGCGTATACCGGACCACGGCATCATTCTTGTCGGTGCAGAGAATCAAGCCCAGGGTTGGGTTGTCACCGGCAGTCCTGCGCTCGCGATCGTAGTAGTTGACGTACAATTGCAGCTGCCCAAGATCCTGGTGCGTCAGCTTGCCGGTTTTGAGATCGATGATCACATAGCACTTCAGAATCGTGTGGTAAAACACGAGGTCGATGTAGAAATGATCCCCGTCAAGCGTGAGCCGTTCCTGGCGTGCGACGAAAGCAAATCCTTTGCCCATTTCGAGAAGAAACGCCTGCAGGTTCGAGATCAAAGCTTCTTCAAGCGCCGACTCGACCAGCCTGGGCGATTCCGGCAGCCCCAAAAACTCCATCACCACCGGATCTTTGAATACATCGGCGGGTTTCTGAACCTCATGACCCTTCGTAGCCAGCTTCATCAAACCTTTCTTGTCCTTACTCAGTGCCAGGCGTTCATAAAGCAGACTGTTGATCTGCCGCTCCAGTTCGCGGCCCGACCAGTTGCTCTTGATGGCTTCGATCTCGTAGAATGCGCGGGCTTCTGAACTGTCCACCCGAAGAAGGGTGCGGTAGTGTGTCCAGGAAAGGCTGGGATGCAAATGGCCCGGAGCCCAGGATTGGTCACGCAGTGCGTGGCCAATTGTGGCGGAGGCATCATCCGCAGCAGTTTTCCGACTCAGCGCGTCGGAAATTGCCCAAGGATTCAATTCTGCACGCAGCGAGTGCGAAATCTCGGGGTCAGAGATTTTGCGCACTGCACGAGTTTTGTGCTGCAGCCCCTGCCCTTCGGATTCTTTACGCGATGCGTAAAGAATCTCGGCTTGGTCCAGTGACCCAACCAATTCGCCACGCAGTGCGTGGCAAATTCGATCTCCTGATGCATGGCCAATTTCAGATTTGCCACGCACTGCGTGGCGAATTCCGGGTGGTGGGAGTTCAGGGTAAACCAGATAGAATTGGCGCACATAGCGGAGGCTCTGATCAGAGTAGCCGGGGATGCCATCAGCCCTAAACTGCCGAGCCAACTTCGCAATCAGTTCCTGTCCATATCCAGCGTGCTTCTTTCCCTTCTGTTCTTCCTCTACAATCTCGCGGCCGATCAACCAATTTGCCAAGACCTGCTTGGTGTTGACGGATCGTGCGACCGTTGCCCTGGCCGATTCGAGGATCTGCCGGATGCGTTTGTAGACCGGAGAAGCCTTCGACGCTTGCTTGGTTTTGCGCTTCATGGCTCCTCCTCATCGAACAGGCTCCGTTGCCCGGGCTTGGGTGGGGCCTTGGGCAGGTTCTCTACCTTGAGGCTGTAGTCGTCCTTGCCCCATTCGCAGCGCGAGAGTACGGCCTTAGGAATTTTCTTCACCGTCAGGTTCGCGAAGCCCTCCTTGCGGCCACGGAAAGCGCTGCACACCACCAGCAGCGATCGCTCGCCGCCCACCTCGTCGCTCAACTGCAGGAGTTGGTCGTGGCTCAGGTTAGCCGTGGTCACGTAGATGAAATCCCGCTCCGTGGAATGCCCCTGCTGCCAATAGATCGTGTCGCTTGGCGCGTAGACGAAGCCCTCCAGCTTGCACACCGCCTCGGCGAGCATCGCAGCATTGAATTCCTTGCTGATGACCCAGTTGCCCCACTTGTCCTTCTCCAGTAGCGACGGCGCGAGCCGGTAATAGCGGAACCCGCCGCCGCCTTTCCAATTCACCGCCTCCGTGATGCCGCCGGGATCATCTCCATCAACAACCTTCTTCAGCCGCGGGATGATGTGCGTATGGCAATGCTCACCCAACTCCACCATGATCCAGCGTCGGCCCATTTTGTGCGCCACCGCACCGGTTGTGCCGCAGCCCGCGAAGGAGTCAAGAATCCACTCGCCTGGATTGGTAGAAAGGCGGATGATCCTTTCAATCAACCGTTCGGGCTTGGGTGTATCGAAGGACGGTGCGTTGGGAAATAGTGCCCGCATTTCATTCTTTGATGTGCGATTACTACCGACCTCATCCTTCGACCAAAGCGTCCGCGGCACCAGATCTCCAACCTCGGACACATAGCGCTTGATACTTGGGCGAGCACCACCGTTTGGCCCCCACCAAATCCGACCATCTTCATCCATTTCCCGGAGCTTCTCTTCTGAGATTCTCCAAAATCTGCCTGGTGGAGGTGAGAAGGATCGGCCCGTCGGTCCACTGATAGTGTATCGGCCTCTTGAATATGGTTTGTTCGCGTATGGATCGCCCGGGAGCCACGGTCCACGTGGGTCATTATCGGGATTCGAGTAGATCGAGTTTGCTTCCTCGGTGCGGGGCAGTTTGTTGGGAATCCAATTTGGGTTTTTTGAAAAGGCGAGAATGTAATCGTGGTCGGTCGAAAACTGCCGTGCAGAATTGCGGGGAGAATCCGCTTTCTCCCAGACCACGGAAGTTACAAAATTCTCTCGCCCGAAGATTTCATCACCAACGACTTTTAAATAATGTGCCTCATTGTCGTCGATTGTGATCCAAAGAGATCCATCTGGAGAAAGCAATCCCCGCATTAGTTCGAGTCGATCTCGCATCAACGAAAGCCAAAGCGAATGTTCAATCCCATCATCGTAATGCTCAAACGCGCTGCCTGTGTTATAAGGTGGGTCGATATAGATGCACTTGATCTTACCGGTAAATTCCTGTTCGAGGGCTTTGAGCGCGAGGAGGTTGTCCCCAAAAATGAGGCGGTTATCGTACAGGTCGTGTTCAGTCACGCGATGCATCGCGTGGTAGGACTTCTCCGGATCTTCGAGCAGGATGCGGGGCTCCAGCCTGGGTCGGTTCTCCTTCCCAATCCACGTCAGTTCAAGTTTTTGCTTATTTTGAAACATATCTCACGATGGTTGTTTCAATGGATGAAGTCGCCGCGTCTGTTGAGCATTGGCCCAATAACTGCCGGACTTGTCGGATCCCGGCCAGCCGAACTGCAAGTCGATCAAATGATCTGCGAGTGTGAGAACAGCTGTCGAGAAGCGAATAGCGTCGGCCTCCGGCAGATGTTGAGCCAGATCGTTAAAATGGCACCCAAATATATTCCTCGCCTGGGCAATCTTCTCTAATTCTTCCAACAGTGGGCCAAGCATGTAAACATTGTATCCGGCGCCGCCATCCAGACTTGTTTCCAGCCGTTCAACCTTGAGGCAGGCACGCAGTTTTCCTTTGATGCTAGGCAACAGGTCGCCAAGTGTCAGTTTTGCCTTTCGTCTTGGAACGTTGCATTCGTAGAGCAGGGTCAGGAAGTCCATTATAGCTTCGAGAATCACACCGGCGCTCGCACATGCTAGCTGGGCACTGAGCTGAGGGGCGTTCAACAAACACCTGAGTTCTTCGATTGGAGGCAGGGCCTTGCCTTGCTTGATGCCGCTGGCGTGGTCCCATCCCACCAACTCTACAAAATGGCATTGGCCATCTCGCAGCCAACCCCAACGATATTTTTCGCGCCAGGGGCGATAGTGGGTGGTCAAAACGCAGTGGCGGTAATCGCCAGCCACTTTATACAACAACCCAATGATGCGCTCCACGTGTGGCTCATCGGCACTGGCCACAACATCATCCAGCACAAGGATGGTCTTGGCCGTGTCGCGCAGCTCGGTGAGTGCAAGGAAGATGCAAAGCCCCAGAGAATCAAGATGTGAATCGCTGAAGTATGCACCTGGAGGTGCATCTTTCGCTCCGGGAAAGGCGCCGAGAATCTCCAGGGAAGTGCGCTTATCCGGATCCAGTAGGAGACTGATTTTGCTTAACCCTTCCCCAGGATGAATCTCTTCATAATATTCGCCTACCCTCGTTGCGATCTTCCGCAAAATGTCGTTCACAAAGCGGCGTCGCTCATCGGAAACTTCAATCAGCACCTGTTCCAAATGAGGCAATAGTACATCTAATTCTTTTTGGGATGCGAAGTTTATGTCGTACGTCTCCACGGCTCTCCTTAGGTTTTGGAGGACGCCCTTACGCTCTCTTCGTTTCTGCAACTCTGACCGTAGCGAAATCACAATGGCAGCCGCATGGGAGCACAACTTATCGCTCGCAGCCACCCTAAGATCAAGGTCGGGGGCGGTAGTCTCGAGCCTTCTTCCCGCCTCTAACAAAGGTTCAGAGAGAGCAAGATCCGTGTGTAACTGCTCGAGTTTGATCAGCCCGCCAAGTTTTGCAGCTTCGTTGAAGAAAATCCCCTTTTGTCGAGTAACTTGCTGGTTCGCGGACTCCGAGGCTTTTTGGGCATCCGATCGAAGTAGCAGCGCTTCCGTCAGCGACCGAAGCAGCTCAAGTTTCTGATCGACTCTTGAAGGTAGGCCTTGGGCAAGCTCCGCGCTGCCGCACAGTGGACATTTTTCAGATGATTCGTGTGCGTGGAAATAGACCTTGGCTGCCGCTAAGATGGGAATCAGATCATTCTCTTCGGCAGACACTTTTTCCTGTTCCTCCAAAACCTTTGCAACAGCGATCTCAAGAACATCTTTTCTATTTGCCGCTTCAATATTGATCAGACCAAGCTGCTGCTTTGCACTGTCGCACGTCTCGATGCTCTTGACCAGCTTCTCCAGGAGATCGAGTTCGGCTTCCAGCTTCGATGAGTCCTTGGCGATCTCTGCCCGGGCCCAGGACAGTGCATTCGCGTGTTGGTTGCCGGCTTCCTTCCAGAAATTCTCTACTGCGACCCGGTTTTCCTCGATCCTTGTGACAGCCGTCTCGCGGTTTCTCCTCTCCTCCTCCAATAGCCGCCGCAGGGCATCCTCCGATTGCTCAACGGGCGAAATGTCGATAAATGGACTGATGGCGTCGTAGCGATTCTTCGGTTGCGCTGCGATGAGCCGGAGGATTTGACTCCTCCGCAGTATCTCGACCTGAGGCCGCGCGGATTCGGGATTCACCACGATCTTCGATTTTGCCAATCTTGCTTCGCATTTGCCCGCGGCTGTAGTCAAAACCACCGACAGATCCGTCGGTTTCTTTCCCGTTGAATGCCAATAAGATTCAGTTCTACCAAGGCCCTTTCCATCAAGTGAGCCCATAGATCCCTTGGCAAGAATCTCGAGAGAGTCGCATATGGTGCTTTTCCCCGAACCGTTCTCGCCGTAAATAATGGTGATCTTTTTGCCTTTTTCAAATCCAAGAATAAGCTGCTTTGTTGCTCCCCGAAGCGCGCAAATTTCGAGCGTTTGAAGCATTGGGCCTCCTATGATTTCTTGTGCATGCCTAATGATTTTTCGAACACAAGTTTCCAATCACTTGGCTGCATCTTGCCATCGCCGAGTCTGATGACAACACTCGATCCGTATTCCTTTCCAAGGAGTCCTTCAGCCACAAGGCGGCTGACGATTTTTTGAGCGAGCAGACTCGATGGAGTTTCAGATTTCTCATCTTCATTCGTAATCATTCCAATCTCCATCTGATGTAGAACAGCGATTGAAGTGACACCTTCTGCGCCAGCTTGCCCTCGATTTCGGTGATGAGTCGATCTCTTTGCCGATCCACTTCGTCCTGCGCATCGAACAGCGAGCGGCGCTTTTCGTTGCGTTGGGATTCCAGTGCCTTGATCTGCTTTTGGCCGGCCAGCTTCTCCTCCAGAGTTGGGGCCGCGGTGGCGGCGCGGCGGGCTTCCTTGATCTGGCGGTCAAGTTCCTTGATTTCGCGCTCCAGGCCGAGTTTCAGATCATCTGCCCAGCTCTCGAGTTTTTCTGCTTCCGCTTCAAATAACCGGGCGTTACGCGCGGAAATTTCGTTCTGGATCTTGACCTGCCGCTGTTGGGTCATTTCGTCGAGATCGCTAGGTATCGCCGGCAATACCCCCTGACGCACTTGACCCGGAAGCGACAGAAGCCGGCGAGCGGCTTCGTCATCCAGCTGCTGCCCACCCTCCATGACTGCGGCGAAAATTATATGGTCTTCGGCCTGGTCGAGGGACTCGACGGTGAACAGAGATAGAGAAAGACAGCCGCTGTGCCCCCGAAGAGTTTCGAGAATGCTGATTTTGCCTTCGTACTCGCTGTAATCGAAATGAATCTCCGCGGGCGACAACTCGCGGCTCCTCGCCTGAGCAACGACCGCCTCGGCCAGCGGGTGATTCAAGCGATAGGTATGAGCCTCGCTCGATCGGCGCGGCAGCTCGTAGAGACCGAGAGGAATCCCGCCGCCAAAAGGCGATTTGAGCAATCGGAAGGATGAATCGCTGAGAAACTCAGCATGGCCGTTCAGCTCGTGACTGGTGAGTCGCATGAGGAGTTGTTCGAAACGGTTGAGTACTGCCTTGGAGGTTTCATCCTGCACCCGCAACTTTTCGCGGACTTCGTCGTCGAAGTTTTCCAGCAGCTTGCGGCGGGTCTGAGTCATGGTTTCGTTGATTTCGGAACTCAACTCAAGCTGCAGCTGGTCAAAGGCGCTCCTGATCTCCTCGGTCTTGCGGCAACGCTGATAAATGTCGTTGATTCGTTTCTCGAAGTCGACCCCAGACTCGATAGCGCCGAGCACCTCGTCGCTGGCGCCGAATATGCCCTCAAAGAGTTTGAATTTCTCGGAGAGGAGCTGGAAGACGCGCTGGTCGGCTTCGTTCTTCCGATTGAGAAAGTTCACCACCACCACGTCATGTTTCTGACCGTACCGGTGGCAGCGGCCGATTCTCTGCTCTATGCGCTGGGGGTTCCAGGGCAGGTCGTAGTTCACCACCAGCGAACAGAACTGAAGGTTGATCCCCTCCGCGCCGGCTTCGGTGGCGATCATGATCTGTCCCTGCTCGCGGAAGTAATCGACCAGGGCGGAGCGCATGTCGGCAGTGCGCGATCCGGTAACGCGGTCGCTGCCCCGATGTTGGTCCAACCAGGCGGCGTAGATGGCCCGGGAACGCTCATCAGTGTTGGATCCGTTGAAAAGAGCGATGCCGTTCCTCCATGGGCTGTCTGCAAGCACGCGCAGCAGGTAACTTTGAGTGCGGCGTGATTCGGTGAAGATGATCGCCTTCTGCTCAGCTCCGAGTTCCGCCGCCTTGTCCATGGCGATGCGCAGAGCTTTGAGCAGCGCCGTGCCTTTGGCGTTGTGCTCGATCGAAGTGGCAAGGAGGGCGAATTCGTCCAAGTCGGCGATTTCAGCCTCAATGGCGGCGCGATCCGCCGCGGAGAGGGGCTCAGGAGCTTGCTCTTCCTGCCATTCGTCGGCGGTCGCGTCGAGGGCTTCGTAATCCTGGCCGAGTTCCTGATCCAGGGCTTCGGGCGGTTCCTGCGCGCGCAGCTTGGCTTTGAGCCGCTTCGAGATAGAATTTAAGGCGCCGGCGATCGCGAAACTCGAGGAAGCGAGCAACTTGCGCAGCACCAACGTCATCAGCGTACGCTGGCCGGCGGGAAGCGCCTGAAGATTGGGACGGCGCAGGTATTCGGAGACCAGGTCGTAGAGGCGGTCTTCACTTTCCTCCGGGGTAAATTCCTCGACAAGGGGCATCCGTCTGGTGAACGGGATGTAGGAGGTCACTTGCCGGCGCAGCATGCGATGGCAAACCGGCTTGAGACGCGCCTTGAGAGTTTGGAAAACTTGTTGCTGGCTCAGATTGGAAAACTGCTCGCGGAAGCTCTTCAGATCGCCGAATGCGCGCTCGTCGATGAAACTGACCAGGCCGAAGAGTTCGAGCAGCGAGTTTTGCAACGGCGTGGCGGTGAGAAGAAGCTTGTGGCGCTCTTTCAGCGCTATTTTGAGCGTGTTGGCAATGACATTGGCAGGCTTATAGACATTTCGCAGACGATGGGCTTCATCTATTACGACCAGATCCCAGGGCGCGGTCGCGACATCGGACGCCTTGCTGCGCGCGAATTGATAAGAGCAGATGACGATAGTGTTTTCCGCTTCGAATGGGCGGAACTTTCCCAACTTGATTGCGTCATTGTATGACTTCGTTTCCAGTATCTGGCAGGGAAGGAAGAATTTTTCCGTGAGCTCTTGGTGCCACTGCTTGCGGAGATTTGAAGGGGTGATGACTAAAACGCGGCGCTTGCGCTCGGCCCATTTCTGCGAGAGCACCAATCCTGCCTCGATGGTTTTTCCCAGGCCGACCTCATCTGCCAGGACCGCGCCTCGCGAGAGGGGAGATTTAAACGCAAAGAGAGCCGCATCCACCTGGTGAGGATTCAGATCCACCTGCCCGCTGGCGACCGCGCCTGCGAGCTTCTCCATGCTGTCGGAAGAGCGTCTCCGGGTCAGCTCGTGCGCGTAGTACTTGGCGTGAAAGTCGGTCAGGTCCATATTCTGCAGCCCCGACGCATGTGATTAGCTGGCGGCTCATTGTTGCAATAACTGCATTGATCTCTTCGATTTGGCATGGATAGAATACCATCAATTTGTGCCGGACTCAGCCAGAACTCTCTGAAATGACGGTGCTCTCGATGAGTTTTAAGGCCTCCGGATTGGATACTTCCGCTGCGGATCGTGTGTCAGCGGAGTTGAATGGGGGTGGGGAATTTCGGCTTCGTGCAACGGAACTCCATGGCCACATCCAGCGTGCGATCGGTGGATCTTGCGTCGTCGAGGATCACATCTGTCACCGGCATCAGCGCGTAATCCGGCATTACCAGAGAA
>Ga0187881_10003852_pt1 | contig 12608 bp, 10 predicted proteins | sample June2016WEW_19_1_2_FD_133017 | JGI IMG/M metagenome (GOLD analysis project Ga0187881, IMG submission 133017) | Peatland microbial communities from SPRUCE experiment site at the Marcell Experimental Forest, Minnesota, USA - June2016WEW_19_100 | ecosystem: Environmental > Terrestrial > Soil >...
GCGACCGGTTCGAGTTCCAGATGTTGTACGGCATTCGACGTGATCTCCAGCGGACGCTGGTCGACCGAGGCTACACGGTGCGCATCTACGTCCCCTACGGCCAGGAGTGGTATCCGTACTTCATGCGGCGGCTGGCCGAGCGGCCGGCCAACGTCGGCTTCATGCTGCGGGCGATCGTAAAAGAAGAAGGCCGTCGGATCCGCGGCCAGTAGCTCCGGTGGAGGCCCTTCGCTCTCCTGGCAAACGACCCTGATTCCCGTGCGCCGCTTTCTCGGCGCACGGCACCGGTTCGCGCGCGCCTTCCCTTGCGGTCGCGCCTCCTATTCCACAGGCTGGCGCAGGACGGTCTTGAGCCTGGCCGGATCCGCCCGACGTGGGTCGCCCAGGTAGATCTCGTGGTGAGCGCCGCGCTGCTTGAGTCCAGCGGCGGCGATGAAGGCGTGGAGGCGCTCGACGGTCGGCCGCTCCTCGCTGTATGGGCCAATGTGCATCACCTGGGCACAACGGCCTTCGCGCCATCGCTCCAGGCGCAGCCGCTCCAGCATCGCCGAGCCGCCCTTCTTGCGGCGGACTTCGGCAACTGCGCTCTCAAAGATCGCAGGCGTTACGTCGTCCGAGACGACCATCAAGACTCGCCAGCCCCACTGCTCAGGTGGGACGTTCAGGTCGAAGGCGCCGTTCTCGCCGGTAAACCAGAGCGCCTCGAGCGGAAGGATCGGCACGACCACGCCGGACGGCTTGAGACCAAACTTGATCGTGTAGATCACCGGGTAGAGCGCGGCGAAGGCCTTTTGGAAGTCGGTCGGGGAGGATTTCGGGCCCTCGTCGGGAGAGCCCTTGCCGTCGATCATCAGGTAGCCGAGCTCGGGGACGTCCACCAGGACGGGATCACGAGGAGGGTTGAAGAACGGTGCCAGCGTCTTCTTCAGATCCGGTGCCGGGGAAGAGGTGTGCTGTGCCCTCGCCCCCGAATCTGGCTTGACAGAACCCTTGGCTGCCACCGTCACCACCCCTTCGTCTCGCCGCCGCAGGTGACTCCGCACGATCTCAGCCGGGTCGTGCCCTCAGACCCGGACGGCCGCCTCGGCGTCGAGTGCGACGGCCATCTGTTTGCAGTGGTCCTCGATATGGCCAGCCAGCATGACATCGACGATCTGCCTGATCGTCATCTCTCCACGATCCTTGTGCAGCCCGCGCCGGGCGACCTGGCGCTCGTCGAGTTCCAGCAGACGCCGCAGGACCCGTTCGAGCGAGTTGTCCAGGCGTGCATAGAGCTCAACGATCGGCAGCGTACGATCCCGATCGATCGTAAGCATTCGAACCGGATCGGTCGGTCCGCGACCGAACGGGACCGGCTCCAGCGGCCCGGCGATGACCCGCTCGATCTCGCCCAACCAGTAAGGCAGCATCTCGTCGATGTGGGCGAGGACTTCGCGGCCTACCCACTCGCGCCGCCGGGGCAGCTCCTCAGGCGGGGGCGCGCTCAACTCGAGTCGGCTGCGCATGCGGACCAGATTGTCGCGGGCGGTGCGCATCCTTTCGACCTGGGTGTAGAGAGTCGCCATGTGTCGGGTGATACTCCGTGGCGGGCCGAGACACGACGCCGGCCGCTTCAGCCGGAAGCGTAGCGATTTCTCGGCCTGATGTGACGCCGCGCTTCAGAGAGATTCCGTCGAGCGCCGGAATGGTTCGGGCGCGCATGGGCGTCCAGTGTCCGCCAGGGCCGGGCTACGGCTCCTCGAGTACCACCGGCCGAGATTCCGATGGTGTCGCGAACTGGGCCAGCAGAACGCCCGCCAGCACGACCCCGGCCCCCACCGCCTGAATCGGAGCGAAGGTCTCGTTCAGGAAGGTGATACCCAGGAAGATCACGACGATCGGTTCTACGGTCGCCATCAGCGAGGCCTGGGCGGCCCCGATTCGGGCAGCCGATGCGTAGAACGCCTGAATCGCGATGGCCGCGGCAAAGACGCCGATGCCGACCAGACCGGGCCAGGCAGCCGATGGGATCTGCGTTGGCAGCAGCGGCTCGCGGGCCAGCAGACCGACGGCAAGGGTGGCCATCCAGGTCCCGGTCATCATGATCGCCCCGGCGACCGCCGGCGGGACCTCGGCCCCCTTGCCCCTGGATCGCATGTCGGCCGTCTGGCCCGGCCTCTCGCCGGCCATCCAGGCCGTCAGCACGATGTACACCGCGTACGCGACAGGAGACAGCAGGGCAAGGATAATCCCGGTCTGGTTCGTGCCGGCATTGACGCCGCCGATCGTGAGAACCGTCCCGGACACGACGATCGCCAGCGATCCCCACGCCAGCTTTCCCTGGAATCTGTAGCCGAGGCGGAGGGAGAGGACTGCAACGATGGCTGGGTAGGCGCTCATGAGGAGAGCCACCAGCGAGATGTCGATTTGCTCGATGGCAGCGTAGTAGACGCTCGCGTTGACGACGAAGAAGGCGCCGGTGAACAACAGCCGGGCCACGGTTCGGCGGTCTAGTCCCCGGAGGGACGCTCGAGCACGCGGCTGGACGAGCAGCCAGATCCAGCTCACCAGGGTCGCGAAGGCGAAGCGCCACACGAGCATCGCGATCCAGTCGACCCCAGCCGGATATACGTAGCCCTTGAAGAAGAGCGGCCCTGTGCCGTAGGCGGCCCCGGCCAGTGCGCCCAACCCGATGCCAACGATGCGGCGGCGGTCCATCCGAGAAGGCTATCAGGAGGCTGCCGGGTACAACTTCCAGCCCTGCCCGAGCAAGTTGGGACGCCTATACCCGCAGACGCGTGAGAGGACGCTCGCGGCCGGCGCCGACGTGCACGATGCGTTCGGATCAAGGTGCATCCGACCTGCGGCGCCCTCCATCTGGGCTACGGCCTCAGTACCGATGAAGCGGTACGAGTGAGTCATATGCCCTGAAAGGCGGGGCCCGTAGGATTCGAACATCGAAGCGGTCGAATGGCCGCCAGGTGTGAGGTCGGATGCGATGACCCGGGCCCGCGAACGCTGCCCGCGCTGCGGACGGCGCCTTGTGACCACTCGCTTCGACACCGCATTCCGTCTGCCCGATCGAAGCGAGCGTCTGTGCTTCGGTATCCCGGGCGGCCTGTGTGAAGACTGTCATCAGCTGTACATCGACCCGGAACTCATAGAACTGCTCGATCTGGGCCAGGGCCGCTGCGTCTTCGCCATCGAGAGCGATCTCGTCGTCCAGGAACAGGCCTGGTCCGGCGCCGACTGACCCGGGTGCTCTCGGTTTCCCCAAATTCGCCGTCGCCGTTGTCGGTCCAACTGCCGGCGTCACGGGTCCACCATGACCGTGGTCCGGGCTTGCCCGGACGGCGCACAATCGACGGCGTGGAGCCAGATCGCGCCGCCGCGGTCCCCGCTTGGGGCGGCCGTTCTCCGAGCCGACGTCCTGCCGGCATGTGCAGAGGACCGGGACATATCGTCGTCTACGGCAACCCTGCGTTCGTCGCTGCGTTCGGCAGGGAAGCCGTCGGCGTGCCCGCACGTGAGAGCCTCATCGATCTTCCGCCGGGCGCCTTCGCCGTGCTGGATGCCGTCATGGCCCGCGGTCGGCCGGCAGCGTGCTGGATTCGCTTCCGAGCTCAGGATTGGCGGATGACCGTGGCCCCGCGAGTGGATCCGGAGACGGGCGAAGTCTACGGCGTGGCCTTCCATCTGCGTCCACGCTCAGAGTAGACGTCAGTCTCGGACGATCCGGGCTGGCGGACGCCACGCAGGCGTTTCGTGGCGCTCGGCTCCACATCGGGCTCGCGCCGAAACACCGTCGGCGCGACAATGAAGGCCGGACGAACCGAGTCATTGGTTCGTGCTCTCCGACATCCCGTCGTCTGCCGAAATGGGGAACCGCCGATGGCCACAATCGATGAACTGATCGCCCAGTTGAACCTCCGCGCAGATGGCCTCGAGACTACGAGCTCGGCGAAATCGGGGACCTACGCAGAGCTTCGGGCGCTCGGTGCCTCTTCCGTCGAGCCGCTCATGCGTGCCCTACCGGGTGCAGATCCCGAAGCCGCCCCATCGATCATGAGTCTGCTCGGCCAGGCTGGCGATCCGCGGGCAATCGGCCCGATCCTCGGGCGACTCGACGATCCCGATGGCAACGTCAGGCGCAGCGCCTTGACTGCTCTTGGGCTCTTTTCGATGTCCGACCTCTCGGCGGGTGGCGTCGCGCGGACGCTGGCCAGTCGGGAGGAGGACTCGGATCCGTCTGTCGGTGAAGCCGCGGCAGCCCTCCGCGCCAGGCTCGGCCTGCCCGCGCCCGACGCTCCCTGGTATGCCGTTGCCGCGGGTTGGGAGCCGCTCGCGCGGGCCTTCATCTGGCGTGAGCTCGGCAAGCCGGATCCCAATTTCCGTTCGCTGGCGGATCAGCTGGTCGCGTATTCCGCCGCCGAACGACACGCGGTCTGGATCGGGATTGGCCAGGAGGCCCCTTCCCGAATGGGTCGAACCAGGGCATACGTTGAAGCGCTCCACAACGATCCGGATCCGACGTCGGTGGCGTGGGGCTGGCTCGAGGGCGATTACGATCTCATGGGCCGCGTCGAGCACGTCATCGGTCCCGACGACGCCCACACGCTCGACACGGTCGAGGCGGTCCGCGATCGCCTCGGTTCGATCGTCGATGTCGGTGGGGCCGACCGGCCCGGGGCCGACACGGACACGACCGAGAAGGCCCAACCGGCCGCCGGCGAGCCGACGGCGGAGCAGGTTCAGCCGGTCGCCGAGGAACCGGCCGCCGAAGAACCGGTACCGGAGCGGTCGCAGCTGGCCGCCGAGCAGGCGGGGCCGGCCGCGCAATCGCCTGAGGGTCCGTCGTGGTCGCCGACCCACTTCGTGCCGGCAGGCGGGTTGCCGGCCTGGGACTACCCCGACCCATCTCGTCAGCCGATGGTCGTTCTCAACCCTGGTCTCGGCCTGGTGGTCGATGCGGTCGCCGGCGACTGGGCCCGGGTTCGCGCCGTCAACGGATGGCAAGGCTGGGTCGACGGTCGCCGACTGATCACGCCGGCCTGATCTGCTCGGCTGTCCCGCCAAGAGCGCTTCTCATCGAAGTCAAGCCGGGGCGTTCAGCGCTTGTCGGGACGCCGGACCTTCTCGGCGATCCAAAGACTCACGGTGGCGCGGCGGCGAGTGTCGCTGCCGCCAGCGTGTCCCTTGAGTGACGCGTCCAGGTCGAGTAGCCCGGCCAGGGCGTCATCCAGCTCTGACAGCGTCCAGGTCCGAGCCTGCTGGGCCAGTAGCTGGGCTCGATAGGCTGACTTGACCTTCAGCATCCGCATAATGTCGGGCTCAGACGTGCCAGAGGCCAGAAGGTCCGCGACGTCGATCAGCTGCTTTATGCGCCCGTACAGGCGCACAAGGAAGAGTTGCGCCGGTACATCTTCAAGGTGATCCGCCAGCTCGGCGGCCTCCGCGGCGCGGCGCATGCCCACGGCATCCAGAAATGCCCAGTTGGATCCGGGCACGGCTTCGGCGACGAGGGCCTTGACGTCTTCGGGACCGATCTGGCCGTCGAGGCGGTACAGCGCCAGCTTCTCCAGCTCGGCAACCGCCAGTTCGCTCTGGCGGCTGCGGTCGATGTCGTCCTCGCGAACTCTGGCCCCGATGCGCTCGGCCAGGAGAGCGGCCGCGGCGGGGGAGATGCGAATCTCGCGTTCCCTGGCCCTGTCGCCGATCCAACGAGCCATCCCGTCGCGCCTGGGGGCGACGAACTCCCGGACCTCGCCGCCGGCTTCCGAGACGGCCCTGCGCAGGGCCTCGAGCGAGGCGAGGCGGCGCTTGGTTCCGTCCACCGTGTCGAGAAAGGCGAGGCCGTTGCCCGATGCAACCGCCGCGAACGTCTCCATCAAGAGCGCGGCCAGCGCCTTGTTCTCGACCAGCGGCGCCGGTTCGGCCACGACGACCAGCGTCCCGCCGCCGAAGAGCGTTGCCGTGGCCACCTTCTCGACTATCTCCCCGGCGGACGTGGTGGCGCCGGTGAGTTGGACACGACCGAGCGGTGGCCCGTCACCCGCCAGCCGAACGGCCAGGGCGTCGGGGCCGCGGCTGACGCCATAAGCGTCGTCGCCCCAGTAGTAGCCGAGCGGAGCTGTGGGCGGCATCAGCGGCGCCCGCCCTTCGCGACCGCGGAGCGGGCCGCGCTGATCGCGCGGCCGGTCCACTCGAGACGATGCACGTCTCCCGGGGCCGCCTCGGCGAGCTCGCAGACCCGGCGCTCGAGCTCCTCCGCTCGACGCCGCACGTTCTCCAGGGTCTCCGCTGTCCACGTACCTCGGGCGCGCCCAGCTCGCGCTGCCGGTGGGTAGCGACGCTCCCACAACGCGAACCGCTCGTCCATCGACTCGAGTCGTTGGCCCGCCCGCTTGTCGGCATAGGCCACGATCAAAGCCTCCGGAGGCGCGGCCTCGATCCAGGACTCGAACCAGGCGGAGTCGGCCAGGCGCGTCACGGGATGCCCTACGATCGCCGGACCGAGCTCGGCGTAACCCTTGCAGGCCAGCCACTCGGCGGAACCTGCGGCGTGGGCCAGTCCATGCACCTGGGGCTTCACTAGATCGAGCTTGTCGACGTCATGCAGCAGCGCTGCCGCCTCGACCAGGCGGCGATCTAGCGATCGACCAACCGAATCCGTCCGCCACGCCAGCCAGGCCGCAGTCTCCGCGACGGCCCGCGAGTGGCGGAGGTGCCATGCCGGCGGCTCGAGCGACAGAAGCAGGGCCGCACTCTCCAGGCGATTCGGGACGGACATCGGCGGAATCGTACAGGAGGCGGAAGCGGCGGGCCACGGCCGCCGACGAAATGGCGGTGACGCCGGGGTCGAGAGCCGTTCGGGACGAGGCCACCGTTACCGCCGTTCTGTCCAGCGTTGTCTCGACCGTGCCGTCCTGGTCGGTTCGGAACACCCGCGACGAATGGGCGCCCAGCCGTGCCATCGTGGCTCCGCTCGGGTGACCGTAAGGGTTGTTGGCCCCGACCGAAACGACTGCGACGCCTGGCTTGACGGTCGCCAGCAGTACATCCGACGATGCGGTTGCGCTGCCGTGGTGAGCGACCTTGAGCATGTCGACGACTGGCAGGCCCCGGCTCAGCAGGATCGGGTCGACGTCTTCCTCGATGTCGCCCGTCAGCAGGAACCGCCGACTCTCGTACTCGCCCAACAGGACGATCGAGGCATCGTTCGTCTTGCGGTTATCGGTGGCGTTCGGGTCGAGGTAACTCGGACGGACCGTGCCGTCGTCGGGCCACAGCACTCGGAGCGTGGCATCGTCGAGTTGCAGGACCTCGCCGGCCGCCAGACGCTCGGGCTGCAGCCCACGTGCCGAGAGGGCTGACTTCCAGGCTCGATAGGCCGGCGTATCGACAGACCAGCCCGATTCGAACGCCCGCCCGACCTGATAGCGTTCGACCACCGCCACCAGTCCGGCAACATGGTCGTCGTGCGGATGGGTCAGGACGATCGCGTCCAGCCGGCGATCCCACGTTGGCACGTAGCGGTCCAAATCCGACATCAGGGCGTTCGCGTCGGGGCCGCCGTCGATCAGGATCCGACCGCCGCGATCTCCTTCCACGAGAATCGAGTCGCCCTGGCCGACGTCGAGGACGATGACGTGGACGCTGCCGTCAGGACGTGCTGCGACCACTGAACCAGCCAGGACCAGGAGCAGGGCCGCCCCTGCAAGCGCCCACCGGTAGCTTCGACGGAGGCTGGGTCCAGGGGTCCGGTCGGACGCCTGCCTGGGCGCGGTCGGTCCCAAACGGGCCCGAACCTTCGACCTCCGGGCCCTCGACAGCGTCCGGTACAGGAGGATGAGCAGCCCCGTCGCCGCGACTGCCGCCGCTACGTTGGCCGGGAAGGGCAGCGTCTCGTTGGCTCCGGGCACGGTCGCCGCGACCCGAACGACGGCGACGAGCGCGGTCAGAAGAAGGGCCGCCGGCATGGCCAGCAGGCCGGTGAGCGGGGCCGGCGCCCCGAGCGTGGCGAGCAAGCCCGCTACGAACGCCACTGCTCCGGCGGCCATGACCGGTGGCACAATCGGGACTGCCACGAGGTTGGCGGCCGGAGCGATCAACGCCAACCTCCCGAACGTGAGCAGTGCGATCGGCAACGTCGCTGCCTGGGCCGACAACGACACGCCGAGGCTCTCGCGCAAGGGGGCCGGGAGGCGGGGCGCCCGCGCCGCCAGCCAGGCGGAAAGTGGCGTGGCCCACGCCACGAGCCCCGCCGTGGCCGTGGCCGACAGCTGGAACCCCACGTCGGTGACCGTGGCCGGCTCGGCGATGACCATGATTGCCACCGCCCACGCCAGCCCGACCATCGCTCGTGACCCGCGGCCGCTCTCCACGGCCGTCAAAGCCACGCCGGCCATAACCGCCGCCCGCACCACCGAAGGCGACGCGCCGGCGAAGACCGTGTAGGCGACGATAGCCAGGAGGGTGGCGATCGCCCGACGTCGCCGGCTGAAGTGTCCGCGTAAAAGGGCCGCTACCGTGGCGGCAACAATCGCGATATTCCAGCCTGAGATGGCGACGATGTGACTGACGCCGGCCGTGGTGAATGCCGCCGCCACGTCTCGATCCACTCTGTCGCGCAGGCCGATGAGGATTGCCGCGGCCAGGCCGCCTCCTGGCTCCGGCAGGACCCGCTGCAGTACGTCACCCGACGACTGGCGCAGCGCTTCGAGCCGTCCGGCCGGGGAGTCGTCGTGGCGGACTACCGCCAGATTCGTGGCCTCGCAGCTTGCCGTGATCCCTTCCGCGGCGAGGAACCGGTCGTAGTCGCTCTCCGTCAGCGCTCGGATCCGGCCGGACCACGAGACCGTATCCCCACCAATCAGGCGAGGGTAGGCGGGCATGAGCGCCGAGCAGCGCACCGGCGAGTCGGCAAGCGAGATGGTGGCTATCTGTTTCGAGTTTGTTTCGTGCGCGCTCTCCACCGAGGCCAACCAAGGGCCAGTACCCGGCGGCAGCGCCGTGGATTCGGGCGGGGCGGTGCCGCCCCCGACGATCAGCCCGATCGAGAGCCGCGCTGCGACGAGCGCCGCTCCGAGCGAAGCCGCCGCAAGTGACGAGCCGAGGCCGCGGCGGTCCGCCGCTCGGGCCGCGCATGACGCCACGCCCAGCGCTGCTGCCGTGGCCGCGGCTAGGGCCACGGCCACGGCAGAGTCGCCGCCGAGCGGCTCGTACGAGGCGGTGCCGGCCGCCACCACCACCCCGAGCGCGAGCCAGGCGGGCCGCGGCAACATCGACCGCTACACCGTGACCTGGTCGCGGAACTTGGCCAGTACCGTGGCGGACACCAGTTTGCGCGTTCCGTAGCTGTCGTCCGGGCTTAGCCTAGACCCCGGTGCGAGAATCGCCGCATACACGGGAGGCTCAGACACGCGGCCCGCACAGTGGCCGCCGGGACCGCGCCGAGCCACTGGCGAGACCGACCCCCAGACTGAGTTGGCAGACGCGCAAAGTGATGGTGTCGGGGCCTCGGCAAAGGATGCGGACGTGAAGGCCGGTTACTGGCGGCTCGAGTCAGGTTCGTTGCCAGGACTCTCTGTCTTTGACATCGTCGTGATGGACGTTTCGGACGGCCAGTACGTCTTCTCCAAACCAGTCGGGGCGCAGGTGGCCGCCCTGCCGGTTGCATCGACGAAAGAAGATCTGAACCCGATAAATGGGTGGGTGGAACTGCGCAACCCCGATCAGAAGATCGTCGCCAAGCTGAGTCCCTATCCCCCCACGAAGGACACCTGGGCCTCCATCATCAACGAGGGCCTCGGACGTGGTGGGTCCTCTAGGACCTAGCCTGAACAGCCCCCGCCTCCTGCAAGCCGCCCGTATCCCTCCGGGCCGCTTGCCTTACCTGGTTGCGACGACCACGGCGGCTCGTCCGGCTGAGGTCTTGAGCCCGTGTCGCTGCGGGATGATTGAGATCGTCGCAGCCGCTACGGCCTGGATTCCCGTGGCTCATTGTCGGCCGTCAGCGGCTCCGTCAGACCGCATCCGCTCGGCCTGACGTTCCGGTGCGCGACGGCCCCACGAAACGCTTGGAGGTGGCCAAATCCCTCGGTCTCTCAAATAGACTCTGTACGGCCGCAGCCTGGTGACACAACCCCCACGGGCAGCGGCCGTTTCGTTTCGCCCGCATGACGCAGCGAGCCCAACGGCGAAGGCACGACCCGAGCTGAGACCGAACAGGCAGTAGACTCCCCGGAGACGCCCGCCACTCTCCTCTGAGGCGGGCTCACTGTGTCGGGCCAGCAGAGCGGCTGCCGAGAGGATGGTCGGACATACGGTGGCAGAATGTGCACTGGACACGCGGTTCCCGCAGCGAGTGTACGGACCGCGTGTCCAAACCGGCCTTGGTGGCCGATCACGCCCCTCTTGTCGTGGCTAGGGCCGTCTGAGCGCGTCTCGGGCCGATAAGCCGCCAATAAGCCGCCCCAGCTAGTCTCGCCCCGCCCCCCGCTCTGCTGGTCGGCTACGTCGTGACAGCAAGACCGGCTGCGTCGAGTCCATCTACGCGGGTGGGAGAATGTGCTGAGGTTCCCGCCGGGTCAGCTTGACCATCCAGCGGCGGTGTCCGGTTCCACGCGGGCTACCTCCGTTGGGTCCGATCCAGGTCTCGCCGTCGAGTGGCGGGGCACGACGGAGGCTGAGGCGACGTGGGAGTCGGTCGCGGCACCATGGACGCGGTGTCGGCGACACTGCCCCGATTACGTCGCGGGCGGCGGATGGACGACTGGGCGGCCTCATCCATATTCGATGGTTCTCAAACGCACCACTGCCTCGTGATACGCCCCTTCCGTTCAGTCGGATCCTCGTATAGTCTCTCAATTCGGGTTCGGAAATCACCAACGGCAGGTTCCTTATCAGTGTGCGTCCCGGCCGCAAATGTCACCGCACTGCACAGAGCAACGAAGCCAGACCAGGCACGGCCTCGGGCAGGAATGGTTCGGGGGCTGCTCCACGGGTACGCCGGACGACTCGGTAACCTGCCGCAGAAGCACGCGCAACCCGACATTCGCGGAGGTCCAACATGATCGTGAGCGACACGCTGGTTTCGGTGCTCCATTCAGCGTGGCGGTCCGGATGGCGCCGCCGGACACTCCTGCGCGAGGGAACGGCGCGACGGGCATTCGTCCGGACGCGCGTCGCGCTCGCGCTCACGGTGCTGCTGGTGCCCATCGCCGCTGGCGTGACGCCGGGAGCCGTTGCGGCATCGAACCCCGGCGCCCCCGCGGCACCGGCGGCAACGCCTCAGACCGAGGCCCTCTGCGGACCGGCCGCCCCCGGCTATGCCAGCTGCCTGTCGCTGCTCCGAACCGACATCGCGGCGCGGGCCCGGTCACAGATCGCATCTTTGGCGTCGCCGTCAGGGTATGGCCCGGCGGACCTGCAGTCCGCCTACGCCCTGGGACCGGCCTCCAGCGGTGGCTCCGGTGAGACTGTGGCGGTCGTGGACGCGTACGACCAGCCCAATGCCGAGTTGGACCTGGCGGCCTACCGGGCCCAGTACGGACTCTCGGCGTGCTCCACTGCCAACGGGTGTTTCCGAAAGGTCAACCAGAGCGGCGGCAGCATCTACCCGACCGCTGACTCCGGCTGGGGCGCGGAGATCGACCTCGACATCGAGATGGTCTCGGCCGTCTGCCCGAACTGCCACATCCTCCTCGTAGAGGCCAGCTCCAACTCCATCAGTGATCTCGGCGCCGCGGTCGGTGAAGCGGTAGCACTAGGGGCGGTCGCGGTCTCCAACAGCTACGGCGCGGGCGAGTGGTCGGGTGAGACCGGCTACGACACCTACTACAACTACCCCGGCGTCGCCGTCACCGTGAGTAGCGGCGACGGTGGGTACGGCGTCGAATACCCGGCTGCCTCACCGAACGTGGTCGCGGTGGGCGGGACCACCTTGAACCGGGCGACCAACACCCGCGGCTGGACAGAGACGGCCTGGTCCGGGGCCGGGAGCGGCTGCTCGGCCTACGAGTCGAAGCCGGCGTGGCAGACCGATGCTGGCTGCGCCAAGCGGACCGTGGCCGACGTCTCCGCCGTGGCCGACCCAAACACCGGCGTTGCGGTCTATGACGACTACGGCTACGGCGGGTGGCTCGTGTTCGGTGGCACCAGCGTCGCTTCCCCGATCATCGCCTCGACCTACGCGCTTGCGGGGACGCCCGCGAAAGGCACGTATCCGGGGAGTTATCCGTACGCCAACCGGGCCTCCCTCAACGACGTGACGAGCGGCAGCAACGGCAGTTGCAGCCCTTCGTACCTCTGCACGGCCGGTCTGGGTTATGACGGGCCGACCGGGCTCGGGACGCCCAAAGGTACGGCTGCCTTCACGCCGACGGCGCAGGCCACGGTGCCGGGGGCCCCGACGAGCGTGACCGCGACCGCCGGGAACGCGCAGGCGACCGTTAGCTTCAGCCCGCCCGCCTCCAACGGCGGCAGCCCGATCACCTCGTACACGGTGACCTCGTCCCCGGGCGGCAGGACCGCGACCGGGACGGCAAGCCCGATCACCGTGACCGGCCTGGCCAACGGCACGCCGTACACGTTCACGGTCCATGCGACGAACGTGGTGGGGAGCGGCC
>Ga0187881_10003854_pt1 | contig 12605 bp, 10 predicted proteins | sample June2016WEW_19_1_2_FD_133017 | JGI IMG/M metagenome (GOLD analysis project Ga0187881, IMG submission 133017) | Peatland microbial communities from SPRUCE experiment site at the Marcell Experimental Forest, Minnesota, USA - June2016WEW_19_100 | ecosystem: Environmental > Terrestrial > Soil >...
TCTTCGCCGTCCTGTTCCTCGGTGGCTGGAGCGGCTTCTCCTTCCTGCCAGGCGAGTGGTGGATGGTGGTCAAGGTGGCGCTCGTCGTCCTGGTCCTCATATCGACTCGGGCATTCTTCCCCAGGATCAGGATGGATCAGCTGCTGAACGCTGGATGGACGAAGCTCATCCCCCTGGCGGTGCTCAGCATCGTGATACTCGTCTTCCTCCGGTATCTGGGCCTTCTGGCCTTTCTGAGGTGACATGGAATGGACTATCTCGTCCCGCTCATCATCCTCGCCTTCACTTTGCTCATGGCCCTCCTGGCCCTAGAGAGCAGGTCCCTGGTCTACGGCGCTATCTCGCTCGGGGGTTTCTTTATCGGCCTCTCCCTGTTCTTCTTCTACCTGAACCTGTACTACCTAGCGGTCTTCCAGCTTCTGGTGTACGTGGGGGCGATCTCCGTCCTGATACTCTTCGCCGTCATGGTCATCGGCGAGCCTTCCGAGAAGCCCCCGCACGGTCGTCTGGGGGGCCTGGGCTTCCTGGGAGGCCTCCTCCTGGCGCTGTCGGCCGTCTTCGTGGGGCTGGTCCTCCTCTTCTCATACCTTAACGTCCCGCTGGATCCCATCTTCAATTCCATCTTGTACATAGGCCCCATAGCGGTCTTCTTCGCTTTCGTAATTCTCTTCAGGGGGGAGTCGCGCCATAGGAGTCGGTACAGGTTCAGGGCCTTCGGCGTCCTGGGCGCCTCCCTAGTATTCGCCAGCTTCGTGGGAGTCCTCTCATACTTGGGCTCCCTTCCGTCGTTCACTGGCGGAGTGACGTTCAACCTCGTCGATCTGGCGGACAGCCTCCTCAACCAGTATGGCCTCCTGATGGTGGTGTTGGGGCTTCTCTTGGCCGCGGCCGCCTACGGTGCCGTCGCGCTGGCAAAGAAGGAGGCGGAAGAGCCGTGAACGAGCTTCAGTTCTTCGTCGCCGCATCGGTGCTTCTCTTCGCCATCGGCGTCTACGGCCTCCTTTCCAAGAAGAGCGCCATCAGGATACTCTTCTCCATAGAGATCATCATCAACGCCGCTAGCTTGAACATCGCCGCCTTCGCCCGGTTCTCTCCGTACAACCTAGGGGAGGCGCAGTCGGTGGCCATATTCATCATCGCGCTGGCCGCCGCCGAAGCGGCCGCGGGCCTGGCCCTGATCATAGAGGCCTTCCGACTCAGGGGCAATGTCGACGTCGACGAAATGGACGAGCTCAAGGGATAGGTCGAGTGAAATGGGCTTCTGGCTCGCGTTGGCCGTATTCCTGCCTGTGCTCGGCGCCGTAGCCGCCTCGATGTCGAGGGGGAAGAGGACGGCTCTATCCGTTTCGGCCCTCAGCACGGGCATCTCTCTTCTCTTCCTCCTCGTGGCCGCCTGGACGGGGAACGTCCTCTCCTCTGGGAGCTCCGTCTATTCGGAGCTCTACGACTGGGCGCCCATGGGGACGGCAGGGTTCAAGCTGGACGGCCTGAGCCTTCCCTTCGCCCTGATCATAGGCGTCCTGTCTTTCGTAATCACCTTCTATTCGTCCCCATATATGGCCCACAAGTTCCACGAGGACGGGGCCGAGAAGTGGGGCCTCTTCTTCACGCTCTACCAGCTTTACTTCTCCGGCATGGTGGGCGCCGTCCTGGCCACTAATCTCATCGAATTTTACATCTTCTTCGAGCTGATGCTCGTGCCGTCCTACTTCCTAATCGCCGAGTTCGGCTACGGGGAGAAGGGGAAGATCTCCTTCATGTACTTCATTTGGACCCACTTCGGGGCCCTGGTGATGCTGGCGGGCCTCATCTACCTTGGATTCTCCGCTGGATCCTTCGACCTATCCGTGCTGTCGACCCAGGCTAAGCTGCTCCCCGCGATCGTCCAACTCTTCGTCTCGGTAGCCCTCTCCATCGGCCTTTCCGTGAAGATGGCCGCCTTCGGCCTGCACGTCTGGCTTCCACACGCTCACGCCGAAGCGCCTACCCCCATCAGCGCCCTCCTTTCACCCGCCATGATCGGCATAGGCGGCTATGCGCTTCTCAGGTTCATGGTGACGCTCTTGCCTGCGGGATACGCCATCGTCTCGCCATATCTGCTTTTCTGGGGCTTCATTTCCATACTCTACGGTGGGCTGATGGCTCTGGCCCAGGATGACATCAAGCGCCTCTTGGCATACTCGAGCATCAGCCAGATGGGCTACATCCTGGTGGGGATTGCCTCGGCGAACGTCCTGGGGTACGGCGGCGCCATCATGCAGTACGTCGCCCACGGCCTTGGTAAGGGGACCCTCTTCATGATGGCGGGTATCCTCATAATGCAGACTGGGACGCGTTCGATCAGCAAGCTGGGCGGCCTGGCAAAGAAGATGCCCCTGACGGCCACCCTGGCGCTCATCGGGTTTCTCACGATAATGGGAGTCCCTCCGACCGCCGGCTTCATCTCGGAATTCTTCATCTTTCAGGGGACCTTCGCCACGGCCAGCCTCACGGGCTCGACCCTCAGGTTTGTCCTTTCCCTCTTAGCGATGCTGGCCTCGCTCCTCACTTTCGGCTACGCTCTGTGGACCATGAAACGCATCTTCTTCGGGAAGCTCCCCGATTCGCTGTCGGAGGCGAGGGACCCGTCGCTCATGGCCCTCGCCCCGATGTTCGTTCTCTGCGTCCTCTCGATAGTCATCGGGATCTACCCCTTCCTTCTGGACCGCGCTGTCGAATATCTTCGCATCGTGTTGGGGGGCTTCTAGGCGTTGGATTACGGCATCTTCGCTTGGCTGGTATGGATCCTCCCCATGGCGGGAGCACTGTTCACCCCTCTCTTCTCCCGGCTGGGTCACAGGGTCAGGGACTACGCCGCCGTCGGCTTCGCTCTCTCCTCAGCCTTGGCTGCGACGACGATGCTTCCAGTGCTGTTCGGCGGCAAGGTGGTCGACAGCCAGGTCCCGTGGTTCCTTGGCCTCGACGCCGGCGTCCTAGCAGATCCTCTCAGCGTCCTCATAGGGACGGTCGTGTCCTGGGTCTGCTTCCTGATCATGGTCTACAGCCTGGACTATATGCACGGAGATGATGGCCTGACCCGCTACTGGTTCTTCATGAACCTGTTCATCGGGAGTATGCAGCTCATCATCTTCTCCGACAACCTCCTCCAGCTCTTCTTCGGCTGGGAGGGCGTCGGGCTCTGCAGCTACGCCCTCATCGGCTTCTGGTACACCGACGAGAAGTCTCGCTGGGTGGGCACTGACGGCGACACGGCCCTCGGTCAGCCTCAGTCATATTCCCCCACGCACGCCGGCATGAAGGCGTTCGTGATCACCAGGATAGGCGACATCTTCATGCTGATAGGGCTCTTCCTGATCTACGCCTACGCCGGCACCTTCCAATACCTGCGGTTGGCAGCGAACACGTCCTGGGCTGCGTCGCTCCATTCATCTGGCCTCCTCCTCCCTACGATGCTCCTCCTTCTCGCGGGTGCCATCGGCAAGTCCGCGCAGTTCCCCCTCCAAGAATGGCTGCCCGACGCAATGGCGGGCCCGACGTCCGTCTCAGCCCTGATCCATGCCGCCACTATGGTCAAGGCCGGCGTCTACCTCGTCGCAAGGCTGGCGCCCATCTTCTTCATAATCCCCTTCGCCGAGAAGGGAGACTTCTTCACGGCCGTGGCCATCATAGGAGGGTTCACAGCGTTCCAGGCCGCATCTCAGGCGCTCGTCAACAAGGAACTGAAGAAGGTCCTGGCCTACAGCACGGTTTCTCAGATTGGCTATATGATGCTGGCCATCGGAGTCGCCGGCCTGTCGACCAACTTTCTCGAAGGCTACGTCGCCTCCATCTTCCAACTCTTGTCGCACATGCTCTTCAAGGCGGGCCTCTTCATGGCGGCCGGCGTCCTCATCCACGTCACGGAGACGAAGTACATGAACGAGATGGGCGGGCTCAAGAACAATGTTCGGCGCACTTTTTTCGCGTTTATCATACTCGCCCTTGCCCTAGCGGGCATGCCGCCGCTGAGCGGCTTCTGGAGCAAGGACTCCATCTTCGCAGCCGTCTTAGGGGCCCCGGCCAGCCTGGTCACGGAAGCCGTCTTCATCGCAGCCAGCGTCACCGCTCTGATCACCGCCTTCTATAGTATCAGGATCGTGGGTATGATCTTCTTTGGCCCCGGAAGGGAGGAAGGTGAGCACGTCCGTGACTCCCGCCTCCTAGAGTTCTCCACCTATGGAGTACTAGCAGGTGCTACACTCGCCATCGGCTTCGTCGGCCCCCTGTTCGAGAACTCCCTGTTCTCGGCGCTAAGCTCCTACGTCGGCGCCTTCGGGTTGGTCGAAAGCGGAGCCTTCGTGTTCAACATCCCGGCCGTGGCGACCTCCCTCACGGTCTTCCTCGTCGGCGCCTTCCTTGCTTGTCAGTTCTATGTCTCACGGAGGATGAGCTCAGACAGGCTCATCTCGGGGAGCCCCTTCCTCCAGGGCATCTACGATTTCCTTTGGCACAGATGGTACCTTGACGCCATCTTCTACAAACTCTTCGTCAACCCCGTCATGAGCGCCTCGGCCTGGGGCTACCGGGTCATCGAGCAGGGCTTCTTCGACAGGATCAACGGAGGCGTGGCCGTCGGCGCCCGAAGCGTATCTGCCGCCGGCGACTGGTTCGACCGCCACGTAGTCGACGGGTTTGTCAACGGTGTGGGCCGCTTCGCCTCCTGGCTATCCACTCACATTAGGAAGCTCCAGACGGGCGTGGCCGAGTCCTATCTCTTCTTCATATTGGTGGGCCTCATCCTTCTGCTGTTCCTTCTGACCTTCTACACGAGAGGTGTCCCCTAGGTTGGCGATCCCCCTCCTCAGCCTGATGATCTTCCTCCCCGCCCTTGGTGGCGTGGCGGTGTACTTGGCAGGGAGGCTGGCGACGAGAGCCGCCAAGTACCTAGCGCTCTCCATCACGCTCGTCGAGGCGGCCCTTGCCTTCATCGCGTACTACAGCGTCTTCACCGCCGAAGGGCCCTTCGGGATCTCGTTCTTCGTCCTCCAGGAGCAGTACCCCTGGATAGGCTCCTTGGTCACCTACCACGTGGGCATCGACGGGCTGAGCGCCCCGCTGATCCTCATGACCGTCCTCCTCACTGCCCTAGCCACCGGCGGCTCCTTCTTCGAGATAACCGACAAGGAATCCTCCTACTACGCCCTGATGATGTTCTTCCTGGCGACGGCGGTGGGAGTGTTCGCCTCCTTGAACCTCATCCTGTTCTACTTCTTCTGGGAAGCCTCGCTGATCCCCATGTTCTTCTTCATCGGCATATGGGGAGGGCCCAACAGGAAGTACGCATCCGTGAAGTTCCTCCTGTTCACGTACTCCGGCAGCCTAGCCATGCTGCTGGGCTTCCTTCTCCTCTACTTCATGACCCCCACGCAATCCTTCGACCTGGTTACACTCCTCAACTCAGGCATACCCGGCTGGCTCCAGATCGGCGCATCGGCCCTCACCTTCCTGGGCTTCGGGGTCAAGCTCCCGGTCTTCCCACTCCATACATGGCTCCCTGATGCCCACGTCGAAGCGCCGTCCCCCATCAGCGTCCTGCTGGCGGGCATCCTTCTGAAGATGGGAGGCTATGGCTTCCTCAGGTTCAACCTCGAGCTCTTCAGGACCGCTGCCGCTCAGTACGCATGGGTGTACATAGCCGTCGGCCTCATCACCATGTTCTACGGTGCCATCGTGGCGCTTATACAGAAGGACTACAAGCGGATGGTGGCGCTGACCTCCGTAAATCACATGGGCTTCGTGCTCTTGGGAGCGTTCGCCGGCCTAGCTTCGGGCTCAGTCAGCTTCGGCATAGAGGGGGCCGTCTTCCAGATGTTCAACCATGCCTTCGCCATAGGCGCCCTCTTTATGCTAGCCGGGTTCATCAAGCACGGTACAGGAACGAGGGACATCACCCTGATCGGCGGGCTCAGAAGCGCCACGCCTAGGATGGGCGTCATGCTGATCCTGGCGTCCCTGGCAGGGATGGGCGCCCCCATGTTCAGCAGTTTCCTCAGCGAATTCATGGTGCTCCTCAGCGGCATAACTTTCAGCGGCTACCTGTGGGTGGCGGTCCTAGTCCCCGGGATCACGGCGGCCTACATGCTTTGGATGCTCTGGCGGACCGTCCTCAGCGAGCGGAAGCCTGGTTCTGAGTACCACGACATCTCAAGAGCGCAAATCGTCTACCTCTCCCTCTTCCTGGTCCCGCTGATCATCCTCCTGATCGCCCCGGGCCTCCTCCTTTCGCCCGTCGACCAGTTCACGAAGGCGGTGTTCGGAGGTTAGCTTGACATGCTGATTACAATAGCCACTCTCGCGATACCCGGCCTGGTGATTCCGATGCTGTCAGCGTTGGGCCTTAAGGCGAAGAGGTTCCCCGAGGTTGTCACCGTCGCGGCCCTCTTCCTGGCCATGATTCAACTGCCCTTCGTGCTTCTCTCCAGCATCTCCTCGTCCGCCCAGTCCTGGCTCTGGTACTATCCGCACAACCTCCTCAGCTTCGACGGGATTTCGTTCATCTTCAGCGTGACGGTGATACTCGTGGCCATGATGGTGGCCATAGCCTCCTCCACCATGCTGGAGGGGGACGAAAACAAGCCCGTCTACTACTCACTCCTTCTCTTCGCAACCATAGGGATGATCCTGGTTTCCTCCACGGCCGACCTGATCTTCCTCCTGATCTCTTGGGAGCTGATGACCGTTCCCAGCATCCTGCTAGTGTCGTTGAAGAAGCGGGACCCCAAGGCCAACGAGGCGGCCATCAAGTTCTTCCTGGCTGCCGCCCTCTCCTCCGCTTTCATACTCTACGGCATCTCCCTATTCTATGGCGTGACGGGTTCCACGTCGCTCTACGTGCTTCAAAGCAGCCTGGCCAGCCTCCCTCCTTCGGGCGCCTCCATCATACTGCTGTCGACCGCCCTCCTGCTGGGGGGCTTCTCCGTCAAGATGGCCATAGTCCCCTTCCACTTCTGGCTCCCTGACACCCTCGAAGGAGCCCATCCGCCCGTCGGTGCCCTGCTCGCCGGCGGCTCGAAGATAGCCGGCTTCGCCGCGGCGCTCAGGGTCGCTGTGCTCCTGGTTCTGGTGAGCCGTTTCGCATCCGTCTCCCCGTCCTGGCAGCTGGCCCTGGGAATCATGGCCGCCATAACCATGACATGGGGGAACGTCGCGGCCCTCACACAGAAGAGCCTCCCTCGGCTCCTAGCCTACTCAAGCATCGCCCAGGCGGGGTACATGATGATAGGGCTGGCCGTTCAGGGGACAGCCGGTGCCCTTTTCGGCCTCGTGGGCCTCCTCCTCTACGTCCTCTTCTACGCAGTGACAAAGGGGAGCGCCTTCATTTCACTCAGGAACATAGGCACTTCACTTGACGACCTGGCGGGCCTCTACAAGAAGGCCCCTCTGATGGCCCTCGGCTTCGCGATCTCTCTCTTCGCCTTAGCAGGCCTCCCACCTCTCAATGGCTTCTGGAGCAAGCTCTTCCTCTTTATGGGCGCGGTCCAGGGCGGGATGGCTTGGCTCGCGGCCGCAGCCCTGATCAACAGCGCCGTTGCGCTCGGTTACTACAGCTACCTCGCCAAGAAGATGTTCTTCGACGAGCCGCTCACCCCTGGTGCACCGGTTCAGCATCCCGATGTCTTGGCCGTCGTCCTCTTCGCGATGGTCTTCATCGTAGTGACTGGTCTCTATCCTGAACCTTTCATACGGCTGATAACGATGATAGCACCCTAGGGACTAAAAGTATTCGGCGACGAGCTTCTCCAGTTTTTCAAGGCTTGCCGACGACGGCAGGCTGCGCAGGATGGCCAGGGCCGCGGCCCCATATTCGTCCGCCGCGTTGGCGACCTTCTTGATCCTATCCTCTCCCGCCAGCTCGAGGATGTTGATCAGCTCGCCTGGCTTGTCGATGTCTGCAAGGTCGTCCCTGAGCTGGTAGGCCATGCCGAGCTTCATCCCGAACTCGTCTATCTTCGACTTGAATGACTTCTGAGCAGAAAGCGCTGCCCCGACGGCGGCTGATGCCCTGAAGAGCGAAGCCGTCTTGAGCTCGAGGACCTCGATGTAGTTCTTCCAGGAGACGTTATCCGGCCCCCGGACAATCTTCCTCTCCATCTCCTCTCCCGCCGACATTTCGATGGCGGCCCTGGAGAGCTCGCTCCCAACAGCCCCTTCCCTGTAGCCGGACGCCACCTCTAGGATGATGCCCAGGACGAAGTCTGCCGAAAGGAGTGCGGAATCGACGCCGTACTTCTGGTAGTAGGGGAGCATATTTCGCCGTACCCTCTCCTCGTCTATGACGTCGTCATGAATCAAGGAGACTGTATGAAGAAGCTCGATGGCGGAGGTCGCTGGGATAGGTTCCTCTGGACCGGCGCCGAGGGCTTCGTTCACCAAGAGGAGCACGAGGGGTCTCAACCTCTTCCCTCCCTGGAGCGAATAGGTCATGGCGTCGTAGAGGGGATGAGCCGCATGCTTCGCCATGAGGACTTTCAAACCTTCGTCTACGCGTGAGATGTAGGCTTGATGCTCCTTCAGAAAGCGCAGCTCTTGACTCATAGCTTCTTCGACCAAATACGAAATCTTGCTCCAGAGACCTCGGTTACCTGTCTCAGAGTAACTGGACGTCCAGTATTTATAATGTTCCAGCGGTTCTACTAAGTCTTCTCTCGAAATGGCATGGCGATGCCCTCATCGGCAGAGCCTTCCTCTGCCCGTTGTGTCGCATCCATCGTTGGAGTACTCAAGTCTTATATTAGTGCGCTGTTATACTGAACATGAAATGCGGCCACCCTGCGAGATAGTTATAAAATATGTACTCCCCGCTTTCCGGTGCAGCGTAGCGAGGTCTCTTGTTCAAGAATACGGGTTCACTCAGGTCAAGACCGCTACAGCCCTCGGGACGACCCAGGCAGCCGTCAGCTACTATTTGGGAGAAAGGCGAGGGAGCAGAATACGGGGTTTCGAGGAAAACGAGCTGGTCAGGGCCGCCGCCTTCGATGTTGCGAAGGGCCTGGCGACGGGCCAGCTCAAGAGCGTAGATGCCACCGCCAAGTTCTGCCAGCTATGTTCGAAGCTCAGGTCGACCGATGCCTTCTGCCAGTTCCACAAGTCTGTTGAAGCTGTGGACGCGGAGTGCAACTTCTGCATGATGGCAGGCTGCTAGTGTAATCTCGATGCGTCATAAGCAGCTTCCGTTCAGGTTCAAAGTGCTCGAGCCCGAACCTGACAGAGAGCTGGTGTTCCTGCCCAAGCTGGGGGCCGAGGATGTTGAGGAAGTCGTCTCCCGACTGGGACGCCTGGGGTACGGCCGGCCTGAAGTCGTCAACGCCCAGCCCAAGGTACTGAAGTTCGTCGGCCCGTCTAACTCGCTGCGCTTTATGCCCCGCGGCCTGTTGGTGGGCCCCTTGGGGACGTTCGAGCGGCTGGGTCCCCAACTCGCGATCGATCTCCATCATAAACGAGGCAGCGGATCGCCTCTCTCTTGGGGGAACAACGACTACCAGCATCTGGTACCTTCTGAGAAGGGGCTTGTCATGCACGTGAAGGGAAGACATGCACCTTCACCCCGGCGTTTTGACTCCGAGTGCGCGAGGGCTGGCACGGCGCTCTCGGCGGACGAGGCCATGGTCATCATCGCGACGGTCGAGGTATGCAGCCCCAAGACCCTTGAAATCTTCACGAGTCATCCCGGGAACTCCACAGACATCACGCGGCCGCTCCCCTCAAGAGGCGGCGGCTTCCTCCATCATGTCGAGCTGTCCGAGGATACGTTCTTGGCTGACGCAGATAGCTTGTTGAAAGAATGCCTCGACGGCCAGTGTCCTTTCTCCCCCCTTGCCGACTCCACGGTCGTCTTGAAAGGTGGCACTATCCCGCCGTCCTCGAAGGGGCTTGAAGACGTCATTTCAGTCCTTGAGAACTGGGTTTCAGATGCCAATTACTTTTGTGACCCCTCGCCTCTCGAATGATCGCAGGCAAACCTGTTCGAAATAAGCCGCATCGCAGAATCCTTTAAAGAGCGAAATCGCAACCTTCGTGTCGGCGCTGCGGTGGTGTAGCCCGGATAAGCATAGCGGCCTTTCGAGCCGCTGATCGCGGGTCCAAATCCCGCCCGCAGCACTACCTATTGTGGTTTGGTACTCCAAAGTAGGGCATATGGTACGATGAACGCCGGAGGCGATTTGCCGACATGCACGGCTATCGGATGTGGCCGGCCCGTGCGATGAAATCGCTCCACAAAGAATCCTACCCCGAGGAGGACAAGAGCTACGATTATGACTAGTAGCATAAATACCCGGCGAGCTCGCTCGTCGGAGGATCGGTCAAATCGATTTGCGGTACCCTCTATTAGCTGTCCTCTTCATCCTTTTGATAGCCTCCTGCGTCACCGCCTTCCAGCCCCCCACCTTCGCTTCTGCGGCTCGGAGCGCCCTTCCTCTCGCTTCCTCTGCTGCGGCATCAACCCTTCAGTCGCGCCCGATGACGTCCTCTCCGGCCGCCTCCTTCGCCGGATTGCCTCGCCCCGGACCCCTATTGGTACAGACTGTATCAGCCAGCTCAGGAGGATCAGGCACCCTCGCTCACAGGTCGGCCAGCTACTACGACGTCCAGCTCGGTATCACCTTCACACAAAGCTTCGCCTACCTTGCCTACAACGTTACAGCCGTGGCACAGTCGGACGTAAACGGATTCGGGCCTGGTTATCTCCTCAATGGGCTTTCCGATCAGGGATACTGGTACCAGGTAGGGATCTCCTGGAACTGGCCCTACGCCAGCGGAGGTTACACGTCGGGCTTCAACATGAATTACGAAGCATTCGACAGCAACGGCAACTCCGTCTTCCCGGCTTCGGGAGGCGGGGGCTTGACCAGCCTCAGCGGCGCGGTCAACGACGGCGACAGCATCCTTCTCAGCCTCTCCTTCTCCGGCGGGAACGTCGTGCTGTATGCCTTCGACTGGAACACGGGCGCCAGCGCACAGGAGGCTTACACAGCCCACGGAGCGACGACTTTCGTCGGGGAGACCGGCGGCCCTGATAACGGGAATGGTCTGTTCACGGGCCTTATGACCGAGTGGTGGCATTCGGCCGCCAGCATAGGTACCACCTCTCCGGTTATCTACACCAACTCCACCACCACCCTCTCCTCAGGCTGGCTCTGGGCCGACGATTGGAACCCTGACACTGGAGTGACCATCTTCTCTGACTATCGCTACCTTGCGTTTTCGAATCCGTCGCAGCTCCAGTACTTTACCACGAACGGCACGGCCGTGGCGGCGGACGGCTACGAGTTCATCACCGACGCCGTGTCCGCCGTGTCCGCCGTGTCCGAAGTGCCCTTGACGTTCAGCTTCTCAGTCGTTGGAGGAGGAGTTGACTACTCTTCCCCGATTCTGACCTACGTCAGCAACGGGAGCACCTTGACGGCCACGCTGGGCTCGACCCTCCAGAGCTACTCGCTGGACGTGGGGAGCGTCTGGTCGGTCAACGCGAGCCTGCCCGGCTCCAATTCGACCGAGAGGTGGGATACATCGCAGACGACATCGGGGACGGTATCGGCAACCCAGACGATCTCCTTTACCTACTACCACCAGTTCGACGTTGTGCTGTCATATTCAGTCATCGGAGGCGGCTCGCCGACCGTCCCCACCTTGACGGCGACCCAGTTCGGCGGTTCATACACACCGACTTTGACGGGCAGCCCGACGGGCTATTGGCTCGACGCGGGTGCTTCGTTCAGCGTACCCGACCCTCTTCAGGGATCGAGCTCCACTGAGCGTTGGTACACGAATAGCTCCAGCTCCGGCAGCGTGAGCGCAGCCGCTTCGATGGCCCCCGTCTATTATCACCAATACACCATTGTTTACAGTTACAACGTGTCAGGCGAGGGGAGCCCTAGTTCTTTGGAGTTGAACTACTCTTCACTTGGCTCTCCGTCGACTTCACTACTTGATGCCACACAGGGGACGGCCTGGGCAGACTCGGGCAGCACGTTCAGTTTCGACGGTGTCGCCTATGCTTCATCGAGCGAGAGATGGTCGGTCCTGGCACAGGCAACCACGGGGTCGGTGAGCTCAGCCATCGCCTTGTCTCCTATCTATTACCATCAATACGACGTTCAAATCCTTTCAAACGCTGAGCAGGGCGGGTTGGTGTCTCCCCAGACAGGTTGGTACAATTCCAGCGAACAGATTCAGCTCTCAGCTACCCCAAATGAGGGATGGCAGTTCGAGTTTTGGAACGCTTCAGGGACCGGCTCGTACGACGGAACAAACAATCCGTATACCGTTACAGTCCAGAATCCCACCGTGGAAAGCGCCGTGTTCTATCCTGGCCTCTCCGTTGTTTCTTCGAGCATGGGAAGCGTTTCTTACGGGTCAGCCTCACTCAGTGGCGAAGTAGGGAGCTCGAGTAACAAGACACTATTCGTGCCCTCGGGGTCGACGGTCCAGCTTACGGCCAGCCCTGCGCTCTTCCTGTTCAAATTTGTCGGATGGTCGGGAGCAACGTCTTCCGGTCAGGCCGAAGTCAGCACGGTAGTGAACTCGCCTGAGAGCTTGCAGGCAACCTTCTCCATAGATTGGATCAA
>Ga0187881_10003880_pt1 | contig 12550 bp, 5 predicted proteins | sample June2016WEW_19_1_2_FD_133017 | JGI IMG/M metagenome (GOLD analysis project Ga0187881, IMG submission 133017) | Peatland microbial communities from SPRUCE experiment site at the Marcell Experimental Forest, Minnesota, USA - June2016WEW_19_100 | ecosystem: Environmental > Terrestrial > Soil >...
GTGGTGTTGGTAAAAGGCGTTCATCGCTGTCCTCCAAGCTCACTACCTGGAAGTTTATGCGATGAACGCCTCCCGAGCACCTGCCAGGGATACCAAGGGCAAAGCCCTTGACTAGCTTGCCCTGTCTCACCTCTCCCGCCGCAACTGTTCCACCAGCGTCCGCAACTCCGGGTCGGGCCGCAGCTTCAGGGCCGCTTCCAAATGTTTCAGCGCCTCAGGCATGCTTCCCGGTCTATTCGCCAGCGCGATCCCCAGGTTGTAATGGGCGTCGGCGTAGTCCGGCCGCAGCTTCAGCGCGGCTTGGAAGTGAGCAATCGCTTCGCCGCTGTGTTCCGGCATCTGCCCGAGCGTCACCCCCAGGTTATTCTCCGCATCGGCGTAGTTCGGTTTGAGCCACAGCGCCGCCTCGAACTCCGCCACCGCCTCGGCGGTGCGCCCCTCCTGGGAGAGCGACACCCCCAGGTTGTAATGCCGTTCGGCCGATCCCGGGCCGGCCGCCAGCGCTGCCGCCAAGTTGGCGCGCGCTTCCGGGTAATCGGGTTTCAGCCGGAGAGCCGTGCGGTATTCCGCGATAGCCTCCTCCAGTCGCCCGGTCTCAGCCAGCGTATTGCCCAGGTTGTTGTGCGGAATGGGCGAATCGGGGTCGATGCGCAATGCCGCGCGGTATTCGCCAATCGCCTCCTCGAGCCGGTTCGGAACGCGGGAAAGCGCGTTCCCTAAGTCGCTGTGTGCCCGCACCGAATCGGGGTTCAGTCGAACCGCCTGTTCCAGGTGCGCCGTGGCATCCGCCAGACTGTCCGGCTGCTCCAGCAGGTAGACGCCGAGATTATGCTCGGCCAGGTAGTTCCCCTGCGTCACTTCCAGCGCGTGCCGGAAGAGCGTCCCGCTGTTCTCCCAATAGCCCGTCTGCGCCCACGCCGCCGCTCCACATGCCAGCAGCGCGGCGCCGGCTACAATCCCCGCCGGCACTCGCCACCGGGGTCGCGCCCGCAGCGCGTCGCTGGCGCCCCACGCCGCCATCACCGACAGCCCCACCATGGGGACATACATGTAGCGGTCCGCCCGTGCCTGCGCCCCCACTTGCACCAGCCCGATCACCGGAAGCAGCGTGACCAGGTACCAGCACCACCCCACCGCCAGATAGGACCGTTTCCCGAATTCCCGCGCCGTCCAGATAGAAACGCCCGCCAGAACCAGGGCCGCCCCGGCCGCCTCCCAAATCGGCACCGCGCGGGGATACGGATAAAACGCGGCCAGCCCCGTGGGCCAGAGGGTCTTCTCTATGTAAAGAAAGCAGGAGACCAGCGCATCTTCCACCCGCAGCCCCAGGGGAAACGCCGCCAGCGGCTGCACCGCGCCGCTACCCCGTTGCGCCGCGTAGGTAATGGCCGCTCCCACGGCCGAGACCGCAAAGAACGGGATCTTCTCCTTGAGCCGCGCCCCCAGCGGCCGCAGCCGCCCGAGCGGCCAGGCATCCAGCAGCAGCAGCACCACCGGCAGGGTGACGATCATGGGCTTCGCCATCCATCCGCAGCAGAATGCCGCCAGCGCCAGCCCATACCACGGGCGCGCGCCACCGCGGGCCCATTTCACGTAGGCCCACAGCGCCAGGAACCAGAAAACCGCGCAGAGCACGTCCTTCCGCTCCGCCACCCAGGCCACCGATTCCACGTGCAAGGGATGCAGCGCGAACACCCCCGCCGCAAACGCGCTGGCCCACCGCGCACCCGTGGCCCATTTCAGCAAGGCGAACAGGAGCATAGCGGCCAGCGCATCGAGGCCCACGCTCGTCAAATGGTGCGGTCCGCTGCGCAGCCCGAAGATCTGCGCGTCCAGCATGTGCGACAGCCGCGTCAGCGGAAACCAGTTGGCCGCCTCGCGCGACGTGAACGCCCACTTCACGCCTTCCGCCGTCCATCCGGCCCGCACATGCGGGTTGCGGGTCACGTAGTCGGGGTCGTCGAAATTGACGAAATCGAAGCTGGCCGTCCGCGCGTAGACGGCCAGCGTGGCAATCAGCAGAGCCAGGTAGATCGGCCAATCGTGAGCCCTGGCCGGCTGGCGCGCCGGCGCCTCCCCGCTCCTGCTTATACTCCGCTTCCGCCGCGCCACGTACTCATCATACAAGGCCGCCGCGCGGTCCCGGCAATGGTAACCGGCGCTCCGTTAGAACGTCAGCCGAAGGCCCAATTGCAGCATCGAACTGACCTTTTAAACCAGAGACGCATCAACCGAGCGCGTCTGCCGCTCGGAACTCTCGACGTGTGCATAATTCAGGTGTCAGGGCTGGAATCGCGCAGGCTCGGAAAGAAGGCCGACCGCCTGGTCGGCCGCTCTTCGGGGTCGCGCCCGACGGGGTTGCGCAAAACCGAGGCGACAGGGTTGGCTCCGAAGCAATCGGCGGGAGCCCTCCTGTGAAGCAGAACCCGTGATTGATTCCAGAGCGCCAGGGGGGCTCTGCTCAGTCGGGATCCATTGCTTTGGTGAAATCTCAGAGCGGAGGTTTTGGGCAAAAAATGGAGATGGATGCCGTGATTATCGGGCATCGCTGCGCCGGGTCCAGACGCAGGAGTCCTTCGCCGTTTCGCCGAATCCGGAGGCGGTTACCTCGATGCGGTTTTCTCCTTCCGCCAGGGCCACTTCTTTCCAGACGAAGATGTGCAGATCCGTCCCCGCCAGCTCGCCGTAGTCTTTGCCGTTCACCCGCAGGGCAACCCTGGGCAGGTTCGAGTAGACCTTTACGGGCGTGGAAGCAGTCTTCCGAAGCGTATCGCGGCGGCTTGTGATGTAGACCATCGGCCGGGTCGTCCAGTTGGCCTGGTAAAAGTAATAGGCGTCCTTGCGGACCTTCCGGTCCCGTGTCACCAGGCCCTTATCGTTCAACCCGGGTGTGGTGCCTTCCCTCCGGAATGCGCTGGCAAAGTCGAACATGGCCCAGAGGAACGAACCCGGCACGAACCCGCGTTCGCGGATTGCAGCGTAGTTCGCTTCGTGCACCACCGCCTGCCATTCTTCCGGATGCCAGTTATTGGGCGCGCGGCCGGGAGCGCGTTGGGAGAAGTCCTGCTGGTGCTGATCGGTGCTCGCCCCCGCGCCGTATTCGCTAATGACCAGGCCCCTATTCCCGTAGAACGCATTCCACCGGTCGATGATGCTTCCCATAGCCGCAGGCGTTTCGATGTACCAGCCGGGATACACGTTGAGCGCCACCAGTTGGCTGATCTTCCCCACTTCCGGCAGCTTCTCGATTCCGTCTATACTGAACGCCCCTGTGATAATTCGCGTGGGGTCCTCCTCTTTCGCCAGCCGCGTCAAGTTTTCCACAATAGGCACGGGATTGTCCTTATTCGCCGGGCTGAGTTCGTTGTACAGGCTCCACATGACGATCGACGGATGGTTGAAGTTCTGGCGGATGAGCTCCGTGAGCTGCTGGCGGGTGGTTTCCAGAAACGCCGGGGTGCCGCGCACATCGTTGACCATGGACAGTTCGGACCACACCAGCATCCCTTGCCGGTCAAGCAGGCTGTGGAGGTAATCGCTGTGCTGGTAATGCGCGAGGCGAACGCCGTTTGCGCCCATTTCGCGCATGATCCGCACATCCGTTTCCTGCTCCTTCTCGCCGGCGGCCCATCCGAACCCGCCCCAATCCTGGTGGCGGGAGACGCCCCGGATCTGCAGTGGCGAGCCGTTCATTATGGCGCCGCGGGCCGGGTCCACGCGGAAGGAGCGCAACCCCAAGGGCTGATCGATGGCGTCTGCCACCCGGCCGTTCCGGAGGATCTCCACGCGGGCGGTGTACAGGTATGGATCGCCGACCCCATTCCACAGGTGGGGTTTCTGCAACTCGAGCTTCTGAACAACCGGCGTGGTTTCTCCCGCGCCTGCTGCGGCTCGCCGCTTTTCCGAGAGCACGGCATGCCCACTGGCATCCAGCACGGTCACCCGAACGTCCACGTTTTCCGCCGAAGTCGACCCGTTCGATACCTCCACTGCCGCTTCCACCACTGCCCGCGACGGTTCCACTTCGACCTGCTTCAGAAACACGCCCGGCGAGCCGTGATCGAGCAGGCTGATGTTGATCGGTGCCGTCACAATAAGGGAGACCGGCCGATAGATGCCGCCGAAGATAGTGAAATCACCGGAGAGCGGAACCACGTCTTCCCGCCGGGCGTTGTCCACGCGAACGGCCAGCAGATTCGCTGCGCCATAACGGAGGTGCGGTGTGAGTTCCAGACAGAAAGCCTGAAAGCCCCCTTTGTGCTCGCCAAGTTCCTTTCCGTTCAGAAAGACGCGAGCCACAAGGCTGGCGGCTTCAAAGCGCACGAAGACCCTCCGCCGTTTCCAGGTCGCGGGCGCGTTGAAGCTATGGCGGTACCAGCCGGGGCCGCGGTAGTAGCCGGTGAGGGGCGGATCGCCCTCCGTGTTCCAGGTGTGCGGAATGGAGACGCGCTGCCAGGAGGAGTCGTTAAAGTCTTCCCTGGCCGCGTCTTTCTCCTCGCCGCGATAAAATGCCCACCCGGCATCCAGGCGAACAGCGGTTCTTGCATCGGTGCCAAATGCCATCAGGGGCGACAGCAAGCCGATACACAACAACCACCGGGCACTTCGTTCACGATTCAAGAATCGCACTGCGCTCACGTGGTAGTCACCGCGTTGGCAAACGCGCCTCGAAAATCGGCTGCTAATTAGATTCGTCTTGAGAATACTTGTCGGATTATTGCTCATATGTCTTCTCTCTGTAGCCGGAGGACACGCTGGGCCGCGCCCTGCCCCCCGGTCGGGCGGTCGGAGTAATTTTTGCCCGGCAATCGGGTGAAGACCGATCGCCGCGATGCCGAGAAACTGGCGCGCTGTCATCGGGCCAATGCAAGCCGATTCAACGAGGGTGCCATTGGCCGTGAACTGCTGGGATTCATCTGGGCCATCGGTGTGAAAACGGAGACGAAGCAGCAAGCCCAAGCAACTGCCGCGTAGAGTAAACTGCTTGTCCAGACAGATGGCAGCACCGGAGATAGTCGAGGGGCTCACGGAAAGGAGAACCCTCGTACGTTCTATGCGACACGACCTCCGGATCAGATTCGCGCCCCTAGTCCGAGGCAGCTCCCGACGGATCACGATTGTGCGGTTCCGACCCGCGGATATCAGAGTGATCAACCGTCGCATTTGCTCCCTCGACTGTCTCCCGTGCTGATCAGCGGGACGTTCTCCAGCACCGTCCTTTCGACCGGCAAATGCTGGATCGTCTCGAAAAACAGCGACAGCCACCGGTGCGGCGGGCGCCGCCCCGGTGGCCAAAGCTACTTCTCGAAAAGCTAGAACGTCAACTTCACCGCCAATTGGACACTGCGAGGGCCGCCGGTGCCGGAGTTGACCGAGCCAGAGCCGGTGCCGAAGGTGCCGGTCACGAATCCGAAGTTGGCGTTGTTCGCGGTGCAGCAAGTGCCGTTCGGATTGGCGAACTGCGGGGTGTTGGTTGTGTTTACGGTTTCCAGCCGAAGCTGCATGCCGATGCGCTCGGTGAACCGGGTGGTCTTGGAGAGGGCGAAGTTCATGTTGAAGAATCCCGGCCCAATCATGGAATTGCGTCCAACGTTGCCGACCTGCTGGGCAGCGCCGGCGACCTGATCGATGGCTCCGGTCGGGCAGGACGCAGTAGGTGTCGCCGACTGGCAGGGTGGCGGGGCAAACGCGGTTGGATCAAACCACGGGCTTCCACCGTTCGAGGTGGTGTTGATTCCGTGCAGAATGTTGGCCGGACCCACCTGGATGGGCGTGTTAGTGCCGCCTGAGGCAAGGTTCAAGTACGTCGAGCTGTAAGTCACCGTGAAGGGAAGTCCGCTCATGACCGTCAGGATGCCCTCGAGCTGCCATCCGCCCACGATCTTGTCCAGCCCTCGCGAACTGGAGTTCAGGAAGTGTTTCCCCTTACCGAAGGGCAGTTGGTAAACATAGCTCTGCACAAAGCTGAACTTACGATTGAAATCGTTCAGGCCCCAATTACGGTGATATTGTCCGTTGAGATAGAAGCCGTAGAATCCATCGTCGTCTCCGCCGTTGTAGTAAGCCATGCCCTTTTGGTAGGTGAACGAGGTGGTGATGCCTAGCGAGGTGGAAAAGCGCCGGTCAATCTTCGCTTGCAGGGCGTTGTACATCGCGGACACCGCCACGAATTCCTCCGATATGCTGCCCGTGTGCGGGAAGTATGGCTGGTAGGCGGTGTCGTTTGTGGACGTGGGTGCGATCACCGGACTGGCATTGATGTTTTGCCCCGAGCCCATGTCCACGCCGTGATTGCCCACGTACGCAAGGTCCATCGTGAAATGATACGGCAGCACCTGCTGGACCGTAAAGTTCCAGGCAATGATGTGAGGGTTCTTGTAGTTTGTCGGGAAGAAGGACTCCGACGAACCGTTGAAGCCGAGAGCGGCGACGCTGTAAATCCCGTTGGACGGGATGGGCACCGGCGCGGGCGCCGGGAGACCGCTCTCGAAACTCAGAAGGGACCCGTTGTAGAAGGCCGAGGTATAGGCGCTCGCGCCTTGCACGGCTCCGAGGTTGCCCTTTGTCGGATAGTTGTTGTTAATGTACGTATTGTCCTCAAACGGCGTATAACTGACGCCGAGACCCGTCCGGATAACCGTCTTCTCCGTCAAGCGGTACGCCAGTCCCAAGCGCGGCGCAAGGTAGTTCAGGTGGTTGACCAGGCCCCCATTGTTGGGGTTGCCGCCCACACCGCCGACCACCAGCGTGTTGCTCGACGGAATGAAGTTGGAAAACTGGCCGGGGAAGGCCGGCACGCCTGGCGGATACAATTCCCAGCGCAGCCCGATGGCCACGGTCAGCTTTTTGCTGACCTGCCATCTATCGGCGGCGTAGGGGAAGAAGTACCAAGCCCGGTAAGTCGGGAACGTGCCACTGAAGTCGCGGCCGGTGCTGCCGGCCTGGGGGCTGTCCAGCAGGAAGCTCGCCAAGCTGTTGGCCCACGAAGTGGTGCTGTTCGGGGTCGTCGCCGAGCTCGTGGTGCCGTTGGGGAGCTGGCAACTACCCGCGCAGTTCGTTTGGGAAGTACCGAACTGGTAGACGCCGCGCGGGCTGTAGGTCTGCGTCTGCAACAGGTCGTCACGGATGCGGCGCATATCGAACCCGAATGTAAAGGTGTGGTTGCCGTGCGTCTTGGTCACGTTGTCCACCAAATCGATGTTGGCCTCCGCACGGACCCAGGGCAAACTGGCGGAATATCCCACCAGCGGGCTGGTAAAACTGCTAATCTGGATACCCACCAAGCCGCTGTTGAACTCGCTGATATTGATGCCAGGGATTCCCAGGTTCGTGGAATCGTTCGATCCATAGTCGCTCTCTTGCGCCGTGTTGTGGTAGTGCGCCACGCCGATCCGGAATTCGTTCAGCAGGTTGGGCGTAAAAACGTGGGTCCAGTTGATGCCGCTACTGTAAGTCTTCTGAATTCCCGTGCCCTCGAAGGCCCCGTTGGCAGCACCGCCGGCGGTGCCGAAAATGGGCGCCTGGTAAACCACTGGCCGCTGGAAGCTGAATCGGCCGCTGAGGTGGTCCTTGTCGCCGATGGTGTAGTCCACCTTCCCGTCCGTGAGGCTGCTGTCCTTGGTGAAGGGCAGGAGGGCGAAGTAGTTGTTGGACGGCGCCAGGGTGCCGTACGGCTGATTCGGGTTGGGCACCAGGGCCAGGATCTTGAGCGCGATCGGGTTCAGGTGCGATGTGGGAATGACGTTGTTGGGGAACGGAGTCCTTCCCACTCCGGTGTTCGGATCTCCGGTCGCCGGATCGTAAACCGGAGCGGGGTTGGCGCCAGCCAGGGCCTCGCTCAAGTTGCCGGTGCGCGACAGCGGCGACGGTATCGTCTCGGTGTTGGCGTTGGCTTCGTGATCCGTGGTGTGCAAGAAGTCGGCGAAGAAAAACAGCTTGTTCTTCTTGATCGGCCCGCCGACGGTGCCGCCGAAGTAGTTGTAGTGGATAGCGGCCACCGAGGGCTGGAAGAAGTTGCGGGCGTCGAAATCGCCGTTCTGAACGAACTCGTAGAGGGAGCCGTGGAACTGGTTGGTCCCCGACTTCAGGATCACGTTAGTGACCGCGCCGGCGCCGCGTCCCAAGTCCACGGAGTGGTTGCTGGTTGAGATGTCCACCGCTTGAATTGCTTCGAGCGGCGGGATCAGGATCTGCAACAAGCCGGTGCGTTCGTTGTCGTCAATGCCCTCGATTTGGTAATTATTCGACACGCGCGGGGCCCCGTTGACTTGGGTCTGCAGCGAGTCCGAAGCGTTAAAGAACTGGGAGTGCTGCTCCGACGGCGGCGACGTGCCGGGCACGAGGGCCAGCAGGGCTTGATAATTGCGGTTGCTGACCAGAACCGGCAGTTCCGACACCACCATCGTGTCGATGTTGCGGCCGGTATCGGCGCGGTCCGTCTGCAACGCTGGTGCTGCGGCTGTGATCTCGATGGTCTCGGTAACCTCACCCGGCTGAAGCTGAATGTCCACGCGCTGGGTGCTGTTCACCGCCAGCGCAATATCCCGGCGCGTTTCCTTCTTGAAGCCGGACGCCTCCATGCTCACCGAGTATTGGCCCGGAGGCAGATTGGGGAACGTGTAGTTCCCGCTTTCGTTGGTCTGACCGGAGCGGCTGATTCCGGTGTTGACCTCGGTAATGGTCACTTTGGCATTGGGCACAACTGCGCCGGAAGCATCCGTGACGGTGCCAAGCAGCGTGGCGTTAACAGCCTGCCCAAAGGAGCTGAGGGCAAAGCACAATAAGAGCACACTAAGGGTGCATGTCAGACGTAGACACTTCATCCACTGAACCTCCATGATTACAGTCGGGCGCTACTCGCGACACCCGGAAGCCTCTTCTGCCTAGCCTCTCGGCTTACGCAGCGTCCCCTATTGTGCGCCTCCCTCCAGCGCTACAGCCACTCTTAACGGGTTTGCTAACATGCTGCTACGCGACTGATAACACGGTAGTTATTTATCGCTTGCGAATTAACGGTTAAATTGGTAGCATTATCCGGGAGGTAAGGTCACTACGGACACATGGGATGTGCTTAAGTCGGGTGCGCGAGCGAGCATGGCAGGGGCCACGCCAGATTCAGCCAAGACCCGCAAGCTCATTTCCGAAGAAATGGAGCGTGTGCTGCGTAGCCGCGAGTTTTCAGCCAGCGAGCGCAGTTGCACGTTTTTGCGGTACCTGGTGGAACGCGCCCTCGACGGCAGCGGGCACCAACTCAAAGAGCGCACCATCGGGGTGGACGTGTTCGGCCGGGATGCCACCTACGATACGGGAAAGGACGCGATTGTGCGTGTGTCGGCAAACGGCGTCCGCAAGCGTTTGCTGGCCCACTACGCAGGGGCGGACCTGGCGCGCGAGCCGGGGAGCGTGCAGATCTCCCTGCCGGCGGGCAGCTATATGCTTGAGTTCCACGTCTTGCCGCCGGGGCAGGACGAAGGGGCGCTACCCGAGGCGCCTGACAGTCGCCCATCACTGCTGAGTTCGGCGCGGAAGCCGAGGTGGAGGTGGCCTGCTGATGCCTGGGCAGTGATTGGGGTTCTTGCCGTGGCTTGCGGTCTGCTGGCGTGGTACAACCACCAATTGGTGAGCCGGGTTCCGCCGGCGCCGGGGATGGAGTTTCTGCCATGGTCGCAATTTGGGTCCCAGAAGGTCGTGCGGGTAGCGCTCACCGATGCGAACTACACCATCTATTCCAACGTCATAGCCAAACGGGGACTTACGCTCGATGAGTGGTTGGGCGAGCAGTGGACCGGGAACTTCGGCGCGGCGTTGGCGTCGGTTTCACCGCGGTCGGGAAATCAGTACACCAGCGTCGTGAGCGCTGTGGCTGCATCGCGGGTAAGCGCCATGTTGGAGACCACGGGCCGCACCGCGCTGCTGGTTCCAGCGCGCAGGTTGCAGATGGAACAGTTCAAAGGCGAGCAACCCGTGATCCTGCTGGGAAGTTCCATTGCGAACCCGTGGGCCGAGGTGTTTCGAGAGAATCTGACCTTTTCGATTGAGGTCGATCCCGCCACCAGGTTTCAGTATGTCGGGAACCACGCGCCGGCTTCCGGTGAGCCGGCGCGGTGGCAGCCGACCCCTGCTACAACCTCGCCGGGCATCGCTTACGCCATTCTTTCGCTGATTCCTAACCTTACGGGTAAGGGCTGGGTCTTACTGGTGGCGGGAACTAGCGCCGAGGGCACGGGCGCGGCCTCCGAACTTCTGACGGACCCCGCGCGGCTGCGCGAGGAACTGATCGCGCGCGGCATCAATCCGACCGGCCGCGTGCAGAAATTAGAGCTGCTGCTGCGGGTACAGTCCCAAGGGATGGATTCGCGGCATTACCAGGTGATCGCCTCGCGCGTGGTGGGAGGCTGAGCCCGCGTTCCCTCCGCCGCGGCTGCCGCCGGTTCCGAGCGGCATGTTAGACTAGCGTCTAGGATCTCCGAAGGTTCCCCCCCTCTCCAAATGAAGAGCAGCAGCTCCGCCATTCGCAACATCGCCATCATCGCCCACGTGGACCATGGCAAGACCACGCTGGTGGACGCCATGCTCAACCAGAGCGGCATCTTCGGCCAGCACGAGGAGCACGTGGAACGCGTCATGGATTCCAACGAGCTGGAACGCGAGCGCGGCATCACCATCCTCGCCAAGATCACCGGCATCCGTTATCACGGCGTCAAGATCAACATCGTCGATACGCCCGGCCACAGCGATTTCGGGGGCGAAGTCGAGCGCGCGCTCAAGATGGTGGATGGCGTCATGCTGCTGGTGGACGCCAGCGAAGGTCCGCTGCCGCAGACGCGCTACGTCCTGGTGAAGGCGCTCGAGGCCAAGCTGCCTCCCATCGTGGTGATCAACAAAATCGACCGGCCCGACGCGCGCGTGCAGGAAGTCCTCAACGAAATCTACGACCTGTTCATCGACCTCGACGCCGCGGAAGACCAACTGGATTTCCCGGTCCTTTACACCATCGCCAAGACCGGCGTGGCCAAGCGTTCTCTGGATGACCCGTCGAGCGACCTGCGCCCGCTGTTCGACGCCATCGTCGAGCACATTCCCGCACCCGTGGGCGATCCGGATGGCGTGCTCCAGATGCTGGTGGCCAACCTGGACTACAGCGATTACCTGGGCCGCCTGGCCATTGGCCGCGTTTTCAACGGCACCCTGCGATATGGCGACACCGTAGCCATTGCCAAGCGCGACGGCTCGCTCCACAACACCCGCATCACCAAGCTCTACTCCTTCGAAGGGCTGAAGCGCGTCGACGAAACCGTGGGGGTCCCCGGCAACCTCCTCGCCATTGCCGGCGTGGAGGGCATCACCATCGGCGAGACCATCACCAGCGCCGAAACACCGGCGCCGCTGGCGCAGATCCAGATCGACGAGCCCACCATCGCCATGGCATTCACCATCAACACCTCGCCCTTCTCCGGGCGCGAGGGCCAATGGGTGACGTCGCGCAACTTGCGCGAGCGGCTCGACAAGGAACTTCTCACCAACGTGTCCATTCGCGTCGAGGAGCTGGGACACGACACCTTCAAAGTGATGGGCCGCGGCGAATTGCAGCTCGCCATTCTGATCGAAATGATGCGCAGGGAAGGCTTCGAGCTGATGGTCGGCAAGCCCGAGATCCTGACCCGCACCGCCGGCGGCAAAGTGCAGGAGCCGGTCGAGCTCCTGGTCATCGACTGCCCCGAGACCTTTCTCGGCGTGGTGATCGAGAAGCTCGGCGCGCGCAAGGGGAAGATGACCAAGATGGTGAACCACGGGTCCGGCCGCGTGCGCCTCGAGTTTCACGTGCCGTCCCGCGGCTTGATCGGGCTGCGCAGCGAAATGCTCACCGACACGCGCGGCACCGCCATCATGAACTCGCTGTTCCACGGCTACATCGAATGGCAGGGCGAGATCCCCATGCGGCCCACCGGTTCCCTCGTCGCCGACCGGCCCGGCAGAGTCACCGGGTACGCCGTTTTCAACCTTCAGGAACGCGGCGAGATCTTCGTCACGCCCGGCACCGAAGTCTACGAAGGCATGATCGTCGGCGAGAACGCCAAGGAAGCCGATCTCGACGTCAACATCGTCAAGGAAAAGAAGCTCACCAACATGCGCGCCTCCACCGCCGACGAAGCCATTCGCCTGGTGCCCCCGCGAGTTCTGAACCTGGAACAGGCCATCGAGTTCATCCGCGACGGCGAATACGTGGAAGTGACGCCGCAATCCATCCGGCTGCGCAAAAAGGTGCTGAAGGCGAACCAGCGGTAGCCTGCCGATGCCCGTCAATCCAGGTCGAACTTCGACTGGTAATCCCTCAGTCTCGGGGACGGGGTTGAAGATTTCGCTGGACATTTGGCGACAGGTTCGGTACTCTACTGTGGGAGACCAAAGCAGAGTTGATGAATTCGCCGACCCCGCAGCGACTGACCTTTGCCGGCCGTGAGTTCTCCTCCGCCGATCTGGAACTGATCCGTCAGGTCACCTCCGATTTTGCCGGCCTGGGCATTACCGAGATTGCGCGCACGGCGTGTGA
>Ga0187881_10003882_pt1 | contig 12548 bp, 11 predicted proteins | sample June2016WEW_19_1_2_FD_133017 | JGI IMG/M metagenome (GOLD analysis project Ga0187881, IMG submission 133017) | Peatland microbial communities from SPRUCE experiment site at the Marcell Experimental Forest, Minnesota, USA - June2016WEW_19_100 | ecosystem: Environmental > Terrestrial > Soil >...
GCTCATGACCAGCACCGAGGGGACCGTCTCCGTGCGCCTGGACGGGGACTCGTTCCTAATCAGCCCGTACGGGCTGGACCGCAGCTACCTGGACGAATCCGATTTCGTGCTCATCAAGGGAGGACAACGCGAGCGCGGGCTCACGCCCAGCCGCGCCGTGATCATGCACAAGGAAATCTACGCGGCCAACCCTGAGATCTGCGCAATCATCAGCGCCCAGTCGCCGGCGGTCACCGCGTTCACCGTCACGAACACCCCTCTTGAGAGCGCGATCATCCCGGAGAGCTATATCGAGCTGCGCGATATGCCCCTGATCTCCTTCGGCCGGCAATTCACGGATGAGAAAGGACTGGCCGCGGAGATCTCGCAAAGGACTCCGGTGGTTCTGCTGCAGAACGATGCCATTCTCACCACGGGAAGGAGCCTCACGGAAGCGTACGACAGGCTGGAGGTGGCGGAGTTCAGCGCAAACGCCATCCTCAACGCCGCCAGGCTGGGCGAGGTCCAGCGCATCGGCCAGCAGGAACTGGAAGCAATCAGGAAAAAGTTCGGGCTTCGATGATCCACGCCCAGCAGCACGCGCCGCCAATCCGCTCCCTGGTGCTTGCCGGAGGAGCAAGCACCCGCATGGGCGTGGACAAGGCGCTGTTGCGCCTGCACGGGCAGACCCAGGTGAGCCGCGTGGTGCGCCTGCTGGAGCTGGTAGCTCCGCCGGTCTATGTGTCCGTGAGGCCCCGGCAGACTTTCCATCCCGCCTTCCGCGGACTCCACCTCCTGGAGGACAGGGAAGAGGGCGTCGGTCCGCTGGAGGGGCTGCTCTCAGCGTTCCGTGAGGAGCCCGGCTGCGCCTGGCTTGCAGTTGCCGTGGACATGCCCTTCCTCACGCGGGAGACGCTTCGCCGTCTGATCGAATGCAGGGATCCGTCGGCACTTGCCACCGCGTATCGCAACCCGGACACGGACAGGCCCGAGCCGGTATGTACCATTTACGAACCGGCGATTCTGCCCACCCTCCTGGAAGCAAAGACGCAAAAGCGTTACAGCCTCATGCTGCTTCGCGACGTCCCTCTTCGCCTGGTGGAACCCACGCGCGCGGGTGAGCTTCGAAACGTCAATGACCCCGATGAGCTTCGCAAGGCGGGAGGAATCAGCTTCCCACCTGTTCCCTGAGGGCAGCGCTCAGCGCGCGAAGCAGCGGGACAAAGGGCTCTGCTGCCGCGGATTCCTCGCCGCCGCCTGCCGCGATGGTTGCCTCCAGGCCGGGAACCAGCACCTCGCGGACAAGCTCTTCCCTCTCCGCGGGGTCCTCACATTCTGAGAGGAACCTCAGGAGGACGGCCAGGCCGTCCACAGGCTCGTCGCCGGCCTCAAAGCCTTGTCTTTTGTATCTTTTCTGCAGATCGAGAAGCAGCATGCTTCGGCCGTATCCTTCGCCATACAGCTGCTGCCCCATAGTGGGGCTGGCCTCGCGATACAGCTCTGCGATCCGATCGGGGGAGGCGTTTTCCACGAACCGGGCAAACTCGTCCAGATCCCCAGGGGGCACGCCAACGGCAGCCGAAGCGCGGGCGCATTCCCTCACCCTCTGGACCAGGTCCATCCCCGGCGCTTCCAGGATGCCGGCAAAAAGCTCGAGCAATCTGTCCATCTCAGCAGCGCCGCGGCCTCACGCGACCCCTCAGGCCAGCACGTCCATCGTGCGCGCACCCTGCCCCTGCTGTTGCCGCGCCAGGTCGCTCTGCGCCGTGGACGCCGCCTGGTAGGCTTCCGCGGCCCTGCGCGTTTCAGCTTCCGACGGAGCGCCGTTGGCGTTCACGTCCTGGATCAGGGTCTGGGCCCTCTGGATTGAGCCCTCAGGATCATTGACCACAGCGCCGGCGTCCACCCGGCCTCCGCCCCCCGCGTCAGTCTGCTGGGGCGCGTTCACGTACTGCGGGCTTGCGCCGCGGTCCGCTTCCGCAATCCGACGTGCGTCGTTCTGCTGCTCCACGGCTTCCCTGGCATCAGGGGGAGGATCCGGGGGCCGGTTTGCAAGGACACCGCTGGAAAAAGAAGAAACGGGTTCTATCGCCATAGCTTTTGCGCCTCAGATCAAATTTACTCCCAATGCGCCGCGCAAGCAATACGCCTGCCCGTGCGTCCACCCCTAGCTCCTACCCCGTGGTGCGCATGCCTGTTGCGACGCCTTCTATCGTGAGACGAAGGAGGTCCCGGCACTCGGACTGGCACTCGCGGTCTCCCTGCTGCTCGCAGTCCCGCAGTCTTCGCAGCCACTCCACCTGGATCAGGTTGAGGGGGTCAGTATTGGGATTCCTTACTGTGATGGAGCGCCGCAGCCAGGGGATCTCTTCCAGCAGCTCCGCCTGCCCCTGGGTGCGCAGGACAGCATCCCTGCTCAGGGCGTACTCCGTTGCGATGCGCTGCCAGATACGGTCCCTGATCCCAGTGTCATCCACCAGGGCGGCATACAGGCATGCAATCCCCTGGTCTGCCTTGGCAAGGGCCAGGGCCGCGTTATCGATGGTGGCCCGGAAAAAGGACCAGCCCCCGTACATCTCCCGCAGCCTGTCCCAGCCGTCGGGATGCCGGGCCGCGAAGGCGGTAAATGCGGCGCCGATGCCATACCACGCCGGAATGAGGCAGCGGCTCTGCGTCCATGCGAACACCCAGGGGATGGAGCGCAAATCGGAAAGAGACCTGCCGCCGTGCCGATGGGCGGGCCGGGAGGCAATGGGAAGAGACTCGATCTCCTCAATGGGCGTGGACTGCTCGAAGTAGGCGAGGAAGCCCGGCTCTTCGATGAGAGCGCGGTAATGCGAAAGGGAGGCCGAGGACAGCTCCGTCATGGCCTCCTGCCAGGCGGGCCGGGGCGGAGACAGCGGCTGCGTCGAGCTCATCAGCGTGGCCCAGACCACCTGCTCGAGATGACGGCCTGCGATGCGCGGGTCATCGTACCTGTCGGCAAGGACCTCGCCCTGCTCGGTCATGCGGAGCCCGGCGGTGAGGGATTCCCGGGGCAGGGAAAGGATGCTGCGGGCCGCCGGGCCGCCGCCCCGTCCCAGCGAGCCTCCGCGGCCGTGGAAGAAAATGACGCGCACGCCGCGGCTTTGCGCCACGCTGTGGAGCGTGCTTTGCGCCTCGTAGAGGGCCCAGCAGGCAGCCAGGTAGCCGCCGTCCTTCGTGCTGTCGGAGTAGCCGATCATGACGGTCTGGACGTCGTTTCTTCGGGAAAGATGCTCCCGGTAGACAGGGTCGTCGAACATATCGGTGAGTATCCGCGGAGCGTTCTCCAGGTCCCTGATGGTTTCAAAAAGGGGGATGATGTCGATGTCCAGCCCCCGGTCTCCCGCCGCGGCGCACAGCGAACGGCATCTGCAGAGCCAGAGGACCGCAAGGACGTCGCTCAGGGAATGGGTCATGCTGATGATGTACCCGCCCAGGGATTCCTGACCCAGGCCGGCCGAGGCGTGGGCCAGGACGGAGAAGAGCTGCACCGTCTCCCGCGCTTCGGGGCTCAGGTCGCGCATCCCGGTCCGCCCCGAGTGCGACATTGAAGAGCGCAGGACATCGAGTTTTTTGTCCTCGGGCAACGAGGCATACTCCGGGGCAAGCCGGGCGGAGCGCAGCAGCTCGCTCATGACCTGCAGGTTCCACGACGACTCCTGGCGAATGTCCAGCCGCGCGACGTGCAGGCCGAACACGTCGGCCTGCCACAGCCAGTCCTGCAGCTCTCCCTCGATGATCCGCTCACCGCCGTTGGCCAGAAGGCTGTCTTTGATGAGCTTGAGATCAGCGGCAAGCTCCTGCGTTCCGTTGTAGGAACCGACAGGCAACCGCGCCAGGTCTTTCATTTCCCGGGTGCGCTCCAGGCGCCACTCCACTGTCTTGAGAAAGCGGCGATAGATCTCGTGCTCTGAAATGGGCTCCAGGAGCGCGACAAGCTGCGGATGCTCGCGGACCCGGTCCTCCAGCGCCGCGCGGATCTCGGTGCTCACCGGGGTTTCCAGGCTGGAGCTGGTCAGGACGTCGAACAGCTTTCTGCATTGCCCCAGGTGCGCTTCCGCCGCGGTCCTTCTCATGGTCACCAGAGTGCTTGCCGTCACCTCGGCGGTCACGTTGGGGTTGCCGTCCCGGTCCCCGCCGATCCACGATCCGAAGCGAAGAAATGGCGGAACATGAAAGGGAAATCCCGGGTAGCTCCTCTGCAGGGCGCCGTTCAGGTCGCGGTAGATCCGGGGGATCACCTCCCACAGCGTTCCGGCAAATGAGAGCCCGACCTCCACTTCTTCAGAGACACTGGGCCGGCGCGGTCTGACAAGCTCCGTCTGCCAGAGACTTGTGAGGGAGGAGCGCAGCAGCGCCACGAGCCGCTCCCTGTCGCGCGGCAGAAGCTCGGCGTCATCCATCTGTCCCACGACCTGGCGCATGCGCCGCACCAGTCCCCGCACCGAGCGCCGCTTCGCCTCTGTGGGGTGCGCGGTGAACACAAGCTCGATGGAGAGAAGGTCGATCAACGCCTGGGCCTTTTCAGGGGAGAAATCCGCGCGGCGCATGATCAGCACCGCCTCCTCCATGGATTCGCTGCGGGGTTCGGGATGCCGGCGGCGCTCCCTTTCCCGGAGCACGCGGACGCGTTCCCTGTCCTCCGCAAGGTTGGCAAGGTCGAAGAATACGGTGAAAGCCCGCACGACAAGGCGAGCCTGCGCATTCGATATGGAATGCACGCGCGCCAGGAGAGCGTTCTCGGCGCCGGGCCGTCCCTCCCTGCGCGCCCTGGCTCCCAGGCGGATCTCCTCCTCCAGCTCGTACAGGGAGAGCCCCGCCTGCTCGCGGATGACCTCGCCGAGGAGCTTTCCGAGGAAGTGTATCTCAGGCCCGAGCTTTTCGCTTCTCTCCATGCGTGTCATGAATTTCAACGTGAATGCCCAGCATGTCAACGTCTGGTGTTCGACGGGAGGAGCACGTGCTATATTCGCATCATGCCGAACGGGGTGACAGAGGATGCAGAGCTCATACGCCGCATGACCCGCGGGGAAACCCAGGCCTTGCGGGAGCTGTACGCCAGGCACGGACGGCTTGTCTATGGACTTGCCCTGCGCATCATTGGAGACCAGGAAGCCGCAGAGGAGATCTGCCAGGACGTCTTTCTGCGCGCATGGGAAAAGGCGGACACGTATCGGTTGGAAAAGGCGCAGGTGAGGACGTGGCTGGCGCGAATAGCGCGCAACCGCGCCATTGACGTGCTTCGGCGGCGAGGCTCCCGTGAGGCGCGCGCGCGGGACGCCTGGGAGGAAATGAAAAGCGCCGCCCTGGAGACGCGCACAGAGCCGAGCCCGTCCCTGGAGAACGAAGACCTGCGCGCCCGCATTTCCGGCGCCATCCTCTCCCTCCCCCAGGAGCAGAGGGCCGCCCTCTCCCTGGCGTTCTTTCAGGGCCAGACCCATCGCCAGATAGCCGAAATCACGGGAGAGCCCCTGGGAACCATCAAGTCGCGGATCCGCGGCGCCATGCTCAGGCTTCGGGAGGTGCTGAAAAACGACGAGGACATGTGGTAATCCCCGGAGACCGTTTTTACGTACATCTAGAGGGGGGAGGAGGCTCGGCGCGCAATGAGTGACCATGAGGAGATCCTGGGGCTGATCGCGGCATATGCCCTTGATGTCCTGGATCCCGACGAATCCACCCTGGTGCAGGCGCATCTCCCCGGGTGCGCAGCCTGCAGACGGGAGCTGGACGCCTGTCTGCATCTGACGGACGGGATTGGCCTGAGCGCCTCGGATGCGCCGCCCCCCTCCGGCCTGGAGGAAAGGATAATCAGGGAGGCCTCCTTGATGAGACCGCGGCAGATAATGGGGTCGACGCGGAGGTGGACTCCCGGCTTTGCTGCTGCTGCAGCGGTGCTGATCCTTTTCCTTGGAGCAGGAAACGTGGCGCAGTGGGTCCGTTCGCCGCAGTTTCAGGCGCAGCAGAAGGGGCTTGTGACCGTCGCGCTGATGGGCACAGGCGAAAACAGGGAAGCCTACGGAACGATCGTGGTGGACAAGGATGACAACGAGGGTGTGCTGGCCGTTCGCGGGCTCAAGAAGCTCGGGCTCGACCAGCGCTATCAGTTGTGGCTGAAAAAAGGCGATGAGCTGCAAAGCGGCGGGCTCTTCGCGGTCAACGAAGACGGATACGGATCACTCCTGATAAAGATCCCGGGAGGCTTCCGAGGGTTTCGCACTTTCAGCATCTCCGTGGAGCCGGCCGACGGCAGCGTCTTGCCCCGAGGCACCATCATCCTGAGCGGCGGGCTCTGAGACAATGGAGATGGTGTCGCCGCCGTTCAAGGCCTCGCGCCGGGGGCCTGGGGAGGGGCTTTAGCCTCCGCGGCGGCCGCGAACCGGCCAAGGAACAGCGAGCCGCCGAGCACCAGGAGGAAACCGATCGCCCGTTGCAGCCCGCCGTGGCCCGGGGTCCCGATTGGCTCCGAGAGCACGAGGGAGCCGAGGAAAAGCGCGCCAACTCTGCCGAAGAAATCGGAGACAACCACTCCCGCAACCACGGTTCCCGTCTGGTAGGCCCGGGAGAGCATGTAGAATCCCGTCAGGTAGAATGTGATGAAACCTGCCGCTGTCAGGACGAGCAAAGGCACCGGCGCGGGGAGTTCTCCCTGGAGGAGGGCAAGGAAGATCTTGGTCAGAAGATCCCCGACGCTCCCCAGGATGCCCGAAAGGGCTGCAAAAGCAAACAGGGAGACTACGGCCCGTTGTGAGCTTTTAAGAAGACGCGGGGCAAGAAAGACCGGGACGGAAAGGACCGAAATGATGGCCACGCCCAGGACAACCCCGCCGGCGGGCGGGATCACAGGAGCCGCGCTTGGGCCTTCCTGCAGGCCCAGGAAGACAATCCCCGCTGTCACGCAGACAAGCGCCGCCCACTCGGCCAGGGAAAGCGGCGTTTGCAGGAAGACCGTTGAGAATACGGCAAGCACGACGTAGCTGCCGGCCGTGATGGTGCGCGCGGCGGAGATGGGCACCCGGTCCAGTCCGAATACGAACATGCCCCACCCCAGGGCCGTGACCAGCAGGCCCAGCATCCATTCCCCGGAACCAAGGAGCGCCAGAACGGGAAGCCGTCCGCCGGGCATCCGGTTGACCGCCTTCTTCTGCAGTACTGCCCCCACGTCCCACAGCACAGTGCCCAGGATGATTGCCAGATACCGGACCAGCGCGGATTGCAGCATGGCCGCACATCCTGACCGGATTTCCCGCAGCGCGCAAGAGCATAGACCATCCGGCAGCAGCGTGAGAGAATGCCGACCCATGGATGCAGAGGTTCGCTATCACATGTGTCGCCCTGCGCAGGCGCGCGCCCGCCGCGAGCAATGCCCTGTGGCTTATATACCAATCGGGACCATCGAGTGGCACGGGCCTCAGAACCCCCTGGGGGCAGACACTCTCCAGGCTGAAGGCCTTGCCATGATGTGCGCAAAGGAAGGGGGCGGTCTCGTCTTCCCTCCTCTCTGGTACGGGGAGAGCCGAAGCGAATCGCTCATGGAGGCGAATGCGGATGATCGGGAGGAGATCGCTCTTGCCATGGGATTGCCGCCGGACAACTTCCTTCCCGAGCGCCAGCCATTCTCCCCCACGGAACAGACCCTGGGATACCAGCGCCTGCTCCTGCACATATTGGCGGAAGCAGAGACCCTCGGATTCAAGCTCGGCGTCCTTGTCGCAGGGCACTACCCTCTCATCGATCACGCCTGCTCGGCTGCCCTGCTCTTCAATCAACGCCATTACAGCAGGCACCAGGGAATGCTGGCGTGGGCGTGCGTGGACTACCTCCTGGTTCGCGACAGATATCCCGACTCTGGAGATCACGCGGCAGGGTGGGAGACCTCCCACCTCATGGCGCTTCACCCTGAGACGGTGGATCTTTCCAGCCTCCCGCCAAAAGGACAGCGGTTGACGGGGATCATGATGGGAACACGGGCCCCGCAGGACTCCACCGCTGAGTTCGGACGGACAACGCTGGAAGCGGCGGCGGAGGCAGTGCTCCGTGAAGTGAGCCACCGGCTGGCGCATCCGGAGCTCTACACACAGCATGGCGGGAGCCTCCAGCAGAATCTCTGGAAAGGGTGAGCGCAAAAGAACTACAATTTCAGGTGGAGGCCGAAATGGTGGGGACGCCAAGGCCGGCTTATCAGAGGATCCGGCTTCCCCCTGACACAATCTGTCCGGAGTGCGGTTTCGACTTGACCCCGGGGGAGGTCTGCGGCGCCTGCGGCTACGACCCCGTGAAAGACCTCTCGGGCACGCACCGCTATTCCTCTGTCTCCTGGATCCCTCTGCTGTATTCAGTGGGAGTTGTCCTCCTTACCGCTGTGCTGTTCGTGGCAATCGATCTCCCCCACGCACGGGGCGTCGGACCCGCAACCGCGGCTTCGGACGCTCCGGCAAGCCCGCGGCAGGCGGCCAAGCCTCAGGTTGAGGCCGGCGACGGAGGACCGGCAAACCGGTTTTCCAGGGCCATTGTGCTGACTCCCGGCGGCCCTCTTGGGGACTTCCCGCTGGGCGCGCTGGAGCGGCCCACGGTGGACATTGCGTCCCGGAACCTCCATCCGCTTTTTTCCGACCGGGCAACGTACCTGGAATGGATGCGCAAGCACACCGCCCAACCCGACACCTACCTGTCCGCACGGTGGGATTGCGCCCAGGAGATCCTTAGCCTCGGGCAGATCAGTAACATGCGGGTCCTGGAAGCGTTCCTCCTCACCCCGCGTGAGGAGTTCTGCCGCAGCCCCCAGCGGGCGTACGAGAACGCGGCCATGCCTATCGGATATGGGCAGACCATCTCCGGACCCTATCTGGTGGCGCGAATGACGGATGCCCTCAATCCGCAGCCCGACCAGCGTGTGCTGGAGGTCGGGACAGGTTCCGGCTACCAGTCTGCCATCCTTTCCGAGCTTTCAAGCCGCGTGTACTCCGTCGAAATCGTCGAAGCCCTGGCCCGTGAAACGGACCAGATCTACCGGCGCGTATGGGACACGTACCCCGAGTACCACAACATCAAGCGCAAGGTCGACGACGGCTACTACGGGTGGCCGCAATACGCGCCGTTTGACAGGATCATCGTCACCTGCGGCATCGACCACATCCCGCCTGAGCTCCTGCGCGAGCTCGCACCCGAAGGGATCATGGTGATTCCCGTCGGCCCTCCATCCGGCCAGACGATATTGAGGATCGCCAAGCACGTGGCTGACGACGGGAGCGTCAGCCTGGAGCGGGAAGACATCTATCACGGGCAGACAACGATAATCTTCGTGCCTTTCACCAGCAGGAGCGGCCTGCACACGGAATGAGGATGAAACTTTCCCACCTGCGCCTCGCAGCGCTGTTCTTCGTCTCAGTGTGCGTGCTGGCCTTCGAGATCGAGGTCATGCGGGTGTTCTCGGTTGCCAGCTGGTCCAACTTCGGCGCCATGGTGATCAGCATCGCCCTCCTGGGGTTCGGCCTCGCGGGAACGCTCCTCACGTTCCTGTCCTCACGCGTGCGCCGGCGTCCGGACATGTGGCTTTTTTCTTCCAGCTTTGCCCTGGGACCTTCCATGGCCGTTGCTCACGTGCTTGCGCAGCGCGTTCCGTTCAACCCGGTCCTTATCACCTCCGAGCCCTCGCAGCTCGCATGGATCGGCGCCTATTATGTGGTCTACTCCATTCCCTTTTTTGCCGGCGGGCTTTTCATAGGCGCCTCCTTCACCTCGCTTGCCAGCCAGACCCATCGGCTGTACTTCTGGAACATGCTCGGATCAGGACTGGGCGGGCTCCTGGTTCTGGCCCTGATGTCTGCGCTTCCCCCTGACTCGCTGATCTATCCCCTGGTAGGTCTGGCCGCAGTCCCCGCGTTCCTGTGCTGCGTGTGGTGGTCTCCGGTTGAAAACAGGTTCCATGTGAGGTCCCAGGAGGCAATCCTCTTTACCCTGCTCACCGGGCTGTGCTTCCTCCTCCTGGCGCGTTATGGCGCGCTTTCCGTCTCGGATTTCAAGCCTATCAGCTACGCCCGCAAATACCCCGACGCGGCGGAGGTGTACAGCGCGTTCAGCCCTCGGGGCGAGATGAAGGTGCTTTCCAGCTCCTATTTTCATTTCGCCCCGGGCCTGAGCGACAACGCAAGCCTGGCAATCAGCCAGATGCCGCAGAATGCTTTCCTGGGGCTTTTCACGGACGGAAACGGTCCTGTGGGCGTCATGCGGAAGCTCGGTCCGGATGAAGAGCAGTACATCGACTACCTGCCCATGTCCGCCCCGTATCTTCTGCTGGACAAGCCGAAGGTGCTGATCCTCAAGCTCGGTGGGGGAGCAGGGATTCACACGGCGCTGCACAACGGGGCCCGCGAGGTCAGGGTCATCGAGCCTGATCCCGGGCTCATCCGCATGATGAGGGACGTTCCGTTCTTTCGCAGGTACACCGGCGGCGTTCTCCAGGACAGCAGGGTGAAGATCATCAACGCGGAAGCGCGGGCGTACGCCGGCACAACCCGGGAGAAGTTCGACCTGGTGGAGATCGGGCTCGTGGATTCCATCGGCCTCTCCCAGGCCGGCGGCTATTCCGTTGAGGAGAACTACCTCTACACCATGGAGGCAATCCGCGACTACCTGAAATGTCTGGCCCCGTCGGGAATCCTCTCCATCACGGTGTGGGATCGGCTGAGCCCCCCGCGCAATGTCCCCAAGCTTCTCGCTTCCGTGGCCGAGGCCATCCGGGGAAGCTACGATGAAAGCCCGCAGAAACGCGTCTTCGCATTCAATCTCCTCCTCTCCACCGCGACGATCCTGGTGAAAAAGTCCGACTTCCTGCCCGAAGAAACGACAGTTCTAAACAATTACTGCCGGCGGATGTCTTTCGACGTCGACTATTACCCCGACATGCCGGACAGCCCGAAGATCCTCGATTCCATGCTCCAGGGATACGCTGCGCTGTACGCGTCCCGCCAGCCGCAAGCAGGGCAGCCGCAGGGCGACCAGCAGCAGAGCCTGAGGCCGGGGGATTTCTACCGGCTGTGCCTCCAGTGGTTCTCGGACTTCCGGCAGGATGAGCTTTTTTCCCGCTACTTCTTCGACATCCGCCCGGCCACCGACGACAGGCCGTACTACTCCGGCTACATCAAGCCGCGGACCATCCCCGTTCTGTTGAGCAGGCTCGGAGGGATCTCGGAGGAATGGGGATACCTGCTTCTCATCGGCACCCTCCTGCAGTCCCTGGTCTTTGCGTGTGTCATCATCGCACTGCCGTTCGTCTTCCGACGGCGGGAGCTGTTTGCCGGGAGAAAAGGGACGCTTTCCATCATCCTCTATTACGGGTGCCTGGGCCTTGGCTACATGATGGTGGAGATATTCCTCATCCAGCGCTTCGTCTATTTCCTGGGAGACCCCGTCTATGCGAACGCCGTCGTCATTACGGCGCTTCTGGTCTCCTCCGGCACAGGCAGCCTGCTCAGCGCCAGGACCAGGGTCCCCCGGTCCGTGCGCGTCCGCTATGCCACGGGCGCGCTGGCTGTCCTTATCCTTGCCTGCCTCATCGGCTTGCCGACGCTCCTTCGCCTCCTGCTGGGTCTTCCCCTTGCGCTCAAAGCACTGACGGCCGTCATCATCGTGGCCCCTCTGGGGTTGTGCATGGGCGTCCCGTTCCCCACGGGGCTCAGCGCGCTGACAGAGAACCGGCAGGAGATCCTCCCGTGGGCTTGGGGGATGAACGGGGCACTGTCGGTGACCGGATCCGTTCTGACCCGGGTGATCTCGGTGTCCGCCGGATTCGCTGTTGCGCTGGCCTGCGCGGCCGCCCTGTACCTTGCGGCTGGCCTCCTCTACCGGTCCAATGAGAGGGGAAAACAGCCGGCACGGCTTCCGCAGGCCGTAGCAGCAAAATCTTGACTGCGCGCCCCGCGGCTATTAGGCTTTCAAGGATACATATGGGCGCTCTTACGCACGATATGCGGACAACCCAGATCCCCTGGGAGAAGCACGGCGGTACCGTTGGGCACCTGGTGAAGCTTGCCTACATCGCAATGCGCCGGGAGATGGACGCCTCCGTCCGCAAGGCCGGCATCACCACCACACAGTGGCAGGCCCTCGGCGTGCTGTACCACATGCCCGGCTTGACCCATTCCGAGCTGGTGGACCACATGGGCATCGAGCCTCCCAGCCTCACCAGCCTGGTGAACGGCATGGAGCGCAAGGGCTGGCTCAAGCGGGAGAGGTCGGAAACCGACGCGCGCGTGAAGCGCCTGTTCCTGACCCCGCGGGGCCGGCGGCTCATCGAAAGCCTGCGCAAGGCCACCGAGCCCGTGGAGCGGCGGATGGCAGCCGCCCTCACGGACAGCGAGCGCGAGTCCCTGAAGAGCCTCCTGCGCACCCTCGTGGAAAGCATGAAATAGCCTCCCGCCCCGGCTGAAGTTTTTTCCTTGACTTTTAGTTTGACCTCTAAGTAAATTGACGCATCGTACCTTATTTTTACTTAGAACTCTAAGTAAAGCATGAGAGAGGAGGCATCCCGGATGCCAGGCCCTTCC
>Ga0187881_10003903_pt1 | contig 12497 bp, 5 predicted proteins | sample June2016WEW_19_1_2_FD_133017 | JGI IMG/M metagenome (GOLD analysis project Ga0187881, IMG submission 133017) | Peatland microbial communities from SPRUCE experiment site at the Marcell Experimental Forest, Minnesota, USA - June2016WEW_19_100 | ecosystem: Environmental > Terrestrial > Soil >...
CAAGGCGCTGACCAATGCTGTCGCGTTGACCACCAACCTGCCGGCCTTGACGGCCGGCTTGGTTTGGAGCAATGCTCTGGCGGTCGACGGGAGCCTGATGGTCGTTTCGGCTTCGTCGGTGATTATCCCGACGAACTCGCCGACCATCACCAGTTCCAGCTTCAGTCTGATTAGCGGGAACGTGACGCTCAACGGGACGAACGCCCAGACGGGCGGCACGTATTACCTGCTATCCAGCACGAATGTGACGAAGCCGTTGAGCCAGTGGACGCCGGTGTGGACCAATGTGGTGACCACCAACGGCGGCGTTAACAACGGGTTCACGTTCATCGGCACTAACGTGATAACCCCCGGCGCCGGGCATCAGTTCTACATCTTGAGCAACACCAATTAATTAATCAGCAGATTTGAAGACAAAGCCGCCGGTGGAGAAAATGCTCCACCGGCGGTTCTTTTTTGATGCTTCCTGCATGATTCACAACGCTTCTTTTCGCGAGACCTTGCGTTGCCAAACCCGACGTGGTCAAAGACGCCGACGTGAAACTGATAAATTGCTTGCTCGAACCGGCGAAGTGATGTAAACTGTGACATATTTCTTGCGGTCAAAAACTTATAAAAATCGTTGTAAAAATCATGGAGTCACACAATTATCTTCCCTCTCACGCCCCACTGTTGCTGTCGGCAGTCGGGCTTTTTTCATTTGTCATGGCGACGATGGCTGTGCCGACACTGCCAAGCATCAACACCAACAACATCATTACTATTACCAACGCTCCCTACAACGCTGTGGGTGATGGCGCAACCGATAATACCCTCGCCATTTCAAATGCGATTGTCGCGGCGGCGGCGGGAGGCAACGTGGGCGGTTTGTACGGCGGCACGGTGGAAATACCAGGACCCGGCACGTATCTGTCTGGCCCGCTCACGATGCAGAGCAAGGTCAACTTGCAAATTGACAGCGGGGCAACACTGCTGTTCCTGCCTGAAAGCCAATATCCGGGTGCTACAGGATCTCCTGCAAATCCGATCACCTGCTCCAGCCTTACCGACATCGAAATCAGCGGGTTAGGAACCATTGACGGCAACGGCGCAGGTTGGTGGTCGGCAAGTCCCCCGAACCGGCCTTACATGATCTATTTTACCAAATGCTACCGGGTGCTTGTTCAGAACGTCACCTTGCAGAACCCGCCGATGATGCACATGGTTTTCAAAAACTCTGACGGCAATATTACCATCCAAGGAATTACCATCAACACCCCCGCTTCGCCGAACACCGACGGCATTGATTTGGTCGGCACGAATTGTCTGGTCCAAAACTGTTACATCAGCGCTGGGGACGATAATATCGCATTGGGGAGCAGCAGCAGCAGTGCTCCTTCATCCGACATACTCATTACCAACTGCACCTTCGGCATCGGCCATGGCGTATCCATTGGCAGCAATACCGCTGGCGGGGTATCGAACGTGACAGTGATCAACTGCACATTCAACGGCACCGACAACGGCATTCGCATGAAGTCAGATAACTCAAGCGGCGGCGGCTCCGGCGAGGGCGGTATAGCGCAGAATCTGTACTATTACAACATTGGGATGACCAACATCAGGTATGCGCCGATAATAATTTACAGCTATTATCATTCATACGGAAATCCCAGCGATTCCAATATCACCCCGGCAGTAGCCGCTGCCACCAACGCCGCCGCCATCACCAGCTACACGCCGATCTGGCGGAACATAGTCATCAGCAATTTGACGGCGACGGCGGGCCAGCTTGGCATGATTTGGGCGCGGACCGAAATGCCCGCCACCAACATCATATTGAGCAAACTCAATATCACCGCTAGCGGCGGTCAAGAAAGTTTCGAGCTTTACCATGTGAAGCAAGTCCAGATCGTGGATTCACAATTTCACCAGAAAGCAAACTACACTAACTTCTGGCTTTTTGATGCACAGGTTACTTTTACCAATAGCAGCGCTTTCACCAACCTTATTTCATTGTACGGTCTCACGACAAATTCCTACGGCAACAACCTGGCCTTCTACAACAGCCAGGCCACTGTGAGCTACACCAACCTAATTGACGACGGCCCGCTTACCATGAGTGACAGCATCCTCACCATCAGCAACAATTTCACACTGTTCCCCACGACCGTGTTGAATTATACGCTGGACCCGAACACCAACCTGGTGGCAGTGGTGGGCAATCTGACGCTGGGCGGGACCATCAATACGACGAGCGGTCCCGGGTTTGGAGCGGGCACCAATACGCTGCTGACTTACACCGGCACTTTGAGCGGCAGCCTGCCCACGCTCGGCTCGACGCCGGGTGGCCCCTACTCCTATTCCCTTGATACCAGCATCGCCGGCCAGGTGAACCTCATTGTGTCGCCGCCCGCGCCTTCCGCCCCCACCAATCTTACGGCAGTCGGGACGAACCTGTTGATCAATTTGAATTGGAACGCCGTGTCGGGTGCGGCCAGTTACAATCTCAAACGCGGGACGACCGACGGCGGGCCTTATCCAACAGTTTTCAGCGGGTTGCCCGCGACGAATTATGCCGACGCGGCGGTAACCAATGCCGTGACTTATTTTTACGTCGTCTCGGCGACAAACTCCAGCGGCGAGAGCGCCAACTCATTGCAAGCCAGCGCCGCACCGCTCCCTTCATCGGTGGCAACCAATATTTCCTGGCAGGTCAGCAGCGGCCAGTTGCAATTGTTCTGGCCACAGGATCATCTCGGCTGGCACTTGCAGATTCAAACCAACAGTCTCAACGTAGGTTTGTGGACCAACTGGGTCAGTGTTCCCAATTCCGGAACCACCAACCTGATTTTCATCCCCATCAATCAAACCAACGGCTGCGTCTTTCTCCGGATGGTGTATCCGTAATATGATGAAAATTTGGGGATCGATTATGATTAATCAGTTTCATCTGCGACCGATATCGCTCGCATTATTAGGCAGAATAATCATGAAGCAGGTCGTGCCAGGCGGGGGTAATTATTTTGGGCCACAGGTTCCGATTTGGTTTGCGTGTGCCGGACTGTTAGCGTCGGTCACAGCAATGACAGGCACGCCGGCACTGCCAAGCATTAACACCAATAATGTGTTCAATGTCACTACCTATGGCGCAGCCACCGGCAACGCTGATAACGCTACCTACATTCAAGCCGCCATCAATGCGGCGTCGGCGGCGACCGCCGGCGTGGGTGGCGGCACGGTGGAAATACCAGGACCCGGCACGTATCTGTCCGGCCCGCTCACGATGCAGAGCAAGGTTAATCTGCAGATTGACACCAACGCGACGCTGATGATGCTTCCCGAAAGCAGTTGGCCCAGCTCCTCAACCCCTTTTATCCTCGGCACCAGCGTCAACGACGTGGAAATCAGCGGGTCAGGAACGATTGACGGTCAGGGTGCGGCTTGGTGGGGCTCAGGGACGCGGCCGAATTTCATTCAATTCACTGGTAGCCACCGGATATTGATTCAGGACGTGAGGTTGCAAAATCCGCCAAAGTTCCATCTCATGTTGAAGGGGAAAAACGGGGATATCACCATTCAGGGCATCAACATTGATACGGACCCGACCTCACCCAACACGGATGGAATGGACATTGGCTCGACCAACATGCTGATCCAGAACTGCCACATCACCGACGGGGACGACAACATCGAGATCGGCGGCAGCAGCGACACTGCGGCGGACATTATGATTACCAACTGCATGTTCGGCCACGGCCATGGCGTCTCCGTGGGAAGCCTCACGCAAGCCGGCATTTCAAATGTGACCGTCATCAACTGCATTTTCACAAATACCGACAATGCCATCCGCATGAAATCCGACAACGACCGGGGTGGAATAATCCAGAACATGTCTTACTACAACATCGGCATGACCAACATCAAGTATGCGCCGATAATAATTTACAGCTATTATAACGTACACGGCAATCCGACCACGTCCGGGGTCACGCCATCGGTGGCAGCGGGAACAGCGGTGGCGTCGGTGAGCGGCACGACGCCAATTTGGCGGAACATCGTCATCAGCAATGTGACGGCAACTGCCGGCCAGCCGGGCATGATTTGGGCGCGCACTGAATTGCCGGCCACCAATATTATTTTGAGCAGGCTCAACATCACCTCAACCGATTCCTCTGCTGGTGACAGTGCGTTTGCCCTTTACAATGTTCGGAACGTTCAAGTGGTGAACTCTCAAGTCCACCCGGCTGGGAGCTATACGTTCGAGTTGTTCAACTCGCAGGTTACCTTTACCAACACCGCGACCGGCGCCAGCGCCATCACACTCGACGGCACTTCTGTCACCAATGCCCTGGCATTTTACAATCAGTCTGCTTCCTTGAGCGACTCCACCGTGTTTGGCGCCACTCCCATCAGCTTGGGCGGCAGCACACTCTCGGATGGGACCAGCCTGACGCTGGCCGCCGCGACGCCCGTGAATTTTACTTTGGGGACGAACCTCACGAAGGTTTCTGTGACCGGCAGCCTGACGTTGAACAGCACGCTGAATATCGCCGCCGGTGACGGCTTTGGCGCCGGCACCTACACGCTGTTCACCTATGGCGGCAGTCGAAGCGGTACTCCCGTTTTGGGCACGACGCCGGCGGGTTTCAATTGCGTCCTTTCAACCGCCACTGCGGGACAGGTCAACCTGCTGGTCACGTCCACCAACGCGTCGCCGACCCCTACCACCACTTCCGTCCAGTCATCGGTTAATCCCTCAACCTATGGCACGGTGGTGACTTTTACCGCCACAGTCAGTCCCGCTCCGACCAACGGTGAAAGCGTCACTTTCAAGGATGGTTCAACCACCTTGGGTATCGGTACGTTAAGCAGTGGCCAGGCACTCTACACCAACACTGCCACCCAGCTCGCCGCCGGATCTCACTCCATAACGGCCGTCTATGCCGGTGACGGCGCTTATGGCGCCAGTACTTCCAGCATCGTCACACAAACGATCAATAAGCTCGCGCTGACCGTTACGGGACTGACAGTCAACAACAAGGTTTATGACGGGACGACAGCGGCCACGCTGAATACCAACGGGTACGCGCTCCATACGGTGATTGGCGGCGATGTTGTCACGCTGGCCACCAATGGTTACACCGCCACCTTCGCCAGCTCCAATGTTGCGAATGGCATCAGTGTCACGGTTACCAACCTCTCGCTGGGCGGGGCGCAGGCGGCCAATTACACGCTGACGCAGCCGGTGGGTTTGACTGCCAACATCACCCCGGCCGGTTCTTCCATCTTGCTGACATCATCGGCCAATCCGGTGGCCCATTTATCTCCGGTGTCCTTCACGGCCAATGTGACGCCATCAACCTTGAGCGGGTCGGTGTTGTTCCTGACCAACGGCGTGGCGTTTAACAGCCAGACGTTGTCCGGCGGCGCCGCCACCAGCGCGACCACGGCGGTTCTGCCGCGCGGCACCAACACGATTACCGCGCAGTATTCGGGCAACTCCAATTATTCACCCAGCACCAACACCCTGAACCAGATCGTGACGAACAATCCACCGGTCGCCAATCGGGCTGTCTATTACCGCCTGGTCGGATATCCGTTGACGATTGTCATTACAAATCTGGCAACGAACTGGAGCGATTTGGACGGTGACGAGCCGGTTTTGGCCGGGGTCAACGCCTCCAGCACGAATGGCGGGACCGTGACCTACGACAGCACCAATATTTATTACAGCGACAGCAACAATGTGACCGACCAGTTTGGTTACAACATCACTGATGGTCAGGGCGGAACGGCCTCAGGAGTTGTCACCGTGTTGATGGCACAACAGACTATTTTCGGGGGAACAATCAACAGCAATGGCAGTGTGACATTCAGTTTTTCGGGAATTCCAGGAAATACCTATTGGGTGGAGACAACCACGAACCTGATGCCTCCGGTGATTTGGATGACAATAAGCACGAACACGGCCGCCACTAATGGTCTGTGGCAGTTTACAGACATACAGGCAACGAATTTTCCTCAGGGTTTTTATCGAACCCAGTTGGCCCAATGACCGTTCGGACGGGGTCAGCGTTGATTTGAGCCTTAAAACGGCAGTAGAAGGCGCGCTCCGCCTCGCGGGGCTGTTGCTGCTTGGTGCACCGCTGCCTTCATCGGTGGCAACCAATATTTTCTGGCAGGTCAGCAGTGACCAATTGCAATTGTCCTGGCCGCAAGACCATCCCAGCTGGTCGTTGCAAATCCAAACCAACAGTCTCGCCGTAGGTTTGTGGACCAACTGGGTCAACGTCCCCAATTCCGAGACCACCAACTAGATTTTCATCTCCATCAATCCAACCAACGGCTCCGTCTTTCTCCGGATGGTGTATCCGTAACCAGGGTCAAAATCATTTCGGGCTGCGTTTCCGGTAGTCGCCGCGGCTGAAATACTTCTCCAGCCAGATATAAAGACAGATGAAAAGATAACGGCTGCCCATCTCGCGCATCATCAGCTTCGCCTCGCCGGTGCGACGGTTGCGCCAGGTGACGGGAATGACGGCCCATGAAAATCCGCGCACGATGGCCTTGAGCGGCAGTTCAACGGTGAGGTTGAAGTGTGGCGAGATCAATGGCCGACACCCGTCAATCACTTCACGCCGGTAGGCCTTGAAAGCGTTCGTTGTGTCGTTCAGACGGATGGCAAAGAGGGTTTTGAGAAAGAAGTTGGCGATCCGATTGATGACCAGCTTGATTTTTGGATAGTCAACCGTGCCGCCGCCCTTGACAAAGCGGCTGCCAAATACACAGTCCCAGCCCTTGTTTAATTCTTCCCAGTAGCGCACCACGTCCCGGCAATCATCGGATTCGTCCGCCATCATGATGACCACGGCGTCGCCCTTCATGTGGTCGAGACCATGAACGACCGCGCGGCCAAAGCCGTGCAGGCCTTCGTTTTTCACCGGAACCAACTCGGGAAGTCTGGCTTTGATTTGGATGAGCAGTTCCCAAGTCTGGTCGGTGCTGCCATCGTCAACGACGATAATCTCGTGCGGCACGTTATGCAGCCGCAGTTCCAGATGGAGATGCTCCACTGTGGAACCGATGCAGCCTTCCTCATTGCGCGCCGGAATGACCACCGACAGTAACGCGAGCGGGCGGGGTTGGGGAGTCGGATCACTCATGTGCCGTTGGACAAATCCAGCCACTCCGGATGCAGTTCGGCATGGCCCGCAATTTCGTCCAGAATACCCTCCAGTTTTGTGGCCGGGCGCCAGTTCCATTCCGCCGCCGCCCGCGCCGGGTCGAGCACGAGCCAGGGTACATCGTAACGTCGCGGGACGGGGTCGCTCTTGATTTCCACCCGGCCAAAACGGGCGGCGCACCAGTCGCTCAATTGCGCGAGTGACAGGCTGTTCGCCGGGCCGCCCCCCACATTGAGTACGCGCCCCGCTTTTTCCGGATGGCGCAGTTGCATGGCAATCAATGCGGCCAAATCACGGGGATGCAGACAATCCCGCACCTGGTGACCCGCACCGTCGAAACCGATGTATTTCAACGGCTGCTTCCGGCGATACGAATGAATCCAGAACGTGAAGATGCCTTGATCCGGCTTGCCGAACTGGCCTGCACCCGCAAGCACGCCACAACGGTTGACGTACATTGGCAAATCGAACGCCAGTCCGTATTCCAGAATCAGAAGTTCCGACGCCAGTTTTGCACTCCCGTAAAGCGACAGCGGCGGCTCGGTCGAAAAATCCTCCGTCAGGCCCGCCGGGGAAAGCCCCGTTTCGCTCGCTTCAGCAAAACGCGGAATGAACGCCTGGTCTTTCACATCCATCGGCAGGGCGGCAAGCCGGCCCGCCGAGTAAACCCGGCTGGTGCCAAGCATGACGAGGCCGGCGCCATGCCGCTTGCAGTATTCGAGCAGGTGAATGGTGCCGACCAGATTGTGTTCCATCAATTGCCGGCTGTTCGTCAGGCCCGAAACGCCGGCCAACACGCTGGGATTGGCCGCCGCTTCAATGACCCAATCCACCTTGGGCAAATCTTCCAGGTCACTCGGGTTGCGAATATCACCATGCCGGAAACAAATATCCGGTTGCCGGAGGCGATGACGGTTCTGCTCACTGCCCGGGCGGCTCAGGTTGTCAAGCCCGACAATTTCAAGATTTTCGACCCGGTGCTTCAATTCGGACGCCAATGCGCCGCCGACGAATCCACAGATGCCGGTGATCAGAATCTTCATGAGTGTCGCGCAAGTGTCATTTGGACATTGCCACTATCAGCGAAGGATATGACTTTGCGCAATCGAAACAAGCTGATTCAAAACCGCGGCTTGATCTGTGGGCTGGGGAGGATTCGTCTGGCTTGCTCGCGGTCATGTTCTCCGGCTGATCCGGACGGATTTCACGGATTTTCCAGTTCTACCAATGGGCACCGCCGTGCCAAACCCCTTGAAGGCTGGCTACGGTTTTTCGCGGTAAGGGGGATTGGTTTCATAGAAACGGAGCTGGGTTTGAATGGCTTCAGTCAGAGGTTTGTTGGATGGGCAGTGGCAAGAGCCAGTGCTCGCTTGACGGTTGCTTAAGTTGCTTCGGAAAATTCCCGCTCCAATGATGCGTCAAGCCCATTACGGGGTTTGCGCACCCAGCGCGCGCAACTGTCGCCTCGCCCCCTCGTGGCCCGGATTCAACCGCAACGCCTCCCGATAGTGTTGCACCGCCGCGTCCCGATGTCCCTGCGTGAGAAGGACGTTGGCCAGATTGTTGTGCGCTTCGGGATAGTCGGGTTTGAGCCGCAGGGCCTCGGTGTAGGCGCCGGCAGCCTCGTTCAGTTTGTGTTGCATGACAAAGACATTGCCAAGGTTGTAATAGGCGTCCGCCTTATCCGGACGGTAATGGATGGATTCACGAATCCGGGCAATTGCTTCGTCGAGCTCACCTTTTATGGCCAAAGCCGCTCCGAGATTGTTGAGCGCGTCATCGTAGCTGGGTCTGATTTGAATGGCTTTGCGATAATCGTCTATCGCCTCGTCCGTCTGGCCTTGGCTGAAAAAATATTCGCCGAGATTGTAATACGCAATCTGATTGCCTTTTGTCACCGCGACGGTGTGGCGAAAAAGGGTTTCACTATTCTTCCAATACTGCAGTTGATCCAGCGTCCGCGCCGTGCAGGCCGCGAGAATCAGCAGCACAAGGCCCAGGATTGCCGGCGTCGGCAACCGCCGGCGTTCAAACAGTTCACCCGCCCCCCACGCCGGCAGGATGAACACACCGATGAGCGGCAGGTAGGTGTAACGATCCGCCATGGATTGCATCCCCACCTGTACCAGTCCAATCGTGGGAACCAGCATTCCCAAATACCAGAACCAACCCGTGATGAGGAACGGGAACTTGCGACGAAATTGGATTGCAAACATGACTGCCGCCAAAATCAGTGCGGCGGACAGAACGAACACCCAAAAAGGCCAGTATCCGTGATGCGGATAGGGAATCGCCAGGTTCACCGGCCAAAACATTTTATACAGATAGCGCACATAAGAAACGGTTGCATTCACCGCCCGAATCCCCAGGGAGATGTGGGCCAGAGGTTGAATCGCTCCTTTCTGGGCCACAAACGTCACCGCCGAGGAAACCACGCTCAACGCAAAGAATGGCAGCTTTTCCAGTAGTAAATGGTTGAAAGATGAAAGTTGAGGGACAGGAATTCGGAATCGTGTCATCCTTCCGAGCGTCCAGTAGTCCAGCAGCAGCAAGACAAAGGGCACCGTCACCAACATCGGCTTGCTCATCAGCCCCAACACAAAAAATAACAGGGCCAAACCGTAGAAGACCCTGGACTTTGGACTTTGGGCCTTGGACTGCTCCACATACCGCGCATACATCAGCAGCGTTAGCAGAAAGAACAGTCCGCTCAACACGTCCTTGCGTTCCGCCACCCACGCCACCGACTCCACATGAAGCGGATGCAATCCAAACAGCGCCGCCACGAAGGCGCTCCGCCAATACGCGCCCGACAATCGCCTCAACAACAGAAACAGCAACACCGTGTTGGCTGCGTGCAACAGTACATTCGTCAAATGCGGTCCGGTCGGCCCCGCCCCAAACACTTCCACATCCAGCATCAAGGACAGCCACGTCAACGGATGCCAGTTGGCTGCGTATGTGGTCTGAAAGGCCCACGCCACACCGCTCCACGTCAACCCGTGCTGCACCTGGGGATTGGCGTAAAAGTATTGGTCGTCATCATAATTGACGAAGTCATATCGCAGGGTCTGGCCGAAGACCAAAAATACAGTTACAGCCAGCAGGACGCACATGCCCGCAATCGCGCCATTGCTGCCCGTGCTTTTGGAGGGTTCCGATGGTTTGCTCGTGGCAATGTTTTCCAACTGATCTTGTTTGAAGCTGTTCATGGATCCCATTTGTTCTCAACTCTGCACGCCAACAGGCACATCGTACCAACGATTACCGCTGGCGTCACACCCGTACAAGCAACGCGGGCGCGCAATGGACAAAATGCTACGGTTTTTCGTGGTAAGGAGAATTGGCTTCATACAGCTTGAGCCGCGTCCGGATATCATCGGCCAGAACGGCATTGGTCTGGGCCTCAGCCAGATGCAGGGCTTGCCCGGCAGTGGTGACCGCGTCGGGAAATCGCCCTGCTTCCGCATAAGCCGCTGCCAGCGTATCCAGAATCTCCGGATGTCTGCCACCGGAAAGTTGCTCCGCCTGTTGTGCCAGTTCCACCGCCCTGCCGCCATTCCGCAGCAATGCCTCCGGACAGGTCGCGAACAGCCAGGCCAGACTATTTTGTGCCAACATATGCCGGGGTTCCAGTTCCAGCGCTTTCCGGTAGTGGACTATGGCCTCTTGGAACCTTCCCCGGTTTTTCAGTGCGAGGGCTAGTCGGTAGTGAACTTTAGGGGAATCAGGTTTGATCTCCAAAGCTTTTTGGAAATGCTCAATGGCCTCTGTGGATCGGCCTTGCTGGGCAAGCAAATTACCCAGATTGTAGTGCGCCTCGGCAAAGTCAGGCTTGATCTCAAGAGCCCGTTGATAATGTTCCATGGCTTCTGCGGATCGGCCCTGCCCGGCAAGCATAATGCCCAGGCTGTTGTGCGCCTCCGCGTAGTCAGGCTTGATCTCAAGAGCCCGTTGATAATGCTCCATGGCTTCTGCGGATCGGCCCTGCTGGGCAAGCAGAATGCCGAGGCTGTTGTGCGCCTCGGCAAAGTCAGGCTTGATCTCAAGAGCCCGTTGATAATGCTCCAAGGCCTCGGTGTATCGGCCTTGATCGGCCAATACATTGCCCACGTCGTAGTGCGCCTCTGCAAAGTCTGGTAAAATTTCAAGGGCCTTTCGATAATGTTCCATGGCCTCTGCGGTTTGGCCACGCCCGGCAAACACAATGCCCAGGTTGATATGGGCGACGTAATTTCTGGAAGTGCAGGCAAGCGTGTGCGTCCACAACGACTCGCTGTTGCGCCAATACGAGGTCTGGATTGACGCACACACCATCAAGACCGCTATCCCGATGAATGCTGTGATGCCCAGTACCGGACGCCGGTAGCGCCAGGACGAAAACAAATCCCTTGCCCCCCACGCCAGCATGATGAACACGCCGATGAGCGGTAGATAGGTGTAGCGGTCGGCCCGTCCCTGCCAACCCACCTGCACCAGCCCAATCACCGGCACCAGCATTCCCAAATACCACAGCCAGCCGACCAGCAAATACGGACGCACCCGCCACCACGCGAGAACTCCCGCGGAAATACCGGCCAATAGAATCAGCGCCAGAGTAATTCCCAACAGGGGCGGGCCCTTTTCTGGATGAGGATAGAAGATCGCCAATTTCGCAGGATAAAATGTCTGGCCCAAATAGGCGATATAGGAGACTAAGGCGTTACCGATCCGCTGAGAAATGGGCAGCCGCTCAATTGGCTCGATCGCTTGCCGTTGCGCAAGAAATGTCACCACGCATGAGGCCGTGCTCAACACGAAAAACGGAAACTTCTCGAGAACGAGCCGGAGAGCTCGTTTGGTTGAGAGTTGAGGGCCTGCTCGCGATTCATCGGAGTTGAAGGTTGAAAGTCCAAAACGTTTTAGCGGCCAGTAATCCAGCAGCAGCAAGACGAAGGGTACCGTCACCAACATCGGCTTGCACATCAGACCCAACGCAAAAAATAACAGGGCCAAACCGTAGAAGACCCTGGACTTTGGACTTTGGGCCTTGGACTGCTCCACGTACCGCGCATACATCAGCAGCGTTAGCAGAAAGAACAGTCCGCTCAACACGTCCTTGCGTTCCGCCACCCACGCCACCGACTCCACGTGCAACGGGTGCAGCCCAAACAACGCCGCCACGAAGGCGCTCCGCCAATAGGTGCCCGACAATCGCCTCAACAACAGAAACAGCAACACTGTGTTGGCCGCGTGCAACAGCACATTGGTCAAATGGGGCCCCATCGAACCGGCACCAAACAGTTGCGCGTCGAGCATCAACGACAGCCACGTCAACGGATGCCAGTTGGC
>Ga0187881_10003921_pt1 | contig 12450 bp, 8 predicted proteins | sample June2016WEW_19_1_2_FD_133017 | JGI IMG/M metagenome (GOLD analysis project Ga0187881, IMG submission 133017) | Peatland microbial communities from SPRUCE experiment site at the Marcell Experimental Forest, Minnesota, USA - June2016WEW_19_100 | ecosystem: Environmental > Terrestrial > Soil >...
CATCTCGATGCGCGACTGGCAGGCCAGGACGACCCAGTACCTGCAGGGCAAGGCCTTCGACGCGTCGACTCCGGTCGGCCCGGTCCTCGTCACGGGGGATGAGATCGGTGATGCCGTCGATCTCGAAGTGCGCTGCGAGCTCGATGGCATCGTGATGCAGCGTGGGCGCACATCGGACCTCCTGTTCGGGCCGACCGCGGTCGTGAGTTACATCAGTCAGTTCGCCACGCTGTCCCCGGGCGACCTGATCTCGACCGGAACCCCTGGCGGGGTTGGAACTGGGCGCGACCCGCAGGTGTTCCTCGAGCCCGGTCAGGTGCTCACGACCGCAATCGAGGGGATCGGCAGCTGCGTGAACCGCTGTGTCCCTGAGGAGAGCTGAGCCGGGGCCCCTGTTGCCGCGCATCTTCTGGGGTCCGGGATCAGGTGGGCGAAAGGCCCCAACCAGCGGCCGCGATGCCCGCTGGTAGCGTCGCGGTATGCGTGCTCGCCCCCTCCTCGTCGCATTGACTGCCGCGATCGCGTTCGCGGCCGGCTGCGGCAGCTCCTCAGCCGGGTCCAACGCGTCCAACGGCGTCCAGTTGAAGTCAGGCGAGAAGATCGTGGCGGCGGCGGTCACGGCGACCAAGCGACAGAGCTCGTTCCATTTCGAGGAGACGGCGACCGCAGGGACCAGCGGGGTGAGCATCGTCGCCGACGTGGGCTCCGCCGCCGGAGAGCAGCACATCACGATCCATCAGGGAACCAAGGATGGACATCTCACCGTCCTGCTCGCCGGAGGGACGGCCTACTTCCAGGGCGACTCGCTCGGTCTGCAGGGCCTCACCGGGTTCAGCGCGAAGGTGTCGGCGGAATATGCCGGGAAATGGATCTCGGTTCCTTCCACGAACTCGAACTTCCCCGCCCTCGCCGGTTCCTTGGAGGTCAAGACGGCCGCCACTCAGCTCGTGCGGCTGACTGGCACGCTCACGCGGGGCGAGACGTCAACCGAGCTCGGACATCCAGCTGTGGCAGTGAAGGCATTACAGAGCTCGAAGACCGCCAGCCTGAAGCTCACGATGTACGTGAGGACGACAGGAGCCGCGCTCCCGATAACCGTCAAGGGGACGTCGCAAGAGAGTGGCAATGCCACCCACTCGATCTCTGCCAAGTTCAGTGATTGGGGCGAGGTTCTGCACCTGAACGCCCCGAGCGGTGCGGTTCCCATCGCCAGCGTGCAGGCACTCGCGGGCTGAGCGTCCTCACGAGTGCTCAGCCAGTTCGGGAGGCGCGTTGACCGCACAAATGCCCTCTGGACCGAGCGGGATGAGCCCTGGCGCTAAGCCTGTCACCAAGGGGACCTATCCTGCCGAGCTCGAATGTGACGTCCTGCTGTCGGACGGTCGCACGGCTCGGCTGCGTGCCATCCGGCCGGACGACGGCCCGGCGCTTCGCGCGTTCGGGCAGAAGCTGTCGAGCGAGACGGTGTACTTCCGTTTCTTCGCGCCGCGTCGGGGGATCAGCGATGAGGAGATCACGCACTTCGTAACCGTTGACTATCAGGACCGGTTGGCGCTCGTGGCTGTCGTTGACGGGGAACTGGTGGCGGTGGCTCGCTACGACCGCTCACCCACGGCAGGTGGCGAAACCCTCGGCGACGCCGCAGCGGGTACGTCCCACGGGTCCGACCAGGCTGGAGTGGGGGAGGCCGAGGTCGCGTTCGTCGTGCGGGACGACCACCAGGGACGGGGCCTGGGTACCGTGCTGCTCGAGCATCTCGCCTCGGCAGCTGTCGCACGTGGGATCGGACGGTTTGTGGCGGACGTCCTCACCGACAACCACCGGATGACAGGCGTTTTCCGCTCAGCGGGGTTCGACAAGCACGTGCTCTTGGACTCAGGGGTTATGCGTGTGACGCTGGAGCTCGCGGTTCAACCGGAGTACATCGAGCGGGTCGAGGAACGCGAATGGACCGCAGCGGTGCGCTCGATCGAGCACATACTCCGTCCCAGGACGATCGCCGTCATTGAGGCGAGCCTCGAGCCTGGCTCCGCGGGCCACGACATCGTCAGCAATCTCCTTGCGGGGGAGTTCACCGGTGCCGTTTACCCGGTCAACAAGCACGCCGACTCGGTCGGAGGTCTCCGGTCGTATCGCAACGTGACCGATGTGCCCGGCCACATCGATCTGGCATTGGTCGCGGTGCCGGCTCAGCGCATGGCCGAGGTAGTGCGCGAGTGCGGGGCGAAAGGGGTTCGCGGCCTCGTCGTCGTCACGTCGGGCGAGGCGGACCAGGGGACCTCGGGGACGAGCACCGACCGTGATCTGGTCGAGCTCGCCCGGAGGTTCGGCATGCGGCTCGTGGGGCCCGAGTGCATGGGAGTCGTCAACACTTGTCCGCAAGTCAGGATGAACGCCACATTCGCCGAGCAGGCACCGCCGCCCGGCCGGGTAGCGTTCTCCTCCCAGTCCGGTGGTCTCGGTATCGCTCTCCTCGGCGAGCTCGCGGGCCGCGGACTCGGGATCTCGAGCTTCGTGTCCCTTGGCAACAAGGCCGACGTCAGCGGCAACGACCTCCTGCGGTTCTGGGAGAACGATCCGGAGACCGATGTGATCCTGCTCTATCTCGAGTCGTTCGGGAACCCCCGAAAATTCAGCCGAATCGCCCGACGTGTCGCTCACAAGACGCCCATTGTCGCGGTCAAGAGCGCTCGTACCGCATCAGGTCTGCGGGGCGCCCATGCCCGCAGCCTTGGCGCGGTTCCCGATCAAGCTACCGATGCGCTGTTCCGCCAGGCCGGTGTAATCCGGGTCCAGACGCTGGAGGAGCTGCTCGATGTCGCCGACCTCTTGGTGAACCAGCCCCTTCCCGCCGGCCGGCGCGTCGCGATCGTTGGCAATGCTGGAGGTTGTGGGGTTCTCGCTGCCGACGCGTGCGAGAGCTACGGCCTCGAGGTTCCCGAGCTCGCGCCCGAGGTTCAAAGGCGCCTGCTCGGCGTCGTCTCTTACGGCGCTGCCATAGGCAACCCGATCGACCTGGTCGCCTCGGCCACTGCCGAGGAGTACCGGTCCGTGCTCGAGATCGTCCTCGCCGCCGGCAACATCGACGTGGTGGTCGTCACCTTCACCCCACCGGTGCTAGTCGGTGCTGATGACATCGCCGAAGCCGTGGCCCAAGCCGCCTCCACGGCCCGAAAGCCCGTGCTCGCGAACTTCATCGCGTCCGAGCAGACTCTCCTGGCCTTGCGCGCAGGCTCGAGTCACGTCCCTTGGTTTGCTTACCCCGAGTCTGCGGCTCGTGCGGTTGCGCGGGTCGCGCAGTACGGCGAATGGGTGGCTCGGGCTGAGGGAACCGTGCCCACCTTCGACGATCTCGATTCGGTGACTGCGCGGCGGATCGTGGAGGTCGCCCTGGCAGCCCTGCCGATGGCCGGCTCAGAACCCGCGCCCGCGCCCGCGCCCAGGCCCGCGCCCAGGCCCGCCCCCGCGCCCGGGCTGGTCACGTCTCTGTCGAGCTCGGTGTGGCTCGACACGGTCGAGGCGTTCAGCTTGCTCGAGGCCTACGGGATACCGATCCTTTCGTGTATGCGGGCCTCGACCGCCTCCGAGGCCGTCGACAGAGCAAGAGTGATCGGGTTCCCGGTTGCCCTGAAGCTCGACGCCCCGGACCTTGTGCACAAGAGCGATGTCGGGGGCGTCCGGCTGAACCTCGGCTCCGCCGAGGACGTGGCCTCTGCAGCCGAGGCGTTGTTGACCAGGTTCGGGCCGGGCGTGTCGCTCATCGTGCAGTCGATGGGTCCCGAGGGCGTAGAGACCGTCGTCGGCGTCGTGGAGGACCCGTCGTTCGGACCGCTCGTGATGTTCGGCCTCGGCGGCAAGGAGGCCGAGCTGTTGAGCGACCAGATCTGGTCGTTGGTGCCCATGACGACAGAGGACGCCCGTGACCTGGTCAGAGGGCTCCGGTCGTCGCCGCTTCTGACCGGTTACCGTGGCTCGGCCCCGGTCGACCTCGAGGCTCTGAGTGAGGTGCTTTCACGAGTGGCCCGCCTCGCCGAGGACCTTCCCGAGATCGTCGAGTTGAGCCTGAACCCGGTTGTCGCGAGCCCTGGCGGTGCCATGGCGCTCGACGCACGCGTACGCGTCGCAACCACGTTGCACGACGCTCCGCTCCTGCGCCGAGCGATGCGGACAGCTTGAGCCGGCAAGACGATCCAGCTTCCGCATCCTAGGCCTGGCCGGCCACCTCGTTTATCCGCCGCATCACTTCGTCATCAAGCCGCTCGAGCACCTCAAGCGAGCGCAAGTTCTCCTGTAGCTGCTCGACGCGGCTCGCGCCCGTGATGACCGTCGACACTTTGGGGTTGCAGGCGCACCAGGCGATGGCGAGCTGTGCGAGCGGACAACCCAGATCGTCCGCGATCGCTTTGAGGGCTCTCACCTTCTCATTGTCCCGGGGGTCTTCAAAATTGGAACGGAGCCATTCGAAGCCTGCGAGACTGCCTCGAGAGTCCTCCGGGATCCCTTCCAGGTACTTGCCCGTGAGCAGGCCCGCGGCGAGGGGGCTGAATGTTGTGAGGCCTATTCCGTAGTCCTCGATCACGCGCGCGTACTCGTGCTCGACACGCCTTCGCTGAAGGAGATTGTACTGCGGTTGTTCCACGATGGGCTTGTACAGGTGGTGACGCTCGGCGATCTCGATCGCGGCGACGATCTCGTCTGACGCCCACTCCGAAGTACCCCAGTAGAGCGCTTTGCCGGAGCTCACGATGTCCGACATCGCCCGCACGGTCTCCTCGATCGGCGTTTCCGTGTCAGAGCGGTGGCAGAAGATGAGATCGAGGAAGTCGAGACCGAACCGTTCGAGCGAGGCGTCCACGGCTTGCATGAGGTACTTGCGGTTCAAAGTGTTCTTCATGTTCGGGGTGTCGTGGATTCCCCAGAAGAACTTGCTCGAGACCACATACTCGTGACGCTCCCAACCCAGGGTCTTGAAGGCCCGGCCCATGATCGCTTCCGACTGACCGCCTTCGTAGCTCTCGGCGTTGTCGAAGAAGTTCACGCCTCCCGCGCGTGCGGCCTCGAGGCAGCGCACCGCGAGGTCGTCATCCAGCTGGTTACCGAAGCTGATCCACGAGCCAAACGACAGCAGGCTCACTTTGAGGCCGGATCGGCCGAGACGGCGGTAGGCCATTGACATGTCTGGTCATCTCCAGCTCATTGGACCCGGATCCGGGAGCGGATCACGCAGTTCGAAGATACCCGCGACCGGAGGAGTCCCGCCGAGCCCGTGGTTCGAGCTTGCGGCGGATCGACTTAGCGGCGCTTGGCCTTCGGCACCGTTGCGAGCAGGTCGGTCAGCACCTTGGTGACGATCTTTCGGGTGCGGGGCACCGAGCAGCCCTGAAGGGTGCGCAGGGCATCCCACGACGACCAGCTGGAGGCGAGATCGAGTGCGTCGAGCATGAGCGAGCGACCCCTGGCGTCGAGACGCGACAGCTCAGGAGCAAAGACATCGGCAACCTGGGACCGAGCGATCGCGTACGCCTCCGCGAGTTGTTCAACCACGAGCGGATGTGTCTGGCTGAGATAGATCGCGACTCTTCGGACCGGTGCGATTCTCTCGTACAGCTTCGCCCGCAGACCCACGAGCGCCTCGACCCGCTCGTTCAAGTCGGGAGAATCAGGCCGCGGCTCGAGGTAGATCAATTGGGTGGGCCGAATCCTCGAGGAGGCCGCAACGAACAGCGCATCAAGGTCGGCAAAGTGGCGGAACACGGTTCGCTCCGAGACCTGGGCGCGCGCCGCGACCTCAGCGGCGCTCGGCAGGTAGACCACGTTGGGTGGGAATTCCCGCACGATCTCGATCACAGCACCCACAACAGCCTCATAGTTGCGCGCCGCGCGTAGCCGGCGTCCGTCGGCTACTTTTTCGTTCGCCACCCGGGCAGGCTGTCGCGTGGGCGTTGACACCGCCGGAGGGGACGAGCGCTGAGAAAGGCGAGGGGAGCTCTGGCGCGCACCAGATGGCGAGCGTGGAGTTTGCACTTGCGCCGAGCGGGTCGTGGTGGCCCGAGCACGGGAGGTTGTGGTGACAGTCGAACGGCTTGAGCGGGCCATGGGCATCGCTCGGGTCGGGCGGGTCGCCATCAGTGACATCCGGGTGACAAATTGATCACGACGAGCATCCTACTAAACGCGGACGCCATCAGATCGTCAGTACGTCTGCCAGTTGCCGCGGCCGAGAAATCCTCACCCGTCGGCGAGGAGAGTGCCATCGGCTGATTTCTCGATGGGAATGCTTGAAAGAGGCGCTGGCGCGGGACCTTGGAGGACTTCGCCGGTGACCGCCGAGAAGATCGAACCGTGGCATGGGCAGCGAAACTGGAGCGCCGGCTGGAAAAAGCCCACGGTGCAGCCCATGTGAGTGCACACGGCGCTGAAGCCGACATAAGAGCTCTCGGAGGGCCGGACCACGTAGGCGGGGATTCCCTGGGCGGGGTCTGTGAACTCTCGCGCGCCGCCGAGCGGCACGTCGCTGGCGAGCCCAATGGTCGTGCCCTTCGGGGAGCCGGTGCCGGGTGTTTCGGTGCTCGGTTGTGGGAGTGGGGCCGCGCTCGATGTCTGGACCGAGGCGCCCCCGGCCATTCTCCCGACTGCTGCCGCGATCGCTGCAGTGATCACAGCGAAGCTCGCAAGCGTGAGGGCGGTGGCCAGCTTGCGAGCCGCTGCCCGGCGGCCCAGGTCCGGTGCCTGCTGCTCAGGCGGAACCCCGGCCGCGGCTCGCTCCCTCGAGTGGAGCGTCTCGAGCGCGAAGTCGACAGACCACGCTCCGCTTCCTCCGACCAACTGTGGAGTCCAGGCGAAGAAGAAAACGATGTCCGAGCCGTAGAAGTACGGGGTCGTGTTGAAGCTGACGGAGAGGAAGAGGAGGAGCGACACTGCCATTCCGCCCGCGGCAGCAACCCGCCCGAACAGTCCGAACAGGGTGCCGAGACCGACCGCCAGTTCGCCGAACGCGATCAGCAGGCCCACCAGCACCGGATCGTGCGCCGACAGCCTGATGAGCGGTCCGATCGGGCTCGTGGTGATCGACGCGTGCAGCTGCGCCTGGATCGACCCCGGGTTGGCAGCTTCGAAGAAGAAGCGGTTTGTCAGCTTCTGCAGGCCCGCGTACGTGAAGGTCACGCCGAGGAACGCCCTGAGAATGACCTGCGGACCACCAGGGTTGTCCCGCAGTCGCGCCAACATGAGCGCTCGCGGCCGGTGTCGCGGATCAGACCTCGGAGGTATCGTCACCGGTTGAAGATTGGAGACGGTTCCCCCGGCCGGGCGATCGCCTCCACGGTCGAGGTGGACGGAGCGCCATGATCCGCCTCGACGGTGTGCACGGTCTTGCGGAGGCGGATCTCCGGAAGGGCGAGCGACAACACGAAGGCGAGGGCGACCACCGGTGTCGCGATGAGGAAGACCGTATCGATCGTGTGTACGTAAGCGACAGTAGCCGCTGTGTGAATGGCCGAGGGCAGGAGCTTCAACTGGACAGGGCTGCCCACGATCTCGCGGGCAATCTCAGGCACATGCGAACGTGCCGCGGCAGGCAGGGCCCTGCGCAAGTTGCCGATGAGCCGGTCGTTCAGGACGGCACCGAGCAGCGCGGTGCCAAAGGCGCCTCCCATGGACCGGAAGAAGGCCGCGAGTGACGTCGCCGTCCCTAGGTCTTTGTAGTCGACGCCGTTCTGGACGGCGAGTATTAGCACCTGCATGACGAGGCCCAGCCCGAACCCTGTGAGCAGCATGAAAGCAGAGGTGACGAGAAAAGAGGTGTGAGTCGTCAGGGTCGAGAACAGCCCCATTCCGATGGTCATGAAGGCAGTGCCGAGGATCGGGAAGATCTTGTACCGTCCGATCCGAGCGATGATCTGGCCGCTCCCGATCGAGGCCGTGAACAAGCCGGCCATGATGGGCAGCAGCATGAGCCCGGAGGTGGTAGGCGACACTCCCCGGACGACCTGGAGGTACACGGGCAGGTAGATGATCGCGCCGAACATCGCGACGCCGACGATGAAACCCGCGGCGTTCGACACGGAGAAGACTCGCTTGCGGAACAGCCTGAGCGGGACGATCGGCTCGGATGCATAGTGCTCACGTACGAGGAATCCGGCAACGAAGCTGATGCCGATCACGACCATTCCGATGATCTGCGGCGACATCCACGCGTAGCCCTGTGGAGAGCCTCCGAGGGTCGTGACCAGCAACAGGGCGGACACGCCGACGAGCAGGAGCACAGAGCCGAGGTAGTCGATCTTGTGCCGGGTGCGCACGGCCCGGTCGCGCAACACAATGCTCGTGACAACGAGGGCGATCGCACCGATGGGCAGGTTGACGTAGAAAATCCAGCGCCATGAGGCGTGATCGACGAGGAAGCCTCCGACAAGCGGCCCGGCGATGCTCGCGATTCCGAATACCGCACCGAAATAGCCCTGGTAGCGGCCACGTTCGGCAGGCGACACCACGTCGCCCACGATTGCCATGGCGAGCACGATGAGCCCGCCGGCCCCGAGGCCCTGTACTGCTCGGAACGCGATCAGTTGGTCCATGTTCTGGCTGAGACCCGCCAGGACGGATCCGGCGAGGAAGATGACGATCGCGAACTGGAAGATCCGTTTGCGGCCGTAGAGGTCGGAGATCTTCCCGTAGAGAGGGGCACTCACGGTCGAAGTCAGGAGATAGGCCGTTACGACCCAGGTCAGGCGGTTGAGGGAGTGGAAGTCGCCAACGATGGTCGGCAGTGCCGTGCTGACGATGGACTGGTCGAGCGCGGCGAGCAGCATTCCGAGCATCAGCCCGGAGAACACCACGAGGATCTGGCGGTGGCTCATGGCTCCGCCTGAGCTCTCCTGGTTCGCTGCCGCGCCGGTCATCCCCGCTTTCTGGTCAACGGCCGCCTGGTGACCCCTGCGCTGTTCGGTGCCGAGGATGTTGTCGGTTGTCGTCATCTTTCCAGCTCCCCCCGGGTTGCCAGCTCCCCCCGGGCATCGTCCTGTGCAGCTGTTTCACGGCAGGTGAGTGTCTCACTCGCGATGGCGGCAGCGTCGAGCATCTCCATGGTCGCGACGAGCTGCGCGAGCTGATAGTCGGAGAGGGCCACGAGAAGGTTCGCTGTCTTGCGGCAGGCTGTCGCGTGCAGCTTGGTCACCAGCGACTCGCCCGTGTCGCTCAGCGCCAAGCGGACGACGCGGCGGTCCGAAGGGTCGTCACAGCGAACGACGAGACCCTGGCGGACGAGGCGATCGACGACCGCTGTAGCTGCGCTCTCCCCGACGTCGAGCTCCTTGGCGAGCTCGCGCATTGTCACCGACTGACCTCGGAGGTACGTCAACACGCTGAGCTGATGGCCGGTGATGGCATGAAGCTCGTCGCGCAGCTCTCGGTGCAACAGGGCGCTGAAGCGCTTTTGCATCTGGGGCTGGAGCTCGCAGTACCGGTCGACCAGAACCTCGCGAGACGAGAGCTTCGGTGCACCAGTCGTCTCTGCGCCCGACGGGTGCGGCGTTGCTTGCGCGATCGTCATCATGAATGGAGGCCTCCGGCTGAGTTCCGCAACGTCACGCGGAGTAGAACATTTCAACTGATGGAATATTCCAGCAGATGAAAGCGTCAACCGGCGATGTCGAGGACTATCTTGCCGAGCTTGCCTCCTGCGGCAAAGCGTGCGTACGCCGCCTCCACGTCATCCAGCGCGAATACCTCCTCGACGGGGACGCGAACCCGGTGCGCCGCGACCAGTGGCAGGACCTGTCGTTCGACGAGGCGCGCGGCACCGGCCTTGTCCTCGAATGGACGAGCCCGCAACGTGGAGCCGTGAATGCGTGCGCGACGGCTCATGAGCTGAAGCAGGTCGAGCTCGCCGCGTGCACCTGCGCCGATGCCGATGATCGCGAGACGCCCTCCGATGGCAAGCGAGTCGAGGTTGGTCTTGAGGTTCGGCGCCCCGATGGGTTCCAAGATCACGTCGTAAGGGCCGCGTGCGGCCGCATCGGCCGGGTCGACCGCCATTGCGCCGAAAGCTTCCAGAGCTTCGCGTAGGTGAGCGGCACGCACGCTCGCGACGACCGTGGCGCCTGCCACGAGCGCAAGCTGGACTCCGGCGATGCCGACCCCGCCTGCGGCACCGTTCACCAGGACCCGCTCACCCGGTCTGAGCCCGCACTGGGTGAACAGGGCGTCATGCGCGACCGTGAACGCCTCCGGGAACCCACCGGCCTCCACCAAATCGAGCGCGTCAGGCACTGGCAGGGCGGTGCGTTCGTGGACCACAGCCAGCTCCGCTTGGGCTCCGCCTCCCACCACGGCCATGACCCGATCTCCCACGACGAAGCGCTCGACGCCAGGGCCAATTGCCCTCACAGCGCCCGCGAGCTCGAGGCCCGGGATGTCTGCAGGCGAACCCGGCGGAGCCGGGTACAGACCAGCCCGTTGCAGCAGGTCGGCGGCATTCAGGCCGGCGGCTCGGACACCGACAAGCAGTTCGCCGGTCCCCGGGACCGGGTCGGGCCGTTCTCTCACGACGACTGAGCCTGCCTTGACGACGACGGCGCGCATTGCAGGAAGCGTACGCGTAAGTACCGCTCACCTGCGGCAGCACAGCTGGGGAGGAGCCTCCCGAGACTAGGGAGTCAAGGCCTGCCGGCGCCGAAAGCACCAGGCGGTATCGGCGTGTCCATCACGTTGGTGCCCGTCTCCTCTGCTTGCACGACCATGCCGTCTCCGATGTACATGACCACGTGGTAGAGAAGGTACGAGTCGCCGTAGAAGATGAGGTCACCCGGCTGAAGGTCGGCCATCGAGACGTGCTCGATCTCGTAGTACTGCTCCGTTGCCCCGTGAGCTAGCGAGACACCGGCTTGCGCCCACGCCCACATTGTCAGTCCCGAGCAGTCGAACCCCGCTCCCTGTGTGGCACCTCCCCAGACATAGGGGACGCCGCGCTGGCTCTGAGCGGCGTTCACTGCGATCTGACCTGCGCTGTCACCAGATACCGGCGCTGCAGGCGAAGGCGCAGGAGTGGGAACAGGCGTCGGAGGGGCATACGACTGCTGCTGCTGCTGTTGTTGTTGGGCGGCGGCTGCGGCGGCTGCGGCCTTCTCCAAGGCGGCGGCATAAGCAGCGGCCTTGGCCTGTTCGACCGCTGCCACAGCGGCTGCGAGCTGGCCCTTTACGTTGGCTTCCTCGCTGGTCAATTTGGCGGTGATGACCTGGGCTTGCGCGAGATCGTCGGCAATCGCACTCTCGTTGGCCTTTGCAGTCAGCTCGGTGCGGTTGAGAACGGCCCGATCGATCGACAGCGCTCGCTGGTTGATCAGCACTGTGGTCTCGGACTCGCTCAGATTGCCGGACGCGGCCTGGATGTAGGCCTGCTGCATGCCGGCGGTCTGTTGGGTGCCGTTGAACAGCACGGAAAAGCTCTGTGAAGCGCCTCCGGTGACGTAGGCCTCGATCGCAACCTCGCGAAGGTGGGACCGGTCCTGGTCGAGCGCCTTCTCGGTCCGGCCGATCGCTGTTGTCGCGTTGGCGACTTGCTGCGCGAGCGACGCGACACGAGCCTTCGCCTGAAGGTAGCTCTCGTCGAGGATGGTCAGCCTGACGTTGGCGGCTTGAATTTCGGCGGCGATGTACCGAGCACGCTGTTGCAAGGTGGCTACTTGGTCGGCACCAGCAGGTGCACCCGCAAGAACAAGCGGCGTGCCGACTCCTGCTAGCAACATCGCGGAGAGAGCTAGTGAAACCGCCGCGCGTCGGCGCCGCGCTCTTGGCGCATCCGGCGCGACGACCAGCACAGCCTCAACAATGAGGCGCCCAGGAGCAGGTCTCACAGTGCTCGCAACCTAACCTGCTATGCAAGGCCATGCAAGCTCGCGGCGTCCCACCTGCGATGCAAGCCTTTCGGGCCAGAAAATGGACGTTACAGCGTCGTTACGATAGCTCTTACTGAACTGTTACGGCTGTCGTTCTGACAGCTACGTTGACTCTATGACTGTTATGGGAGATTCAGACGGTGGCGGCGATTCTTTTGTCGGGTATCGCATCGAGCACGATTCGATGGGTGAGATCCGGGTACCGCAGAGTGCGCGATGGGGAGCACAGACACAGCGCGCGGTAGAGAACTTCCCGATCTCGGGCCAGACCGTGGAGCCGGCGCTTCTCGTCGCTCTGGCGATGATCAAGGGCGCGGCCGCGACGGTGAACGCCGAAATGGGGACGATCGGCGCGGATGTCGCGACGGCGATCACCGAAGCGGCTGAAGAAGTGGCAGCTGGGCGCCATTTGGACCAGTTCCCGATCGACGTTTTCCAGACGGGGTCGGGGACCTCCACGAACATGAACATGAACGAAGTGCTGGCGAATCTTGCCAGTGAGCGGCTCGGGCGTGAGGTCCGCCCCAACAATGAGCCCAACGTGTCACAGTCGACC